>ENA-UEQW01000097-UEQW01000097.1-human-gut-metagenome-genome-assembly--contig:-NODE-97-length-82367-cov-13.723126_pt1 | contig 82367 bp, 86 predicted proteins | sample MGYA00242947_ERZ507947 | MGnify/ENA primary metagenome ERZ507947 (study PRJEB26167, sample SAMN06115421) | human gut metagenome | host: Homo sapiens | place: China:Guizhou | collected 2015-03-17... | reverse complement strand
TCGTTTATTAGTTCTTTTTTATCCATAGTAAAAATATCTCCTTTATAAAATTTCTATAAGTCCGTCGCTGTATTCTTCTATGCCGTCATACTTGAAACTTTCGCCGTAGCGTTCGTAGTCGATATAATCTTCAAGTTCAGACGGAATATTGTAACCGCAGCAGTCAAGCATTTCACGTCCGTAATCTTCCCACGAATAACCGCTCCAAAGGTTTATTTCATCGTCCCAACGGTCGCCGTGTGAGTTGACTTTTTCTTCAAAATCGTCAAAATTGCGGACTTCGAGGAACGCACAAAAGACTTTGTATTTGTAATCGTCGTCCAGAACGCCCGATTCTTTCAGAGTATTAAACAGCGTTTCGGGATTGACGTAATCCCAGTTTACCGAGCGATCTTCAATACCTTCGACGTCTTGAATAAACAGTTCTTCGTCGATACCGTCAAGTTCAAAGCCTTCTTTTTTAAGTTCTTCAACGATTTCGTCCCAGTCGGAATAATCCGAAAGGTCAAGCCATTTCGAGCCTAACGCTCTTTCGTTGCACTCGTTGTAACTGCCCCAAGAGCCTATTACGATATTGATGTTACCATTCATTTTGGTTGCCTCCTTCGATAGCGATTTTTTCTTCAATCATATCTTGCACTTCGTCAAGCAGTTCTTCTAAGTCGATAATAGGTGTTTTCATTATTTGCAAGCCTCCGTTTCGTCGATATAAATTTTTTCATAGGTGTTACCGTATTCGATGTAATGACCGCGTTCGTCTTCAAACACTTGATAATCCAGAACGCTTATGCGTCCTTGTTTCGTAACGGCAAAAGTGATAAGTTTCTTGTCGGGGCAGTACATAACGGTGTCAAATCTTACAAGACATTCACCGTCGTTGTAATCGAACCCATCTGTGTCGATAAATGCAATTTCGTTAAGGTTAATCATTTTCAAATCCTCCTTATACCGTTTTGTACCATACCGAGTATTCAGCCTCGATATCTCTGCCTTCGTATTCGTAATACATAGTCACGTAACCTTTGTATTCGTTTTCTTTTCCGAATACAGGGAAACAATGCTGTTCAACGTCATCGAAAGCTCGCGTATAAGGCTTGCCTGTTTTTGAAACGCACCTGCATAGCAACGTGCCTTCTTCGTTAAGAAATCCGAGACCGGAAATCTTGTCGTCAGAGTTGCCTCTGACTTTCTTGATTGAGTAAACAACTTTTTTCATTTTTGGATTACCTCCATTTTTTATTTTTGCCTTCTGGCAGGGGTAAAGGAGCATAAGTCGAAACTCATTCGATTTGTAAATTTTGTTGCAATGGAGAAAATCAACAGCCAAAGGATTTGAGCGAAAAATACTATCGTAAAATAAAAAAGCCAAACTTATTATCGAGTTTGACTCTGTTATTCAATATGGAAGTTTTAAGTAGTATTTTTCCGTGCAGTTGATTTTCTCGCTGACTTATGCTACAACAGCCACGACAGAAGGCAATAAAATATGGAGTATTGATGTTAATTCTGTCAAACAATTTGTATTCATTGCTTTTTCTTCTAAAAAATGATATAATAAATCAAAAATGCATCTAACATAAATGTTTGATGAGGGAGTTATTATGGAAGGATATGAAAAACATTCATTTAGAATTAAAAAAGATTCTGAATATCAAATGTGTCTTAAAGACGAATTGGATGATTATATTAAGTGGGTTGCTGTAAACCATAATGAGTATACGGACGAAGTTAAAAAGATTACTGATTCTATTAAAGATGCAGTTAGTTTGTATTACAAATCCGATTTTTTGTCGGCTATACAGAGTATTAAGACAATCGTTGATGGGGGAAACCTTTTATCATGTGATGAAAAAATGAAAGACAAAAACTACACTAATGCTTTGTTTAAGGCAAGGGTGGCCGAATCTACAGAAAATATAAAACACAAAGATATGCTCCATATTCCTTTTGATCGTAGAAATATTGTGTCGTCTCAAAGGTTTAGCTTGAGCGGTACACCTTGTATTTATTTGGCAAAGTCTTCTTACACTTGTTGGTTGGAATTGAACAGACCTGAAGAGAATAAGTTTTTTGTTTCTGCATTTAAGTTGAAAGGAGCAAAGAGATTTTTAGATTTGACTTGTCTAACGTGGGAAGAATTGGAAAAGGGAATAAAGGATAAAAATGAGATAAAGGCAAAACTTTGCACTTTTCCTTTAATAATTGCGACATCTTTTTTAGTTGATGAAAATACTGGAAGCGCATTTCATTCGGAATATATTGTTTCTGAATTACTTATGAATGTAATTGCTGTATCTGATAAATATGATGGTGTAGCTTATTTCTCGAAAAAATTTTCGGATAAAGAGAACTACTATCCTATTAATATTTGTTTTGCACTTTTGGCGAAATACAATAATGAGAAATATACAAGCGATATAGATGACTTTGAGTGGACGAATCCGATGTCTTTAAGAGAGTATTCAATGATTAATCGAGAAGCTCGTTATGACCAAATTATTATTAATTGTGGTGGTGCAGGAACAAAAAGACCGGAAAAAATAAAACCTTTCACACTAATAGCTGAAAACGTTGCATATAGTGATACGCTGATGTGTGATTTTGATAAATGGATAATTGAAAAAATGGATTTTACTAAAGGTGTGAATGAAAAATTGGAATAATATTGCTATATGGTTTTGTTGCTCTTTTTATTTTTACATTAGCATATATGTGTTCTAACGAGGTTAAACAAAGGTGCGTTTGCTTATTGCAGCGGACTTACAAATATAACGATACCAGACGGCGTAAAATCTATCGGCTACAGGGCGTTTTATAATTGCAGCGGGCTTACAAAAATATATTATAAAGGCAGTGAAAGCGAATGGGGTACGATAAGCATTGATTTTTATAATGAAAAATTAAAAAATGCAGCGCGATATTATTACAGCGCAGAAAAACCGACTGCAAACGGCAATTATTGGCATTATAATGAGAACGGCGAAATCGAAGAATGGTAAAATAAAATTATAAAATTTCGGGGAATGAAACTTTAACGAATAAAGGGGCGGTTCGGTTTTGTAACCGCCCCTTGATTTTCTGAAATTCCTTCCGGAATATTCAGACAATCAAAAATGGGCTGTGCATTATTATGCTGCGCCCCTCATCACCTTGCTTCGCAAGGAGCTTCCCCCCGAGGGGAAGCCTCTGAAAGAGGCTGACAATTTTTTTTCGCAAAGCTACTTTTGACAAACAATTAGAAAACAAGTTGCGCCCCTCATTCGTCGCCGTTTGGCGACACCTTCCCCCCAAGGTGAAGGCTTTATTTTTCCCGAAATACTTAAATTCCCGCAAATTCCCGTAAAACGGCGCGAAAACAGTTGACAAACGCCGTTTTTTTTGCTAAAATCTTCTCTGTGAATGTGCGCAAAAGGCATTTCTATGCCCTTTACGCCGATTTTTGCGGTTTGTTTTCATGTTTTTTTATGCGGAATCCGGAAAAAAACCGCTTCTTCATCTTCGCTTTCTTTAATTGCGTAAGGGCAATTTTTCGAAAGATATTCTATAATTTTACAAGGAGGTTAAACTTATGCCTACTATCAATCAGCTCATCAAAAAGGGCAGAGAGAAAATCACTTTCAAATCGAAGAGTCCTATTCTCGATAACTGCCCCCAGAAACGCGGCGTATGTTTGTCCGTAACCACGACTTCCCCCAAGAAGCCTAACTCCGCTTTGAGAAAGATCGCACGTGTGCGTCTTACCAACAAGCAGGAAGGTACGGTTTACATTCCCGGCGAAGGGCACAACCTGCAGGAGCACAGCTCCGTTCTGATCAGAGGCGGACGTGTAAAGGATCTTCCCGGTGTGCGTTACCACATCATCCGCGGAGCCCTCGATACCGCCGGCGTTGCGAAACGCGGACAGGCCCGTTCCAAGTACGGCGCAAAACGCGCTAAGAAGTAATTCGTTTTTAAGCTTTATCGTTTAAAATACTCGCGAAGCAAAACAAAGAGTAACAAAAGCTACTTGTAATTCGGAATATGCTTTCGAAAGACTGCCCGAAATAAAGTAGACAGTACGCGGAAATCCGCGTGAAAAACATTGTCCCTAAGGTTCGGGCGCACCGTGCGTTATTATAATGTATACGGCGCGCGGAACGGGAGCGCGGAAACGTTGTAAATACGGCAGACGTAAACACGGCGGAAACGCGCGGGAGGCAATAATAACGCGGCGGAAAATACGCGGAAGGTTCGCCCTCGTTCGGGCTTCGGCGCTTTTGCGACGGAGAAAGAACGCAGCGTGCGATAGTTGTACTAAGGGTAGTACCCTTACACTTAATATTATTAAAGGAGGATTTATATCATGCCCAGAAGAGGTAATGTTCCCAAGAGAGACGTTTTGCCCGATCCTATGTACGGAAGCAAAGTCGTTACGAAACTCATCAATCAGATTATGCTCGACGGTAAAAAAGGCACGGCGCAGACGATCGTTTACGACGCTTTTAAAATCGCGGGGGAGAAACTCAATCAGGACCCGATGGACGTATTCAAGCAGGCGATGGAAAACATCATGCCCGTTGTGGAGGTTAAGGCTCGCCGTGTAGGCGGCGCCAACTATCAGGTGCCCGTTGAAATCCGCCCGGAACGCCGTCAGACGCTTGCGATCCGCTGGCTGGTTATCAACACCAGAAAGAGAAGCGAAAGAGAGATGGCAAACAAACTTGCGGCGGAGCTGATGGACGCGTACAACAACGCGGGCGGCACCGTCAAGAAGAAGGAAGATACTCACAGAATGGCGGAAGCAAACAAAGCGTTCGCGCATTTCAGATTCTGAGAGGAGTAGATTATGCCCAGAGAATACGATTTACAACACACCAGAAACTTCGGTATTATGGCGCACATCGACGCCGGAAAGACGACGACCACCGAGCGTATCCTGTTCTATACGGGTAAAACACACAAAATCGGCGAAGTGCACGAAGGCGCCGCCACGATGGACTGGATGGTGCAGGAGCAGGAGCGCGGCATTACGATTACTTCCGCCGCTACCACCTGTATCTGGAAAGGACACCGTTTCAACATCATCGATACGCCGGGCCACGTGGACTTCACGGTGGAAGTGGAGCGTTCGCTCCGCGTTCTCGACGGCGCGGTGGCTACGTTCTGCGCGAAGGGCGGCGTTGAGCCGCAGTCCGAAACCGTATGGCGTCAGGCGGATACCTACAAGGTTCCCCGCATCGCGTACGTGAACAAGATGGACATCAACGGCGCGGATTTCTTCCGTGTGGAAAGAATGATTAAAGAGCGCCTCGGCGCCAACCCCGTTCCCATCGAACTGCCCATCGGTAAAGAAGCGGATTTCCGCGGTATTATCGACCTTATCCGTATGGAAGCGGAAATTTACTACGACGACCTCGGAAAGGATTTCAGAAAGGAGCCGATTCCCGCGGACATGCAGGCGCTTGCCGACGAATACCGCGCGAAGCTTCTGGAAGAAGCGGCTTCCGGCAGCGACGAGCTGATGGAAAAATATTTCGAGGACGGCGATCTTTCGGAAGAGGACATCATCAAAGGTCTGCGTCTGCGCTGCCTGAAAATGGAATCCATCCCGATGCTCTGCGGTTCTTCGTACAAGAACAAGGGCGTGCAGTTCCTGCTTGACGCGGTGATTCATTTCCTGCCCAGCCCGCTCGACGTGGATCACGTGAAGGGCACGAACCCCGATACGGGCGAAGAGGAAGAGAGAAAGACTTCCGACGACGAACCGTTTGCGGGACTTGCGTTCAAGATCGCTACCGATCCTTTCGTGGGTTCGCTGGCGTACTTCCGCGCTTATTCGGGCGTTCTGGAAGCGGGTTCTTACGTGTACAACTCCACGAAGGAGAAGAAGGAACGCGTAGGCCGTCTTGTTCAGATGCACGCAAACGAAAGAAAAGATATTTCCGAGATTTATTCGGGCGATATCTGCGCGATCGTCGGCTTGAAATACACCACGACGGGCGATACGCTGTGCGATGAAAAGCACCCGATTATTCTTGAAAAAATGGTATTCCCCGAACCGGTTATCCAGCTGTCGCTGGAACCCAAGACGAAAGCCGGTCAGGAAAAGATGACGATGGCGCTTATCAAGCTTGCCGAAGAAGATCCTACGTTCAAGACGTACACCGATCAGGAAACGGGGCAGACGATTATCGCCGGTATGGGCGAATTGCACCTCGACATCATCGTAGACCGTCTGCTTCGCGAATTCAAAGTGGAAGCAAACGTGGGCGCGCCGCAGGTTGCTTATCGCGAAACGTTCAGAAACGCGGTGGACGCGGAAGGTATGTACAAGCGTCAGTCCGGCGGTAAAGGTCAGTACGGTCATTGTAAGATTCACCTGATTCCTCAGGAACCCGGCGCGGGCTATGCGTTTGAGGACGCTACCGTGGGCGGTTCGATTCCCAAGGAATATATCCCCGCCATCGACAAGGGTATTCAGGAAGCGGCGAAGAACGGCTTCCTTGCCGGTTACGAAATGGTGGACTTCAAGGTTATCGTGTACGACGGTTCGTATCACGAAGTGGACTCCTCCGAAATGGCGTTCAAGATTGCCGGTTCCATGGCGTTCAAGAACGGCGTTGAAAAGGCGCATCCCGTGCTTCTCGAACCGATTATGAAAGTGCAGATCATCACTCCCGAAGATTATTTCGGCGATCTGATGGGCAACATCAGCGGCCGTCGCGGCACCATCCTCGGCACCGACGACAGAAACGGCGCGAAGATCATCGACGCGGAAGTTCCCCTTTCCGAAATGTTCGGTTACGCCACCGAGCTGCGTTCCAGAACGCAGGGGCGCGGACAGTTCACGATGCAGTTCGATCATTACAGCGAAGTGCCTCAGAACATCGCGAAAGACATCATCGAAAAACGCGGCAAGAAAGACTGATTCCCGCCCGATTGCCGGAGTTTTTTGAAACGTCTGAAATAAGATGAATTTTGCCCGATTCGGCGGAAAAGGTATAAAAAACCGCCGATCGGGTGAAAATCAAGAGGAATTTTAAAAAATTTTTCGAAAACGCCTTTAAAATATTTGATAATTTCAAAATTTTAAGGTATAATGAATACAATCCGCGAAGCAGTGCGGCTGTATCGCGTATCGGAAAAAAGCGGTTTTTTCGTTTCGCAAAACACGTTTTTTACAATGATCGGCGGTTTTTCCGGCGGCGTAAAGGGCGCAGATAAAAACGAAAACGGGCTTCCTGCCCGGCGAAAACAGGAAAAAAGCAATATAAAAATTTATAAATAAAATCGGAGGATTTTAATTATGGCTAAGGCTAAATTCGACAGAAGCAAACCCCACGTTAACATCGGTACCATCGGCCACGTTGACCACGGCAAGACCACTCTGACGGCTGCTATCACGATGGTGATGGCTGCTCGCGGCGGTGCGGAAAAGATGAGATACGACGAAATCGATAAGGCACCCGAAGAAAGAGCGCGTGGTATCACAATCAACACCGCGCACGTTGAATATCAGACGGACAAGCGCCACTATGCGCACGTTGACTGCCCGGGACACGCCGACTACGTTAAAAACATGATTACCGGCGCTGCTCAGATGGACGGCGCTATCCTGGTTGTTGCGGCGACCGACGGTCCTATGCCCCAGACCCGCGAGCACATTCTGCTTGCCCGTCAGGTAGGCGTTCCTTATATCGTAGTGTTCATGAACAAGACTGACCTTGTTGATGACGCGGAACTTCTTGACCTCGTTGAAATGGACGTAAGAGACCTTCTTTCTTCCTACGGCTTCCCCGGCGACGACGTTCCCGTTATCCGCGGTTCCGCTCTGAAGGCTCTGGAGAAAGCTTCTTCCGACGCTTCTCCCGCAGAAATCCTTGCGGCTCCCGAATGCCAGTGCATCATCGAACTTATGAATGCGGTTGACGAGTATATCCCTACGCCTCCCCGCGACGACGCGAAACCTTTCCTTCTTCCCGTGGAAGACGTATTCACGATTTCCGGTCGCGGTACCGTTGCTACCGGTCGTGTAGAAAGAGGTATTGCGAAGGTTGGCGATCCTGCCGAAATCGTAGGCTTGATCGATAAGCCCGTTCCTACCGTTATTACCGGTCTGGAAATGTTCCACAAGCAGCTGGACGAAGCTATGGCAGGCGATAACGTAGGCGCTCTGCTCCGCGGTATCAACAGAACCGACATCGAGAAAGGTCAGGTTGTTGCGAAGCCCGGCACCGTGAAAACCGGTACGGAATTCGAAGCGCAGGTTTACGTTCTTACGAAAGACGAAGGCGGCCGTCATACCGCATTCTTCAACCATTACAGACCGCAGTTCTTCATCAGAACGACGGACGTTACGGGTGCTATCGAGCTTCCCGAAGGCGTTGAAATGGTTATGCCCGGCGATAACATCAACATGAAAGTTGTTCTTATTAAGCCGGTTGCTATGGAAGAAGGTCTTCGTTTCGCTATTCGTGAAGGCGGCAGAACGGTTGGTTCCGGCGTTATCGCGAAGATCCTTAAGTAAGTTTCGGCGATTGATTTTCGGTAAGGTTTTGCGGAGTGAATCCGTGAAATCGTCGAAAATAAGCGAAAAAATGCGAATTTGCACCTCCGACGAGCAATCGGGGGTGCTTTTCGTGATTAAAATTGCCGCTGCGGCGTACGCGGTAAAGGCGGAACGCACGAGGCGGCGTGAAGCCTTGGCATAAGACGGAGAAGAAAGTATGTCGGATTTTTTTAAGAAAGTTACGAAATCGGGGCTGCCCGTGGCGTTGACGGGAAAGGACGAGGGAGCGTTTTTTGCGGGATTTGTGGAGAACGCCGACGAGGAATTTTTGTTTATGCAGGCAGTTTCGCCGTCGGGGCATTTCGACGGCTGGGCGTGCGTGCGTATCGAAGAGATCGCCCGCGCGGACGTGGCAACGGAATATCTCGTTATGCTGGCGCGGGTGTTCGAATACTACGGCGAAGAATTCCGCGAACCGAAGATTTCCGCGCGCGACGTGCTTGCTTCGTTTATCGATCAGGCGATAAAAAACAAGTGGCTGTGCACCGCGGAGGTGGGCTTTGAAACGTTGGATAAGCTGACGGGCTACTTTGTGGAAAAAGATTTCGACACGGTACAGATGAGTCTGGTGAACGCGAACGGCAAGCGCGACGGCTTTACTTCGTTCGATTTCGAAGAGATTGTATTTATCACGGCGCAGGGCGAGCGGGAAAAATATCTTGAAACGGTGATGGAAATGCTTGCGTCCGGCACGGAATCGGTGTACGACGGCTTGCGCGGCGGCGCGGCGGGCAGAGAAAAACCGACGAAAAAGAAAAACGGACAGGACGGCGTGCGGCAGGACGATAAGCCGGACGAAAACGGGCGAGTGATTACTTTTCCGAAGAAAGACAAATAAAACCGGAAATCGGAGCCGACGGTAGGCGGTGCGAACCGAAGCGGTAATTAACGCGAAAGAAAAGCGGCAACAGAAACAATTGCGCAAAAAGGGAGTGCAAGATTTGCACTCCCTTTTTGCGTTATCCGAAAACTCTGAACGTAAAAAACGCTTGCAAAGCGGCGGAAATTATAGTATAATTGCAATATAAAACGGTGTTAAACCGAAAAAAAGAAGGGATTTGTTGCATGAATACTCAAAAAAGTAAAGCGAAAATCATTAAGGAACTTCTTCATAGCACGGATAAAGAGCTGACCGACGAAGAATTGATGAGCGAAATTTTAAGTACCAACGTTTCGGAAAATTCCGAAAAAAACGAACGCGAAGAAAAAATAACGTTCGGGCAGAAAGCGGCGGACGCCGTGGCGAGGTTTGCGGGCAGTTGGGCGTTTATTTTCAGTTTTATCGCGGTGATGGTGATCTGGATGGTGATGAATGTTCTTCTTGCGGCAAAGGCATTCGACGCATATCCGTTTATTCTTTTGAATCTGGTTCTGTCTTGTATCGCCGCGGTACAGGCGCCCTTGATTATGATGAGCCAGAACCGTCAGGAGGTGAAGGACAGAAAGCGCGCCGAAAACGATTATCGCGTAAATTTAAAAAGCGAATTTGTAATAGACGCACTGTATAAAAAATTGGAAAGCGTATCGGAAATGCAGAAAAAAATTTTTAAAAAGTTGGAGGCGCTTTCCGGCGGAGAAACAATAAACGCGGCGGACGTATCGCTTTCCTATAAAGTGAAAAACGAAATCAATGAAAACAAAGATAAATAAAACCGCCCGTAACAGCGCCGACGGAAACTGTAATCTTTGACTTCCGCTTATCCGCATTTGCGGTGATTATCTTTTTCAGTTCGGGAAAGGGCGGCAATACTTTTACAGGCGCCCGCAAATTTTTTTATACGAAGTTTAACACTGAAAAAATTTGAACAAAAACGCCGTAAATGATTTGATTTTTCCTTTTAATTATGATACAATGGTTTTGTAACGCAAGTTACATATTATCATTTTCGGAGGGCTGTTATGGCTAAAAAAAGAAAAAAATCTACTTTGGGGCTGGTTTTTTCCGCCGGCGCGGTGCTTTTCGCGATTGCTGCGGTGTGCATGATGTTTTTGAATGCGGTTGAGCTTGTTTCAGGCGAAAACGTGTTGGCTCAGTATACGGGCGTGCAGGTGGCATTCGGATATTCGGAAACGTATCCGATTATCGGCGAAGTGAAGTTTCTTAACTTCTCGATCATGAATCTGCTGCCTTATATTCTTGCGCTTGCGGGCGCTGTGGTTGCGTTGCTTGCCGCGCTTAGCAAGAAATCGTTCCTGCTGAACATCATCGCCGTTGCGTGCTTCGTGGCGGCGGCTGTGTTCTTCTTCACCGCGGCTTCGTACGTTTCCGTGGCGGGTTCCGAAGGTTCCGGCACCTTGAACGTTCTGGTGAAAAACATCGTAGACGCACTGAAAGACGGCGACAATCTGAAAATCGCGATCGGTTCGCTTCTCGGCGGCGTGTTCTCGATTGTTGCGGCGGCTTGCTCGGCACTGAAAATTTTCGTAAAATAAGTTTTTCATAACCCGAGAAAATCCCGACTTTGCTAAAAAGGGCAAGGTCGGGATTTTTTTTACTGTTTGTTTGTATCGTTCGGCGCGGCGGGGGCAGCGGTTTCTTCGTTTGCGTTTGTTTCACCGAAAGGTTGCGCCGTTGGTTGCGGTTGCGTTGCGGCAGGCATTTGCGCATACGGCGCGTAACCGACGGGCGCAGATGTTTGCGCCGGATAGTAAGCCTGCCTGTTTTGCGCGCCTTGCGGATAGCTTTGCGGCAACGATTGCCCGCTTGGTATTTGCTGTCCGTTCATCGGCGTTTGCGGCTGGTACGGCATCTGCGATTGCAGAGGAGGTTGCGGCTGTTGCGAAGCGTATCCGGCAGGGGTGTTCATATCGAAAGGAGAATGTTGCAACGCGGCTTCCATGGTCCGGCGATCTTCGTACTCGGCTTTTAAAAGCTCTGCTTTCAAGGCTTTCTTTTGCTTATTCGTATAAAAATTGAAGCCGCAGGCGACTATGGCGAGCAGCAGCGCGAAATACCCCGCGGCGGCAATGCCCGAAATGTGCGAAACAAAAGAAGGCATTTCAACCAACGAACTTAACGAACGGAGAATAAACAGTATCATAGCGATAACAATCACGAAGTTAAAAGCCTGATATTGTTCGTAGGCGGATTTTTTCGTCTTTTTTTCGCTGCTCGTTTTTATATCGTTGAAAAATAATAACGTTGCGTTGCCGATGTCATCGACGAAAAGTTTTTTGCAACTTTTTACGATATTGCATGCGCACATAAACAGATAGGTTGCGCCCAGAGAGACGGGAATGAAAAGAACCATATTGAACAGGTAATCCGGTCCGGGAGTGCCGCTTTTTAAAATACCGATCATCAGCCTGATTTCTTCGACGAGCGAAAACGAAAACGTAACGATTTCGGGATCGTTGCCGTTTGCGATTTCGGCGCGCAATGCCTCACGCACTTTATCGTAAAAAATTTTTTGCTCGGCGTTTTCCGATTTCAACAGTAAAATATCCAAGCTTATGCCATCTAAGCTTACGCTTGCCTTGAAACACGGCAACACAAACAGAAAAAGTATGAAGAAAAACGTAACGGCGCTTAATATCAGTTCCGCAATCGTGAGCTTTTTCGTCGCGCCGTCGTACTTCTTTAAATCCAACATTTCTTTTCTCGCTCCTTGATGATAAAATATCACTAACTGTAATTATTATATCATTACTAAATGTGGTTGTCAACCACTTTTCGTGATATTTCTTTGATTTTAAATATTTGTATTTGAGATTTTTTTGCGCAAATATATTATAGAAGAAAAAGCATTTGCCGAAAATGCCTTGCAAGGGGATTTCGGACGAAGGCAAAGGCGGAACAAAATGAGTTTTTCCGAAAATCTGAAAAAATTGCGCAAATCTTACGAAATATCGCAGAAGGCGTTTGCGCGGGAATTGAACGTTTCTCAATCGACGGTGGCTTCGTGGGAAACGGGCGCGCGCGAGCCGTCGATCGAAACGCTTTTAAGCTTATCGGCGTTTTTCAACGTTTCTGTTGATTATCTTTTAAGCGGCAGGCTTCGCGAGAACGGCTCGGACAATGAAAAAAACGCGTATGGCGCGAAAAAGAAAAACGCTGGAGGCGGGGCGAAACGGGTGCTGGAAATATATAAAAAGCTTTCCGAAACGGATAAAAACCGTCTGGAAAGCTTTGCCGAACAACTTGAAAAACTTGAAGCGGCGGAAAAATTATAAATCGGGCGCATGCTTTTGCGCGTCGTTCGAAAGCGTTTGCGTGGCTTTTGTTTGTTTGCGCAGGCGGCGCAGCAGAAACGCGCACGATACGGCGGCGGCGACGACTTCTGAAATCGGGAACGCCCACCATATTATTGCGGCGGCGTTTTTGCATAGCGTAAACAGATACGCGAGCGGCAGCGTGGGAAAAATCAGCCTCAAAACGGAAATAATCAACGGCGTGCAGATTTCGCCGAAGCCTTGCAGCACGCCCCGGATCGCTACGCTCACACCCATAAACAAATAGCCGAGCGTGGCGATATGCAGCGCGGTCTGCGTAGAAGAAATTACGTCCGACTTCGATACGACGGAAGATTCGTCGAGCGTCGAAACGAGAAGCGCGGGGATCTTTTGCATGCCCATGCGGTTTTGCGGTTGGTGTTGCGGTGTTTGTTGCATTGAGTTTTTGTCTACCTCCGAAAAAACAAAAAAATTCGGCGTAAGTCCCGGAAAAGCTGGACTTACGCCGATTAAGCTACTCACTTGCAGATATTTTAGCACGTTTTTTTTCTTTTTGCAAACGTTTTTCGGTAAAATTACGGCAAAAAACAATAAAAATTGTAGCCGCGCATTGACAATCACGGCAAAAAATGATATACTGAAAAGCGGAACGGCGCCGTTTTGCAAGTAATCCGCGCAAAACGCACAAACTTATTTCCGCGGGGTGAAAAATGAAAAAAATCACGAACAAAATCTTGTGGATTTTTGCCGTGGGGCAGTTCGGCTGGAGCTTGCTTTCCGGCATCATCAGCAGCTGGATGGTGTATTATTATACGGGCGAAAACGCCGTGTTTTCCTCGTATATCACTACAAATCCGCTGTTTCTCGGCTTAACGCTGTTCGGCATCATCACGGCGGTGGGGCGCGTGTTCGACGCCGTTACCGATCCGTTGATCGCGGGATGGTCGGACGCAAGCAATTTCAAAGGCGGCAGGCGCATCCCGTTCATGAAAGCCGTCGCGGTGCCGTTCGCGGCGATCACGGTGGGGGTATTTGCTCTGCCGCAGACTTCGAACACGGCGCTGAACGACGTGATTTTGTTCATCACGTTGATTTTGTTCTATCTGTTCATGACGGTGTACTGCACGCCGTATAACGCGCTCATCGCGGAGCTGGGAAATACGCAGAAAAACAGAATCAACGTTTCCACGTATATTTCTTTCACCTATATCGCGGGCTTTTCTGTGGCGTATCTGCTGCCGAATCTGGCGGGGATGTTCACTTCGATGAGCGAGGCGAACGCGGTACGGCTGGCGATAGCGATTCTTGCGGCGATTGCGGCTATCGCGATGCTGGTGCCTTCGTTCTGCATCAAAGAACGCTAATACATCGCGTCGGTGCCCGTAAAAACAAAGGCGTTTTCCTCGCTGTTCAAGTCGTTTCAAAACAGACAGTTCCGCAGATTCGTGTATTCGGACATCATTTATTTCTTTGCGGTAACGCTGTTTCAGACGGGGCTGGCGTTTTACATCACGCGGCTGATGCACGCGGACGAGGGAAATTCGTTTGTGCTTACGGTGATAATGACGGTAGTCAGCCTTTGCCTGTATCCTGCGGTGAACAAACTGGCGCCGAAATTCGGCAAAAAGAAAATCGTCGTGGCGGGATTCTTCGCGTATGCCGCAGTGTTTCTTATAACGGTGTTCTGCGGCGAAGGCATGGGTTGGGGATACCTGATCGCCGTAATGGCGGGCGTGCCCATGGCGATTTTAGGCATCTTGCCGCAGGCGGTGGTGGCGGATATCGCCGAAGCGGACGCCGCGGAAACGGGCGAACAGCGCAACGGCATGTTCTTTGCGGCGCGTACGTTTGCCATGAAGATGGGGCAGGCAATCGCGTTGCTGGCGTTTACATCCATCACCGTTTCGCAAACGGAGCTTTCCTATCGTATCACGGCGATTGTGGCAACGGTGTGTTGCCTGATCGGCGCCGTGCTGTTCCTCTTCTATAACGAAAAGCAGGTAATGGATATCATCGTCGCGGCGAATAAAAATAAAAAGAGCGCGGAATCGGAAACCGCGGAAGAAAATGCGGCGCAATCGTCGGCGGAGGAGAGCGGAGAATGAGCGAAAAGCGGGCATACGTTTCCGAAGCGGATTATGCGCGCCGGATGAAAGAAACGGTGCTGCCGTACCTGAACGCGCGCCGTTACGACGGCTATTTTGCGGGCTACGACGGCAATTTGCTGCATTACGTAAAATACGCCGCGGGCGGCGACGGCGGGGCGGAAGCGGCGCAAAAAACGGCGATTATTTCGCACGGATTTACGGAATCGGCGGAAAAGTGGCGCGAACTTGCCTTTTATTTTCTGCAAGAGGGGTATAACGTGTACATTCCCGAACATCGGGGGCACGGACTTTCGTACCGCAAAACGGCGGATAAAACGCTGACGCATATCGACCGTTTTTCGGAATATGCGGACGATTTTGAAATTTTCTGCGATACGGTGCGCGCGGAAACGACGGGAGAGATATATCTTTACGCGCATTCGATGGGCTGCGCGATAGGTATGCTGTTTATGGAGCGGCATCCCGCATTTTTCAAAAAAGCGTTCTTATCTTCGCCGATGGTGGTGCCGAATCCCGGGAAAGTGCCTCTGTGGTTGGCGCGGCTGCTTATGAAAATCGCCGTGAAAACAGGGAAATCGGAAAAGCGCGCGTTTATTTCTTCGCCGTATCCCGGCGACGAAAAATTCGAAGATTCTGCGCGCACTTCGCGGGCGCGGTTCGACGAATACAACGAGTTCAAGCGCACGCACGAAGATTATCAGAATTATTCTTCCACGTACGGGTGGGTGTACAATTCGCTTATCGCCGGGAAGCAGATATTAAAAAAGGGCGCGCCGGAACGGGTGGAAACGCCCGTATTTATCGCCGCGGCGGAAAACGATACGCTGGTATTGAGAAAGCCGCAGATCGCGCTTTCGAAACGGTTGAAAAATTGCAGATTCGAAGTCTTTGCGGGCGCGAAACACGAAATTTACGGCTCGGAGGACGGCGTTGCGTTCGGGTACTTCGACGCGATTTTCGATTTTTTCGCGGCGCCGTGAACTGCGGGAGGAAACATGCAACTTGCGAGAGAACACTGGACGAAAAAGGACGGCGAAGAATTTTCGCGGTATCTGAAAACACTTTCCAAAGGCGAAGAAAAAGGCGCGTGGGAACGGCGCATCGTGAACACGGCGCTGCCCGCGATTGCCGTGCCGTGCACGGAAACGGACAGAATCGTGCGGGAGATAAAAAAGGGGAACGCGCGGGAATTTCTGGCGCTGGAACTGTGGGAAAATCACACGGAAGTGCTGATTCGCGGCAAGCTGATCGGCAAAATCAAAGATTTTTCCGAATTTAAACGTTGCGTTTTGCCGTATGCGCGGCGGGCGGACAACTGGGCGGCGACGGACTGCATGAAATTTACGTTCACGGAAGAGAATAAGCCGCTGTTTTTCGACTTCGCGACGGAATGTCTGCAAGATATAACGCACACGTTTGTGCGGCGGCTGGGGCTGATTATTCTGCTGAAAATGAGCTCGTTCGCAGAATACACGGACGGTATTCTGCGGGCGGCGGACAGCCTTGAAAGCGAAACGGAATACTACGTGAATATGGCGAACGCGTGGCTGATAGCGGAGTGTTTCACGCACTTCCGGGAAAAAACGTTGGCGTATCTGACGTGCGCGCCGCATTTGAATAAGTTTACGATGAATAAAGCGATTTCGAAATGCCGGGATTCGTACAGGGTATCGGCGGAGGACAAAGAGTTTTTAAAAACTTTGCGAAAATAGTGAGGAGAAGAATACAAGCCGCGATTTTCTCCGCCGCAAATATAGGCTTTCCCCCAAGGGGAAGCCAAGAAATAAGGCAAAAATATAAGCTTCCTCCTCGGGGGAAGCTCCTTGCGAAGCAAGGTGATGAGGGGGGCAACTTGTTTTCTGCAAGAATGAGTTTACACGATATTGCAACTGCCCCTCATCAGTCAACTTTGTTGACAGCTTCCCCCCAAGGGGAAGCCAAGGAATAAGGCAAAAATATAGGCTTCCCCCTCGGGGGAAGGCTTTTCTGATGCAAAGTTTCCAAGGCTCTGAGATAGTTTCAAACGCAAATGCAACAGTCCGTTACGAAACAGGCTAAGCCTGCAAGGCAGTCGGCAAATTTCAAGCGTGCAAGCAACAATCCGTTACGAAACAGGCTAAGCCTGCAAGGCAGTCGCCAAATTTCAAACGTGCAAGCAACAGTCCGTTACGAAACAGGCGAAGCCTGCTGCCCTAAATACGCCGCCTGAATCGCGGGGTCGTTCAGAAGCTCGTGCCCCGTGCCTTCGCGCACGACGCTGCCCGTTTCCAGCACGTACGCCCGCGACGCGACGGAAAGCGCTTTTTTCGCGTTCTGTTCCACCAGCAGCACGGTGGTGCCCTGTTCGTTAATCTTTTTAATCGTATCGAAAATCACGTTTACGTACAGCGGAGAAAGCCCCATGGACGGTTCGTCCAGCAAAAGCGTTTCGGGCTTCGACATCAGCGCTCTGCCCACCGCCAGCATCTGCTGCTCGCCGCCCGAAAGCGTGCCCGCCGCCTGCGATACGCGTTCCGAAAGCCGCGGAAACAACGCAAACACGTATTCCAGCGTTTCTTTGATTTCCTTTTTGTTTTTCCGCGTATACGCGCCCAGCAACAGATTGTCTTTTACGGAAAGTTCCGCAAACACGCGCCTGCCTTCCGGTACCTGCGTTAATCCCAGTCGCACGATTTTATGCGCGGGCATTTTTAAAAGGTTGTGCCCGTTATAGAAAATTTCGCCGCCGCGCACGGGCAGCAATCCGCTCATCGCGTGCAAAACTGTGGTTTTGCCCGCGCCGTTCGCGCCGATCAGCGCCACGATTTCGCCGCGCTCCACGCGGAAAGATACGCCTTTCACTGCGCGGATGGGGCCGTAATATACCTCTGCATTGTTTACTTCGATTAAGGACATTTTCAATCTTCTCCCAGATACGCTTTCACCACTTCGGGGCTGGAAAGCACTTCTTTCGTATCGCCCTGCGCAAGCGTTTTTCCGAATTCCAGCACCGTGATTTCCTCGCATACGCCGCTTACCAGCTTCATGTCGTGCTCGATTAAAAGAATCGTAACGTGATAGCGCTGCCGGATCAGCGCGATGGTGCGCATCAATTCTTCCGTTTCCTGCGGGTTCATGCCCGCGGCGGGTTCGTCAAGCAATAACAGCTTCGGGCGCGTGGCGATCGCGCGCGCGATTTCCAGCTTTCTCTGTTTGCCGTAGGGCAGCGAACAGGAGAGGACGTTGCGCTCGTTCAGAAGTCCGAATACGTCTAAAATTTCTTTCGCTTCGGCGCGCATCGCTTTTTCCGTTTCGTAGTAGCGGTTGGTGCGGAAGATGCTTTGCAACAGATTGCACTTGTATTCCGGGTGGTTGGCAAGCGAAATCAGCACGTTTTTAATCACGCTCATGTTGTTGAAAAGGCGGATGTTCTGAAAGGTACGCGCCACGCCTTTTTTGCAGACGGCAGCCTGCGAAAGTCCCGTTAAATTTTCGCCGTCGATATAAAATTCGCCCTCGGTGGGTTTATAAACGCCCGTAAGCATGTTGAAAACGGTGGTTTTTCCCGCGCCGTTCGGACCGATCAGTCCGTACAGCGCGCCTTTTTTTACGCGAAGATTCACGTTTTGCACCGCTTTCAGTCCGCCGAAAGAGATGCCGAGATTTTTTGTTTCCAGTAAATATTCCTGCTGCGACGGCATCATTTGTCTCCTTTGCGCTGTTCGCTTTTTCCGGGCTTATCCGGCGTTTCCGCTTCGCCGCCCGTATCGGGGGAAAGGTCGGTGGATAAAATCGCGTCCATCGGCACTTTGGTGGGAATGTTGCTCCAGTCGCCGGGTTCCGCTTTTTCCTCGGCGGGATCGTCCGTCGGCGGCTTTTTGAAAAGCAGTTTACGGAAAAAGACGCGTAACTTTTCCGCCGCGCGGCGCAGGTTGTGCTTTTCGCGGAAAGACTTCAGGCGCGGCGCGTTGTTGTAAATGACGATTCCGATTAAAATCAGCGCGTAAATCATATCTTTCAGCGCGGCGAGGTTGCCGGAAAGCGCCGTTTTCAGCTGCACGTTGATAAGCGTTACCGCCGCGGCGGCAAGAATGGAACCGTTGATCGAGCCCATGCCGCCGAGCACTACCATCACGAGGATGTTGATGGAATAATTATAGTTGAATCCGTCGGCGGTAATCTGCGTTGAAGAAGCGGAAAGCGCCGCGCCGCCCGCCCCCGCGAGAAAGGACGAAAGCACAAACACGGCAAGTTTGTAAAACGTAACGTTTACGCCCATGGCGCGCGCCGCGATTTCGTTATCGCGGATTGCGGTTACCGCTCTGCCGTGCTTGCTGCGGATAAAATTGTTTACGATCGCCACGGAAACAATCGCCGTAACGAAAATCACAATGAAAAGAGTGGCGCGATCGTAGCGGCGGTTGGAAAGCCCCAGCGGACCGCCGAACAGGGGAATGTTGGTGAAAAGCGTTTTTACGATTTCGCCGAACGCCAGCGTTACGATGGCAAGGTAGTCGCCTTTTAAACGCAGCGCGGGCAGCCCGATGAGAAGCCCCGCCAGCGCGGCGACGACGCCGCCGGAAAGCATGGCGACGATAAGAGATAACAAGGGCGCGGCGGAAGTAAGTCCGCCCGCAAGATTGTTGCGGAACAGGGTACCCGCGTAAGCGCCCAGACAGATAAAGCCCGCGTGCCCCAGCGAAAGTTCGCCGAGAAAACCCACCACAAGCGAGAGAGAAACGGCAAAAATCACGTAGCAGCCGATTTGTTCCAGAAGCAGCTGGTCGCTCATTTTCAAGCCGCCCGTCAGCGAGAGAACGGAAAAAAGAACGGTGAACGCGCCGAGGATATAATATACAGCGTGGTTTTTCACTTTGTATTTTTCCTTTACGTTTGCAAAATAGCCTTTGATTCCGCCGCGCATATCACACTTTCTCCTTTCTTGTTTTGCCGAGAATCCCCGCGGGCTTCACCAGAAGTATGGCGATGAGCAGTGCGAATTCGATGGCGTCGGTGTAGGGGGCGACAGAGGGAACGGCGTTTAAAAAGCTTTCGGTTACGCCGAGAAGCACGCCGCCGAGCATGGCGCCGGGAATAGAGCCGATGCCGCCGATGACCGCCGCCGTAAACGCCTTGATGCCGGGCATGGAGCCCATGGTGGGCGTTACCGCCGTAGGCGTTTTTAATACGATGAAAAAGCTTGCCACGCCCGCCAGCGCCGAACCTATGGCAAACGTGAGCATAATAATGCGGTTTACGCCGATGCCGCAAAGCGTTGCCGCCGATTTATCCGCCGATACGGCAAGCATCGCTTTGCCCGTTTTCGTTTTGTTTACAAACAGCGTAAGCCCCGCCATGATGACTACGGCGGAAAGCAGGGTTACGATGGCGGCGCCGTCTACGGTAAGCTTGCCTATGGTAACGCTGCCGAGGCGGTTCAGCGGAATGTTTACCGGCTCCACGCCGAAAATCATCTGCGCCGCGCTTTGCAAAAGGTAGGAAACGCCGATCGCCGTAATTAAAACGGCGAGGGGCGAGGCGCCGCGCAGAGGGCGGTAAGCGAAGCGTTCCACGGCTACGCCCGCCAGCGTGCACGCGAGTATCGCCAGCACGATACATACGGCAATCGCGGCGTAAAAAGATCCGATTGCCGAAAAGAACAGCATAACGGTGTAGCCGCCCGCCATGATGATGTCGCCGTGGGCGAAGTTGAGCATTTTGCCGATGCCGTACACCATGGTGTAGCCCAGCGCGATTAAGGCGTACACGCCGCCCTGACTGAGTCCGTTGATCAATGTCGTTAAAAATTCAATCATCTGTTTGTTTTCCCGGTGAAAAATCTGAATGGATAAAAGCGGATATATTTCAGGCGTCGGCTTCTTTGATGACAACGATTTCCGCGCGCTTGTTCACGGTGCCGCCCGCGCTCCACGTGGCGGTGCCGCCCGCGGTGGTTACGCCGCTGTACGTAAACGTTTCCGAACGGAAAATTTCGCTTAAGGTTCTGCCCAGCTCGTCCGCCGCCGTCGTATAAGAAATTTCTTTGCCTTCGGCGCGCGCCGTTTTAACGGCTTCGTACATCGCGTAAACGCTGTCGTACGCGGAAGCGGCAAACTGAATGGGCGTGGAGGCGTATTTGTTTTTGTACGCCGTTACGAACGATTGAACTTTTTCGTCCGAGGAGCCGGAGAAGAAGTGCGAAAGCATGGAAACGCGCTGGGTTACGGTGTGAATATCGAAGTCTTTCACCGAAGTATCGATGCCGTCGAAGCCGTCGCAGCCGAAGTATACCGCGTCGGAGGCTATTTTCCCCTTGGCGGCAAGCATAAACGTTACCGCGGGCGTGTAGTAGACGGGCATAAAGAAATACGAGCAGTTTTTCAGCGTTTCCACCTGCGAATTCATATCGGTGGGCGGGTTGCCGGAAGCGTCGTTTCTGAAAGACGTTTCGGCGACTTCGGCAAATTTCGAAGTATCCAGCGCCGCTTTGAACGTATCGTAAATGCCTTTGGAATAGGCGTCGTTCGAACAATAGAGGATGCCTAACTTCGTGCCTGCGGGAACGGCGTCGGTGTTGAAATACTGCTGCGCCGCCACGCTGCCCTGGTTAGAATCGGAAAAGCACATCTGAAACACGGTGTCGGCATCTTTCGTAACGTCGTCCGCCGTAGCCGAGGGGCACAGCGTAAACAAATTTTTTTCGGCGGCAAGCCCCTTGAAAGAGAGGCAGGCGCCCGAAGTTACCGCGCCGAGGCTGAGCTGCATGCCTTTTTCGTACAGCGCCGCGAAGTTGGTGGGAACGTCGGCGGCGGAAGCTTTGTCGTCTTTGATTTCAAACGTAAAGCGCATGCCGTCCTCGTTTTTCGCGTTGATTTCTTCCACGGCAAGTTCCGCGCCCCGCTGCACGGCTATGCCGTAGGATGCGGCGCTGCCCGTAAGAGGTCCGCTGGCGCCGATAAAAAACGCGGTGTTGTTTTCCGCATAGTTTTTGCTGCCGCAGCCGGAAAAGGCGGTCGCAGCCGCCGCGCAGGCAAGGGCTAAGCTTGCCGATTTGAAAAACGTGCTTTTCTTCATGATGATTTTCTCCTTATAATGTAATGTCGGACTTTCGGATGCTGTTTTATAACGGCGCGCCGCCGGGTTTTTCGGAAAGCGAAAAAGAATAAAAAAACGAGGTCGCCGTAAAGACTACCTCGTGATTGCTTTCCGTTTTTTTCTGTCGGTCGAACCGAGAAAAAATCAAGTACGGCAAAAACGGGGTACGCCCTGAATAATGACGACCTCGACTCGCTTAATAATGACGTTTTTGCCTGCAAAATTGTGCATTTTAACCCTTTTTTGTGCCGTTTCCGGCGGCTTTTTTGCTTGATTTTCTGCTATTATACCCGTATTCCGGGCGTTTGTCAAGCAAAAATACGCGTATTTTTCACGTTTTTATCAAAGTTCTGCACGAAAAAACGCGGATTTTCGATTCGAAATCCGAATCATTGCGGCGCTTTTTTTAAGATGCGGCGATTCCTTGACAAAGTTTTGCGGCAGGAGTATAATAAAAACGGAATCCGGAAAAAGGAAGTGGAAAATTTGAGAATCATTCATTGCGCAGATTTGCATTTAGGTTCGAAAATACAGGCGAAACTGCCGCCCGATAAGGCGGAAATCCGCAGAAAAGAGGTGCGCGCGGCGTTTGAAAACATGCTGAAATTCGCTTACGAAAACCGCGTCAGCGCCGTAATCATCGCGGGGGACGCGTTCGATTCCGACCGCCCGTCGCTGCGGGATAAGCGCACGTTTTACGACGCGGCGGCAAGTTATCCCGGCATTTGTTTTTATTATCTGCGCGGCAACCACGACGCGAAAGAGAACGGCGCGTACAGCGAGGAGCTGCCGAATCTGAAAACGTTCGGCGGGGAGTGGACGACGTACGCGCTGCGCGGGCGGGATAGCGCGGGTGCGGAAGAAACCGTAACGGTTACGGGCGCGGAACTTACCGCAAACAACGCGGAGCGGCTGTATTCTTCGCTTTCTTTGCGGGGAGATTTAACAAACATCGTAACTCTGCACGGGGATATACGCGGGGAGATCGATTTAAGGCGGCTGAAAGGCAAAAACATCGATTATCTCGCGCTGGGGCATATCCATACCTACGCGCGCGGCGAACTGGACGAGAGAGGCGTATACGCGTACAGCGGGTGTCTGGAAGGCAGGGGGTACGACGAATGCGGCGAAAAGGGGTTTGTTCTAATGGAAACGGGCAGAAACGCCGCGGGGCGCGCCGTGATTTCCTCGCGGTTTGTTCCCTCTTCGATACGCAGGCTGGAAGAATATCGCATAGACGTATCGGCGGCGAAAGACGATTTCGACGCGCGGCGGATTGCGGAACGGCAGATTACCGCGCGGGAGAAAGATTTGCTGCGGGTGGTGCTGACGGGCGAAACGGGATTTGACCGGCCGGCGCTGGAAAAAACGGTGCGCGAGGCGCTGGAACGGAAATACTTTTTCGTAACGGTGAAAGACGAAACGCGGGCGAAATGCGATTTTTCGGAGATCGCGAAGGAAAACTCGCTGAAAGGAGAGTTCGTGCGGCTGACTCTTTCTCGCACGGATATGAGCGCGGAAGAAAAAGACGCGGCGATACGGCTTGGAATCGGCGCGCTGGAACGGGGAACGGCGGAGCTTTGAAACGATGAAGCTGTTATATCTTGAAATAGAAAATTACGGAAATCTCACGGGCGGGCGGCGGATAGACTTCGGCGGCGCTTTGCAGCAGTTCAACGAGGCGAACGGCTACGGAAAAACCACGCTTTGTTCGTTTATCCGCGTGATGTTTTACGGCATGAAATCGCGTCGGGAAAACGATACTTCGTTTGGCGACCGCGAACATTTTTATCCGTTTTCCGGCGGCAGATTCGGCGGTTCGCTTACGTTTTTCCATGCGGAAAAAACGTGCAGAATCGAACGGTTTTTCGATGAAAAAACGGCGACGCGGGATACGTTTAAATACTACGAAAACGGTGCGGAAACCGCGGCGGACGGCGATAAAATAGGCAAGGAGATATTCGGGCTGGACGAAGAGGCGTTTATTCGCGCCTTAACGTTCGACGCGCGCGAGGCGGAAATTGCGGCGACGGACGGAATGAAAGAGAGGCTGGGCGCGATTGCCGAGGGCACGGCGGGCGGACGGAACGCCGCGGCGGCGATTGAGATTCTGGAAAAACGGCGCAAGGAAATCTGCGGCGACAGAAAAAACGCCGACAGCGAACTTTTCAGGCTGGATAAGGAGCGGAAAAAAATCGGCGAAGAAATGCTTGCGCTGGAAGCAGTAGCTCGTGCGGCGGACGATTTGTACGCGGAACGGGCGCGGCTGAAACGGGACGTCGCCGAGGCGGAAGAAGCGGAAACTTCGCTTTCGGGGCAGGAGGCGCTGGAAGAAAAGCGCGCCAGATACGAGGAACTTGTAAATCAGGCGAAAGAGGCGGGCGAAAAACGCGCGGAAATCGCCGCGAGATACCCCGCGGGGCTTGTTACGGAAAAGGAAATCGGGCGGTTGCGCTACGGGCAGACGGCGATCGCGCGGATTTCCGGCGAACTTTCGGGCGTGGGGTTTTCGCAGGCGAGAAGCGGCAGGTTGGGCGAGCTTTCGGCGCGCTTCCGCACGGGCGTGCCTTCCGCCGCCACGCTGGCGGACGCGGAAGAATCTATCGCGAAATTCGAACGGCAGAAAGAAATTCCTGCGGGGTATGGCGCGGAAAAACGCAAAAACGAAGGGCGCGGAGCGGCGTTTGTTTTAGCCGCGGCGGTTTTTGTTCTTGCGATTGTTCTCGGGCTGTATCTGAGTAAAAAACTCGGTTCCGCGGTGCCTGCGTTCTGCGGGTGCGGGGCTGCGGCGATAATTATGATTTTTGCCGCGGTAAAAAAGCCGAAGCGAGGAGAAAGCGTTCCGGGGGATGCAAACGACTTAAAAAGCGTGCGGCCGGCGGAAGAATTTCGGGCGACGGGCGAGGCGCTGGAACGGTTTTTCCTGCGGTACGGTTTGACGGAGGGGAGCTTTTCCGAACGGTTGGCGAAATTGAAATCGGACGGCGAGCGGTATGCGGAGCTGTTGGCGGAAAAATCGGGCGCGGAGGGGCGCGAGAACGAATTGCGGGCAAGTTACGCGGCGGCGACAAAAGAAATCCGGGAGATTTTCGAGGCGCGGCGGCTGCGGCTTCCGCAGGATACGGGCGTGGCGCTCTCGCGGGAAATCGAACGCTTGTCGGGCGATCTTGCGGCGGCGCAAAGGTATGCGGAAGAGGAGGCGCGGTATGCGCGGCGGGCGGCTGATTATTTGCGCGAATCGGGTTTGCAGGCGAACGGCGCGCAGGGCGGCATGCGGGAAGGCACGGCATACTTATCGCAGGAGAACGCGCGGGCGCGGATTGCGGCGATGAAAGAGGCGTTGAACTCGAAACGGAAAGAGCTTGTAGCTACGGAACGGAAAATAGAAGAGGCGGAAGCCGCCGCGGTGCGGCTGGAAGAAAAACAGGCGGAGCTTGCCATCAACCGCGAAAAGACGGACGACGCGCTGTATCGGCTGAATATATACCGCAAAACGACGGAATTATTGCGGCAGGCGGACGATTCCCTGATGGAGCGATATGCCGAGCCGGTGCGGCGGCGGTTTCTGAAATACGCGGCGCTGCTGGAAAAGGAGCTGGGCGTGGAAACGTACATGAACCGCGATTTTTCCCTTTCGTTTTCGCGCGGGGGCGCGCGGCGGCAGGACGGGCATTTAAGCGCGGGCGTACGTACGGTGTGCGCGCTGTGCTTGCGGCTGGCGCTTTCGGACGAGATGTTTGCGGGGCGCGAAACGCCGTTTCTGTTGCTGGACGATCCGTTCGTGCATCTGGACGAGGCGCACTTCGAAAAGACGGCGCGACTGCTGCGCGAGCTTTCGAAAGACCGCCAGATTGTGTATTTTACCTGCCATCGTTCGCGCTCGGTGCTGCCGTGAGCGATTGCCGCGGGGAAGTTGCGGCGAAACAATTTTTTCTCTTTGTCGTTCATGCGGCAAAGAGATTTTTTTTCGTTCTGTTCACATGCGTCTGTACGCGGACAATATAATATAAGTAATAACGTCGATTAAAAATAATATAACAATCGAAAAAACAAATTGATATAATAAAATATTCGTATCGATAAAAAATCGAAAAAACGGGTTGAAACGTTTGACAAACGGTAAAAAATCCCCTAAAATAAGGAACAATAATTCTTTAAGCCGATTAAAATATCAGTTTAAATCGAACTTATCGTTATTTTATCATCGGTGAAACGAATATTCCGAAGAACGTATTAGTTTTCGGAAAAAATGCAAATAATACGTAGCGGGGCGGAACGGTCGGAAAAAAGCGAAGCGGAAGGCGATCGCGGCTTTGCCGGAAAAACGGTCGGCGCAGGACTTTGGCTACGGGTTATAAACTTCGAGAAAGGAGAAAAGGACTATGAAAAAATTTCTGAAAACGGTAACCGCGGGCGCTCTTGCCGCAACCTTCGCCGTATCTCTGACGGCATGCGGCAAAAAAGACGAGGACGAAAACGTACTCAACGTAATGCTGGGCACGTCGGTGAAGTCTTTAGACGCGCAGGTAGCGACGGACGGCGAATCTTTCGAAGTGATCGCGGGGTTTACCGACGGGCTGATGCAGATGGACGCGGACGGCGCCACGGTGAACGCGCTGGCGGAAAGCTATACGGTGAGCGAAGACTCAAAGACGTATACCTTTAAAATCCGCGACGCGGTGTGGGCGGACGATACGGAAATCACGGCGCAGGATTTCGTGTTCGGCTGGCGGCACGGATGCGACGCGGCGAAAGAATACGCGTATATGTTTTCGGATATCGCCCAGATAAAGAACGCGGATAAAATTTTAAAGGGCGAAAAGAAAGAGGACGGAACGGCGTACACGACGGCGGATCTCGGCGTTACCGCCACGGATAAAGATACGTTGCGGGTGGAGCTGGAAGTGCCCGTGCCGTACTTCCTTTCGTTGATGTACTTCCCCACGTTCTACCCCGTAAACGAGGCGTTTTACAACCGGGTGGGCGCGGAGAAATACGCCACCACGGCGGACACGGTGCTGGCGAACGGCGCGTTTAAACTGAAAACTTACAGCGCGGGCGGTTCGGTTTTGGAACTGGAAAAGAACGAGAAGTACTGGGACGCGGCCAGAGTTTCGCTGGACGGCATCCGTTATCAGGTGCTTACCGACAGCACTTCCGCGCTCAGCGCGTACACAAGCGGCACGCTGGACATCGTAACCGTTTCCGGTTCGCAGATGGATCAGGTGCAGGGCAGTTCCGAATTGAAAACGACGGGCGCGGGGTATATGTGGTATCTTACGTTCGCGCAGAAAGAGGGTACCACGACGGGTTATCCCGACGGCTTCCCCACGAAGAACAAGAATCTGCGCCTTGCCATTACCAACGCGATAGACAGAAAGGCGATTGCGGACAATATTTTAAAGGACGGTTCGCTGCCCACGTACACGGCTTGCCCGCCGCAGTTTGCCGCCTGCACCGAGGGCGCGCATAAGGGCGAGGATTACGCGGCGGATCAGGAAAGGTACAAGGACGTATGTTCCTACGATAAAACGAAAGCGCAGGCGTATTTCGCAAAGGCGAAAGAAGAGCTGGGTAAGAGCGCGATTACCATTGAATTGCTTGTGGGCAACGACGAGGGAAGCGAAGTGCCCAAGATTGCGCAGATGCTGAAATCGCAGATAGAGGAGGCTTTGCCGGGGCTGACGATCAACATCAATCAGACCACGAAGAAAAACCGCCTGAACAAAATTCAGAACGATTGCGATTATCAGGTGTGCCTTACCCGCTGGGGACCGGACTATGCCGACCCGATGACGTACTTCGGCATGTGGATAACGGGCACGTCCAACAATTACGGGCTGTGGAGCAATGCGAAATACGACGCGCTGATCAAGGCGTGCGGCGACGGTTCGCTCACTTATGAACAGCGTTGGGAAAAGTTGTACGAAGCGGAAAAAATCGTGATGGAAGAAGCGGTGATCGCGCCGCTGTTCACGAAGTCCAACGCGAACCTGATTAAATCGAACGTAACGGGCGTGGAATTCCATCCGGTGGCGCTGAACAGAGTGTACAAAAACGCGAAAAAAGCATAAGCCGAAGCCATTTTTATGGCGGAGATACGTGAAATTTTTCATCCGTCGGGATGATACGAAAACGCGGCGCGCCTTATCGGAAAGGGGCGCCGCGCGGGTTTAAACGGAGATGTCGTACTCTTGCGGAAAACTATTCCGCGGGCGGGCAGGGGCGGAAAAGGCGGAATAACGGAGGTAACGAATATGGCGAAATATTTATTGAAACGACTGGGAATGGCGGTGCTGACGCTGTTTGTTATACTGCTGCTTTTGTTTATCATGGTACATTCGCTGCCCGGCTCGCCGTTCAACAACGCCGAAAAACTCACGGAGGCGCAGAAGGCGGCGATGAACGCCAAGTACGGGCTGGATAAGCCGCTGCTCACGCAATTTTTCATTTATTTTTCCAACGTTTTAAAGGGCGATTTCGGCACCAGTTATTCGTTTGCCAGCGATATTCCCATTTCCACGATCTTGAAAGGGCGGGTATCCACGTCGTTTAAAATCGGCGGGCTGTCCGTGCTGATCGGCGCGGTTATCGGGCTTTTCATCGGCATTACGGCGGCATTGAACAGAGATAAATTCATGGATACGTTCTGCACCGTGCTTTCGATTGTGGGCGTATCGGTGCCCTCGTACGTATTCATGATGCTGCTGATGAATCTTCTGGGCGTGAAAGGAGGCGTGCTGCCCGTTTTATACACGCCGAAGCGCCCGTTCGAATCGGCGGTGATGCCGGCGATTTCGCTGAGCCTTTTCACCGTAGCCACGATTTCCCGGTTCACGCGCAACGAAATGTGCGAAGTGATGGACAGCGATTATATTCTGCTGGCGGAATCGAAAGGGCTGTACGGCAACGCGCTGATTGCGCGGCACGTGCTCAGAAACGCGCTGATACCTATCGTTACCGTGCTGGCGCCGCTGATCGTAGACTTATTGACGGGCGCGCTGGTGGTGGAAAAAATTTACGCCATCGACGGCATAGGCAAACTGATGGTGGACGCCGTATCGGCGAACGATTACAACATCATCATGGCGATCAGCTTTTTGTATTCGGCGCTGTATATCGTTGTGATGCTGGCGGTGGATTTGTTATACGGGTTGATCGATCCCCGCGTACGCGTGGCGAAAGGAGAAAACGGGGCATGAAAAATTTCGGAAAAAAGACGATTGTCGCGGAAACCGCGGCAAAAAACGAAACGGCTGCGGAAGAAAAAGAGTATGTTTTCGCTCCGGACGATTTTACGTTTTCGGCAACGGAAGAGGCGACGACGGATAAAAATTTTTCGTCGCAGGGGTATTGGAAGGGCGTATGCACGCGTTTTTTCGGCAGAAAAATTTCCGTAATCGGGCTGGTGTGTATCGCAATCATCGTATTGCTGGCGATTTTCGTGCCTGTTTTCAGTAAGTACGGGTACGACGAAGTGAACGTTTCGGCAACGAATATGGCGCCGCGGGTGCCGTTTTTCGAAAAACTGGGCTTTCTGAACGGCTGGGAAACCATCCGCACGGTAACGGGCGAAAGCACGAAGGTGAACAAGTACCTTGAAAACGGCATGAACGACGCGTATTATTTTTTCGGCACCGACGAACTGGGACGGGACATCTGGACGAGAACCTGGTACGGGGCGAGAATCTCGCTGATTATCGCGGTGGTCGCCACGGTGATCGATATGATTATCGGCATGAGTTACGGGCTGATTTCTGGCTATTTCGGCGGCGTTACGGACGGTATTATGCAGCGCGCGGCGGAAATCGTAAGCGGGATTCCGCGGCTGGTGGTGGTGATATTGCTGTCGCTGGCGATGAAACCTGGCCTGGGCGCGATTATCGTGGCGCTTTTGATTACCGAATGGATAGGCATGAGCCGCATCGCCCGTGCGGAGATGCTGCGCCTGAAAGACAGGGAATATATTCTGGCGAGCCGCACGCTGGGGGCGGGCAACGTTTCGATTATATTCAAAGGCGTGTTGCCGAACATCGTGGGGCCCGTGATTACGCAGGTGATGTTTTCCATTCCGACGGCGATTTTCACGGAAGCGTTTTTATCGTTCGTGGGGTTGGGCGTACGGCTGCCGGAATGTTCGCTTGGCTCGCTCATTTCGGACGGGTTTCAGGTATTCAACACGCACCCGTATCAGATTGTGCCGCCGATTATCGTGCTGGCGCTTCTGATGCTTTCGTTCAATCTTGTGGGTGACGGGCTGCGCGAGGCGCTGAACCCGAAAATGAAGGATATGTAAGCGGCGGAAGCCGGGAATAACGAAGAAAGGAGGTTTGCGGCAATGGCGGAAAGAAAGAGAATTTTAACGGTGCGCGGACTGGATATCGCCTTCCGTACGAATTCGGGCACGGCGCACACCATCCGCGGCGTGGATTTCGATTTGTACCGCGGCGAAACGGTGGCGATCGTGGGCGAATCGGGCAGCGGAAAATCGGTGAGCTGCAAGGCGATTATGGGCATTCTTGCGCCGAACGCCGAAGTCAATCGCGGCGAAATTTTATTTTCGTATACGCATGCGGACGGCAGCGACGATACCGTAAACCTTCTTGAAAAGGACAGAAACTGGATGCGCAAGCACATCAACGGCAAGCGGATAGCGATGGTGTTTCAGGACCCGATGACTTCGCTGGACCCGACGATGCGCATCGGGCGGCAGATAGCGGAGGGCATGATGTGGCACTTCGGCATGACGAAAAAGGAGGCGTTCGGAAAGGCGGAAAAACTTCTGGAAGAGGTGGGCATCACCGACGCGGCGAAACGCATGAAGCAGTACCCGCATCAGCTTTCGGGCGGCATGCGCCAGCGCGTGGTGATTGCCATCGCCCTTTCGTGCAACCCGGATTTGCTGATTTGCGACGAGCCGACCACCGCGCTGGACGTTACGATTCAGGCAAAAATTCTGGAACTTATCTGCCGTATACAGAAGGAGCGCGGAATTTCCGTGATTTATATCACGCACGATCTGGGCGTGGTGGCGAAAGTGGCGGATTACGTGAACGTGATGTATGCGGGGAAAATTGTGGAAAAGGGCACGGTGAACGAGATTTTCTACGAGCCGAAACATCCGTACACGTGGGGGCTTTTATCGGCGATGCCCGATTTGACCACGTCGGACGCGCGGCTGTACACGATTCCCGGTTCGCCGCCCAATCTTTTAAACGAAGTGCCGGGCGACGCGTTTGCGCCGCGCAACGCGTATCGGCTGAAAATCGACGAAAAGAAAGAGCCGCCGATGTTTAAACTGAGCGACACGCACTATGCGGCGACGTGGCTTCTGGACGAGCGCGCGCCGAAAACGGAAATGCCCGCGGAACTGAAAGCGCGGGTAGAGAAAATGAAAAAGGAGGCGACGGAAAATGGCGGATTATAAAGCGGCGCCGATTCTTCGGGTGGAAAATTTAAAACAGCATTTCCGCGTGAACGGCAATTTTACGGTGCGCGCGGTGGATAACGTTTCGTTTGACATCTACCCCGGCGAAACGTACGGTCTGGTGGGCGAATCGGGCAGCGGAAAATCCACGATAGGCAGAAGCGTGATTCGCCTCTATACCCCCACGGCGGGGAAAATCGTTTTCAAAGACAGAGATATTACCGGGCGTACGGACGCGGAAACGACGAAAATTCTGCGTACGAAAATGCAGATGATTTTTCAGGATCCCATGGCTTCGCTGAATCCGCGAAAACGCATAGGGGATATTATCGGCGAGGGACTGGATATACACAAAGCGTGCAAAACCCGCGCCGAACGCACGGAGCGGGTGGAAGAGATGCTGAAAAAAGTGGGGCTGGCGCCCGAGCATTTCAACCGCTATCCGCATCAGTTTTCGGGCGGGCAGAGGCAGCGCGTAGGCATTGCGCGGGCGCTGATTATGAACCCGGAACTGATTATCGCCGACGAGTGTATTTCCGCGCTGGACGTATCCGTGCAGGCGCAGGTGGTGAATCTGATGAAAGATATTCAGGCGGAAACGGGCACGGCGTACCTTTTCATCGCGCACGATCTTTCCATGGTGAAGTACATTTCGGACAGAATCGGCGTGCTGCACCTCGGGCATCTTCTGGAAACGGGCACCACGGAGGAAATTTTCGAAAATCCCGTGCATCCGTACACCCGTTCGCTGATTTCGGCGATTCCGTGCCCGAACCCGATTGCGGAAAAAAAGCGCGAGGCGATCGCGTACGATTATTTTTCTTCGGGACTGGATTATAACACGGGCGAAATGCACTCTCTCGGCGGCTTGCATTACGTGTTCGGCACGGACGAAGAAGTGGAGCGGTTTAAAAAACAGGCGATATAATCATAAATTCCGGACTCTGAGAGGCAATCTCGGGGTCCGGAATGTTTTTTTTCTGTTTTCACGGCTTCGGAGAAGAAATTACAAGCCGCTTGTTCTGCCCGAAAGATCCGTCTGAAAATACGTTTCGGGAATTTTCCCCACAATCACGCATTCGCCCGCAAGCACGTCCGTCTGTACGGCGAAATTATCCGTGCGCGAAGCCATTACGATGCTGATATCCGCCACCACGTTTAAATAAATGGAATGTTTCGTCTGGTTGATGCCCACGCTTTCGAACGCGGAAGAAAACGAGCACACTACCGAACAGACGGGCAGAATATCGATTTTGATGCGCTTTCCCACGCCCGCCAGCGCTTCGATGCCCGTGAGCGCGCCGACCGGAATCATCACGCCGTTTTCGCCGGATTCCTGCAGAATGCGTTGCGAAAGCGAGGCCGTGTCGCGCGCGATTTTATTGATTTTCAGCGCGTTGGCGGAAAGCGCCGATACGTTGCCGTTTTCGTCGCGTTCGATTTTTACCAGTTCTTCGTACGAGCGGTTGTTGCCCAGCGTTTTATACACCGCCGAATTGATGGCTTCCACGGCGGCGGAACGCATGGCGGCTTCGCTGACGGAAATAAGCACGCGCGTTACGTTCGTCTGAAAGTAAACGAGGGCGGCGGCAAGCGCGGCGGTAACGATGCACGCCGCGCGCAGGATTCTGCGCTTTTTGCTTTTTTTCCGCTTTATTGCATGCTTCGCGCGAACGGCAACGCGGTCGTATGCGCAATCGCACGTTTGCGCATATGTCGCTTCGTACAGGTATCGCGGTTTGTAATCGCCGCTCATTTTTCTCTTACTCCGAGAGTTTCTTCGATGACGGAGAAAATCCGTCGGTTTCCTCCGGTTGCGAACGGACTGTTTTTCAGGGCGTTTTTCATCGCCTCGTCCGCAAGTACCGCTTCTAATTTCGCGCAGAGGGAATCGGCGAGGGCGGCTTCCGAAGAAACGGATATCAATCCCTTCGAAAAGAAATATTCGGCGTTTTCTTTCTGGTCGCCGCGGCTGCCTTTTTCCAGCGGAACGATCAGCGCGGGAATGCGGAGCGCGGCGATTTCGAAGAGGGTATTGCTGCCCGCGCGGGCAAGCACCACGTCGGCTTCCGCGTACGCCTCGCCCATGTTTTCTGCGTACGCAAGCGGCGTATACGATTGGCGGACGGGGGCGGCAGTTATGTTTTTTTCGCCTAAAATATGCACCACGCGGAAGCGGGAGGTAAGCTCGTCGAGATTTTGAAAAATCGCGTTGTTGATTGCCGCCGCGCCCGAACCGCCGCCGAAGGCAAGCAGCGTTTTTTTGCCGTTTTTTCCGCTTCTTTTTTTACGTGCGGCTTCGAAGAGTTCTTCGCGGAGCGGCGAACCCGTGAATCTGCCGTTTTTGAATTTTTTTGCGGTTTCGGGGAAGGAAGTAAGCACGTAGCGGCACTTTTTTGCCACAAGTCGGGTGGCAAGCCCCGGCGACAAATCGCTTTCGTGCGTGAGCACGGGGATTTTTTCTTTGTGCGCGGCAAGGCAGAAAGGAAGAGAAACGAATCCGCCTTTGGAAAATACAAGGTCGGGGCGGATTTCGCGCAGAATTTTCCGCGCGGCGCGTACCGCTTTTACAAGTTCGAACGGAATTTTTAAATTTTTTACCGTGAACGAACGCACCAGTTTCGGGCAGGAAATTTCGTAAAACGGGATACCCGCGGGCGCAACGAGCCGCTTTTCGATGCCGCCCGTTCCCGCGTAATACGGCGTGTATCCGCCGTGTTTTTCAAGATGGGAAATCAGCGCGAGATTCGGTACCGTATGCCCCGCGCTGCCCCCGCCCGTGAAAAGAATTTTTTTCATAAACGCCGCCTCCGATCTTGCAACTTCTCATATTATTATAGGCGGCGGACAAAGAAAATATAACGGATAGGCTTGACAAAATCGCGTCCGGCTCGTATAATATACGTATTGGAGAGAAATCCGTGAAAAATTTTTTTAAGAAACTTTGGAAAAAATTGAAAGCTTGTCTGGGCTGGGCGGTGTTTTTAATCGGTCTGACGATTTATATTCTTTACGACGTATTGTATAATTCGGAGTTGCAATGGCGGATCTTTTTCGAACGGCTGCCTTTGTTTCTCTTGCTCGGCGCGGCGGGGATCACAGTGATTCTGATTATGAAGAAAAAAGGCGCTTTGAAAAATAACGGCAAAAAAGGCGGTACAACCGACGGCACTGCCGCCGGTTCCGGCGACGAAAAGAGCGGACGCGACGGCGATTTGAACGCGCCTTTTAGGGAAGAAGAGAAAAACAGCGACGAAGAAAACGATAATCATACCGACGGGAACGGTGAAAAATAAGCGGGGCGATCGTCCTCGCGGGAAAAAATCGAACAAAAGTTTTGGCAGCCGCTTTTTAAGCGGTTGCATTTTTTAAAGAAAAGTGGTAAAATAGAAACAAAACAGTAAGAGTCGTTTCGTTTCGCGGTACGCGCACAAAGCAGGTAAAGGCAGAAACGAGCGAAACGGGGGTGAAAAGGAGACGTTATGGCGGCGAACAAGAAAGCGAACGCGATAAAAGAGGCGATCACTTTAACGGCGAGTATTCCCGATTACGCGGGATATGCCGATTATTTCCTGCAGACGGAAACGAAATTCCGTCTGCAGAATTCGTACAGCGAAAATTTAACCGTTACGCTGAAGGTGTGGGACGATAAAAATCTTGCCGTGCCGTACGAAACCACCGTGGAAGTGCCTTACGAAAGCGCGGCGGAAGTATCGGTGAACGGCTTGTTTTCTCCGCTGACGCTTGCCGAAAACAACGAACTTTTCGTATCGACGGTGCATTTTTCTGCGGAAATCGATAAAACGGAAGTCGCAAGCGGCGAAAAGCAGATTACGGCGCTGCCGTACGATTACTGGGAGGGCTTGAGCGGCAATGCCGAACGGGTGGCGGCTTTCGTGCGGCCGCGGCTTTCCGATTGCGCCAGAATACTGGAAAACGCGGGAAAGCGATTGAAAAAATGGGACGAATCCGCCGATTTATACGGTTATGCGGGGGCGGATAAAAACGCCGTGCGCAAAATTTTTGCGGCGGTGTTTTCCGCCGTCAAACAATACGAAATCGAAGAGGACGCGGCGCCGGATTTAACGCAGCCCTGCCGCGCGGTAAGCGAAATTTCCGCGCTGAAATCGCGGCGCGCCACTTCGTTCGAACTGGCTGTCCTTTGCGCCGCCGCGCTGGAAAGCGCCAGACTTTCTCCCGTGATCGCCATCGGCGAAAAAGAGGCGAGCGTGGGCGTGTGGCTGCTTGATACCTGCTTTGCCGATACGGTTACCGACGATAAAGAAACGGTGGAAAAATACGCTTCCGACGGCATCAATTCGCTGGCGTTCATCGACGTGAAAGACCTGTTTGAGGGCAGCAACGCGGCGTTTACTTCGTCGCAGTCGCACTTTATGCAGAAGCTCCGCGCGGGGTATTACGAGTATTTCACGGACGTGCGCCGTTGCCGTCTGGGCGGGATAGCTCCGCTGCCGATGCGCGGAAAAACGGTGAAAGGGTACGAGCTTTTAAAAAGCGAAGATTCTTCCGACGACGCCGCGCCCGCGCCTCTTTGCGAACGGGGAAAGCTGGGCTTGGAAGGCAAGCTGCCGCGAAACAAGCAATGGGAACGGCGGCTTCTCGATTTAACGAACAAGAACGCGCTTTTAAATTTCACGGGTAAAAACGCGCTGCATCTTTGCTGCGCCGAGCCGGACGAATTATACGCGGCGTTTGCGGATAAAAAAAGCCTTTGTCTGAAAGGCGGGGCGACGGAAACGGAAAAATTCGGCTGCGAAGCGAGCGATTCGCAGAAGGAACTGTTTTCCCTTGAAAACCGCCGCGGTATCGCGCGGGTGCAGACGGACGACAAACTGCTTGCGGAAAACGCGGCGCGGCTGTTTCGGCGCAACCGCGAAGCCGGCGAAGAAACGGGCGTGAAAATTCTGTATCTTGCCATGGGCTTTCTGCGTTACACGGGCAAGGAAGATAATCAGGTGCGGTACGCGCCGCTGGTTTTGTGCCCTGCGGAAATCCGCCGCGCGAAAGGCAACGAAGATTTTTCGCTGGAATATTCGGAAGAAGAGTATTTCGTGAACACCACGCTGCTCGAATATCTGAAACAGGCGTTTAATATCGACGTGCGCGCTTTGGGCGGCGACGTTACGCGGCATAAAATTTCCGAACTGATCAACATCATTCTCGCCGAAACGGCGGGCATGAAAGGCTGGGGCGTTACGAAAGACGCGTACGTGGCGGCGTTCTCGTTCCAGCGGTATCTGATGTGGCACGACATCCGCACGCGCATCGACGAATTTTCCAAAAACGAGCTGGTTTCCGCGTTGATTACCCATCGCGCAAGCCGCCCGCAGCACCCCGAAGCCAAAGAAGAGGACGAAGCCGACCCCGCGGACACGCTGATTCCGCTGCCGGCGGACAGTTCGCAGTTTTCGGCGATCGCGCTTTCGCGCACGGGCGAAAGCTTCGTATTGCACGGACCTCCCGGCACGGGCAAAAGCCAGACGATTACGAACATCATCGCCAACGCGCTGGAAGATAACCGCCGGGTGCTGTTCGTCGCCGAAAAGCGCGCCGCGCTGGACGTGGTGAAAAAACGTCTGGACGATATCGGGCTGGGCGAATTCTGTCTGGAACTGCATTCCAACAAGACGGACAAAGGGGACATTCTGCACCGCATCGAAAGCACGATGGCGCTGAAAAACGCGGAGGACGCGAAAGATTTAAGTCCGAAAGCGGCGGAGCTGGTGGCGCTCAGAGAAGAACTGAAAGCGCCGATGCGCGCGCTGCACAAAAAACGGCGGCTGGGCGTTTCGGTGTATCAGGCGATACTTCTGTACGAAAAAAACAAAGACGCGCCCGACGTTCTGAACATTGAAAACGCGTTTTACGATACGCTTACCGAAAGCAAACTGGAAGAGTGCAAAAGCCGTATTTTATCGGCTGCCGCGGCGGCGAAAGAATGCGGCGGCGTGTTTAATTCTCCGTTCGAAAACGTAAACGTTACCGAATATTCGGGGGAACTGCGCGATAAAATTTACTGCGCGGGCGAAGTAGTGGTTACGGAAATACGGCATTTCCGTTCGTATCTCGCGCTGTTTCTCGATTTGTACCGCCAGAAGATTTCCGCCGTTACGCAGCGCAAAACGGACGAGCTGGTAAGCATCGCGCGGGATTTGCTTTCCGGCGCGTACAACAAGTATTTTTCGGGCGTTTCCGAAGCGGAATTTTCGGTATTTTTCAACGCTTCGCGGCGGCTGGACGAGCTGCTCGAATATTATTTTTCGCATTTTAAAACGCTGGTGGAACCGGACGAAAAGGAATACGAAAAACTTTCCGCCTATCTTGCCGCGGGCGGGGATTACCGCACGGATAAAACCGCCGCGGCTGTGGGTAAACGGCTTCTGAAAGCCGCGAAGCACGATCTGGACGGCGACGACGTAAACAAGTTTTTGCAGGTGGTCGCCGAAATTTACGAGGTAAAAAAGACGGTGGTGGGCACGGCGCCCGCCAAGGCGTTTACCGACAGAAACCGCAACGTTTCGTGGAAGAAACGCGGCGATTACATGCGCGATTTAAACGAACTTCACGCAAGGTGCGCGGGCGTGTTCATGGATTACAATCCGGATGCGTTCAACGGTACCTGTATCCGCGCGAAGAATAATTTTACGGCGCCTGTGCTGGAAGGATTTTTAAAGGCGGCGGATTCGTTCGAAACGGCGAAAAAGAGTTTTCTTACGGCGGTGAACGCGGACGAAAACAAGATTTCGCGCGAGGACGTGCCCGACTATTTCTATTCGAAAGCCAGCGCGCTTATCGATAACCTCGATATGCTTGCCAACTGGTGTATGTACAAAAAGACGGTGGCGGAGCTGAAAAAACTGGGTTGCAGCTTTATCGGCGAGGCGCTGGAAAGCGGCAAGCTGACGGGCGCGAACGTACTGGCGGGCTTTGAAAAGAACGTGTATCAGAACTTTCTTGCCATCAATATCCCCGCCGACCCCGATTTGGCGCGCTGTTCGGTGGGCACGCTGGAAGAAACGGTGGAAAAATTCCGCGTGGCGTGGGAAAACTTCTCGGCGCTCACGCGGGAAAAAATCCGCGCCGACCTCATCTCCCGTTTGCCGAAAGACGAAAACGGCGATTACGGGGCGCTGAGCGTGGAAGTATCGGCGTTTTCGCGGCTTTCGAAAACGCAGCTGCGCGGCAGCGGCGTGCGCGGTTTGTTTACGGAAGTGCCGGAACTGATGAAGCGGGTATGCCCTTGCCTGCTGATGAGTCCCGCCACGGTGGCGCAGTATCTTGCGCCCGAAGCAAACGCGTTTGATCTGGTGATTTTCGACGAAGCCTCGCAGATGTCCACGGCAGAGGCGGTGGGCGCGATCGCCCGCGCGAAATCGGCGGTGGTAGTTGGCGATCCGAAGCAGCTGCCGCCTACGGAATTCTTTAATTCCGCCTACGTGGACGAGGATAATCTGGAAAACGAAGATCTGGAAAGCGTGCTGGACGATTGCCTTGCCCTCGGCATGAGCGAACGGCATCTGGTATGGCACTACCGCAGCAAGCACGAATCGCTCATCGCGTTTTCCAACAATATGTATTACGATAACCGCCTTTGCACCTTCCCTTCGCCGGACGCGCTGGATTCCAAAGTGAAATTCATTCAGGTGGACGGCACGTACGATCGCGGATTTACCAAGCGCAACAGAAAGGAAGCGGAAGCGCTGGTTGCGGAAGTGGTGCGGCGGCTGCAAGATCCGATTTTAAGCCGTTCCAGCATGGGCGTGGTAACTTTTTCGGGCGCGCAGCAGGAAGATATAGAAAAACTTCTTACGAAAGCGATAGCGGCGAAAAAGCTGGAAAGCGCGGCGTACGAGCGGGAAGAACCGCTGTTTGTGAAGAACCTCGAAAACGTGCAGGGCGACGAACGCGACGTGATTTTGTTTTCCGTGTGTTACGGACCGGACGCCACGGGCAGAGTTTCTCTGAATTTCGGACCGTTGAATCAGGCGGGCGGCTGGCGGCGGCTGAACGTAGCCGTTTCCCGTGCGCGCGAAGAAATGCTGGTGTTTTCCACGATGACTTCGGGCATGATCGACCTTGCGAAAACCTCCTCGAAGGGCGTGGCGGGCTTGAAGAGCTTCCTTGAATTCGCGGAGCGCGGCAAAACTTCGCTGGCGGTAAAGAGCGGCGCGGGCGCGGCGGGCAATGCGTCGGGCGGCGCAAGCATCGGCAAATACATCGCGGCGGAACTCTCTTCGTACGGGTACGAATGCCGTTACGACGTGGGCGCCAGCGAATTTAAAATAGACGTGGCGGTGGTAGACCCGAAGAACAAGCACGAGTTTATTCTGGCAATCCTTTGCGACGCGAACAACGAATTTTCGGTGAAGGACAGAAACGTATTGCAGGTGCAGGCGCTCAAACGCGCAAACTGGAACGTTCTGCGTATCAACTGCGTAAACTATTACAACAATCCCAAGCGCGAAATCAAGCGCGTGAAAGAGGCGCTCGACAGGCTGACGGGCAGCGAAAAGAAGAGCAAGGGCTTTATGCGCTATGCGAAAAATTACCGCGCGGCGGCGGTTACGGCGGCTGCGGGCGGAGAAACGGCGGCTTTCGTTACGGGCGGCGAGCACGACGCGGAAATTGCGGCGCGCCTGAAAGAAATCGTTGCCGCGGAAGAACCGATTTCGCGCGAATTTTTAAAAACGCGGTGCTTAACCACGTTCGGCATCGCGAAATCCGGCGCAAGGATAGACGCGCGCTTAAACGCGCTGATCGATTCGTGCGCGTTTAAAAAGGAACGCGCCGCGGGCGTCGATTACTATTACAAGAACGACCGCGTGATTACGCAGCCGAAATTCCGCGTGGAAAACGAGCCGTGTCTGCGGCACGGCGAGCAGGATTTCACGGCGATAGAAACGCTGTTTTTAATCCGCGCGGCGCTGGAGGACAGGGTGAGCCTGTATTTCGACGAGCTTACCTCGCTGGTTTGCGGCGTGTATAAAGTAAAGCGCCCCACGGAACAGTTCATAGCGTTTTTGCGATCTTGCGTGGCGTACGGCGAAGAGCGGGGCATACTTGTGCGCTCCGTTTCCGACCGCATTACGTTAGCGTAATATATAGGGGCGCGCGGATTAAACGGCGCATTGAAAAATACAAAAAGCCTTCTCTTAAGCGGGAAGGTTTTTTTTATGCGTTGATAATCCGCCACGCGGCGATCAGTTTTTCCAGCGAAAACGAGGCGTTCGCCGCGCTTGTGGAAGGCAGGCAGATACACGGCATTCCCGTTTTTTCCGCAAGGTATTTCAGGTAGTATTTTTCGGCGGTTTTGCCGTTTACGAAGATGCGCCCGATTCGTGCCGTCTGCAAAATCGGCGTTAAATCGTTGGGCGTTACCTCTTTAACGGAAGCATCCGCGCTGCCCGAAATCGTGCAGTTTGCTATCACGTCGAACAAAGCGAGGCGGTTGTTTAAAATGAGTTTCGTTTTTTCTTCCACCGTGGCGGGCACGGGCGAAGAAAATACCGCCGCAATCACTTTCCAGAACCGGTTCTGCGGGTGCGCGTAGAAAAATTTTTCCGCGCGGGAAGCTACCGACGGAAAACTGCCCAGAATCAGATTGCGGCTGTGCTCGTTATACAGCGGCGGAATGTTGTGTATCTGTCCGTGCGGCGTTCTGCCGTGTTTCGCGGTTTGTGTTTCGGGCGTTGCGTTTTTCATATCGTTCCCTCCGTTTTGTTTTTGTCGATTGCGTTTCTCATTCTGCGGCGCAGGCGGTTGATGTGCCGTTCGAAACTGCCGTCCGAAAGCAATGCCGCCAGCACGTATTGTTCCGTGGCGGGCACGGGGCAGGAATAAAATCCGAGTTCTTCTTCGTACCGTACGGCAAGCGCGGGCGGCAGCAGCATATACCCCGCGCGGAGTGCGGGCGAAAGCGTTTTCGAAAACGTGTTTACGTAAATCACGCGTCCCGCCTCGTCTGCGCCGAACAGCGTTTCGGCGGGCTTTGCATACGGCGAAAATTCCGAAAGGTAATCGTCCTCCACCACATAGCCGTTTTTTTCGCGGGCGAAGCGCAGGTACTCCGCCTTTTTCGTCGCCGTGGCGGTGGCAAGCGTGGGGTAGGAGAGGTAGGGCGTTACGTGCAGCACGTCGGCGTCCGTTGCGGCAAGCTCGCCCGATAAAATGCCGTCCGCGCCGATTCTCAGCAGCCGCACCTGCGCGCCTTTCGCCGCGTACACCCGCGCGATCTGCCCGTAAGCGGGGCTTTCCGTGCCGTAAATTCTGCCTGTGCCGAGCAGTTCGGCAATCACGCCGTACAGATATTCCGCGCCCGCGCCGATGACAATCTGGTTTTCGTTCACGTTCAGCGCGCGGGAGCGTAAAAGATAGTTTTTCAGCGCCGATTTCAGTTGCGGCACGCCGTTTTTCGGCGGCTTTTCCAACAGTTTTTCGCCGTATTCGGCAAGCACGCGGCGCATCGCCCGCGCGTATACGGTAAACGGAAACGTTTCTTCGCGGGCGGCGGCAACCGAGCCGGAGCCGACGGTAAAGTAATCTTCGGTAAAGGAATCGCCCGAAACGGAACCTGCGGCGGAAAATAAAAAATCGCTTTCGCGGTAAGCGCAGAAAAATCCGCTGCGCTCGGCGGAATCGATATAGCCTTCGCTGCGCAGAATATCCAGCGCGGTTTCGGCGGTGGAAAGCGAAACGCCGTTTTCTTCGGCAAGCGTGCGTTTGGATGGCAGACGCGCGCCGTACGGGTACGCGCCGGACAATATTTCCGTTTTTAAAAGCGCGTATATTTTTTCGTATTTTTTCATAGACGTTCTCCGTAGTGCGGGCAATTTTGCGGAATTTGTCTGAGTATCGCAAAATCTGGTATGATAAAATAGTTTTGATTTGGCTATTTTAATGATACCAAAAAATAGTATATACTGTAAAAGAAAAACAGTCAAGGAGATTTGCTATGGTTTCGGCAAAAAAATTATGTTACGTGGCGCTGCTCACGGCGCTGAACGTGGCGCTTTCTTCCTTTTCGGTGCCAGTGCCCGGCGGACATTTCTATCTGAACGACATCGCGATTTGTTTTGCGGCGCTGGCGTTCGATCCGCTTTCGGCGTTTATCGTGGGGGGCGTGGGCGCGTTCCTCGGCGATTTCTTCTTCTATCCCGCGCCGATGTTCGTTTCGCTTGCCTCGCACGGGTTGCAGGCGGTGGCGATTTCGTTGATTTCCGGGGGCGGAAAGGCGTTGAAAAATGGATTTTTGTCCGCGGAAAAGCGGGAATTACCGCGGTTTTATCTTGCCGTAGCGGGGCTGCTGACGGGAATGGTGATTATGGTAACGGGCTATACGCTGGGCAGGGCGTTTGTATACGCCACGAAGGAATATGCGATTATCAAACTGCCGTTCGAAATTCTGCAGGCGGGCGTCGGGGCGGTGATTGCGCCGATTTTAGCCTATAAAACGCCGCTGAAAAAGGTGTTTTTCGCCGTCAATAAGAAAAAAGAAGAAACCCAGCCCGAAGAGAATTCCGAAAAAAATTGAAAAACCGATACAAACGTAAAGAAGCTTTCCCGCCTCGGGAAGGCTTCTTTTGCGTAAACCGCCGGAATTTTCAACGCACGTCGGAGGAATTGATGCTTTTTTTGTATTCGCCGGGCGTCATGCCCGTGCAGCTTTTGAAAATGTAGTTGAAATGCGGCAGCGAATCGAAGCACAGCCGCTCCGCGGTTTCGGTAAACGAAACCTTGCGGCGGATAAGTTTTTTCGCCTCGTCGGTTTTCAGTTTCAGGTAGGTGCGGTAAATGGTTTTTCCCGTCTGTTTTTTGAAAAACGTGCACAGATGCGTTTTACCGTAATGGATTTCGGCGCACAGTTCGTCCAGCGAGAACGTGCCGTACACCCGCGCGGAAAGATAGCGGACGATTTCATCCTGCAGTTCGCCCGAAGAGGCGATTTTCGATACGAAAAACTCCTGCGGCGAAGATTGATTTTCGCATTGCCGCAACAGATAAATCAGCAGCAGTTCCAGCGAATTTTTAATCACCTGTTCGCCGCCCATGTTCGGCTTTTCTTGCAGTTCCAGCTTTTTCAGCGCGGGGTCGAAATCGGGCAGAACAAAGGTGCCGCGCGCTTCGGCAAGCACGTTTTCAAGAAGATACGATAAATTTTCGGGCACGGCTACGGCGCGGTCGGCAAAAAAACGCAGCCCTTCCGATCGGCACACGAACGAGATGATGAAAATATTCGGTTCGAAATCGCGGCATTCCACGTAGTGCGGCAGATTCGGCGGAATAAAATACGTTTCGCCTTGTTTCAAAAGGTGGGGCACGCCGTCCGTAATCACGCAGGCGTTGCCCTTATCCGTATAAATCATTTCCCAGAAATCGTGCGTTTCTTCGGGCGATGCGTAGCCCTTGAAAAGTTCCTGATAGTGAATCGTAACGATTTTCTGCACGTTTAAAAGGTTATCGATGCGGCGCATATAAAAGCGCGTTCTGCGCGGCGCGTTGTTCATGGCAGTTCACTCCTTCTTATACGATATTATAGCACGGGATTTCAAAAATGTAAAATATTTCGTACATATTATCGGCGAAATATTATATAAAAAACGGGAAAGATTTTCTCTTGCGGAACGGGGAAAGAAAGAGTATAATATTAGCCGTAATAAAAAACGCGGCGGCGCGCGTTACGGCGCTTTCGAAACCCCGTTACGGCGGCTGCGGCGAAAAGAGGAGAAGCGGAAAAATGATAAAACCCGTACTGGATAAAAATTTCTATCCGATGATTCAGGCGCTTGCCGATTTCGACAAAGCGGTGAAAGAAAGCAAAAAGGCGAAGAAAGTTACGATTGTCGCGGAAAGAAACGGCGGCTACAATTACGTATATACATACGACGCGTTCGAGGACGGCGTAAACGATAAACTCAATCTGCGCATGGCGGAACGGCTGGCGAAAACCATTCTCTGGGTAGTGGGCGGCTATAAAATTTCCGTGGCGGGCAGCCGTAAAATTTACGAATATTTAAAAGCCGCGTACACGAAGGACGGGGCGCGCGCGTTCGACGAAGATTTCATGAGCGGCGTGTACGAACGCCCGTTCGAAGTAACGTATCTTGAAGAAAACGAAGTGCCCGCGCAGAAGAACGCTTCCGTAAAAGTGGGCGGGTACTTAAAAGGCTGCCGCATCGGCTTCGACGCGGGCGGAAGCGACAGAAAAGTGAGCGCGGTGGTAGACGGCAACGTGGTGTATTCCGAAGAGGTGGTATGGAACCCGAAAGTTACGGAAGATCCGCACTATCATTACAACGAAATTTTAACGGCGATGAAAACGGCGGCTTCCAAAATGCCGCGCGTAGACAGCATCGGCGTATCTTCGGCGGGCGTGTACGTGGATAACAAAATCATGGTGGCTTCGCTGTTTATCAAGGTGGATAAAAAGAAGTACGGCGATTACGTGAAGAATATGTACATAAACGTAGCAAAAGAAATGGGCGCGCCCATCGAAGTCGCGAACGACGGCGACGTTACCGCGCTTGCCGGCTCCATCGATCTGAACGATACCGAGGTTCTCGGCATTGCCATGGGCACCAGCGAAGCCGTGGGCTATATCAATAAGGACGGCGGCATCAATGGCTGGCTTTCGGAACTGGCGTTCGTGCCCGTGGACTTCAACGAAAACGCCATGCAGGACGAATGGAGCGGCGATTTCGGCGTAGGCTGCAAGTATTTCTCGCAGGACGCGGTAATCAAGCTGGCGGAAGCGGGCGGCTACAAATTCGAAGCGGGACTTACGCCCGCGCAGAAGCTGAAAGCTGTGCAGAAGCTGATGGACGAGGGCAACTCTCTCGCCCGGCAGATTTACGAAGATATCGGCGTATATCTTGCCTATACCATCCCGTTCTACGCGAAGTTTTACGAAATGAAGCACATTCTGCTGCTTGGCAGAGTGATGGGCGGCAAGGGCGGCAACATTGTTCTCGATACCTGCAAAAAAGTGCTTGCGGAAGAATTCCCCGAATTTGCGAAGCTTGATATATCGTTGCCGGACGAATCGAGCCGGCGCGTCGGGCAGAGCATCGCAGCGGCTTCTTTGTATCCTGACTTATAAAAAACACGCGCTTGAAAAGCTTCGCATTACTTTGTCGTGCTGCGTGCGGTCTTGGTCATTTACTATTGTAAACTCCCTGCGCCCGTACTCGCACTTCTTGTACTGCTCGCTTTTGAAGCGCGGAATAGTTGTAGTTTATAAGGCTTCCCCTTGGGGGGAAAGCTGTCGCCGGACGGCGACTGATGAGGGGCGTAGCACATTTTTGATTTTCTGAATATTTTTGACAAAAAATTTCTGAAAATCAAGGGGCGTAGCACATTTTTGATTGAAATTTTCCAACAGAAATTTTCAATCAAGGGGCGGTATCATTGAATCAAAGCCGTATAAAAGCAATCGAACCCCGCAAAAAATTCAAGAAAAAAAATTTCCTCTCAAAGGGGAAAAAGGGAGATAATATTATGAAAGTTATAGTTACGAAAAATTATGAAGAAATGTCTGAAAAGGCGTTTGAAATCATGCGCGAAGTAGTTACGAAAAACCCTTCGGCGGTGCTCGGACTGGCAACGGGTTCCACGCCCGTCGGGCTGTACAAAAAAATGATCGCCGACCATAAGGAAAACGGCACCAGTTACAAGAAGATTCATACCGTCAACCTCGACGAATACGCGGGGCTGGATTATTCTTCCGATCAGAGCTATGTTTATTTCATGCGCGATAACCTTTTCGATCACATCGATATCGATCTCAAAAACACCAACATCGAAAACGGCAAGGCGGCGGACCGCGCGGCGGAATGCGCAAGATACAACAAACTGCTTGCTTCGATGCAGCAGGATTTACAGGTGCTCGGCATCGGTTCTAACGGGCACATCGCGTTCAACGAACCCGGTACGCCGTTCGGCTCGGTTACGCACATCGTAGATCTCACCGAAAGCACCATCAAAGATAATTCCCGTCTTTTCAAAAACATCGAAGAAGTGCCTCGTCAGGCGTTTACGATGGGCTTGAAAAACATCATGAACGCAAAGAAGATTCTTATTATGGCAAACGGCGCCAACAAGGCAAAGGCGGTATACGGGCTGGTTGCCGGCGAAGTTACCGAAACGCTTCCCGCAAGCATTCTGCAGCTGCACCCCGATTGCACGCTTGTGTGCGACGCCGAGGCGGCAACGCTTTTAAAAAACGCGGGCTTGGTATAAACCGGTAAGGAGAAAACACAATGAAAGCGTTTAAAAATGCTTCCGTTTACGCGGAAGGCAAAGGCATTATCAGAACAAGCGTATATTTCGACGATAAAATTCGGCAGATCGGCGGCTACGTTGCGGGCGCGGAAGAAATCGAACTTCCCGAAAACGCGGTGGTGCTGCCCGGTTTCATCGACGAGCACATTCACGGCGCGGGCGGTTCCGACGCGATGGACGGCAATACGAAAGACCTTGCGATTATCGCGGAAACCGTAGCGAAAGAGGGGACTACCTCCTTTCTCGCCACCACGATGACGCAGAGCAAGGAAAACATTTTAAAGGCGATGCGCGCGGTGAAAGAATACCGCGAAGCGGCGGGCGAACAGGGCGCGAGGATCGCGGGCGTTCACCTCGAAGGTCCGTTTATCGCGGCGGCGCACAAGGGCGCGCAACCGCTGGAATACGTGGCGGCGCCCGACGCGAAAACGTTCGACGAATACAACGCGGCGTGCGGCAACGCCATAAAAATCATCACGCTTGCCCCCGAAACGGACGGCGCGCTCGATTTTATCCGGCATATCGTGGCGCAGGGCACGGTGGTTTCCGTCGGGCACACGGGCGCGAAGTATGCGGAAGTGAAAGCCGCGATGGAGGCGGGCGCAACCAACGTTACGCACACCTATAACGCGCAGAGCCCTCTGCATCACCGCGAAATCGGCGTGGTGGGCAGCGCGCTGCTTCTGGAAGATTTGTATTGCGAGCTCATCTGCGATACCATTCACGTATCCGTTCCCGCCATGCAGCTGCTGGTAAAAAACAAGCGGGCGGATAAGCTGGCGCTCATCACCGACGCGATGCGCGCGAAAGGGCTTGCGGACGGCGTAAGCGAGCTCGGCGGGCAGACGGTGTACGTAAAGGGCGGCGAAGCGCGCCTTGCGGACGGAACTCTGGCGGGCAGCGTTCTTCGCATGAACCGCGCGTTGCAGAACATGGTGGAAAAAGTGGGCGTGCCGTTCACGCAGGCGGTGGATTACTGCACCATCAACCCCGCCCGCACGTTGAAAATGGAAAACGAAGCGGGCAGCATCGCGGAGGGCAAACGCGCGGATTTTGCCGTTCTGAACGACAAATTCGACGTGCTTTACACCGTGCGCGACGGAAAAATTATCTATAAAGCGTAAAAATTACAGACGGAGCGTGAAAAACTGTGGATACCTACGGCGCCGTAAGGGCAAGAATATTCGAACTTTGCGAAGAAAAAAAGATGGCGATTTATAAGCTGTCCGTATTGTCGGGCGTCGCGCCGTCCACCATCAAAAACATTCTGTACGGAAAGAGCAAAAATCCGGGCGTCGTAACGCTGAAAATGATTTGCGACGGATTCGGAATCACGCTGGAAGAATTTTTCGATTCCGATTTGTTCCGCGGGGAAACCGAAGCGAAACAGGCGTAAACGTAAATTTCCGCCCGACAATAAAAAGACAAAAACAAAGCCGGCCGCGCGTTTTTTGCGCGGTCGGCTTTTGCGTAAAAATTATCATCGGTTGTAATCGGTCGTCAACCGTTTTCTGCGGCGGAACGGGCGAAAAAAACGGCGGGCGAACGCAGAGGGGCGAAACAAACGTCCGCCAAAATCACACTCCCCCGTCAGTACACGAATTTTTCGCGCGGGGGGGCGGCGGGCGAAGAAAACAATTCTTCGGGCGGCGGCGCGTCCAGCACGATTTTATCGAACGCCGAAAGTTCCTCCGCTCTGAACGGCGCGAAACAGGAAAATTTCGTATGGTCGGCAATCAGAAAATTCGTTTTTCCCCGCGCGATCGCCGCGCGTTTGATTTCCCGCTGCTCCATCGAACGCTCGTACGTACCGTCCGCCGCAATCGCCGCGCACGAAGTCAGCGTCAGGTCAAACGAAAACTGCCGTATCTGTTCCACGGCGAAGCTGCCGGAAACGGACGTCATGTTATATAAAAGATTGCCGCCCGCAAGAATGACTTCCGCGCCTTTCTGCCGCGAAACGGCGGTGGCAACCTGCAGCGAATGCGTTACCACCGTTTTGCCGCGGAAGTCGATTTTCCGCACCAGTGCCAGCGCGGTGGAAGAACTGTCGATAAACGCCGCAAAGAAATTCGGCAGCGATTTCAGCGCGTTGGTTACGGCGATTTCCTTTTCTTTCGCGTTTTTCTCCACGCGCACGAACATAGAAATTTCCCCCGCGCCCTCCGGCAGCGTGGCGCCGCCGTGGCTTCTTTCGGCAAGCCCCAGCCGCTGCATTTCCGCCAGATCCCGCCGAAGCGTGGCTTCGCTTACGTAAAACGTTTCCGCAAGCGTTTTCACCGTAGCCGAACCGTGTTTTTGCAGGTATTTGTAAATTTCGTTCTGTCGCTCGTTTACCAGCATAAGAATTTCTCCCGTTGTTCGTTTTGTGTTGTTTTCTGCGCGTTTATGATTATTTATGCTTGTATTATAGCATATTACTGCGCGTTTGTCAACATTTCGCTCATATCCGCGCGAAAGATTTACAAACCGCCGTCGCTGTGATATAATAAAGCCGAAGAAAAACAAGGGGCGCATACAATCATGCAGCAGAAAAACAACTATCATCTCGCAATCGATATCGGCGCGTCGTCCGGGCGGCATATTCTCGGCTACGAGGAAAACGGCATTCTGAAAACGGAAGAAATCTATCGTTTTCAGAACGGTCCCGTAGAAAAGGCGGGCACGGCGGGGGCGCTGGGCGCCACGGGCGCAAAGCGGCTTACGTGGGATGCGGCGCGCCTGTATTCCGAAATTTTAAACGGCTTGAAACGCGCGAAAGAACTGGGCAAAATTCCCGCAACCGTGGGCATCGATACCTGGGGCGTGGATTACGTGTTGCTGGACGAAAACGACGAAGTCATCGGCGACGTGTACGCCTATCGCGACGGCAGAACGAAAAACACCGTTCCTTCCGTGCACAAACGCATTCCGTTTGCGGAATTGTATCAGAAAACGGGCATCCAGTTCGCGCAGTACAACACCGTGTACCAGCTGTACGACGACGTGCGCACGGGTAAGGCGGAGCGCGCGGTTACGTATATGAATCTGCCCGATTATTTCCACTTCCGCCTGACGGGCGTGAAGAAGCAGGAATACACGATGGCAACCACAACCGCCATGGTGAACGCCGTAACGCACGAATTCGATACGGAAATATTCGAAAAGCTCGGCTATAAAAAATCGATGTTTCTGCCGCTTGCGCAGCCGGGCTCGTACGTGGGAGAATTTACGGACGAAACGGAAAAAATCGTCGGGTACAAGGCGAAAGTTGTTCTTCCCGCCACGCACGATACGGCAAGCGCGGTGCTTGCGGCGCCGCTGAAAAATCAGACGCCTTACATTTCCAGCGGCACCTGGTCGATTCTGGGCGTGGAAAGAAACGCGGCGAACGTTTCGAAACAGGCGTTTAAAATGAATTATTCCAACGAGGGCAGCGTAAACGGGCAGTTCCGTCTGCAGCAGAATATCATGGGGCTGTGGATTATTCAGCAGATCCGCCACGAGCTGAAAGATAAATACGATTTCGCCACGCTGGCTTCGCTGGCGCGGCTGAACCCGACGGACGAGCTCATCAACGTGAACGACGAAAAATTCCTCGCGCCGGAAAGCATGATAGAAGCGGTTACCGGCGCGGCGGGCAGAACGCTTTCCGTGGGCGGCATGGCGTACCTTGTGTTCAATTCGCTGGCGCACAGCTATGCGGAATCGCTGGACGGACTGGAAAAACTGACGGGCGAAACGTTCGGCACGCTGAACATTATCGGCGGCGGCAGCAAAAACACGCTGTTAAACGAGCTGACGAAAGCCTGCACGGGCAAACGCGTGATTACGGGCCCCACGGAGGGTACGGCGATAGGCAATTTAATGATGCAGATGATCGGTTGCGGCGAACTTACGGGCGTTGCGGCGGGGCGCGAGATGATCGCGCGGTCGTTCGACGTAACGGAAGTTTGAAAAAGAAACGAAAAAACGGCGAAAACCGTTTCGAAAGAAAAAAATCGGTATATAAATAAGGAGCAGGACATGAAAAACATTTTTGAAGCGCCTTTCGTGCGCGAAATGGAAAAAACTACGGCGAACATGTATCGCCTCGGCTGGGACGAGAGAAACGGCGGCAACGTATCGTATCTTCTCGACGAAAAAGAGGTAGCGGAATATCTTGATTTGAATCGCGTCATCCGCACGATTCCCACGGGATTCGACGCGAAACCTTTAATCGGTAAAATCTTTATCGTAACGGGTACGGGCAAGTATTTCAAAAACGTGGAATCGGACCCCGAAACCAACCTCGGCATCGTGCGCATCGGCAAAGACGGCACTACGGCGGAGTTGCTCTGGGGCTATAAGGACGGCGGCAGATTCACTTCCGAATTTCCCGCGCACATGATGAGCCATATGGCGCGTCTTGCCGTCGATCCGCAGCACCGTATCGTGATGCACACGCATCCTACATACACCATCGCGATGAACGCGGTGTGCCCGCTGGACGAAAAAGACTTCACGAAACGCCTCTGGAAGTCCAACACGGAAGCGGTAGTGGTGTTCCCGGACGGCGTAGGCGTTCTTCCCTGCATGATTTGCGGCACCAACGAAATCGGCGAAGCCACGGCGGCGAAAATGAAAGATTTTCGTCTGGTGGTATGGACGAACCACGGCATTTACGGCACGGGTAAAACAATGGACGAAGCGTTCGGTTTAATCGAAACGGTGGAAAAGACGGCGCAGATTTACATGCTTACGCTGGGGCACGTGGTAAACGAAATCCCGGACGAAGTGATTAAAGGGCTGGCAAAACTGTGGAATCTGAAAATGCTTCCCGGCGTTCTGGATTAAAAGCCCTGCAGACAATCAAAAAAATTTGCCGGCTTTCCGGGCGATCGGAAAGCCGACGGAAATAAAAATCATTTATGAAAGGAGAAAATCACAATGGCAAGAATCGTACTCAATGAAACAAGTTATCACGGCGCAGGCTGCAGAGCGGAAATCGCGGGCGAAATCAAGCGCAGAGGCTTGAACAAAGCTTTTGTCTGCTCCGATCCCGATCTTGTAAAATTCGGCGTTACCAAAAAGGTAACCGACGTGCTTGAAGGCGCGAATATCCCTTACGAACTGTATTCCAACATCAAGCCCAACCCTACCATCGAAAACGTGCAGACGGGCGTTGCGGCGTTCAAAGCAAGCGGCGCGGACTGCATCGTGGCGATCGGCGGCGGCTCTTCCATGGATACGGCGAAAGCGATCGGCATCATCATCAACAACCCCGAATTTGCGGACGTCCGCTCGCTGGAAGGCGTTGCTCCCACGAAGAAACCCGCAGTTCCCACCATCGCGGTTCCCACCACGGCGGGCACGGCGGCGGAAGTTACCATCAACTACGTAATCACCGATGTGGAAAAGAAGCGTAAATTCGTCTGCGTAGACGTACACGATATTCCCGTCGTAGCGGTTGTCGATCCCGAAATGATGGCTTCCATGCCCAAGGGACTTACGGCGGCTACCGGTATGGACGCCTTAACGCACGCAATCGAAGGCTACATCACGAAAGGCGCGTGGGAAATGACGGATATGTTCCACCTGAAAGCCATCGAAATCATTTCGAGATCGCTTCGCGGCGCGGTGGCGAACACGAAAGAGGGCAGAGAGGATATGGCGCTCGGTCAGTACGTGGCAGGCATGGGCTTCTCCAACGTAGGTTTAGGCATCGTCCATTCGATGGCGCATGCGCTGGGCGCGGTTTACGATACGCCGCACGGCGTGGCAAACGCGATTCTGCTGCCCACCGTCATGGAATACAACGCCGACGCGACGGGCGAAAAATACCGCGATATTGCCAAGGCAATGGGCGTGAAAGGCACGGAAAACATGACGCAGGAAGAATACAGAAAAGCGGCTGTGGAAGCCGTTCGTCAGCTTTCGAAAGACGTAGGTATTCCTCAGGACCTCAAACAGATCGTCAAGGATAAAGACGTCGACTTCCTTGCGCAGTCCGCTATGGACGACGCCTGCCGTCCCGGCAACCCGAAAGATCCTACGCTGGAAGACATCAAGGCTTTGTACCGCTCTCTGATGTAACCTTTATAAAGGCTTCCCCTTGCCTGAAAAAATTCAGTGGATTTCATTTTTTCGGCAAAAATGGGAAGCCTTGCCTCGCGTTAAGGCTTCCCCTTGGGGAGAGGCTCCTTGCGAAGCAAGGTGGTGAGGGGCGTAGCTTCTTTTCGATAAAAACAATGCAAGCGTTTTCATCGAAAAAACATTCAGTCTGTTATCCTTAAAAAAACTTCATAAACAAAAATGCCCCGCCGCAAATTTTTGCGGCGGGGCACATTTTTCATGCGCTTGTTGTGTTTGCGCTTATTTTCTTTTTTTAATAAACCCGTCCTCGGCGATATTCAATCCCATATCCCGCGCAACGCAATACAATTTTTTCGTGTATATGTCGCACAACGCTTCGGGGGAGTGGCTGTCCGCGGAAACCACCACGGGCGCGTTGAGTTTTTTGCAGATGTCCAGCAGATAGTCGGTAGGGTAGTTAAAGCCGTTTGCCCGCGCGCCCTGACAGTTAATTTCCGCCTTCACGCCGCAAGCTTTGCAGCATTGAATTACGTCCTCAAACTTTTCAAGCACTTCCGCGTCGGGAGTGAAACCGTGCGAAAAAATCACGTCCGGGTGCGCTAAAATCGAAAAATACCCCGTTTGTAAGCCATCGATCAGCCGATCGAAATACGCCATCACGTCGTCCTTGGCATCGGTAAAGAAAGCGCACGCGATTTTTCCGTTATGCAGAAAAGAATGTTCGCCTAAAATCAGATAGTCCACGCTTTGTAAAAGTCGTTCGTAAAGCGCGTCGTAACCGGGAAAATATTCGATTTCAAGCCCCCGATAAATGCGGATTTTCTTTCCGTATTCCGCTTCGGCGGCGTCGAATTGCGGCAGATACGCGCTTTGCAGCTCTTTTTCGTCCATATACGGACTCGGCAACAGCGCGGGGTGCGCGAAATGGTCGGAAATACCGATCGATTTCATGCCGTTTTTCACCGCCTCCCGCACGTAATCGCACACCGTTCCCGCGGCGTGCCCGCAAAGATAGTTATGCGTGTGGTAATTGTATAATATCCGTATCTTTTCCGCTTCTTCGTCCCGGATTTCTTTGAATTTTCGTATCATAAACTTACTTCTTGTTTTCGTATTCCGCTTTGATTTTTAACAGTTCTTCGTATTCCGCGCGGGAAATCGTTACCGTTTCTTCCGCGGCGCCCGTATTGTCCGCCGCCGCTTCCGTTCCGGATTTTTCCGCTTTTCCGTTCGCCGATTTCGCAATCGCGCCTACGGCGATTTTCAAACCGATGAACGCAAGGCACAGCACCACGAAGAAAAATACAAACGCCGTGCTGTTCCAGAATTTTCCCATCAGCGAATATACGGAAAGCTCCAGAATCAGCGCGATTACGCCGCCCGTAACGCCCGCCGCGATTTTTAATCCCGTCAGCGATTTTTTCGCGCGGTACTGCATATCCGTAATCTGATTTATCAGCAGCGAAAGAATCACCAGCGTCAGCGTGCTCGTCGAAAGGAACCCTTTTTCGTATTTGCCGATGATGAAAAACAGCAACGCGAACAGCGCCGTAACAAGAATCATCGCGCCGGAAACGTAGGCAAGCGTTTTGTTGTTCTCGTAAATCGAAACGGAAGTTAAAAGCAACAACCCGGAAACTCCCACGATTAAAAGAATAATCAATCCTCTCCAGATAAACGACGAGAAACTTTTGCCGAAAATGTCGGCGTCGAAAAACAGCTGCGCCGCCACAAGGCACGCGAACCACAAAATTGCCGCGCCGATAAAGCCGAGCGATACAATCGTAAGCTTTTTCTTCATTCTTAAAATCCTCCCTGTAAAGCTTTCTGCTTTTATTATAGCATATTTTTTTATAAATTTCAACGCTTTTTTGCGGAAATTCAACTTCTTTTATCTTGACTAAAGAAGAGAAGTATGGTATGATTGAAATGTTATTCTGCAGCCGTAAAATAATTCGATATACCCTTAAAATAAAGGATGTTTCGATACGGCTACGCTTGGTAATTTGCGCCGACGGTGGAAAAAATATGAGTATAGACAAAGCATTTGCCGAACTTGAAGAAAAGAGAAAAAATAAAACAGCCGCTAAAGTCCGGCTTGTTCTGAATGCAAAAAAAGAAATTGAAGATTGGACCGGGCGGTCTTATTGCGGAGATTATACTTATGCCGAGGCGGTTTCTTATATTGTTCATAAATACCTTGTGCGGAAGATCTCCTTTACGGAGTGTCTGGAGTATATCAGACCGGAATTAAAAAATGAAGTTTTGCGGCAAAAAGACGGAAAACGCATTGATTATCTGACAGAAGACTACGCAAGCGGAGAGGATTTAAAAGACATTTTCCTTCTTCCTCCGCGCGGCGCGGCGGTAATCGACGGGTGTCAGAAAGACGGGTGCGTCCTGTTTTTATGCGAACAAGAAGGACGACTTTCACAGTGGAGCTTCGAAGGAAATACGCGCGGATATAATATTTTGAATATTGAATTATATATTCTGCATAACAGCATCGATACTGCTATGTATCTGGCGAAACATTGAGGAGCGCACGCGTACGCGCGCGTACATAAACTAAACGCGTGCGCGAAAAAAGAATGAAACGCATATGCGGAAAAAGTGCGCTCGGAAAGGCTGTTGAAAGCGAAAAACCGAAAAAACCCCTTAAAAAATACAAAAAAGAGGCGCAAAGGGGAGAAAAACCGCAAAAAATCGAAAAAATTTCAAAAAAATTTCTGAAATCTTGCATAAACGCTTGACATCCGCTTGCACTTTTGGTAATATAGATACGCTGCGTAAATATGCGGTGTATTGGGCTGACGCGGGAAGTTACTGCAAATCCGAAGAAAAAGCCACTTCGGCAGATAATTTCCGTCGACAATGTGAGGGCTCGACCCTTGCGACTGACCGGGGCTTTGCGTGAAAACGCTCGGCTGGAAAAAGAGTGTTTTTTATTTTGCTCAAAACCTCGATACACACGGACGTGTTGACACAGTAATACAAAATCTTCTCTGAAAGAGAAACATAAGGAGTCAGAAATGGCAGTACAGAAAATCAGAATCAAATTGGCGGCTTACGATCACGAGCTGGTAGACGAAGCGGCTTCCCGCATTGTGGAAACGATGAAGAAGAGCGGCGCGAAAATTTCGGGACCGATTCCTCTTCCCACCGAAAGAGAAATCATCACGATTCTCCGTTCCCCGCACAAAGACAAAGATTCCCGCGAACAGTTCGAAATGAGAACGTACAAGAGAATCATCGATATCTATTCCCCCAACGCGAAACTGCTCGATACCATTCACCTGCCCGCAGGCGTCGATATCAAAATCAAGCTGTAATCGCGGCGGAACAAGAAACCAACATCGCAAAAAAATACTTCGCAAGCGAGGTATTAAGAAATATTTTATAAGGAGTGAACTTTATCAATGAATAAAGCAATCATCGGGCGCAAAATCGGAATGACGAGATTGTTTGCGCAGGACGGGAAAATGATTCCCGTAACGGTAGTGGAGGCAGGTCCCTGCCCCGTAGTGCAGGTGAAAACCACGGAGCACGACGGCTATGCGGCTTTGAAGCTCGGCTTCATCGAAACCAGCGAAAAGGCGCTTACGAAGCCGGAACTCGGACAGTTCAAGAAAGCGAACGTGAAACCCTGCAAAGTGCTCAAAGAAATCAGAGTAGACAACGCGGAAAGCTTCAAAGTGGGCGACGAGCTCAAAGCGGACGTGTTCGCCGCAGGCGACAAGGTAGACGTTTCCGGCGTTACGAAAGGGCACGGCTATACGGGCGTTATCAAGAGATGGAATCAGCAGCGTCTGAAGGAAACGCACGGCGTAGGCCCCGTACACAGAGAACCGGGTTCTATGGGCGCCAACTCTTCGCCTTCCAGAGTATTCAAGCTGAAGCACCTCGCCGGTCAGTACGGTGTAGAGAACGTTACGATTCAGAACCTTGAAATCGTAAAAGTAGATCTGGCGAGAAACGTTCTTCTCATCAAAGGCGCGATCCCCGGCGTGAAAGGCAGCATCGTTACCGTCGGCAGCAGCGTGAAGAGCAAATAAGGAGAAAAGACAATGACCGGAATTAAAGTATATAATATGAAAGGTGCGGTTGTCGGCGAAATGGAGCTCAGCGACAGCGTGTTCGGCGTCGAGTACAACGAAAGCCTGATTCATCAGGCGGTTGTAACTCGTCTTGCCAACGAAAGACAGGGCACGAAGTCCACGCTTACCCGCAGCGAAGTTCGCGGCGGCGGCATCAAACCCTGGAGACAGAAAGGCACGGGCAGAGCCCGTCAGGGTTCCATCCGCGCTCCGCAGTGGATCAAGGGCGGCGTAGTGTTCGCACCCAAATCCCGCGACTTCTCTAAGAAGATGAACACGAAGGCGAAAACGGGCGCATTGCTTTCCGCCGTATCCAAGAAGCTTGCCGACGGCGAACTTCTTATCGTGGACGAGCTGAAATCCGAGGGCAAAACCAAAGAGATGGCGGCGTTCGTAAAGGCGATGAACCTTAACAAGAGCGCACTGCTTGTAATGAGCGAAAAGGACGAGCTCGTGATCCGCGCGACGAACAATCTTCCCCGCGTATCCACGATGAACGTTGATCTTTTGAACACGTACGACGTTGTGGCGAACGCGAAAGTAGTAATGACGAAAGCCGCCGCAGAGAAATTTCAGGAGGTATACGCGTAATGTTTGCCGAAGACGTAATTTTGAAGCCCGTTCTCACCGAGAAGGGTTATGACGGAATCGCGGATAAGAGATACACGTTCTACGTGAAAAACACCGCAAACAAAATCGAAATCAGAAGCGCCGTTGAAAAATTGTTCGGCGTGAAGGTTGCCAAAGTAAACACGATCAACTGCAAAGGCAAGCTGAAGAGAATGGGCAGAAACGAAGGTTACACGCCCGACCGCAAAAAAGCGGTGGTTATCCTCAAAGAGGACAGCAAGCCCATCGAGTTCTTCAACTCTTTGGCGTAATCGGGGAGGATATAAAAAATGGCTATTAAAACATATAAACCTACCACGCCGTCCCGCCGTTTCATTACGGTTCTGAAAAGAGAAGAGGTAACGGGCGATAAACCGGAAAAGTCCTTGATGCACGATCAGCGCCATTCGGGCGGCAGAAACAATCAGGGCAAAATCACCTGCCGCCACATCGGCGGCGGAAACCGCACGAAATATCGTATCATCGATTTCAAGCGCAATAAAGACGACATCCCCGCTACGGTAAAGAGCATCCAGTACGATCCCAACAGAAGCGCAAACATCGCGCTCATCGCGTATGCGGACGGCGCCAAAGCGTATATCCTCGCTCCCCTCGGCTTAAACGTGGGCGACAAGGTTATGAGCGGCGCGAAAGCGGATATCAAAGTGGGCAACGCTCTTCCGCTTGAAAACATTCCCGTAGGTACCATGGTGCACAACGTAGAGCTTACCCCCGGCAAGGGCGGACAGCTTGCAAGAAGCGCGGGGCTTGCGGCGCAGATCGTAGCTACCGAAGGCAAATACGCCACGCTTCGTCTGCCCAGCGGCGAAATGAGATACGTGCTTTTAAGATGCCGCGCCACGATCGGTCAGGTGGGCAACGTAGAACACGAAATCGTATCCCTCGGCAAAGCCGGTAAGGCGAGATACCTCGGTCAGCGCCCGGAAGTACGCGGCGCGGTTATGAACCCCGTAGATCACCCTCACGGCGGCGGCGAAGGCAAGGCTCCCGTAGGCCATGCAGGTCCTATGACTCCTTGGGGCAAACCCGCTCTCGGCTACAAGACGAGAAAGAAGAAGAATGCGACGAACAAGTTCATTCTTAAGAGAATCAACTAATCCGGAGGAGAGAAGAATATGTCAAGAAGCATAAAGAAAGGACCTTACGTGGAAGCGAAGCTTTTAAGCCGTATTCAGGCGATGAACGAAGCGAACGAGAAGAAGGTTTTGAAAACTTGGTCGAGAGCGTCCACGATCTTCCCCGATATGGTAGGTCATACGATTGCGGTGTACGACGGCAGAAAGCACGTTCCCGTATATATAACGGAAGACATGATCGGCTGCAAGCTCGGCGAGTTTGCTCCTACGAGAACCTTCCACGGGCACGCCGCTAAGACGTCCACGCCCGCGAAATAAGGAGAGATGACAAATGGCAACGAATATGAAGAATAAAGAGCTGAAAGCGGCGGACGTAAAAGCAAAGCGTCCTTATGCTGTGGCTAAATACGTGAGAGTATCCCCGTACAAGGTGAGAACGGTTCTCGCCCTGATTCGCGGCAAAGATTACAAAGAGGCGAAAGCCACGCTCGAACACATCACCAACGGCAGCGCGCTTGCGGTGAAAAAGGTGCTTGTTTCGGCGGGCGCGAACGCGGAACACAATTTCGGTATGGACAGAGGCGATCTGTACGTGGCGGAATGTTTTGCGGACGGCGCTACCTCTCTGAAGAGAATGCAACCCGTATCCAAAGGCAGAGGGCACGCGATTCTTAAGAGAACCAGCCACATCACGGTTATTTTGGACGTCAAAAAATTGGAAGGAGAATTATAATGGGACAGAAAGTGAATCCTCACGGTTTGAGAGTAGGCGTTATCAAGGGTTGGAACACTCAGTGGTACGCGGACAAGAAAGAATTCTCCAAATATCTGAAAGAAGATAACGTAATCCGTACCTTCCTTAAAAAGAAGTACTATGCGGCGGCGATCAGCAAGATCACCATCGAAAGAGCGGCTACGCGTATCATCGTTACGATTTTCACGGCTCGTCCCGGCGTCATCATCGGCAAAGCGGGCGCGGAAGTGGAAAACATCAAAAAAGACCTTGCGAAACTTACGGGCGGCAAGGCGGTAAGCGTAAACATCACGGAAGTGAAGAAGCCCGATTGCGACGCGCAGCTCGTTGCGGAAAGCGTTGCGGCTCAGCTTGAAAAGCGTATGGCGTTCCGCCGTTGCATGAAGCAGGCGATCGGCAGATCGATGAGAGCCGGCGTAAAGGGCATCAAGATGATGTGCAGCGGTCGTCTGGACGGCAGAGAAATCGCGGGTAGCGAACACTATCACGAAGGTTCGATTCCTCTTCAGACGCTCCGTGCAGACATCGATTACGGTTTTGCGGAAGCGCACACCACGTTCGGTATGATCGGCGTAAAGTGCTGGATCTACAAGGGCGAAGTGCTTAAAACCGCGAAAGCTCCCGCTCAGGCGGAAGGAGGAGCATTATAATGTTGATTCCTAAGAGAGTTAAAAGAAGAAAGCAGCACAAAGGCAAGATGAGAGGCGCCGCTCATAAGGGCAACGTAATCGCTTACGGCGAATACGGTCTGGTAGCGGAAGAATGCGGATGGATCAAATCCAACCAGATCGAAGCCGCCCGTATCGCCATGACGAGATTCGTAAAGCGCGGCGGTCAGGTATGGATCGATATCTTCCCTCATAAGCCTATTACGAAGCACCCTGCAGAAGCTCGTATGGGTTCCGGTAAAGGTAACGTAGAATACTGGGTTGCCGTAGTGAAGCCCGGCAGAGTAATGTTCGAAATGGCGGGCGTTTCCGAAGCGGACGCGAAAGAGGCTATGCGCCTTGCCGGCAACAAACTTCCCGTAAAGTGCAAGTTTGTGAAAAAAGAAGTCGCAACCGTAGCGACGGAAGGCGGTGAAGAATAATGAAAGCGAAAGAAGTAAAAGAAATGACGAGCGCCGAACTGACGGCGAAGCTGGCAGAACTGAAAAGCGAGCTTTTCAACCTTCGTTTCCGTCTTGCGTCGGGGCAGCTTGAAAATCCCGTTTCTATCAGAACCTGCAAGAGAGACATCGCTCGCGTGAACACGGAAATCCGTGCGAGAGAATTGAAGGCGTAACGGAGGGCAAAAAAATGGAAAGAAATCTCAGAAAAGAAAGAGTCGGCTTAGTGGTATCCGACAAGATGGATAAAACCGTTGTTGTGGAAATCACCGATAAGAGCAAACACCCTCTGTACAAAAAGACGATCGTAACCTCTAAGCGTTTAAAGGCGCACGACGAGGAAAATGCCTGCGGCATCGGCGATACGGTGAGAATCGTAGAAACCAGAAAGCTGAGCAAGGATAAGAACTGGCGCGTTGCCGAGATCGTCGAGAAGGCGAAGTAACGAGGTAAGGAGATAGAATTATGATTCAACCCCAAACAAGACTGAAAGTAGCGGATAACTCCGGTGCGAAAGAGTTGATGTGTATAAGAGTTATGGGTGGTTCCTTCCGTAAAACCGGCAACATCGGCGACGTCATCGTCGCGTCCGTAAAGGCGGCAGCGCCGGGCGGCACGGTATCGAAAGGCGACGTTGTCAACGCGGTAATCGTGAGAACCACGAGCGGCATCAGAAGAGCAGACGGCACGTACGTAAGATTCGACGAAAACGCCGCCGTAATCATCGATAAGCAGAAGCAGCCGAAAGGCACCCGTATCTTCGGGCCGATCGCGAGAGAACTGAGAGATAAAGATTATATGAAGATCATCTCCCTTGCTCCCGAAGTGCTGTAAAGGATTGGAGGATTAAACAATGAACGTAAAATTAAACGATAACGTACTTGTTATTGCCGGTAAAGATAAAGGCAAACAGGGAAAAGTCCTTGCCACCTCCCCCAAAGCCGATACGGTAACGGTAGAAGGCGTGCGGATGCAGAAGAAGCACGAGAAGGCGAGAAAAGCGAACGAAACGAGCAAAATCGTAGAAAAAGAAGGCGCGATCAGCGCTTCCAACGTAATGGTTATCTGCCCGGAATGCGGCAAGCCCACCAGAGTGAAGCATCAGATCGTCGACGGAAAGAAAGTGCGCGTATGCAAATGCGGCGCCACGCTCGATAAAGCGTTCGTGAAGAAAACGAAAGCTGCCGCAGCGGCTGAAACGGAAGCTCCCAAGAAGAGAACGAGAAAGCGCGCGGCGAAAGCGGAAGAGACCAAAACGGAATCTTCTTCGAACGAGTAACGAGGTAGAGCAAAATGGCAGAAAAGGTATATAAAAACAGAGTAAAGGAAAAGTACGAGAAAGAAGTCGTTCCTTTCCTTATGAAGAAATTCGGCTACAAGTCCGTAATGCAGTGCCCCCGCCTCGTGAAGATCGTGATCAACACGGGCCTCGGCGACATTAAAGACAACGCGAAGTCCATTCAGGTTACGGAAAACGAAATCAAATTGATTTCCGGTCAGAAGCCCGTACTTACGAAGGCGAAGAAGTCCGTAGCAAACTTCAAGGTGCGCGAAGGACAGACGATCGGCATTAAAGTAACTTTGCGCGGCGACAGAATGTACGATTTCTACGATAAATTCGTATCGATCGCGCTTCCTCGCTTAAGAGACTTCAGAGGGGTATCCGATAAGGCGTTCGACGGCCGCGGCAACTATTCCGTAGGCTTGAAAGAACAGCTTATCTTCCCCGAAATCACTTACGATCAGGTGGAAAAGATCCGCGGCATGGACGTTGCGATCGTAACCACCGCGAAAACGGACGAAGAGGCAAGAGAGCTGCTCCGCGCGCTCGGCATGCCGTTCAAGAAGTAAGGAGAGAAGAAAATGGCAAAGAAGTCAATGATAAACAAGCAACAGAAAACGCCCAAGTTTTCCACGAGAGCGTACACGCGCTGCACGATCTGCGGAAGACCTCACGCGGTTTTGAGAAAGTATGGCGTTTGCCGTATCTGTTTCAGAAATCTTGCGTATAAGGGAGAGATTCCCGGCGTTAAGAAGTCGAGTTGGTAACACGGAGGAAACGAATATGACAGATCCCATCGCAGATATGCTTACGAGAATCAGAAACGCGATCATCGCCAAAAAAGAAACGGTGGAAGTTCCTTCTTCCGTGATGAAAAAGGCGATTGCCGATATTCTTCTTGACGAGGGCTACGTAAAAGACGTAAAACTTGTAGAGGACGGCTATAACGGCAAAATCGCGATCACGCTGAAATACAGCGACAAGAAATCGGTAATCACCGGCATCGAAAGAGTGTCCCGTCCGGGGCTTCGTTCGTATACCGGCGTAGAAAAGATGCCCAAAGTGCTCAACGGTATCGGTACGGTAATTCTTACCACCAACAAAGGCATTATGACGGGCAAACAGGCAAAAGCACAGAACGTAGGCGGCGAAGTGCTTTGCTACGTCTGGTAAAGGAGGGCAGTAGGTATGTCGAGAATCGGTAAAATGCCTGTGGCGCTTCCTCAGGGCGTAACGGTAGAATTTAAAGACGGCGTGGTTACGGTGAAAGGCGGCAAAGGCACGCTTTCCCGCGAGATCACGGGCAACATCGACGTCGTGGTGGAAGACGGACACGCAATCGTAAAGGCGCTGGATACTCTTCCCGAAACCAACGCGAAGCACGGGCTTTACAGAGCTTTGCTTGCGGGCATGGTGAAGGGCGTGCACGACGGCTTTTCGAAAGCGCTTGAAATCAAGGGCGTCGGCTGGAAAGGACAGGTGCAGGGCAACAAACTCGTTCTGAACGTAGGTTTTTCGCACCCTGTAGAGTTCGTAGCTCCGGAAGGCATCAAATTCGAATGCCCCACTTTGACGGACATCGTTGTTTCCGGTATCAGCAAAGAGCTGGTAGGGCAGACGGCGGCGAACATCAGAGCGGTAAGAGAACCGGAACCTTATCACGGCTACGGTATTCGTTATAAGGACGAGTACGTTGAGCACAAGGAAGGCAAGACCTCCGGTAAGGCGAAGAAATAAGGAGAGCGCTTAATATGATTTCGAAAATTGATAAAAATACAGTCAGACAAAGACGGCACGCAAGAGTGCGCAAAACCGTGGCGGGTACCGCTGCGGCTCCGCGCCTCAACGTGTACAGAAGTCTTAATCACATCTACGCGCAGATCATCGACGACAGAGCCGGCAACGAAAAGGGCGGCGTAACGCTTGCGGCGGCGTCCACGATGGATAAGGACGTTAAGGCGCAGCTGGAAGGCTTAACCAAAACGGACGCGGCGAAAGTCGTAGGAAAGGTTCTTGCGGAACGCGCGCTGAAAAAAGGCGTCGAAACGGTTGTGTTCGACAGAGGCGGTTACCTTTACACGGGACGCGTAAAGGCGCTTGCCGACGGCGCGAGAGAAGCCGGACTTAAATTTTGACGGGAGAGAAGATTATGGCAGACGAAAAAAGAGAAAACAGAAGACCTCAGAGACGTCAGGCTGAAGACGACGGCTTGATTAAAAAGCTCATCGAAATCAACCGCGTATCCAAGACGGTGAAGGGCGGTAAAAACGCTCGTTTCGCGGCTCTCGTGATCGTTGGCGACGGAAAAGGCAAAGTAGGCGTAGGCACGGGCAAAGCGAAAGAAGTTCCCGAAGCCATCGATAAAGCCACTCTCCGCGCAAAGAAAAACATGATTTCGATCCCCGTTGTGGATAACACCATTCCCCATCAGATTATCGGCAAGTTCGGCAGAGGCGCGGTGCTTATGATGCCCGCATCCGAAGGTACCGGCGTGATCGCCGGCGGCCCCGTGCGTGCGGTAATGGAAGCGGTGGGAATCAAGAACATCAGAACGAAGTCTCACGGCACGCAAAACCCCGGCAACTGCGTAAAAGCTACCGTAGCCGGTCTTTCCGAATTAAAGACGGCGGAACAGGTTGCCGCTCTTCGCGGAAAAACCGTTGAAGAGATCATGTGCAAATAAGGAGGCGCGAACAATGGCTAAAATTAAAGTAACGCTTGTGAAAAGCACGATCGGCGAAGTGATTTCCGTAAAGGAAACCGTGCGCGCACTCGGTCTCAACAAAATTCGTTCCTCCAAAGAATGGGAGGACACCCCCGCCGTTCGCGGTATGATCAAAAAAGTGCATCATCTCGTGAAAGCGGAAAACATTTAAGGAGCGTACAATGAGAATAGATACTCTTTCTCCCGCACCGGGAGCAACGACGAAAGCGAAAAGACTGGGCAGAGGTATCGGTTCCGGTCTCGGCAAAACGTCGGGTAAAGGACATAAAGGACAGTGGGCGCGTTCCGGCGGCGGCGTGCGTCCCGGATTCGAAGGCGGACAGATGCCTATCGCCCGTCGCGTACCGAAGAGAGGTTTCAATCACGCGGGTAAGGAATACGTTATCGTTAACCTTGCAAACCTTGCGGATTTGCCCGAAGGTACGGTGGTGGATTACGGCTTCGTGATGGAAAACGGTCTGGCGAAAGCGGTGAAGAACAACTGCGGCTTGAAAGTGCTCGGCGACGGGGAACTGAAAGTGGCGCTCACCGTAAAGGCTGCGAAATTTTCCGAGAGCGCGAAAGCTGCAATCGAAGCGGCGAAGGGCACTGCGGAAACCCTGTAAAGAGAAAGCGGACGATAAGAAGCCGCTTGCATAAAACGCTTCTTTCGTTATTTTCAGCCGGGGGGAAATCGCATGTTTTCCTTCGACTGAATCGGCTTATTTTCCCTCAGGGCGCCGGGCGGGTGTAAAAACGCGTCGGGCGGCAGTCGGTCTTTGCAGGCGCGCTTCGGGCTTGTCCGCAGTCGGGCGGGCTTGAAACGCCAACAGAAATTCGGAGAGAAAAATGTTACAAACACTTATCAATGCGTTTAAGGTGAAGGATATCAGGGCGAAAGTATGGAAAATGCTTCTGCTCCTTCTGATATTCCGCATCGGATGCTATATTCCCATTCCGGGGCTCGATAGCAGCGTGTTTTCCGAAAACGTTACGGGCAACGACTTCTTGACGCTGATGAACAGCATCACGGGCGGCTCGCTGGCGAACGGTACGCTTTTCGCGCTCGGTATCGGTCCTTACATCAACGCGTCAATTATTATGCAGCTTTTGTGCGTAGGTATTCCTGCGCTCGAACGCCTTTCGAAACAAGGCGAAGAGGGGCAGAAGAAAATCGCGCAATACACCAGATACTGCACGATTCTCCTTGCCGTGATTCAGTCGATCGGCATTATCGTCAACTTCGCAAACCAGTCGGGCGCGGTGAACAAGAGCTTGTTCTTCGACAGCGCGTTCCTCGCGGGATTCTTCATGACCGTGGTATACACGGCAGGCGCGTTCCTCGTAATGTGGCTGGGCGAAAGAATCACCGATTACGGCGTAGGCAACGGACAGTCCATGATCATCTTCGTGGGTATTCTTGCCACGGCGGGGCAGGCGATCATCGCCAAAATCGTGGATATTCCCAACAACAGCGACGCCATCTGGCAGCTGGTAGCGTTCGTAATCGTATGCGCGGTGGTATTCTTCGCGGTTGTGTACGTAGATCTTTCGGAAAGAAAGGTGCCCGTGCAGTATGCGAAGCAGATTAAGGGCAGAAAGATGTACGGCGGGCAGTCCTCCGTGATTCCCATCCGTATTTCGGGCAGCGGCGTTATGCCTCTGATTTTCGCTTTCTCCATCCTTTCCTTCCCGCAGATGATTTCGGGCTTGTTCTGGCCGAACGGCGGGTTCTACAAGTGGTGGACGAAGTGGATGACCGGTTCTTCCGCTATCGCGGGCGGACGTATTCTGTATTCGTTCGTGCTGTGCCTTCTCATCTTCGCGTTCTCGTTCTTTTATGCGCAGATGCAGTTCAACCCGGAAGACGTTTCGAAGAGCATTCAGCAGAACGGCGGTTTCATTCAGGGTATTCGTCCCGGAAAGGCTACGGAAAATTATCTGAAAAAGATTTCCAACCGTATCACTTTGTTCGGCGCGATTTACCTTTCGTTGGTGGCGTTCATTCCCGCGCTCGCATTCGCCTGGGCGGATCCCACGGGCACGCTGGTGAACGTGTTCTCCACAACGGGTATTCTGATCGTCGTATCTGTGGCGATGGAGTTTGAAAAACAGCTTCAGGCGCAGATGATGATGAAGAACTATAAAGGATTTTTGAAATAACGTTGCAAACGCCCGCCGCGTTCCGGCGGGCGGTAACGAAAAGAATACGGAGCATCGGCAGATGAATATTATATTACTCGGCGCGCCCGGCGCGGGCAAAGGTACGCAGGCAACGCGCATTTCCGATAAATTCGGCATGCCGCACATTTCCACGGGCGATATTTTCCGCGCGAACATTAAAAATCAGACGGAAATCGGCGTGCTTGCCAAATCGTATATCGATAAAGGGCAGCTGGTGCCCGACGAAGTTACCTGCAAAATCGTGGAAAACCGTTTGCAGGAAGAGGATTGCAAAAACGGCTACCTGCTGGACGGATTTCCCCGCAACGTGGCTCAGGCGGAAGCGCTTGAAAAATTCACGAAGATCGACGCGGTGGTAAACATCAACATCGATTTTTCGTTGCTGATGGCGCGTCTTTGCGGCAGAAGAGTGTGCAAAAACTGCGGCGAAAGCTATCACGTTTCCACGCTCGGCGGCAAAACCACGTGCGAACGCTGCGACGGCGAATTGTATCAGCGTGCCGACGACAATCCCGAAACGGTGCAGAAACGTCTGGACGTGTACGACGCGCAGACGGCGCCCCTCATCGATTATTACACGAAGAAGGGCTTGATTTTAAACTTCACGGGGACGGACGAACCGCCCGAAGTGTTGTTTAACGAAATTTCGAACGTGCTGGAAAAATTCAGATGAGCATTATTACGAAAACCGACGCGGAAATCGATCTGATGCGCGAACCCTGCGCGATCGTGCGCGATACGCTGGCGTTCGTGGGCGAAAGAATTTCCGCCGGGATGAGCACCAAAGAAGTAGACGAACTTGTGGAACGGTTCATCCGTGCGGCTGGGGCATATCCCTCATGCCTCGGGTACGGCGGTTTCCCCGCTTCGGCGTGCGTTTCCGTCAACGAGGTGGTGGTGCACGGAATCCCGGACGATAAGACGATTTTAAAAGACGGCGACATCGTTTCGGTGGATTTGTGCGCGTATAAAAACGGCTTTCACGGCGACGCCGCGCGGACGTTTTTAATCGGCAACGTATCGGAAGAAAAGCGGCTTTTGGTGGAGCGCACGAAAGAGTGCTTTTTCAAAGGCATCGAAAATCTGCATGCCGGCACGCCGCTGTACGATATCGGCTACCGCGTTCAGAAGTATGCCGAATCGTTCGGCTACGGAGTTATCCGTTCGTATACGGGGCACGGAATCGGGCGCGAAATGCACGAAGACCCCGCAGTGCCCAACTACGGCAGGCTCGGCACCGGTCCGAGGTTGAAAGCGAACACGGTCATCTGCATCGAGCCGATGATTTCGATGGGAAATTACCGTGTGCGGATTTTAGACGACGACTGGGGAGCGGTAACGATCGACGGCTCGCCCGCGGCGCACTACGAAAACACCGTGGCGGTCCGCGAGGACGGCGTGGAAATCTTAACGCTGTAAACGGGCTTAAAACGCACGGAAGAAGAGCAAATCAAAAAGCAAACGCGACGAATCGGTCGAATATCAATCGGAGGAAATTTTCGTGTCCAAGGACGACGTAATCGAAGCGGAAGGCAAAGTGCTGGAAGCGCTGCCCAACGCAACATTCAAAGTACAGCTTTCTAACGGGCATACCATCACGGCATACATTTCCGGCAAACTTCGCATGAACTATATCCGTATCATCGAAGGCGACACGGTGAAGCTTGAAATGAGCCCGTATGATCTGACGAAAGGAAGAATCACGTGGCGAAGCAAATCGTAAAGCTCGCCTCATACAAGAAAAATCAAGGAGAAAACTAAAATGAAAGTAAGACCTTCCGTAAAACCTATGTGCGATAAGTGCAAAGTTATCAAGAGAAACGGCAGAGTGATGGTGATTTGCTCCAAGAGCAAGAGCCACAAACAGAGACAGGGCTGAATTAAATTTTTCCAAAGGACGGCGTTTCACCGTTCTTTGGAAAACTCTTTTTCGGCGCTTTTTTCTGATTTTTTAAAAAACGGTATATCGCGGCTGAAAAACGCTTGACAATCCTTTCGGTTCCGTGATATAATAACGTGTACGGTTAAAAATAGGGTATCTTGCGCTCCGAAGCAATTCCGAAGCGGAAATATTCTTAAAAAGGCTGAATTTTTGCTTGAAAACGGGGCAAAAATTCGGTTTTGTTGTGTATTTTCGGGCGTAAAAACACGGTTTTCGGCATAATTTTTACCTTTTTTGCGCAAAGAACAGGGCGAAAACGAACAGATAACAGCGGAAAAAACGCATAAAAACCGACGAAAAATACAAAAAACCGGAAAACGGAAAATAATACGACGCAGCGCGGGGGCATTTTCCACTGCCCGCAGGCGGGTGCCGTTGGCGATAAAAAAATATAAAACAAAATTTTAACACGGAGGATTCAGAACATTATGGCACGTATTGCCGGTGTTGATTTACCCAGAGAAAAGAGAGTGGAAATCGGTTTGACCTATATTTACGGAATCGGTCTTGCCACCTCGAAGAAAATTCTCGCGGAAACGGGCATCGATCCCGATAAGAGAGTGAAAGACCTCGACGAGAACGACGTTTCCAAGCTGAGAGAATATATCGATCATAACATAAGAGTGGAAGGCGAACTTCGCAGCGAAGTTTCCCTGAACATCAAGAGACTGATGGAAATCGGTTGCTATCGCGGTATCCGCCACAGAAAGGGCTTGCCCGTACGCGGACAGAGCACGAAGAGAAACGCGCACACCCGCAAAGGCAAGGCGCGCGCTATCGCCGGTAAGAAGAAATAATCACGGAGGAGAATAGATCATGGCAGAAGTGAAAAACGCTAAAAAGGCGGGAGCTCCTCGTAAGCGTAAGGAACTTAAAAAAGTAGATAAAGGACAGGTGCATATCCAGTCCACGTTCAATAACACCCTCGTTACCATCACGGATATGAGCGGCAACGCCATTTCGTGGTCCAGCGCAGGTTCGCTTGGTTACAAGGGCAGCAGAAAGGGCACGCCGTTCGCGGCGCAGATGGCTGCGGAAACGGCGGCGAAAGCGGCGAAAGAGCACGGGCTTCGCAGCGTTGAAGTGTATGTGAAAGGGCCCGGCGCGGGCAGAGAATCCGCGATTCGCGCGCTGGCGGCCTGCGAATTGGAAGTAACGCTTATTTCCGACGTGTCGCCTATCCCTCACAACGGCTGCAGACCTCCCAAGCGTCGTAGAGTTTAATGTAAAGGCAGGAAGAAGATTATGGCAACTTATAGAGAAGCAAAATGTAAACTGTGCAGAAGAGAAGGCGCGAAGCTGTTTCTGAAAGGCGATAAATGCTATATGGACAAGTGTCCGTTCAACAAGCGCCCCGTAGCGCCCGGTCAGCACGGCGCGGACAGAAAGAAGGTTTCCGAATACGGGCTGCAGCTGCGCGAAAAACAAAAGACGAAGAGAATTTACGGCGTACAGGAAGGTCAGTTCAGAAAATATTACGAAATTGCCGACCGTATGAAAGGCGTTACCGGCGAAAACATGCTTTCGCTGCTGGAAAGACGGCTTGACAACGTAGTGTTCAGAATGGGCGTTGCTCCCTCCAGAACGCTGGCGCGTCAGATCGTGAACCACGCGCATATCTCCGTAAACGGCAAAACCGTTACCATTCCTTCGTATATCGTGAAGGCGGGCGACGTTGTTGCGGTGAAGGAAAACAGACGTTCTAACAAATATTTTACGGCTCTGAAGGAGACGAAGTCGGGCGCGACGATGCCGAAGTGGGTAGAGTTCGACCGCGAAACGCTGGAAGGAAAAGTTCTTGCGCTTCCCACGAGAGAAGATATCGACAGTCAGATCGCAGAGCATATGATTGTCGAATTGTACTCCAAATAATCATATTGCTTAAGGAGGTATTATATGATCGAAATGGATATGCCTAAGCTCGAAGTGCTTGAAAACGACGACTTTTATGCGAAAGTTGTCTGCGAGCCTTTGGAGAAGGGTTTCGGTCTTACAATCGGCAACTGCCTCAGAAGAATTTTGCTTTCCGCTTTGCCCGGCGCGGCGGTGGAAGGAATTAAATTCCTTGACGGAAGCGTGAAACACGAATTTTCCGCGGTGAAAGGAATCAAAGAGGACGTTACGGAGATTATTCTTAACTTGAAGACGCTTGCATTGCGTACGAAAGTTACCGATAAATCTTACGAAAAGGTGTTGCATATCACGAAGGAAGGACCTGCCGTACTGACGGGTGCCGACCTGAACGTGGACGCCGAAGTAGAAGTTATCAATAAGGATCAGTACATCTGCACGATCGACGAGGGCGGCAAGTTTGACGTTGAACTTACCGTGGGCAGAGGCAGAGGCTATCGCCCCGCGAAAGAAAACAAGCAGCCCGTTGTGGATTATATTGCGATCGATTCTATCTATACACCCGTACAGAAAGTGAATTACACCGTGGAGCCTACGCGCGTAGGTCAGGCGGTGGACTACGACAAACTGACGCTGGAAGTGTGGACGGACGGAACGTTTTCGGGAAAGGAAATCATTTCTCTTGCCGCGAAGATTATGCAGGACCACATCGGTCTGTTCGTAAACTTAAGCGAAACGATTAAGGGAATGGACATCCTTGTGAAAACCGAGGACGACAAGCAGCAGCAGATTCTCAGAATGGTTATCGAGGATATGGATCTTTCCGTGCGTTCGTATAACTGCTTGAAACGCGCCAACATTCATACGGTAGAGGATCTTACGAAAAAGACCGAGGACGATATGCTGAAGGTGAGAAACCTGGGCAGAAAGTCGCTTGACGAAGTGATTGCGAAACTGGAGTCTTACGGTCTCTCATTAAGTAAACAGGAGGATTAAAACAATGCCCGGCAAATTGGGAAGAACTTCGAAAGAGAGAAACGCTCTTTTGAGAAATCAGGCTTCGCAGCTTATTTGGTACGGTAAAATCGAAACGACCGCGCCCAAAGCGAAAGAGTTGCAGTCTTATGTAGAAAAACTTATTACGAAAGCCGTGAATACCTACGACGATAACATCGAATTTGAAGTTACGAAGAAGGATAAGAGCGGCAAGGAAATCAAAGCCACCAACATTAAGGACGGCCCTAAGAAGCTGGCGGCGCGCCGTGCGATTATGGCGAAAACCTACGATTTACAGGAAATTAAAGGTTTCGACGAAAAGAAGAGCGCGTTTAAGGCGAGAACCGCAGACGTTCAGCACCCCTTGATGGATAAACTCTTCAACGAACTTGCTCCGAAATACGCGGCGAGAAAGGAAGAGATGAAGCAGGGCGGCGGTTATACGAGAATTTACCTTCTCGGCGCACGTCGCGGCGACGGTGCGGAAACGGCGATTATCGAATTGGTGTAATCGGGGTTTCGGCTGTTCCGCCGGTATGAAAGCGGAGATAATTTAAACGAATCGGATTCGGCGTACTTTTGCAAACGGCTGCGCGGCTTGATTTTATCGGGCTGCCACGGTTGCGGAGGTGCGGCGGATCCGTTTTTTTTGTGTTGGAAAGAAAATTGGGGGCGGCTTTGATTTGTGTCGGCGAAGGTTGGGCTTTGCGCGCGGCTGTGGATTGAGTCGGCAAGATTTGGAGTGGCGCGCGGGTGTGGATTGTGGGGGCGTGGGTTGGGGTTGGGGCGAGGCGTTAGTGAAACTGCGTAAAGCGGCGGTGCGGCAAGAAAGTGCGTAAAGTGGCGAATCTTTAAAACAAGATTTTCATTTTTATTGATTTTTGCGATAGGCAAATGAGAGTCGGGGAAGTCGCGAAGCAGAGAATTTTTTAAATAGACCTCTCTCGGCGCTTCGCGCCACTATACTTGCCGGGATTGTCTTTGAGCGGCAATTCGGCAAGGATTCCCGAAAGATTCAGTCGCTTAAACGGCTGAATCTTTTTTGCTAAGTTTGGCGCAAGCAAAACTTGGCAAGAGGGGAAAGCAAGGTGAGAGATTGGAAATGGAATGGTGCTGTTATTTAAAATTTTAAATCGAAAATGCAGCTGCCCCTCACCACCTTGCTTCGCAAGGAGCCTCCCCCCGAGGGGAAGCCATGACGCAAGGCAAGGCTTCACATTTTTGCCGAAGAAAATTTTGCAAGCAAAATTTTATGTAGGCAAGGGGAAGCCACGAAGTGGCTGAACATTTTTGCCGATGCAAATGAAGATTACTGAATTTTTTTCAGGCAAGGGGAAGCCACGAGGTGGCTGACAATTTTTGCCGATTTTTGCAATAGCAAAAACAGGGTAAAGGAAAGACGTGCGAAGAAGCGGGCGCCCCTCATCCGTCGCCGTGCGGCGACACCAGGCTGCCGAAGCTGCCTTAAACAGCAGTTCGGCAAGAAAAGCCCCCCGAGGGGGAAGGCTTAAATAAGGAAAAATTAATATTTGACCTCTATCGGCTCGCGGATGCTCGCCACTTTCCCCGAAGGGGAAAGCAAGGGGCTTGAAAAATAAAGAAAGACCTCTTCGGTTTGCAGAAGCCGACAGCTTCCCCCGAAGGGGAAAGCAAGGAGAGAGATTGGAAATGGAATGGTGCTGTTATTTAAAATTTTAAATTGAAAATGCAGCTGCCCCTCATCCGTCGCCGTGCGGCGACACCTTTCCCCCCAAGGGGAAGGCTTAAGACACTGACAGAAGTCCCTTTCAGCGACAGCTTCCCAGTCTGGGAAGCCGAGAGGGCGGTTTGATATAAGACTGCTTTTTTGCGGAAACGACGGTCAGCGGTTTTTACGGTCGGATTCTTGCTGGACAAGAAAATCTACGTATGCCGCCGCGCGCGCTTTGCCGTTTTCCGAGAGCTTGCGGAAGCTTTCGATCAGTTCCGATTCCGCGTCCGGAAAGGTGGCGTCGACAAGACTTTGCAGGTGTGGCAGCTCCGTGTCGCTTAACATTTCATCGACGGAGACTCCGAAAAAACGCGAAAGGCGCAATAAAGTGGACGCTGTGGCTTCGTTGCGTCCTTTTTCTAATTTTGCGATTGCCGACTGGCTCAGCCCTGTGGCGTTGGCTAATTGTTGTTGACTTAAATTTTTTTCTTTGCGTAAGTCGATTAACGTTTCAGAGAATTTCATACTTAGATTTTATCAAGTATAATTCCAAAAGTACTTGACAAATAGATTTAGACTTGCTATACTATATAATACAAGTATTTTTCGACTTTTATACAATAAAGGAAAAAAATTATGGATGGAAATTGGGCGTGGCGGATGTTATTTCCGTACGAGGCGCGGCGGGGCATCTGCGCGGCGGAAAATGCTTCCGGAAATATTGCGCTTTGGCTTGCCTTTTGGTTGCTGGTTGTATGGATTGCGTTGACGACGTTTGCATTTTTGAGAGATTTGAAAACGAAAAAACGCGTGAAAGACGATAAAACGGCGGTTTCGGCGGATATGGCTGCGGAAAAGTCGGAAGCGGAGTCGGCGAAAAAGGACGGGGCGGAAACAGAGAAAATTTTAGCAGAAAGTTTTGCGGAAGATTCGGTCGGCATAAAACCGGATGACGGGGAAATGCGGCGCATGGAATGACAGAAATTGTCTTTGACGGCGAAATCTGGGGGCGCCTGGCGGGGAAATACAGGAAAAGACAAGAAAACACGGCGGAAAAGCCGTTTTTTTATTGCAATTTTTTGAAAGGAACGTGCGGGAAGTTTACAGCGGTGAGCCGTATGATTGAAAGAAGGGCGATATTGCGGCAACGGCGCGAAAATGACGGAAACATAATGAATATAACGACGGGAGCGGCTGAAAAACAGCCGCTCCCGTTTGTGGATTTATGATGTTGTTTTGAGGATAGTTCGTTTTCGGCGCTTTGCGTTTTGGATTGCCGAAACGGCATTTGAGCGGTATCCGGGCAAGGGGAAGGCAAAAAAGGCGACAGCTTCGCGACACGCTATTTGCCGAGATTGCCTTTGAACGGCAACTCGGCAAGGATTCCCGAAAGATTCAGTCGCTTAAGCGGCTGAATCTTTTTTGTTAGTTTTGCGCAAGCAAAACTTGGCAAGAGGGGAAAGCAAGGGGAAAGATTGAAAATGGAATGGCGCTGTTGTTTAAAAGTTTAAATCGAAAATGCAGCTGCCCCTCACCACCTTGCTTCGCAAGGAGCAGGCTGCCGAAGCTGCCGTAAGCGGCAGTTCGGCAAGAAAAGCCCCCGAGGGGAAGCCTTGACGCAAGGCAAGGCTTCCCATTTTTGCCTCATTGTGCGCAAGCACGATGAGGCAAGGGGAAAGCTTGACGAAGGCAAGGATTACCCTTTTTGCCGAATTTTGCGACAAGCAAAAATGAGAAAGGGGAAGGCTTTATCAAAAGCAATTAGAAAACAAGTTGCGCCCCTTGATTTTCAGAAATCTTTTGTTAAAAATATTCAGAAAAATCAAAAATGCCCTGCGCCCCTCATCCGTCGCCGTTCGGCGACACCTTCCCCCCGGGGGGAAGGCTATATCAAAGGCAAAGATTAACTTTTGGACGATAGTGCTACAATCCGTAACGAAACGGGCAATGCCCGCCCCCGGGGGGAAGGCTATGAAATAGGGTGAAAAATTTTGCCCCATTTTGCGTTGAGCAAAAATGAGGCAAGGAGAAGCCTGTTTTTAATTTTTATTTGTCGTTGCGGCGGAGAATCAGATAGTCGACAAGGATGCAGATGACGAGCGTGCCCAGCACGATATACACGAGCCGCCAGACAAGATCGCTGTTGTTGTTTTCGCCGCCGAGAGTGGTGGTTTCCGCTGCCGGGACGTTGCCGTTTGTATCGGTTACGTAGGTTGCGGGAAGAAAACCCGTTTTCGTCGCGCCGGTTTCGTCGGTGTATTCCACCTGATAATATTTCCAGTCCAGTTTTTCTACCGTTTTTAAAACGCGTACGGCGGCGCCGCGAGCGAGCGGGCAGACCGTGATTAAATCGGTAAGGTAGGGGTATTTGTACAGCGGCAGGGCGTTGGTTACGTAGCCCGTTGCGCCGCCGGCGTATTCGGCGGGCGGAGGGGTGAGAAATTCTTCTTCCGACACGGCTGTGCAGAACTGTTTTTCCGCCAGCGCCGTGTAATAATCGTTGTTTTCTTTATCGTACACGGCGAGAAGATAATATTTTTCCGTTTCGCCCATCGAAATGGCGGGCGTTTTTTCTGCGGCGCGCGCGTACGAGAGATAAGGAAAATACGTTGCGCCTTTTAAAGAGGCGACATCGAAGCGGATGAGCAGGGATTTTTCGGCGCATTCCACGACGGTAAACGAGGCGTTTTCTTCGGCAAAAAGGGTTTCGTCGGTGCCGTCGACCGCGATGGTGTTGACGGTGGGAAGCGGAAGATCGTAGGTTGCGGCGATGAAGTTGCCGTTGTAGAGGACGTATGCGGTTTCCGTTTCTACGCCGAACGCGGCGCTGACGACGGGCGTGCTTTCGCTTTGCGTATAGGCGAGCGTTTTTGTTTTCATATCGTAATCTTCGGCGGTATCTTCTGCGCTTTTTGCGCATTTCGTGAGCGTTCCGCCGTGAAGCGCATAGACGTTGCGATGAAAATCGACGAGGATTTTTGTGGTTTGATCCGCGCTGCTTGTTTCGTCCGGCAGAAGGGCGACGGCTTCTTCGGCGGGTTTACCGAAAGCGTCGTCGGATAAAAACGCGGCGGATAATTCCTCTTCGGTGCAGGTATAGACGTGCTGCGCCTGAACGAAGTAGAGGGTGCCGTAGACGTCGGAGGTAAGCAGGCGGTTGGAACGCGTGGTTTTGCCGGAAAGAATTGTGTACGCAGCCGTTTCGGCGCCGTCTTCGGCGGGCGTTACGGTTTTTTCTATTTTATAAAGGTAGTTTTTGGAAGCGGCGTAATAGGTGCCGTAAACGTTGGTTACGCCGGTGAAGGATTCGCCGTCGGCGGCTTCGAAAGTTTGCAGAAGGTTGCCCGCGGTATCGTACAGAGCGAGGATGCCTGCCGCGGCGGGCGTCCTCGCGGAGTCGGGCGCGGTGGCGATTAAAAACGTTGCGTCGTCTGCCGCGATATATTTTGCGTAGGACTGCGAAAGAGGAAGAGTAGCGGTTTTTCCGTTTTCTTCCGCTGCGGCGGCGCCGTATGCGAGCGCGGGGGTAAGAAGGACGCGTGCGCCGACGTTTTCGGCGGGATTGCCGCTATCCAGCGTGAAAAGCGTATTGCCTGCGAGGGCGGTATCGACGGCGTTGTATAATCTGCCGTCGGAATTCGACGATGCGGAGATTTCGAAAGAAGTGAACGCGCGTGTTTCGGAATCGATTTGTCTGATTTTTCGATTGCCGACGGCATAAACCGAATTGCCCGCGGAGGACGCGTTGACGGAAACGAACGTTTCGCCTGCTCCGAGCTGTTCCGGTACGGCGGAATCGTCGGTGTAGCGATAGGCGTAGAGTTTCAGATCGGTATCGGTGAAATAGCAATAATCTTCCGCGAACGTCATGGAGAGGACGGTGGCGGCTCCGCCGGTGAGCGACGGTTTTCTGGCGCCGTCCAGCGAATAGAGAAATTCGCCCTTATAGGTGTAATAGACGGATTCGCCGTTGTAGGCGAGGGCGGGGATATGGTTATCGTCGTTCAGCGTCTGGAGCGGGTTGTTTTCCGCTTCGCCGAGTGTTTCGAGCGGCTGCGAGTAGATGGAAATGGCGCCGCTGGCGGCGATGGTGTAATACAAAGTGTCGTCGGCGATTTCGAAAGAGCTGCAGGAACGCACGCCCGTAAGACTTGCCGTTTCGAAATTCTGCGAGAGCATGAAAAGTTTCGCCGTTTGCGTGGAGAAGAACAGGCGTTCGCGGTTATCGAAACGAATCTGCGTGATTTTCTGATCGGAAGCGGCGCCGTGATTGTATTGCGTATATTTTTTTGTGAGGCGGTTGTAAACGTAGATGGTTAAGCCGTCGGAAATCGCCGTGTAATTTTCGCTGACGGCGACGGACGCCGGATTTTCGAGCGGCAGATACTGTTCGTACGAGCCGGGCAGATACAAACTTTCGTTCTGCGCGTTTTGCCGCGCTGTTTGTTGTGCGGCAGCGATTCGAGATGTGGCGGTCGGATTTATTTCCGTCGCCCCTGCGGCGTCTGCGTTTGTAACGGCGGAAAATTGCCCGAAAAACGGCAGAAATGCCGCGCAGAAAGCCGCCGCACACGCGAGCGCGCGGGCGGAGACGTTTTTGATGCTTTTTTTCTTCTTCAGTAACATATGAAAATTATAGCACGGCGAAAAAAAAATGTCAATGATTTCGCTTGCTGTTTTTGTCTTCGGCGTTTGCGGGCGTATGAGATTCGATGAAAAACGATGGTAGGCGTGGCTAAAAAATTAATGCCGAATATTTTAAAATATTTTCTTCTTTTTTGACGATTTACGCTAAAAACGCAGTATTATTTTAAAATAATCGATAAAAAAAGTGGAAAATTTTTCTAAAAATGGCGATACGTTGACATGTTTTATATGTTATACTATAGAAAAACGAACAAATGTTCGCATTTAAAATAAAAAAACGTGGCACGATAAAAGGCGTTTTGGGGAAAGTTATGAGATAATAATTGTGCTTCCGGCGAAAACAACGATTCGGAGCGAGAGGATTGCGAGGAGAAATGGTTTTTGAAAAGAGCGGGTAGGATGAAAAACGGGGATTGAAGCGGACGGAAGAGCCGGAACGACGAAAGCCGGGATATAACAACGAAGAAAGAGTAAGGGCGGGAATGCTTTGGAAGGGGAGGGCGTGGAGGAAAGGGGAAGGCTTGCAAAGACCTCTTCAGTCGGCGGAAGCCGACAGCTTCCCCGAAGGGGAAGCCGGGAATGAGGGTTGAGTATAAAGCGGCTTTTTGAAAAAAATGTCTGAATGTTGTTCGGTCGCCCCTCATCACCTTGCTTTGCAAGGAGCTTCCCCCCAAGGGGAAGCCACGAAGTGGCTGACAATTTTTGCCGAAAAAAATGAAGTTTACTGAATTTTTTTTCAGGCAAGGGGAAGGATTGCAAAGATGAAGAAATTTGAATCGACCTCTATCGTCTGCTTACGCAGACACTTTCCCCGAAGGGGAAAGCAAGGATAAGGCAGCGGATGCTCGCCACTTTCCCCGAAGGGGAAAGCAAGAACGCGGGTTGCGTATAAAGCGGCTTTTTGAACAAAATGCCTGAATGTTGTTCGGCTGCCCCTCATCACCTTGCTTTGCAAGGAGCTTCCCCCCAAGGGGAAGCCGCGAAGCGGCTGACAATTTTTGCCTCATTGTGCACAAGCACGATGAGGCAAGGGGAAGCCTTGACGTAAGGCAAGGGGAAGGCTTGCAAAGAAATATTAGGAAAGACGGCGGGCGCGGAGAGTTTAGCCCGTGAAGATTCGATTTTGAAGGAGAATATATGAAGGAAGAAGTTATCGATAAGGACATTGTTGCGGGGCGGATGGGGCGCGAATATGTAAAAACGGCGCTGTATGCGTTTCCCGCGTTGAAAGTGATGGCGGAAGAAGTGGGAGAGCATGTGAAACGGAAGGCTTACTTATCGTACGACAATCGCGTTTCCTGCGAAAATCTGGCAGTATATCTGTTGGAACAACTGGAGTTGAAATCGAGAATAGAAACGCTTTCCGATACGTTGGGAGGCGTGGTGGACAAGCTTTCCGGTTCGGAAAAATTTTTATTGCACCTGAGATATTTCGGCGGGAAAAACAAAACGATCTCCGCGTGTTCGGACGAAGAGATTAAAAAAATGTGCGGCAGCAGACGAAGCTATTACCGCAGGCAAGAACGGCTTCTGAAAAAAATCGGGGAAAAACTGCAGCGGCGCGGTGTGGACGAAAACAATTTTTATAAAGAATACGGCGGGATAGAGCTGATACGGCGGGTGGACAGAGCGTTGCGTGCCGGAAGGCGCGGGGCGCAGAGCGCGCGGGAAGAACAGGTGCTGGCGCGGCTGGATTGCAGATGAAAAATTCGGCAATTCGACTATGGCGGGAAGGCATGCAAAGACCTCTATCGTCTGCTTACGCAGACACTTTCCCCGAAGGGGAAAGCAAGGATAAGGCAGCGGATGCTCGCCACTTTCCCCGAAGGGGAAAGCAAGAACGCGGGTTGCGTATAAAGCGGCTTTTTGAACAAAATGCCTGAATGTTGTTCGGCTGCCCCTCATCACCTTGCTTTGCAAGGAGCTTCCCCCCAAGGGGAAGCCACGAAGTGGCTGACAATTTTTGCCGAAGAAAATTTTGTGAGCAAAATTTTATGTAGGCAAGGGGAAGGCTTGACGTAAGGAAAGGGGGAAGGCATGCAAAGAAAAAGAAAGACCTCTTCAGTCGGCAGAAGCCGACAGTTTCCCCGTCGGGAAAGCAAGAACGCGGGTTGAGTATAAAGCGGCTTTTTGAAAAAAATGCCTGAATGTTGTTCGGCCGCCCCTCATTCGTCCAAAGCTTCGCTTTGTCCACCTTCCCCCCAAGGGGAAGGCACGACGAAGGCAAGAGGGAAGGCATGCAAAGAAAAAGAAAGACCTCTTCAGTCGGCAGAAGCCGACAGCTTCCCCGACGGGGAAGCCGGGAATGAGGGTTTAGTATAAAGCGTTTCAGGAGAAAGAATCGTCGCCGGGGTAGTTCTTCTTTTTCGGCGGGCGGAGCACCAGTGCGGCTAAGGTGGGGATGAGCAGACATAAGAGCACTAAAAATACGATTTGCGCGGGCGATAAACCTTTGCCCGATTTCTGCGGATTCTCCGCGGGTTCGTCGGGAACGGGTTGTTGCGTTTTATCGGCGTATTCCGTATTTTTGACATACGTGAAGCCCATGGGACGTTCTACGTAGCCGAGACTGTCGCCGCGGAGCACGTAACAATACGTTTTTCCGTTTTCGGAATAATCTCCGTAGTAGGTGCACGTTATCGTGATGCGGGAGAGAATATCGCCCGATTTACCGGAATAGCCCGGAGAATAGTAGGTGATTTCGATTTTTTTATCAAGGTAGGGCGTTTCGGGAACGAAGTCTACGGGAATGACGGCGGATTTATCGACGAAGCCCGTGAGTTTACGGGTTCCGACGGAATCTTCAAGGTAGGAAACGTGGTAGTAGTTGTTGGTTTCGCCGATGACGCAGACAAAGTACGTTTCGGGCAGGTAGAAAAGGAGAAGGCGGGTTGCCTCCTCTGCGTCGGAATAAAACGCGACGTTCGCGCCGGGAATATAAGCATAATACGTTGATTCCGCCGTTGCTTTTTTCCGTTCCGTGCCGAAGGGGATGAACAGAAAAGAAAGCAACAGAAGCAGTGCGAAAATTCTCTTCATACCCGACATTATAAAGGGAGAATGCGGGGGAGATTTTGGGAGTTCGATACGAAAAATGAGAGAAATTGTAGAAAGACTGCGGGCGATTGAGGCGGAGCAGAAAAAACGGGCGGAGGACAATAAGCTGGCGCTGTACAACTCGGGCAGAAAAAGACATTTAAAGCAGATTGCGTTTCATAAATGCAAGAAACGTAATCGCTGGGTGTTCGGCGGGAACCGCTCCGGAAAAACGGAGTGCGGGGCGGCGGAGTGCGTGTATATCGCGCGGGGGATTCACCCGTACAGAAAAAACAAGCCGGATACCGCGGGATGGGTGGTTTCGCTTTCGGCGCAGGTGCAGCGGGACGTGGCGCAGAAAAAGATTCTTGCCTATCTGAGGCGGGACTGGATAGACGACATTGTGATGCAAAGCGGGAGAAAGGATTCTCCCGAAAGCGGCATTATCGATTTTATCCGGGTGAAGAACGTATTCGGCGGCGTTTCGGTGATCGGGTTTAAAAGCTGCGACCAGGGGAGAGAGAAGTTTCAGGGAGCGTCGCTGGATTACGTGTGGTTTGACGAGGAACCGCCGGAGGAGATATACGACGAATGTCGCATGCGCGTGTTTGACAGGCGCGGGGATATTTTCGGAACGATGACTCCTTTGAAAGGGCTGACGTTTGTGTACGAGCGCATTTATCTGAATAAATTTTCGGACGGCGAGGTATGGTATGAGTTTATGGAGTGGGCGGACAACCCGTATCTTTCGAAGCGGGAGATTGCGGCGCTGACCGCGTCGATGGACGAAAGCGCGGCGCAGCAACGGAGGTACGGGAGGTTTGCGGCGGCGGGGGCGGGGCTGGTTTACCCCGAATTCGACGAGCGAGTGCATGTGATAGAGCCGTTTGAAGTGCCGAAAGAGTGGCAGGATAATATTTCGATTGATCCGGGGTTGAACAATCCGCTTTCGGCGCACTGGTATGCGGTGGATTTCGACGATAACGTGTATGTGATTTACGAGCATTTCGCGGCGGGAAAGGACATCGATTTTCATGCGGAGGCGATACGGGAAATCTGCGAAAAGCTGGACTGGAAGCGCGATTCGCGGGGGCGGGTGTGCGCGCTGATAGACAGTGCGGCGAAGCAGCGGACGCTTTCCGGGGTGAAGAGCGTATGCGAGTTGTTTTACGAGCGGGGGATTCTGGTGAACCCCGAAGTGAACAAAGATTTGTTTTCGGGAATTTCGTGCGTGAAGAGTTATCTGCGGCGTGATAACGGGTTGCCGGATATTTACATATTTTCGAATTGCGTGCAGCTGATCAGGGAATTGAAAAAGTATTTCTGGGGAGTGGGGGACGTTCCGAAAAAGGAGGACGACCACGCGCTGGACGAAATGAGGTATTATCTGATGTCGCGCCCGAAACGGCTGCCGCCGCAGGAAGAGAAATCGGAAGTGCAGAAGGACAAGGAGCGGCTGTGGCGGAAGATTGCGAGGACAAGAAGAAAGAGAGACTGAGGCATTTGGCAAGAGAACAGGCGTTTGAATGGTAGCTGAAAGAAAACAAGCTACGCCCCTCACCACCTTGCTTCGCAAGGAGCCTCCCCCTGAGGGGAAGCCTTGACGCAAGTTAAGGCTTCACATTTTTGCCGAAGAAAATTTTGTGAGCAAAATTTTATGCAGGCAAGGGGAAGCAGCAAAGAGGCTTT
>ENA-UEQW01000091-UEQW01000091.1-human-gut-metagenome-genome-assembly--contig:-NODE-91-length-83904-cov-10.379615_pt1 | contig 83904 bp, 97 predicted proteins | sample MGYA00242947_ERZ507947 | MGnify/ENA primary metagenome ERZ507947 (study PRJEB26167, sample SAMN06115421) | human gut metagenome | host: Homo sapiens | place: China:Guizhou | collected 2015-03-17... | reverse complement strand
CTATGTCTCTCCGGGCAAGACCGTGGAGATCGAGTGGGAAAATACCGCTGTCACGGGCCAGATCCAGATTTATAAGTGCGCCGCTGAGTATAACGAGGTCACCGGCACCGCCGCAGGAACCCCACTCAAGGGTGCTGTCTATGAGATCGTCAATGCCCGCAGCGGCAAGGTGGTGGACTACATCACGACCGATGCCAGGGGCGTTGCAGCCAGTAAGCCGCTGCCTCTGATCCGCTATCAGCTCCGGGAGGTCACAGCGCCCGCCTATTGGCAGCTCGATCCCACCGTGCATGATGTGACACTGGAATATCCCGGTCAGATCATCAAGCTCTCTGCCTATGATAAGCCCTCCAGCCTCGGCGTCAGCATCACCAAGCGCGGCAACGCGCAGGTCATGGCGGGCCAGTCCATGCGCTACGATCTGACGGTGGCCAACACCTCCAACGTGCCGCTGGAGTCCTTCTTCTGGCACGATAAAATTCCCTACGATGTGGCGCGTCCTATGACGCTGACCACCGGCACCTACAGCGCACGGCTCAATTATCGCATTCTCTATAAGACCAATTACAACGCGAGCTATCAGGTGCTGGCGAGCAACCTGCTCACCAGCAACAACTACAGCTTTGCCCTCAACGCCATTCCCATGCAGGCGGGTGAGGTCGTGACCGACATCTATTTTGACTTCGGGAAGGTGCCGGTCGGCTTCCAGTCTACTGCTAATCCCACGCTGAGCGTGATGGTCAACGGAAATGCGGTCAACGGCTACTATATGGTCAACCGCGCCGATGTGGGCGGCAAATATCAGGGCACCTGGCAGACCGCAACGGCAAGCTGGGTAACGATCATCCGCCGCCTCTGGAATACACCCACACTCCCCAAGACTGGCTACTAAATCCAATTCTTTTCAGGGAAAGCACCCTATCCGGGGTGCTTTCCCAATTTTAATATAAGGGGTTGAACTATGAAATACAAAAAAGGATTTTCTGCCGTTCTTTTGACGCTGATCATCAGCACGCTGCTGCCCATTTCCGCCTTCGCCGCCTCTGACAGTTTTTCTGATGTACCGGAGGCATCCCCGTTTTATGAAAGCGTCACTTACCTTGCCAGTCATGGCATTACTTACGGTAAAGGAAACAACCGGTATGCACCGGGCACACCGATTACGGTGCGCCAATGGGCAACGATGCTCTGCCGGGTCTTTGATAAAGAAGATGTTCTTGCCGATCCTGCCAGCTATGGCGGTGATGCCTGTATCAAACAAGGCTATGCAGATGGATGGCTGAATCTGACGGCTATTGCAGCACCAGATTCGCGGCTATGCCGCTATGCCATCTATGAAAGTGGCTTTGCTGCCTTTGACATTGCCTTTTACAGTTCTCAACTCTACCCGGATAAGGAGGCTCTGACTCCACAGGACAATGTCCTCCTTGCTGCCAAGAGCTTTGGCTTATGCAAAGACACCTGCGCCGGGACAGACATCATCACCCGAGGCGAGGCTGCGGATCTTCTCTATGCTCTTTTGACCAGGGAATTTACCGTTGCGCTGCCGCCCATCCTGGAAAGCCTTCCTCTGAACAATAAAGAGGGCGTCCATCTGAACAGCTACCTGCTGGAACTTCAAAAGATCCCGGAGCCGATCCGTCAGGCATTTGCGGAAAGAGGGTGGCAGTACACCATTGACTATGAATACCTCGCAAGATTGAGTGAAGAGCGGAATATGAGCTGTATTGGGGCAACCAATTACGGAAGCCGCCAAATCACTGTATCCTCGGCAGGGGCCACCATCCACGAGTTTGGTCACTTTCTGGATAAGCTGATGGGCTTCCCGTCTCAGACGGAAGGCTTTTATCAGGAGGAGTCCGGAACCGCAGCAGCCCTGCTCCGTCCGTATGCGCTTACCAGCGAGCGGGAGTATTTTGCAGACTGCTTTGTGTACTGGCTCACTTACCGTGATAACAGCAAAAAAATGGCGGCGCTTCAAAGCGCCGCTCCAAAAACGTATGCATATCTTTTGACATTGGAAATTCAAAATTGGCAGCCGGCTGCATAGGCCTTCCTGCCTGGCTGCGGCTGTTTGAAACCCCACAACACTGTTATTATACTGTACCGTGTCCTGCATCGTCAATCAAATTAACGGCAATCCGTCTAAAATCAGATGAATGCACAGTTTGCATTATGGCTATTTCGTACAATTTGTGGATTGCAAACCAATAGAAAATCTGCTATTTTATAAACACAGAAAGAAAGGTGAGTCCGATGTACCAGTAAACCTCAAATCTGTAGAAATCGGAGGTAACCAATGATGGTAGAGCCCAAGACTTACATAGAATGACCCTTGACTGCGGAACACGAAAGCAGTCAAGGGCCATTCTTATATGCTGGCTCCTGCGTGCAGCAGGGGCTTTTTTCATGTCTGCAGGAAACCTCATTCATCGGAGCGCAGAAGTGCCTGTGTCTTGAGCAGCACACTCATCAAGGCACGGTGATCTTCCCACTCTTCCCACCAGAGCGGCTTTAGGGCGAGCAGCATTTGTTCGGCCCATTGCAGCTCCGATTTTTGCAAACAGCCCCGTTCCAATCCGACTTGAAATCGTGCAAACGCATCTCGGACATGGTCTGATGCGGAGTCACGATTCAAGTAACTGCTGAGAAAGCCGCCTAAAACAGCGGATTCTTCCTGCGTATAAAACAATATTCTTCCCCTCCTATCGCACACGAGAGGTATTCTATCACAGGCAGCGCTGATTGAGAAGTGTGGATTTTTGAAAGCCCCTGATCCGCCTTGCAAAAACGGCCCGCCGCAAGCGCAAGCACCACCTTTAGACTGGAAAGGATACGAACATGAGCGAACACAACCATACCGGACTGGATGAGGCAGCTTCTGTTGCATCCAATACCATGCAGGCCGTTCGGACCGGCAAGGCCATTTCCGCCGTAGCAAAGGGTGCTGTGGCAGGCGGGCTCTATGGAACTGCCATAGGAGCGGCACTGTCCGCACGAACGCACATCGGAAAAGCAGTGGCGGCCGCGCTGGTGTTACTGGCGCTGCCACTGCTTTTTATTTTGCTTCTGCCGGGGCTTGCCTTCGGAAGCCTGACCGACAGCGGAGCATCCGGAACATCTGGACAGCCGATTCTCAATGACAATGCGGCTATTACGGAAAACATGAACCAAGCCGCCTTTGCAATCAACCAAATTCTCGGAGAAGGTATTGAGAATGTGAAGGAACGCATCGCCAGTGATTTTGCCGGGACCGATGGGGACCACTATGAAATAATCAATCCCTATGAGGGGAACCCTATCAACAACACCAACCTCTTCATCTCGCAATACTGCGCGGCGAAAGAATTGGACTTTGCCTCCTTCGCTCTTGCCGATATGGAGCAGATCCTGCGTGCTGGTCTTACGCACCTTTACAGTTTCAGTCGGACACGGGAAGTACGTACCATCCCTGCGGAAGATGATGGCGCAGATGACACAACAGAAATATGGTACATCTACACGATTCGCTATAACGGCGAAGCCTACTTTGCTGATACCATCTTCGCACTGACCGACAAGCAAAAAGAGTTGGCGGAGAATTACGCCGAAAACCTCAGCCTGTTTCTTGGTGATGGTCTGTTTCAATATGCTCCTTCTACCAACACCATTACGGCTCTTGGCAATGTGCGCTTCACCGATGGCGCAACAGATGTCGTTTATTTCAACCAATTGGATGAACGCTATGCCAATCAGCCTTATGGCACTGATCCTATCGGGGGGTATGGCTGCGGGCCAACTTCCATGGCTATTGTGGTTTCCTCGCTGACCAGTGAGACGGTTGACCCGGTCCAAATGGCACGGTGGGCCTATGAGCACGGCTATTGGTGCAGCAAAAGCGGCTCCTACCACACTTTGATCCCCGGAGCTGCACAGGCGTGGGGGCTTTCCGTTGAAGGGTGCACCGCTTCGGAACCACAGCGCATTCTGGATGCCCTGGCAGACGGGAAGTTAGTCGTGGCCCTGATGACCAAAGGGCATTTTACGAAGTCCGGACATTTTATCGTGCTGCGGGGCGTGCAGGATGAAAAGATCCTCGTGGCTGATCCCGCCAGCTACCGCCGCAGTCAAAAAGCGTGGGACTTGTCCATCATTTTGAACGAAGCCAGCAGACGCGCCGGCGCCGGTGGGCCGTTCTGGATCATTGGGTGAAGCTGCTGACAAATAGTAAGAGGCACCTCAGAGATGAGGTGCCTCTCTAACAATGCCACGATGAAATAATCTAATCAGCGTTCATTTTCGTTCAGGATTTCCAGCATCTCTTTTGGCGTCACCACATAGGGCTTGACCGGGAAATGCTTGATGTTGCCGGTTACAAGATAAGCGTCGGTAGTTTCTCTTGCTTCCATAACCACCTCATAGAAAATTGCATCATCGGGGTCGGGGACATAGTCCTCAATCGTGGCAGCTTCCAAAAAGATACCTCGCTTAATCAAGCCTGTCAGCGCAATTTCAATGTCCCGGCGGTCAAACTTAAATTTAGGGCGGTGCAGAACATCGTTGTATTCGTCCAGAATATCCTCATGCAGCAGAGGAATTACACGCCCCGCAAGAGCTTCTTGCAGAATCATACCGGGAACGGAGGAAATGTTAAACAGAGCGGACACCACTACATTCGTATCAAGTACAACATAGTATTTCATGGTTACGCTCCGTTCCGAGCATTTCTTGACGCACGGTCAGCCCGGGACGCTGCAATTTCAGCATTGATCTCATCCAGCGACATATCGGCCGTGCCGTTCTGCTGTGCGGCTTCACTCAGACTTTTCACGGCACGGATCGCCCGGTCAGCTCTGTATTCCTGCTTGGGCAGCGTCATGGAAAAGGGAACGCCATTTACCACGACAGAGCGCTTCAAAAACATTCGGATAGCGGTAGGAAGGTCGATGCCGAGTTCATCGTAGACAGCGGCAGCCTTAGCGCGGAGATCTTCGTCAACACGCACCTGCATAACACTTGTAGCCATAAAAGCACTCCTTTCAAATATGATTGTATTGGTTTGCAATACAATCATATTCTATTATACGCAAAAAGTCAAGAGTTAGTCCTTGTGTGTTTCCTAATACGTTTTATTGCGCACAAAAGAAGGAGACTATGCAGTGAAGGCCGTGTGCAGCCACTTTGGCAATTTATAAAATGTGGTCTTCTTGAATCAGCAGAATATCATCCCGCCCCTCGGCCTGGTCGAGCATCCGTTGGGTAAACCCGCTCTTGGAAAACAGACCGTACAGCACCTTATACCCGGGAAAAGCCGTGCGCAGCTCCGCAGACTTTTTAACCTTTTCCTCCAGTTCGTAATAGACCGTCGCATCCACCGGCTTATTGTGGTACTTGCACTCTCCGGCGAATACCTGCTTCTTCTGGTGATCTACCGCCATCACATCGATCTCCGTATCGCCGTTGATATCGTTGAGCCAGTAAGAGCCGATGCGGGAGGGCGCGAAATCCACCGCCTTGCTCCGGCACAGGGAGGCAAAGATATCCTTGCAGATGTCCTCATAGGAGAAGGCAACGAATTTCTGAATAAAGTCTTTCTCCAACTCGTCCAGAACGATCTGCTGATTGTCCAGTTCCAGCTCCCCTTTGTAGGGATAGACATAGCGGAACCAGAAGCGGATGAAATTATCTGAAATGAAGTAGAGACCCTTTCTGGACTTCTCCGGATTCTTCTCTGTGACCGGCGTTGCCTTTTTCAGAAAGTCCAGATCGATCAGCGTGGAGAGATAGGGCGTCAGTGAGGATGTCTCCATACCCAGGGCACCGGCGATCTTCCCTAACTTGTGGTTACCGTCCGCAATGGCGCGAATGATAGAAAAATAGCTGTTGGCAGCCTGTACCTCGTCTTTCAGCAGGAAGTTCGGCTCCTCATAGAGAAATCCATTTTTTGAGAGAACGACTTCCTGAATCTGACGATAGAGATTTTTCCCTGGCTCGAAAAACTCCAGATATTTCGGAACACCACCCGTTACGGAATACTGCTCCACCGCCTGGGAAAACGGCTGCCCCTGCACGGCATAGAGGTCTGTAAAAGACAACGGCTTCAAGCGGATCTGTGCGCTGCGCCGGCCATAGAGCGGACTATCGTGAGAAAGTGCGTGTTTCTGCATCATACTGATCAGCGACCCGCAGAGGATCAGCATAACATTACTGTCCTTCAGGATCTCGTCCCAGGCATTTTGCAGAATGGACGGAAAGGCCGCGTTCGTCTTGACCAAATACGGAAACTCGTCAATGACCAGCACTTTCTTTTCCTCCGGATGGTAGTTGGCGATCTCACGGAACAGATCCAGCCAGTCTGTGAAGGTGACCCTCTGCAACATGGAATTTCCAGTGACCCGGGCTACCACGCCGGCAAGACGCTTCATGCTCTGGGACTCCACTTCCTCTGTCGCAAGGAAGTAAAATGCCTGCTTATCTTTGATGAATTCTTTGATCAGCGTTGTCTTTCCGATACGGCGTCGGCCATAGATCACAACAAAGCTGCCATCCCGGCGGAATTCCTTTTCCAGCGTATTCAATTCTTCTTTTCGTCCGATGAAGTTCACCTGTGCCACCTCCAGCATCTACAATTCACTTATGATAAATCATATTATGATAATCTTGTTTATATTATATGCAGTTTTTTCGAAACTGTCAAGCGGTCTGCTATGAGCGGACCGCTTTTTCTATTCTTTACAAAAAGTTCAAATTTCAAGGGGACGATACCCCCCTTGAGCGGCGCGTAATACTATGAGGGATTTTTAAGGAGGCTCCCATGGATCAAATCAAACGAAACGTGTATGAACTGCTGTTCAGCTGCAAAGGAAACTGGCGTAACGCCATTTATGTCCCCTGTGGGCCGTGCCCACATCCCTGCAAGGTTGACCGCTCCGGCTGTCTCGTGGCGATCCGACAGGATGGCGCGCCGTTGCTCGTCGGCGTTCGGGAGTTTGAAGAAGAAACCGGAGAGCGGATTGATCCGGGCGATTGTATCGGAACGCTCGGCAAGGACGCCTTCTCATCCCTCTTTTCCAACTACCTGCTTTGGGAAATGAGCAGTTCCGAGCAGTGTCCGATGGAATACCTTGCGAGTTCATCACCTTGCACCCTCGTTTCAAAATATCAGAAACAGAAAGGAGATTGACATGAAACGAATCAACATCACTTGCCCTGTCTGCGGTTCCAAGGCGTACCTTCGCCCGGCCAGCGTGGTCTACGGTGACAAGGCCCCGGACCCGGATGCCAAATACTATGTCTGCGGACGGTATCCCGCCTGTGACTGCTATGTGGCCGCGCACCGGAAAACGATGCTTCCCATGGGGACGCTGGCGGATAAGGCCCTGCGGAAAAAGCGGCACGATGCGCATGTGGCCCTGGACAGTCTCTGGAAGAATGGCATCATGAGCCGAAAAGAAGCCTACCGCCTGCTGCAGCTGTCTATGGGGCTTCCCGCCGAGGATGCGCATATCGCTAAATTCTCCGCCGCACGCTGTGACGAGGTCATTGCGCTCAGCCGCAGGTTTCGCGCCGCCCCAGCAAGAGCGGCATAGCAAAATCAAACATAGAAAGAAGGGAAATCATGAGTATGGAATTTACCTTGAACGATCTCCAGCGCCAGAGAGTGGAGAATCACCTTGCGCTGGTAGAACAGGTGCTTCGCCGCAGCATCAAGACCAATGAGACGGTGGACGGCATGGGACATGATGATCTGTACCAGGAAGGCTGTATCGCGCTTTGCCGCGCGGCGGTTTCTTACCGGGAGGAAATGGGAGCATTTCCCGCTTACGCCAGAACCGTTATCCGAAATTATTTGCTGGATCGTTGCCGTGAGATCCAATCTGCGCGAAAAAATCTGCCGTTGTTGTCGCTGGATGCTTTTGCCGAGATGGGAGCGCCGGAGCCGGTCAGCCCTTTTCACACAGAAGATCTGATCTCTGACGTTTCCTCCGCCGTCCTGCTTTCCCATTTCAAAAACCGCTACCACGGCACCGCCCGGCTTGGGATCGAAGCGATGGAGCTGCGGGTCAGAGGCTACAGCTGTGCGGATATCGCCAAGCTATATCAAAAGAAACCAAACTACATCGGAGCCTGCATCTCACGGGCGGCGGAAAAGCTGCGCCGGGAGCGGCTCGTGCGGGAGTTCTACATCGCCTGCACGGAACAGGATCTCAAGAGTGCATAAGGAGGAAATTCGTATGGCAGAAAAAACACTTTATACGGCATTGGGACATTTCCGCTGCCGGCACGATAAGGGGCGGCGTTATCCGGTCATCCTCATGGATCACCATGAGTTTGGAATGGACCCGCAGGAGATGACGCTTTGGACGGCCCTGTGCTGGCGGCTGACAGAACGGCAGCGTGCAGAGGACTTTTATGAACAGCTCTCCAACGGAATGGAACTTTTCCCCCGGCGCAGCTTTTCAGACTGCCTTGACCGGCTCGTAACACGGGGGCTTGTTGCCAAGGGCAGCGGCACGACGGATTTTGACGCGCTTTATGACCTTCTCGGCGGGCTTTATGTTGTTCCCATTTCAAGCAGTTTTCCCCTAAAGGTGGTGACCTTTCTGAAACTGCTGCGCAGCGGGACCGCTCCCGCACTGGCTGCGACACTCTTTCGGCGAGACCGGCGCACGGAGCCGGAGCGGTGCGTTATGGCGCTCAGCGGCCACACACCTCTATCCACGGCGGAGTTGGTTCGATGCGCGGAACGCGGCGTCCTGGATACCGCCAGCGACCTGCAAATGCTTGATTTGTTGTACGGCGATCAGGAGACGACCAGTGACAACATCGTATCAGAAATGCGGACTGCTGCAGCTTGTCAGTCTGTGACAGTGGCGGTTGCCAACCTGTACCTCCGCAAGCAGATCATCCTTGAGAGGGCCTGCGCGTGAGTGGTTTTGAAAACTGGCCTGCTCCGATCCTGCGGCGGTGGCTCTTATCCGCCGCCGCAGGGCCGATTATTTTGCTGATAGGGCTTACCGGCCGCATCGCCCTGCACGACCCGGCGTTTCTGACGCTCAGCGCCCTGCTGTCCGGCTGTATCGTTGCCCGATGTATTTTACTGTTCCGCATGGTCCGTCAAGAGGCCTATGAAACGGTGGAGGGCGTGTGTATTGCCATCAGGCGGGTGCCCATAGGAGGGCACCAACGTATCCGCCTGATGGACGATTCCGGCACTGCGCATGACCTTCTGCTGGACCGGCATCAAAGATTTCTGATTGGCAGCAGCTACCGCGTCTTTCTTCAAAGTTCTCCCGGAGCCGAGCTGCCGGGAGTAAGGATACCCCGTGGCGCGCTGCTGGGACTGGAGGAGCTTGGAGTGTGCCGGACTGAATCGGAGATAGACGGTCAGCCTGCCGCGCCGGAAGACCCAAATATCATAGAAATGAAGAAATACGATGAGTGAGCACAACACGCCAAAATTGAATATTATGCTTATCGGCTTAACTCAGCAAGGCACAAGATTTAGGTGCCTTTCCCAACTGATTCTCGCTGTTCCTGCGATTGAATCAGGGGTAAAGCTGATCCATACAAACCACATTTTGTAGGTTGCTGTCTAAAGTCGATAAGCATTTTGAATATTATTGCAGATGTCAGTGTCGGGAGTTCACGGCCCCGTGGGGATGCGAATAAAATCTTGGACCCAAGGGATATGCAGACCTTGTTTTGAACGGAAACCCCGAAACCCATTTGAAAACTGTGATGAAATATAAACCCGTAGATTAAATCTCAGCCCTCTGCCTTTTCATTGGCAGAGGGCTGAGACTATGGCAAACCCGCACATCATATAGGAACATTAATCCTAAAAATGGCTTCTAAATTAGCAAAATGCTAACCCCCCACCCGGTAATACCGACCAAGACGCTCTGGGCCTAATTACTATTTACCCTCGCCCAGACGAGCTTCATTCTTCATTTCTGCTACCGGCCACACGCCGCCCGCAGCCGCCATCTATTCCCGCTTTCTTTCAAGGCTACGATCCAGCGTCTACCGCAGCCTTTCCTATTCAAGAACATCTTACCATACGTTGCGGAGGTTGTCAACATAACAACAAAATTAACCGTATAACGGTTTACCCGTTCATATATAAACGGGTAAACCATTATAACACAACTGAAAAATCTCTCCTCAAATTTATACTTTTGAACCATTCTCAACACAAGATGAATGTCGGACCAGAAAATGTGCCGGTCCGACATTCATTTTGTGTTTGTCCAGAATTGTTGCTCGCTACAAATATATGGCGCTCATACCTACAATCTCCGACGGCAATTTGCGACCACTTTGCACCTTAAATAGCCGCCCCTTTAATTTTCTCCACGCCCACTATTTAGTAGTTTATAAAATGAAAAACTAACCACCTCAACAATAACATGCAATAATATAGACATCATCGTAAAAAGGATAATAATAATTCCTTTCCATGTAAATTCCAGGAAAATGCTGATGCTAATAAAATCGAAGATCATTAACGCAACTATAGATCGACTCATAATCCACTTTGTTGTCTTTGAGTAATTTTTATGCTCCAGTTTATCAATAATGTCATTTCTAATTTTTCTTCCATTAGATGTCTCTATCAAAACTCCTGAAACAATCCAAATTAACAAAAACAATAGTAATTTTGCCTTTTCATCCATTTCTCAGCCCCACCACTGATAGTAAGATTCTGAGCAACCGTATTCTGTATAGTCGGCATCTTTATAGTAATCAACAACAACTCTCCGATAAAACTGCCCTAACGTATTATGCTTATAGTATTTTTCACGAAAATACATCGTTGTGTAATCTGCATAAACTGAATCTTTAACGACATCAATGATCAAGGTCGCTGCTGCGAGTGCAATCGTTGCAGGTGGGTATAGTACAGCAATAATAAGGCTTAGTGCTCTTTCTGTATAACTTCCTATTCTTTTTTCAAGTTCAATGTTTCTTTCTTTTGTCGAAGACAGTTTCGTATATTCGCTTGCCGTTCCCATCGGGCACGTATCAGTTGAAACCCATCCAGTCCTCGGCATAACTGTTTCAGAATTATTAATATCAATAGTATCCGAAATAGTAGCTTCTTTAACTCCGTTAAGATAAATTACATTTCCAATCCGCTCTGCAACATCTGTTCCGCTCAAAGCTCTTATGTAAATGTTATCGTCATCTATAGTGCATTCATCAATCGTTACAGCATAATCAATCGTAGATATAACTTTATCTGGGTTATTACTAAGTTGGGTATTGGTTGCAAACACAGGTACTACAAGAGAAAACGTGGAAATAATTGCTAAAAAGAAACTCAAAATTCTTTTTTTCATTTTATTTTCTCCTTTTCACATGCTTGTTAGTATCTTACAAAGCCAATTATTGTAACCGGCTCAGGAAACGGCATTTATACTCGTTTTTTCTACGATCATATGCCCCCTTTAACTTCAACAGTTTTTTAATACCTCACAAATCCGGAAACTGTTACGGTCTTCCCAGAATTGTTCCTAATTCCAAGTCGATAAGTACAGACTCGGAAATTTTGAACGTCTGGTCGATGCTCCCGTCTTTTACATTGACGTAATGGAAAACACCTGCCGAATCAATCAGGCCAAAGTCCATACTTGCGTCCTCCGGAGAATATATCCCTCTGATACGCACTGTTTCTCCAGCCTCCATTGAAAAGGAATCCTTGGCATTTGCATTTGCATTTGCATTCCCATAGGCACCTACGGTAACTTCGAAAGTTTTTGTCGTGCGCATGGTGCCTTGCGTAATTTCAATTCATGCTTTGTAATAATAGTCAACACCCGGACAGGATCCCACTGCCCAGAAATTTTCATATAACACCGTTGCAATCCCATCATCATACCAATAGTAAAAGCTTCGTCTGTAATCATCAGAGGTCCACTCATTTCCTGGGAGCAAAACACGATATTTAGATCCCTGAAAATACTGTGTACGACTCAATTCATTGTCGATAGCCTTCACATCATAAAATGTCTCGTGTACATAGTAGTTTCCTACAAAACCACTCTTCAAAACACCGCTCGTGATAGTTGCCCCCACAGAAATAGCCATCGCACCAAACAACCCAGATGCAACTGCTGTCAGAGGCGGATAAAACACGGTGAGGGCAGATGCAAGCAGCGTAACCAATGCATCCACAGTGTATCCTGCAAGTGCATTAAATGTCTGATAATCCCAATCTTCACGATTGAAACTTGCATAAATAGCCAGATTGTAATAATCATATCCGCCTGTACCAAGATTGTAGGCCGGATTGTAATAAATTCTCCCCTCGTATGTATAAGAATTTGTCGCCTGTGCGCTCACGGCATTTTCAATCTGAATATTCGCCGTTGAAATTGACGGCTGTGTGCTCACGATATCATCAATCTGAACCGCCATACGCTCAACAGAGCGTACTGCTGTTTGACGGACAATATTAACTGCTTCCGTGGTCTCATCATAACTACCCTCTGTCTTGCTAAACCACGTTCCGTCGATATAATAATTAGTAATAATCGTTCCGTCTTCATAAGCATTCAGAACCAACGTATTTTCTTTTCCGTCACTGTCAATGAATGTATACTCGGATTCCGCAACGATTTCAGTCTCTTTGGCAAACGCGGGCGCTGCCATCGTCATGCACAGGACCAAAAATAATCCTAAAGCAAGCAATCTTTTTCTCATAGGTACTCCTTTCATTCATTCGGTCTGGCTTATGATCTTACTATTGGGGGCTCATACTTTACTGCAACCGGACACTCATAAACAACCTCTCCATTTTCCCATTCCAGCCTTAGCGTCACATTATGATCGTTCTCAATCGCTCCTACTGATGATAATTCTTTATGTGCTATGTAATCATCATCTAACATAAAAGTCGCCGTTCCTTCTGCACTGAATTGCAGCCTTGTGTCCTCTATTGCCTGAGAATACGGGGATAAGTCGCATTCAAACATAAGATATTCTTCATTCTCATAGGGCAAAAGATTCTGCCTAACCATTTCTTCTGGTCTGATATAAACTTTCAAATCCCGCATGAGATATTCAGATTTGTTGTCTACTATCACAGTATACAAAATCTTCCTTTTCCCTTCCTCTCCAGTTATCTTTGCCGGAGGAATTGATATATCAACCAAATCATTCGAAACAGCTTTCTTTATCCCTTCCGAAAGCAGTTCTTCTTTGGAGGGTATTACTACTAAGCAAATCGCCAAAATCCCCATAAGAACCGCAATTATCAGAGAAAGGTGTCCCTTTGCATTTTTCGAATTCTTTATGTGATCTGCCCCCTTTGAAGAATCACTTATATGTGTTTGTTCTACTAATAGTTAATAATTCCAGAAACCTTAACTGTCACGCCAGAATTATTCCTAATCGCAAATTTGTAGTTACCACTCTCACTAACCCGGATCGTCTTATCAATGCTACCGCCCGTTACAGTGAAATAATGAAAAACACCTTCAGGATCTACCAAGCCGAAATCCATACTTGAGTTTTCCGGCGCATACACCGCAGAAATATTCACCGTTTCTCCAGCAACTAACGGGAGTGCCTTATTCGCCTCACTTTTTCCCTATGGCGCAACACTCATATTAAAAGATCCTGTTGCCCGCACGCTCATTTCTTGCTGCTTCTCAAAATCATCAAGGGAAACCTTCGTCGTTCCTGTGGCTTCAGCATTGATGCAAAGCACGCTAATCAAAAAAACACAAACCACGGCCATAGAAACACGTTTTCTCATCCGATTCACCTCCTTTCTCTTAAAAATTAGCAATCCAGAGAAAATTCATCCGCTTCAGAACTTTCCCAATTAGCATCATCTGTAAGCTCATCTATCGGTACAACTTCTTCCTTATTCTGATAGACGTAGATACAGGTAATCACGCTCATCTTTACCAAAAGTGATACAATGACTATCAAAAATTTTCGCCGGAATGTCTTTCTCTGCACCACAGACGCTCCCGCAGGATCTGCAGTAACATTGTCTCTCGGCTCTGGAGCATCGTCATGAAGCAAGTATTCTAAAGGCACATCATATAAGCGCCCCAAATACTTCAGATTATCAGTAGATGGAACTGCAGCCCCAACCTCCCATCGTGAGATGGCCTGCCGGGACACATTCATCATCTCTGCCAGCTTCATTTGGGACAACCCTTTTGCTTTTCGCAGAGAAACCAACTTTTCTTCTAACTTCATCTTTGTACCTCCAAAGTAAGCGAAAGCTCATTAAATGTAAACCGCTTGCGGTTTACATCAAGGCAATCGTAGGTTGCCTTTTCAATTTTTCTCGTATTTTTACAGATATTTTGTCAATCCCACTCGCAAAGCGTCATTGACCGATTCCGTCAGATTCTTTCCTGCCTCCAGTGCCATCCGGCGTAGCGCTTTATCCAGATCCCGATCCAGATAATAGGCCCGCTGCACCCGGTCACTATTTTCCTTTGCATTTTTTTCTTCAGTAACAACAGCATTCTCGCTCTGGCGTCCCGCTCCGATGATAGACTTAAACGCAGCCTCCCGATCAAACTTTGCTTTCTCTGCCATTATTCATTTACCCCTTTCAAAAATTCGTCAATAAATGCTTTATAGTCTTCTGCCACCGTAGACTTGTTGGCATAGTCAAAAATATCCTGGCTGTTCGACTGGGCCTCCACCACTACAGCAGATCGAATGTATGTCTTGTGGATCGGCGCAGAAATGTATTCGCCAAGCTGCTCCGCCAGTTCCTTCATCTGCCGGCTGATATTCGCCCGCGGATTAAATCTCGTAAACAAAATGCCTCTCACTTTGACAGCCGGATTGCAATACTTCTGAACGCTGGTGACGGTCTCGTTTAGTTGGGAGATCCCGTCGGTCGCAAAAATTCCTGCCGTTGTCGGAATCAGAATATCGGTGGCACAGGTAAAGGCGTTCACCGTCAGCACCCCAAGGGAAGGCGGCGTGTCAATCACGATGAAATTGTAGTTAGCTGCGACCGGCGCCACGGCCTCCTTCAGCCGGTGTTCCTTGCCGGTCTGGGATAGTTCCTGCTCAGCTCCGGCCAACATGATATTTGCCGGAACAACGTCATAGCCGCCCTTCGTATGCTGAATGGCATCCTGAATGCTGGCCGCCCGCTTCATAACCTCATAAACGTCTGGGTATTATAGTTCTCTGCTCCGCAGGCCGTAGAGAAATTTCCCTGCGGATTGAGGTCAATCCCCAGGACCCTGTACCCTTTCGCTGCCAGTCCTGCAGCCAATGTCTGGGATGTGGTTGTTTTGCCGACGCCTCCCTTTTGATTTGCTACTGCACAATTGATACCTTTCTGATAGCAGTCCCGTTTTTCGGTAGCTTTCTTCTCTCCTTTTTACGGGACCTGTATTTTTCTGTTGGCTGCAAAAAAACAGCTTTCTTTTTTGTATTTATTATACGAGGAGGTTCTATCATGAACAGAGAAAGACTCTGGCAAATCAGGCTGCCCTCTCCGGAGGACACCGCCCCCCACCCCCGCTTGCTTCTCAACGGCCGCGGTATCCACGCCGGCGAGACCTTTCGCGCACTCTTCCCGGACGGATGGCGGGAGATCACCTTGGAAATGAGCCAACAGCCCGAGGGCCCCGGCTGCTGGTACATCTCCAACCCCGGTTTTACCCACATCTGTCCCATCGGTCTGTTCGTAAAGGAATAGGCTGAGACACAACATCTATAAAAAAACACTGCGATAAAATACTATATATTGTGTTTCTTGCTTGACACGAGGCATATCCTGTGGTACAATGCCCCTGTAAATGAGTTTTGCGCAATTTCCCTTATTGGGGCATGGACTTAGATCCGTGTGTGGAGCGATCCACCTGCGCACGCTGTCAGGTTTGTACGCAAGTGTCAGTAGGACGACTGTACCCTTATTGGGTATCTGCCGCTTTACTGGCACTTTTTATATATAAGTATTGCCCTTGCGGCAGAAAGGAGTTGTATGGCAGAAGTCCATGTTTTCGGTCGGGTGACCAATGACCTTCAGCTGAAAATGAGTCACAGGCAAGTCCCCTATGTGCCCTTCGGTCTGGTCGAATGGATCGGGCGCAGGGATACCGGCCACAGACAGTATTTTGAGGTCTGGGCATGGGGAACGGCTGCATTGTCGCTAGCGGATGCGGAGATCCACAAGGATTCCCGCATCTGGGTCCAAGGCTTTTTGGAACTGGTGGACTGTACCAGAAACGGCGGAAGCGAAAAGGACAAGCGGCTGAAGCTCAGCCTGACGGGATGGCAGACGAAGCCTCCCCGTACAGTGCAGAGACCCGCACGAAAGCAAAGCCCCGGCGCTGCCCAGCCACCGCTGCCTCCTGTGGAGGTCGTGGACGGAGATCGGGAGCGCCTGCCGGAATAAGCGTATTCCGGCAAAGTGAAAAAGAGGAACCGCATGATGTGTTTTAAGAGATTCTGGACACATACGCGGTTCCTCTTTTTTTGTTTTCCAGATTATTTTTGAAAGGTGGCAACTGAAATGAAAAAAGAATCTCCCCTTTGGAGCAGTATCTCGCTTCTCATCGGTATCGTGATCGCCATTCTTGCGCTCGTCCGCGGGCGGATGCTTCTTCCCCTGCTGCTGGCGGTATTTGCCGTTTGGCTGCTTTGGTGGCTTTTGGCACAGGCCCTTCCGCTCTGGCGTAATAACCGTGCCTACCGCACAAAAAAGGCTCGGCTCCGCGAGCAGACTGCGGCGGCAAATGGCGGCGGTCAACTGGCAGACGCGCTGCTGTGCCATGTAAACTACCGGATCACCGCCATGCTCCACGCCGCATATCCCAACGCCCGTTGGGAGTGGCTGGCGGACAAGCCATCCCGCTTCGCGGTGGAGGGCGGCACGGCCCGTATCCGCGTCTATGGTATTCCGGATTTTGATTACGCCGATGTGAAGCTGGATCAGAAGGCAAATCTGGACTGTTCGCTTGTCAAGCTCTCTCCGCTGGTGGCTGGGGCATCGGACACACAGCCGCCCAACCGGCAGCCGGTGAATCCCCGTATCTGGTTTGAGACACGGGGCCGCGCCGTATTGGAGGCGCTGGTCACCGATCTGAACTCCAGGGGCCACAGCAGTCTGACCGTGCGGGAAAACGGTGAGATCTTCGTGCAGACCAAGGAAAATGAAACGGAGCCGGCGAAGGAAGCCTTTCTGGACTTTCCCGAAAAGGTCTACTGGCCGCAGCTGGTCAAGGTGCTGGAATCGGAAGGCTATGCTGCCGACGCAAGAGACGCGGATATCCTCGTTTCCTGGTGAGCGGCAGAGAAAGGATGTGAAGCAGAAATGAAAACCGGACTTACCATCAAAGAGATGGCACAGGAGCTGCTGCGTCAGAGCAAGGCCAAGCAGGACTATCTGGTGAATACCGGAAGCCTGTCCCTCTCAGTTGCCTCGGACGTGCCGCAGCTTCGCGTCACGGAGGAGGGTACGGACAAGATCGCGCCTCTGGATATTCGTCAGACGGCGCACCGCCAGCTAGGAACCTACCTCGGCATCCCGCAGAAGTATTATGAGCTGATGCGCACGGACGCGCCGGAGCTTTTGGCCTATAACGCCAACTACTGGTTTTCCCAGAAAAACGAGCTTCGGACGCTCCGCACCATAGACGGCTACGCCCGCGCGTTTCTCAGCAACCGCTACCGCCGCATTGACAATCTGGATATTGCCAGTGTAACGCTGCCCGTCATTGGGGAGCTGCCGGAGGCACGGTTTGTCAGCACGCAGATCACTGAGGATTATATGTATATCAAGGTGGTCAATCCCCGTCTGCAGGCGGATGTCGTCCCCGGCGATGTGGTACAGGCCGGCGTCATCATCTCCAACAGTGAGACAGGACTGGGCTCCGTTACCATCCAGCCGTTGATCTACCGCCTGGTATGCTCCAACGGCATGGTGATCAATGATGCCAAGGCCCGCCGTAACCATGTAGGCCGTGCCGCGACCAGCGATGAGGACTTTTCCATCTATTCCAATGAAACGCTGCTGGCAGACGATCACGCCTTTGTACTGAAGCTCAAGGACACTGTCCGGGCCGCCATCTCTGAGGCGAGATTCGCCCAGGCGGTGAATCGCATGCGGGAGAGCACCACAGCCATGCTGGATACCAAAAAGCTCCCCGCCATCGTCAAGCTGGCTTCCTCCAGCTTTGGCATTACGGAGGACGAGAGCAACGGTGTTCTGGAGCATCTGATCACCGGCGGCGATTTCTCCCTCTACGGGCTCGCCAATGCCGTGACCCGCTTCAGTCAGGATGTTGAGAGCTACGACCGGGCAACGAAGCTGGAGGAGATCGGGTACAGCGTTATGACGATGTCGCCCGCCCTCTTCCGGCAGATGAACCGAACGGAACTGCTGGCCGCCTGAGCGGTCGGAATATTTTTAAGGAGGACACGATTATGTACGAACAGACCAATACCATGATGGAGACCAAGACCGCATTCCAGATTCCGCAGCTCCTTGACGGCGATGACTTCACCAGCGAAGATCTTGCGGATGATATGGAGGGCCTGCGCCTGAGCTTCACCCGCATCAAGATTCCCGGCGGCGGTCATCTGCAGTTTGAGATCCCGTCCGGAAACCCGGATGTGCCGGACTATGCGCCTTATCTGGAGGGTGTCATTCTCTACAGCCACAACTCCAACGCCTACTGGCCGGAGGGCAGCGAGTACGATGATGACCAGCCGCCCCTGTGCCAGTCCTTCGATGGGAAGGTCGGCTACGGTGAGCCCGGCGGCACCTGCGCGGACTGCGTTCTCAACCAGTTCGGCAGCGATGGGAACAACAAGGGGAAGGCATGCAAGAACATGAGAATGCTCTACCTGCTGCGCAGCGGTGAGTACATGCCCATCCAGATTGCACTGCCGCCTACCAGTCTGATGCCCTATACCCGCTTCGTCAATGAAGCGTTCCTCTCCCGCCGCCGCAAGGTTTGCACCGGCGTGGTGCGGATCGGGCTGAAGAAGGCGGTCAGCGGCAGCCACGAATATTGCGTCGCCACCTTTACCAAGATCGCCGATTTCGCCGGGGAAGACCTGGCGCATATCCGCGCTTATGCGGATGGCTTTGTGGCGCAGATCAAGGACATCAACGCGCAGAGAGCACAGGCGGGTGCCGCGGCCTCCAGCATCATCGGGGACGGCGATGTCTCGCATCTGGAATTGCCTGACAATGGCGCACACTTTTCGTTAGGGGCGGTCATTGATGGAGAACGGGAAGAACTTCCCGCCTGATACGATTCCCCGCGCTTATGTGGAAAAACGGGAAACAGGGCCTCCGCCGGAGGCCCCTGTTCCCACTCCCCTGACAGAACCGCAGCGCCGCTTTGCCGCTCAATACCACGCCCTGATCTACGGTTTCCTTCTGGAAAAGAAGCTGGAGATCCGGGAGTATTACGATATTGCGGCAATCGGCTATCTTCACGCTGTCCAACGCTATTTTACCGAAAAGAGTCTGCACAGATACCGCTTCTCCACGATCGCGTGGCGCTCCATGAACAGCAGCCTGAATACCTTCCGGCGGCAGGAACAGCGGCGGCAAAGCCATGAGGTTTCCTATCAGGCCGCGCATCCGCTGCCTGATGACGCCTTTGATACGCTTCGGGCAAGATTACTGCTGCACGACCTGTTTCTCCTTGCGGATGAAGATCAGGCTCTTTTGATCCGCCACCGTCTGCACGGCTGCAGTCTGGCGGAAGCCGCACGGAGAGAGGGGATCAGTGTCAAGCGGGTACGGCGCCGGCTGAAAGCGCTGTACCGTGCCTATTTTACACAGAAAGAAATCAAACAGAAGGAGTTGTGACCCATGAAAAATATCCGTATCGTTCACGGGACCCTGATGCATTCTCTGGAGGTAGGCAGCCGCGCCCTCATCTTTGAGGAGGGGCGGTATTTCCACACCTCTACGGTGATCGCCATTCATGGCGTGACGCCGCAGCAGATCCGCTTTGAGACGATGCACTCCCATTACTGCCTGCTGGCTCCCTCCTCGCCGGTCGCGGCTGATGTGCCGGTGACGGTCGTGGAGCAGGCTGCGTAAAAAACGGTGAATACTGGTTGCATCTTTGCCGGATACTTGGTACTCTAAGCAAGAGGATCAACATCTGGACAGGAGGCTATGGAGCTTATGATGTACCCATTTCTCACCATGAACGACCATACTGAGATCGTATATTCTCATTTGCTTGATGATGGGCGTGTAAAGCTTTATGTTGAAAAGTCGGATGAGCATGATGGTTTCCATCATGCAGTATGTTTTCTTCCCGGCTGCCGCTGGGAGGATATCGTCGGCTTTGGTGACGCGGAAATTCAGGAATACCAAAAGGTGATCGAAGCTTCCGCAGAACAGGTCATGCGTCTTGCTACATCAGGCAAGGGCTGAATGATTGCAGTCGAGAGACAACCGCTTTTCATAGAACATTTTGTTTCTATGGTAAGCGCTATTTTGGAAAGGCACAGCACCGTTATGGTGCTGTGCCTTTCTGCTATATCTACGGAGGAGGTCGAAAAATGTATGCGTTGGAGTTTCGTGCCGCAAGCCGGAATCACATCTGGATACGCTGCGCGATCTGTGAAACGAAAGCTCCGCTTGAGCGCGTGCGTCAAGGTCAGCCGGATTTGACGCGATGGCGTGTTCTGCGCCTTCCCGGAACGGTGCAGGCTGCCTGTGTTAAATGGAGAAGCGTGCCGCTGATGCGGTACGGCCCAAAATCCGCATAATGATTTGAAAGGAGCATTTACCAACATGAAATACTGCAATCCGGACACCTGCTCAGAATGCCTCTATATCGGAGAGGGCGACAGCATCTGCGAGATCTCCCATGAACTGGTGTTGGACAACTGGCAGAGAGTCCCCCATACCATTCCCCAGGAGTGTCCGTTCTTACAGCAAATCACCCATCAACACCGGAAAGTGGTGCGCAGAAGATGAATGAGCCTGCCAAGCAGCCGCTGGAGCTGCCAGCTGCGACCTATGAGCCGCAGTTGTCCGCATCCATTGATCTGGAGCGGTGCCTTTCCGGCGAGGTGCTGCTGCATGTATTTGATCTCAGCGGCACCCATGAGGTGAAAACCTGTTACGGCGATGTCGTAAAAATCGTCAACGCTCTGCGGGATTACGCAAAGCTGTTGGAGCTGGTGTGCGACGAGTGGGATCTCGGCGGCTTTCACCGGGCAACCTATGAATATCAGGCAGAAAAGCTCCGCCAGATCGCGGACAAGCTTCAATGCGGCATCGGCTATGATTACGATGCTGCCGTGAGGAAGTGTCAAAAACTGCGGGGGAAAAAGCCCCGCAACGATGACGTGGGAGAGGATGCTATGGTTCTTGCTGTCAAGCGCGGCTTTGAGCAGGCGCAGGCAAAAGCCAACAAGCCTTCTTCACCCGGTCAGAATGATGATAAGGAAGTGAACCGATATGAATGATATTTTATCCGGCACCTATAAAGGCAACACCTACCGCATTAAGGTGGAATGCTACCCGAATACCCCGGCGATCAAGGTGCAGCTTCTTCCGGTCAACGCCGGAGAGCGCATCACCATGACGCAGAACCTTGGTCAGCCGCTGCCCCGTTATCAGGCATTTCTCTGTGACGGGATGCTGGAGGTGGACAGCACCGCCTTCATGGACTATATGGAGGAAAATGATCTGGGCTACATCGTGGACTACAAGCGTTACGATGCCGATGTATTTACCGGAGTAAACCGCAGGACTGCCGCCGTTTTTCAGTTCCACTCCGCCGCGCTGCGCCGCCTGAACAAAGTCGGCTGCCAGCGTTACGAAGGGGACTATACGCGGCTCAAGCAGAAACACGCCGAGCGCAGATCCCGGCGCATGGCCGGATAACCAGTTTCCGTGCAAGGGGCAATCTGTTCCTCTGCATTGGCGGCGTCAACGCGCTGCACGGGCTGACCGATACCATTCGGGTGCCTGGCGTCCGTGAGGTCGTCGAGGCAATGGACAGGGATCAGATGGCCAATCCCAATGTGCGGAAGGCCGTCCTCGCCATGCGGAAGGAAGTGCAAAAGATACCCGCATTCGCTATTCAAAGTACACATGGAAAACCGCCTGCAAGGGAGTGGACGATTACCTCCTGAGCCGGGCGGCAACGATGTAAAGGAGAAAGAAATGTTAACAGCACAAGAGAAAGCGCGGATCTTGGCGAAGATCCGAAAAGACAGCTATGGCATTACACTGGAGCAAATGAAGCAGTATTTCATAAAGCACCAGCACGCACGGGAAATAGGCGATAAGAAGATGATGGAAAAAATCGAATACCATCTCACCTACATCAATTTCCACTATGAATGCGGCCTGCTGGTCACCGGGCAGTATGATAAACTCCCGGAGGTCATCAAAAACTGGTAAGACATCTCGCCACAGAAAGGAACGACACGAATATGGATAACATCACAGGCGGGCGATCTGCGGTAATCCAAGTAACTTTTTTGATGGAGGATCGCGGCTTTTGCAAAGACGTGTTTGCCACAGTTGAGAAACCGACGCGCTACTATAACCGCATTTTTGAAAACTACACCGGCGAAGTCGCCGCATGGTATTCCGCTAGCCCCCCGATCTTTGAAAGCGACTGCCGTATCAGCCCGCAAACGATCTTTGAGGTAGTCTATCAAGGGAGGCTTTGCGCAAGAGACGGAAACGGTGACTTTGAGGGAAAGATCCCCTTTGTTCCGTTTTTTGAGTTTGAACGGAGAGAAGCGATCCGCTGTTCTAAAAAGCTGCCAAATCTGAAAGGCTATGAGCAGATGAAAGAAAAGCTGCTATCCTTGCCCGGTGGTGAGCAGTATTCCCTCCATGGTGCCTGTCAGGATCACTGGATCTATGCCCTCAACTTCGGCAAAGAAACCATGCAGGTCATCGACACCAGCGAGTGGATGGGGCGGTCCTATGAACTGATTGCTGTTCTTTATACGCACAAGCCGACCGGATTCCAGTTTACAAATTACTGTATCCGGCCTGCCGGCATCATTTCATCTTCATTGCGCCACGATCTTCTGCTCTATGACTGGGCGGAACATCAGGCAGGCGCAGATTCTTATTGAGGTGGTCGTTTATGTCAAAGATTACGGAAAAGGTCGCCAAGCTCCTTGCGTTGGCGGAAAGCCCCTACGGGGAGGAAGCCAAAGCCGCGCTGCTGCAGGCCCGGCATCTGATGGCGGAGCATAAGCTCATGCCGGAGGATATTGAGCCGCAGGCGAACAAGAAGGTGATTCAGGAGTGTGTGGGCGTCACCTGCACGAAGCTCTCTTCGCCGTGGACGGTTTACCTCTCCACGCTCATTGCCGCGCATTACTGCTGCAGGCCCTATCGGAGCTCCGTACATGGCAGCAAGGTTTCGGAGATCGGGTTTATCGGCATGGAGGACGACTTCAAGCTCTGCAAGCTGGCGTTTCTCTACGCCTATGATTGCATCGCAAGCCGATGCAGACAGATCCGTACCCAAAAGGGATATCCCGCAAAGACACTTCGGGAGATGTGCAATTCCTACGGATGGGGCTTCTGCCGCGGGCTGTCTGCCGCTTTTCAAAAGCAGGAGGCCGAACACCAGGAATGGGGCTTGGTCATGGTTGTGCCGCAGGCGGTCGAGGATGCCGTTTCCAAAATGAAGCGGAGCAGTTATAAGATCTCGCCCCAAAGCAGTATGAACCATCAATACGCAGCCATGGGCTATGCGGATGGGCAGGAGTTCGATATGCGCCGCCGGCTGGAGCCTTCGGCGTGATTGGTGCATTTGCATTGACAATGCACATATAGCATATTATAATAGGACTACGAAAGGAGTGTGAGAGCATGGCCAGTATCAACATGAGCATCCGCACGGATTCGGAATTAAAAGCACAGGCTGAACAGGTTCTCAGTCAGCTTGGTATGAACATGACTGGAACGATCAATATGTTTCTTCAGCAAATTGTTCGGGATCGTGCGGTACCTTTGTCCCTATCATTGAGTTCTGAGCAGTCTCTTTATGCTGATTTGCTCAAAGCAAGGACGGAGCGAGAACAGGGTGTTGAATATCTGTCTTCCGACTCTGTTCTCAGATCTATTGATTCCGCAATAGAGAAAGGCTCTGCCAATGGCTAAATATCAAGTACAGGTTCATCCCCGTGTAGCCTCTCAGCTGGTTCAACATGCTGAATTTATCGCACGGGTAAGCAAACCTGCGGCACAACGATTCCGAGTGGGCTTTTCTGAGATTCTTCGCCGCATGCAGGAAAACCCGTATCAATTTCCCTCTTGTGATGATCCAAACTTGCCTTCCAATTTTTATCGAAAAGCTTTGTTTGGAACATGGTACAAAGTGATTTTCTATATTGAAAATCAGCAGGTTTTCGTAGATGCAGTGGCGGACTGCCGCTCGGAAAGCCAGATACTTTAGCGGTTCACATTTTTAGAGTGAATTATTGTTGCTCACTATGCAACAGCATACTACGAAGGACGTACAGACTTGTAAAAAGTCTGTGCGTCCTTTTCATTTTCAGGAGGATGATATGAAACCCACCTATTCAAATGCCCGGAAACTGGTATGGTATCCGGACCTCGCCTGCCCTGTCTGCGGCGGTGATGTCAACTCATGGGATAAGCGATGCAGCCGTGCGCTGGGTTACCGGCAGATCGTATGCGAGGGCTGTATCTCAGAGGAGTATCAGGTCACGGTGGAAAATCTGCGCTATGTGATGGAAAACCACTTTGGGCTGGTTCCGTGTCCGGGGATATGAGCATGGAACAGAATCAACTGACCCAGGATCTCTATGCCGCTGGCTATACCCGGGAGGATCACCCCTCCTTCGTGTACTGGAGTGATTGGCAGAATTTCGGCTATCTCTTTGAGGCTCTATTGAAGTTTACATGGGAAACTCCATGCGGCCTTTTGGTCGATGGCAAAAGTGATCTTGGCCGGGGCCTTGCCTGCAGCGACGCCTCGTTCCAAGGCATCGATTACTGCCCGGAAAATGACAACCCACTGCTGCGCTGTCCCTATGAACGCAAGGACTGTCCACACAGCATCCGCGGCTTTCCTGTCCCTCTCTGCCCCTGCCACACCACCGGCAAACGGTATTCTTTCGAGCAAAGCGCCGAGAAGGTGGAAACAGAGAGAAGCGAGAGACAGCACCGGCAATACATGGAGATTACCGGAGGCGCCTACTGCGCCTGCTTGGTTGGCGGTAATGGCTATGATGGCGGCCATGTCGAAGTCCAATACGATGTGGAGCAGTGCATTCGCTGCCGCTGTCAGAATCCTGTCTGCGTCATTCGCAAGCAGGAGCGGGACTTGAGCCGTGCCAATATCTTTTATGATGTGCGCCGCACATGGATCACCCGCATTGGCTTTCTGGAGGAAAAGAAAGTACAGGTGACAAAGGGCGAGCGTGTGTTTCCCCATCCTGTGGCCCGAACGGACGCGGAGATCTGGCTGGAAACGAAAAAGGCGCACTTCAACCCGCTTTGGAGCAGCTCTGTGATCGACTCCCCGCACCTGACATCAGAGGATCGGCGGCAGACATTTTTCAGCAAAATGCACCGCCAGTACGGGGAGTATGATTACTTTGAATTTCACTACGATGTTGAGAATATCCGCATTGCCAAAAGTGAACAGAGAGATCTGCTGCAAGACCTGCGGGATGTGGCGGACGGCTTGGAGGTCGTCCATGCGGTCGATCTCAAGAAGGAGCAGGCTGCCAAAAAGCGGGAATCCCGGCAGCGGCGCAAGGAGCAAAAGGAGCGGCAGCTGAATAAGCGGCGCTCTCCGGCTCCACCCAAGGAAGAACAGCTTACACTACTGACAGAGGAGGAGCATTTCAGCAATGGCGATCAAACTGGCTGAACAGACGAATGGGCCCCACATTTTTATGCGGCTCCGTCTGGACAGCGGCCGCGTCGAGGAGATCGACGCTTACATCACAAAGGAAGGCTGGCGCTATGTCACCAGCGCAGACCGCACCCCGGAGGTGCGGCTGCGGATCATTGCGGCGTTTCATACGCTGTATTGACCTGCTTTCTATACATTTCAAGGGGAGGATGCCGGTTTTCGGTGTCCTCCCTCCTACTTACACATAAGGATGTGATTCAAACATGAAATACGAATATTACCCGAAAAGGCGGACGGAGCAGGAGCGCAGAGAGCTGAATGAACAGATCCTCCGGCTGCTGCAAAGCGGAGCCTGCGAGCAGGCCGGTTTGACAGACGAGGACATTTTCAATCGCTATACCGGAGATGGCGGTCTGCATGGGCTGCGGCGCAGCGACTATGACAGCTACAACGCATTCAGCGCGGCGAAAAAGGAGCTGGAAAACGGCCAGTTTTTCACGCCGCCGCTGTGCGAAATGGTCGTTTCGGCCCTGCGCCTCTCCGACACAGATCTGGCAGCCGATCTCACCTGCGGCATGGGAAATTTCTTCAATTTCCTGCCAAATGAACGCAGCGCCTACGGATGTGAGGTCGATCCCAATGCCTGCGCCGTTGCCCGAAAGCTCTACCCGCAGGCACACATCGTACAGGGTGACATTCGGGACTATGAGCCTCAAACGCATTTTGATGTTGTCCTGGGCAATCCGCCCTTTCACCTGCGCTGGATCATGCCGGACGCCACCGTTATGACTTCCCATCAGTATTACTGCCTGAAGGCGGCAAAGCTGCTCAAGCCCCTCGGTATTCTGGCAGTCATTGTGCCGGCGTCCTTTCTTGCTGACAGCTTCTCCGATAAAGGCGCCATCCGCATGATGGAGAGCCGATTCAGCTTCTTAGGGCAGGTGATGCTGCCGGAGCACGCCTTTTCAGACAGCGGCGTGGACGGCTTTCCGACCAAGCTGCAATTCTGGCAGAAGAAAAGCACCGCGGCGGACTGGGCACCCAAACGGTACTCGACGGACTGCGCGGACATCTATATTCCCTCCGGGCATCCGGTCATGGCAGCGCCCGCGCTTTACGAGAAGTTTGTCATGGTCGCAAAGGCGGATCTGGCAGGCAATCGGAACAAAGTCTTTCTGGAACTGGCACAGCTCAAAACCACCAAGAGCACTTTTCTCTATCAGGTGAAGAAGTACCTGTATCAGATCCGAAGTCATCCGGCCACGCGGGAAAAATACGATGCCTGCTTTTCCTATGTCCATCGGTTTTATACCCAGAGGCAGCCGGCGGATATGCCCTATGAGGAGTGGCAGCGCGTGCAGCTTACCGAAGCAAAGGTACTGACGTATCTGAAGCAGGCGCTATGCCGTCAAAACGCCAAGCCGGAGCGGGACGAAATTCGTCTGGTCAAGCAGAAATACAGCTTTGTCTACAAGGCATACAGCCGAAAGATGGCAAAGCTCCTGACGGACAATATGCGTGCGCCGGTACCGATCTATCAGGCAGTGCTGGACAATAAGCCGGAGCGGTTTCCGGGCTATGAGCGGCTGCTGCGCCGGAAACGCCGGGAGTATGACAATCAGGAGCAGCCCTTTTCCGAGATGGCCGAAAACGCGCAGCTTGCTGACTGGATCGGCCGCTTTCAATATTGGGACGCCCAGAATCATGCTTACATCCACCTAAATCCGCTCCAGAGCCACGATGTCAACCTGACGCTCCAAAAGCGGTATGCCTTCCTGCAATGGGAGCAGGGCAGCGGCAAAACCCCCGCCGCCATCTTCACAGGGAAGCAACGCGTGGAAATGGGAGCTGTCCACAGTATATGGGTCATTTCCAGCGCCATCTCCATCCGCAACAACTGGGATGTGATTTTGAAGGGCGCAGGCTTTTCCTATGTGTTTGTGGAGCGGCTGGCTGATCTGCAGCGCATCCGACCGGGCGATTTTGTGATCCTGACGCTGAACAAGGTCAGCCAGTACAAAAAGCAGATTGGGCGCTATATCAAGCAGCTTGGCTATAAGATCCAGTTTATTTTTGATGAGAGCGACAACATCTCCAACCCCAGCTCCAAGCAGGCGCTTTCCGTACTGTCCTGCTTTCGCCGCTGCAAGTATAAGCTCCTGACCACCGGCACCAGCACGCGGAACAACATCTCCGAGTTTGCTCCGCAGCTGGAGCTGCTCTACAACAATTCCATCAACATGATCTCGTGGTGCCGGACACTTTACAGCTACGATAAACGGTCTGCAGATATGGAGCACAAGGAAAATCCCTATTACGCAATGCCGATCCCCGCTTATAAAAAGGGCTACCGCCTGTTCGCAAACTCCCATCTGCCGGAGAAAATCACCGTCTTTGGCGTGGGACAGCGAAATCAGGACATCTACAACGCCGACGAATTGGATCGGCTGTTGGGAAAGACGGTCATCACCCGCACCTTTGAAGAGGTCACGGGAAAGGATATCCGCCGTATCCATCAGATGCCGATTCCGTTTCTCCCGGATGAGCGGGAGGTCTACAATATCGTGCTGAAGGAGTTTTACCGCATCCAGCGCGAGTATTACAGCTCGACCGGAAACAGCAGAAAGGACGCGCTGATGCGGCTCATTCAGCAGATCACACTGCTTCTGCGCATCAGTGCCGCTCCGGACTGCATGAAGGAATACGAGGGCGAGACGCCGCTCAAGGAGATGGCCGTTGTGGAAGCCCTTGCCCGGTGGCCGGATGAGGTTGTAGCCATCGGCGTGCGGCATACAACGGTGTTGGACCGTTATGCCGCGGCGATCCGTGAATACCTTCCGGACCGCCCCCTCTTTGTGGTGACAGGCTCCACCGTCACCTTTGCCAAGCGGCGTGCTCTGCGGGATATATTGCGGGACAGTCAGAATGGCATCCTGCTCTGCACACAGCAGAGCCTTCCCTCCAGCGTCAACTTCGAGTTTGTCAACAAGATCATCATTCCGGAAATGCACTACAACAACGCCGGCATGAGCCAGTTTTATATGCGATTCGTCCGCTACACCTCCACGGAGAAAAAGGATCTGTACTTTCCCATCTACATCGGAAGTCTGGAATCCAATCTCATGCAGATGGTGTTGGCAAAGGAAAAGCTCACCATGTTTATGAAGGGGCAGGACGCGGATATGGACGAGATCTATGCCAAATTCGGTGTGGATTATGACCTGCTCTCCACGTTGATGACCCGTGAAACGGATGACGAGGGACACCTGCGTATCCACTGGGGCGAACAGAAGATCGCCTGATTTCAGGAAAGGAACAAGAAATGGACAAATTCTATATTGAACTTTATCCAAAGGCTGATTTGGAAAACGAGTGGGCAAAGAACAAGCACACGCCCGGCGCCATGCCCTGTATGCGCTGCGGCGGCCCCATGCGGAAATCTCTTGCCGAAAACGCTCTGAGCCGTGCGCTGAACATCTATGTCTGCCCTGCGTGCGGCATGGATGAGGCCCTGCGGGATGCCGCGGGGAAGGTACTCCCCATAAGCGAGTGGTACGCCGTGAAGCAGCACCGTTTTGCGGAGCATAAGGACCCGCAGGCAGTCAAGCTGACGCCTGCCTGTGCGTTCATGGAGATCTTCTCCGGAGCGCGGAAGACGCTGCCGTTGAGCAGCGCCCGGTATCCTGCTTCGCTGGTTGCCTATTCCCGCTCTGACTATGACGGGTGGCGATGGTGGACAACATGGTTCCCGGATGAAGAAATGCGCCCAGCTCCGGAGCTTGCACAGGAAATCGACGCCTTCCAGTCGCAGCTTCTCGCCCTGCCGGAATTCAAGACCCTATGGGCAATGGAGCGGATGTGCCGGCTGTATGCCCAGCCGACAAAGGAGCCCACGGAATTTAATCTGTACGCGGAAACGGCGCATTTTCAAATCTGGCTCCGCTTGATCACACGGGAGCGGGACTATAACCTCTACACATATTTCTTCGCAAAATAAGCGAATCGTTCAGACGCAGAAAGCCACCAGCCCCATTCTCTGAATGGAGCTGGTGGCTCTTTTTATATGTGATCGCTTATGGCAACAGGTTTATGCCCAAATCTCATTTAGCGAAAAAACGCTAAATTTTTATATAGACGCACGAGATGCGCCATTTCTTACACGATTTTCAAAAAAATTAAAAAATTTTTGAGCGGCGTCCGGTGACCATCAGTATAGCATGAGGCGCCTCAAATCTCCACATTCTTATGCTTGCACTATGAGGCATCCAACAAGAACGCTCACACTTCATCGTTAAAGGAGGAAGGTGGCTCAAATCGAGCCGTCCCTCTTTAGTTATAACAGCCTTTGCGCAAAGAGGCTGCGCTGCATCTCGTTCCGCTTCTCCAGAGTCTCAAGGATGGGTTTCACCTCTCGTTCGTTTGTAAGGGTGGGGAACAGGAAGACATCCAGGATGTATAAATACTGGCCGCAAACCTTCTTAAACTGCCTTTATGTTTGTGACTGTCCTTTTCCTTCACCGTACCTGTATTTATTTTGGTTCATATTGAGCAAGACCTTGTTGCAGGATGTCGAATTTTTTCAAAAATTACTGTAAAGTAGTCTATATGCAAAAAGGGTCACCATCCCAATGAAGCATATCTCACTGAGATGGCGACCGCTTATTAACGCTCAATCTGTTAAGAATCTACAACATATGACAACCCTTTGTTGCAAACTACATCAACAAGTTCTTCCATTTATAGCATTAACAATATAGAAACACAAATCAGAAACTAACACGCACCCTAGAACAACACCTCCATCAAGGAGTTCTGAATACCATGCTAAGAACCCATTCCCACTTATCCCGTTCTGTCTAAACATTACTGATGAAATGAACAACAGTAATGCAGGGACTAGAACGCATATTCTTTGGATTATATTCATCTTGCCCACTCTCATGCCTTGATTGATTTTTTCACCGACTAAGCCGATAATAATTTGCATGAACAGGAGCATTCCATAAACCGCCCATGGGTGATTCATAGCATTGAAGTATTTTTTTAGAATAAACACCATGTAACTTGTCACAACAGAGGACAATACAAAGAGGAACCCCAACGCAAGTGACCTAATCCATACTTTATCATTCATAAACTTGCCGAGTATTTTCCATTTAATCATAGACGGAAGTAACAACTTTGAGCGTAATATATCCATATCCAATGGCATGAAGGGATGCTTCTGATGCAAATGTCAATCCAGTAATAGTTTTTGTTGCATTGTAGCTGAACTCCATTTTATTTATGCCTGGGCGCCTCTCAATACAATCTTGGAACCCCCATGCCCTGCTATAGCTCCCAAAAAGCACAGTCTTATCTTCCACTTCTTTTGTTGATTCATACTCCCAAGAGCCGCTTGTACCTACGAGTTCATTTTCTACACCAAGGTTATCAATCCATGTTAAACGGAGCCGTGTAATCACACGGTCCTCCGTACTGTCTCCAGATGATGTCTTTTGATTTGCGGCAACCGCAGCTACTGTATACAATGTTCCGGTCTGTTCTCCTGTTTCCGGATCATAAAGTGCTCCAAGTTCCTTTACAGCATAACCCGTGTCCACTTCAGTTTCTGGTGATAGACTTCTTGTTACTTCTGTTGCATCACACGATGTTTCACAAGAAATTGAGATATCCTCAAATGGATTGCCATTCTTTTCCTGTGTCATATTTGCTTCAGCTTCTTTATACAGCGCTTCCATATCGGTAGACTGTAAAATCTCCTCAACCTGTTCTTCCCTCGATTTAGTGTGCTGCTCCAATGCAAATGCGGGAGTTACCATAGTCATACACATCGTCAAAGCCATAAATAACGCCATCTTTTTCATCATTATAACTCCTATTACAATAAATTTGGACAGGAAAGCCGGGCAGCCAGTCCGGCTTTCTTTCCATCTTGTGCCTAAGCTACAATAAGGGGAGCAACTGGCTGACCAATGCCTCCTTGGGCTTCTATGTCCGTAACAAAGACTGTCAGCCATGGTCTTAGCTTTCATAGTACATTGGTCTCACCGCCAATCCGGAGTGTTTATAATAAGGTCGAATACCTCTTGCATTCAACGTTTAGCCCAAGCTTCGTTAGCTTGTCCTACTGGCATACCTTATTGCTGTGTTATATCAATAGTCAGGCTGACCGGTTTCATACCAAGAGTAGAAACGCACGTTAGACCGGGCGGCAGCCCCCCATGCATACGCAAGGGTCGTATCGTTGTAGCAAGTTTTGCCCGCCTGTGCAATACGTACATACTTCACGTCGCTAGGCACACTGCCATTGTTCGGGCGAACAATTACAACATGATCCTTGGTGATACCGATAGAGGGAATGCCATCGTTGGCACGACTCTGTGCCTGCTTATAGGTTACAGACCACCACTTTGGGAACTGGTTGTGCGCCAAAGAATTCCACATATTCTCGCACCCGCCGGTAGGCAAAGGAGTGTCACATGCATCAGCAACATCCTGTGCGAAGATATTGCAATACGTATTGCCGCCAGAAGGCAGATACTTAGAGTTGTGCTCAACATCAAAGCCATCAATGATGTTTGCATATTCTTTACCAGTCATAATAGAACCTCCTTAATCAATTTCGTTTTGTGAAATGACTAGACTGAAAGCAATAATATTGGTTAAGCATCCGCTGTCAACACGGTCTGCCTTACCGCTTCAAAATCGTACACATGAATGCTCTCGTAGGGATGATAGCGAATCGTCAGATAAACAGCCGCCTTGCTGGCTGGGCGAAGTTCTGCTGAAACAATGCTTTCCAACAGGCTCTTCTCGGTGGGAAACTGCTCCACAGGCAGATACCGGGCCAGCGTGGCCGGGTTTGCCAGCAAATCGTCCCAACTCTTTCCGCCGTCATTTGTCCTCATCAGGACGCAGGCGTTCTCTTCGCTGCTTCCCAGAAGGACCCCGTTCTGCTCACTAAAGAAAAACAGTCCAGAAACTGTGCACGCAAGCGGACGGCCGACCTTGTCCCAGTTTTTTCCTCCATTTGTGGTGTGGAAAAGCTGGCCCTCAGAAGCTGCCCAGCCATCAGACTCGCTGCTGAAATGATATGCGCTGGTGTTTTTGGGTACGGAATCCATCTTAGGCACAGCAGCATCGCCCTTCAGCACACCTGTTGCCTCCAGAACATTCCCGTAAGCCCAATGGCTCTCTGCCAAATCCGAAAAGGGATTTTTGACAGACATCAGCTCCGTCACAGATTCATCCCGTCCGAGCATCCGGTTGATGGCAGTGACCGCTTCAGCGCGGGTGATCTCACGTTCCGGGTGGAACAGCCCATCGGCACCGCCCTGTAACCAGCCCAGAACTTTCGTGCTGTATATGTACGTTTCGGCCCAGTACCCGGCAGGAACATCTGCAAACACAAATTCTTCCCCATACTGCCCCACAGGTGCCGCAAACTGACAGCGATGCAGCAGAACGGCGAACGCGGCCCTGCTGATCGGCGCATCCGGGCGGAAGGTTCCGTCCGCATAGCCGGTGAGAATACCGTAGCTGGCAAGATACGCAACTGCCTGGGCACAGTCTTTTCCTGCTGTGTCTGAGAACGGGACTCGGTAACTGGCGGCCTTATTGCCAGCGTCCAGCAGGGTGTATAGCATCTGTGCCAATTCGCCGCGTGTCAAGGGAGCATTAGGACACGCAAGTCCATCGTTCACGGGCAGGTAGGCCAGATGACTTGTTGTTTGGAGCTTCGGCCATCCATCCGGCTGAGCCGGAACCAAGCCCTTCCGCAGATTCTCCATGGAAAAGGCGGAGGAAACCCGTCGAAAGGCATCCAGAAAATCTCCGCCGGTGGGAGCGCCTCCTCCTGGGGTCTTCCATAGAAATACCTGGTTCTTTCCCATGGCGATGATCTGGTACGCCATATCATCGTAGTGTCTGGAGAAGAAATCAGACCGTGGGGAAACCACTACAATGGAGCCGATTTCTCCCCCGTATTTTTCACGGGAGGGAGCGTAATAAAAGTTCACGCCGGTATCGGTTTCCTCGGCAATGACCTCGCTCTGACGAATGCCGGGAACCGTGACGGAAAATCCGAGCCGACTGCTTTGATACTGGAATACTGCAGGGGCGGCTGCTTGGGCCGGGAGGCCCAGCAGCAGGCATATTGCCAGCAAAATTGAGATCCGTTTCATTTACAGCAATTCCTCCCTTGAGAATTGTCGCACACGGCAACCTTGTTTCCATGGAATGATCTCAGTTCCCCGGTTCAATTACAAAATCGCCATCACCGAGGTCATACCGTGTGCTTCCATCCGGTAGAGTTTCACCCTGCATGTCCTCAAGATACACCTCTTTGGGTTTTCCCTTAAATCCGGTTATACAAAACACCGCAACAATAACAACCAACACCATCACCAAAATACCCACAGTCCTGCTTTTCATAAAGAAACCTCCCTCTCTTAGCCAGTGAAATTCTCCACTGTATATGTAGCATCATAATTTATTCTTTTTTGGCTTGCGTTCTTCAGAGCAAAGTGGATATATCCTCGACTTCCCACAATGGAGTAACTGTAGAAGCCATTATCAGATGGTGTGCTAAACCACACATATGTGTCACGGTACTCGCTATAGTACCCCATATACGTTGTTCCGCTGCTTGAAAATGTTACTTTATAGCTCAGCTTTACGCTGTCCGTGGCATCGAACTTTGCCGTATCATGGGCGTATTGGGACGGTAGCAAACTACAGCGATACCTAAAGGACTGCTTTCCGCTCATCGCTGCAATACCGTTTTCAGGATCAGTAGGCAGAGCAATCACTAATACGTCCCCATTTTCATCTTTGTAAACGTAGGTTCCATCTGCCAGTTTTTCGGCCTCCAGATATACTTCATTGACATGATTTTCGTTCATGTCTGTGGCGGCTGCCATAGGCACCATCAAGCCGATAGCAGAAATAAGAGCCAGGAAAAGACAACTTAGACGCTTCATACATTTTATCTCCTTCCAATATTTGTATGATCCTTTAGGATATCTTATCATTTAAGAGTCATGCTCTTTTCCAAGATCCCACAATTACACTTCCAACATCAGGATTATAAGAAGGTACATACGGGCATTGATCCACATCATGCTTAAATACCGCAAGTGCTCCCCACTTCGATGTTACAGTTACCGGTCCTCCTGGCATTCAACTCTTATCCCAAGGGGATACATCCCCTTGGGTCTGCATATGCAGACCCAACTTTGCCCTTCTTCACGGGCAGGTTGACGTAGTTGAAACGGATGATCTTTTTGCTCCGTTGATGGAATAAGTCAGTGTAAGCGTATAGGTCTTGCCGCTCTTCACTGTGCTATTTCCAGAAACTGAAATTCGTCCTTTCCCCGAGCCGCTCCATGAATCAATATAGTTTGACCCTTGATAAAGTGTTAGTGTTGCATCTACTTGATCACTGCCACCTTCTCCGGTGCATACCGTAGAGCAGTAAGCAGTCATCCCACTAAAAGATAAATTGGGCTTGTTGTTGATTGTCCGCGTTTCTAATGCCTGAACACTCACGGTAAGCACCAAAACGATCATGGCGATCAATAGAAATACTCGTTTCTTCACAAAATCACCTCCTCCCACATTTCATGCAGAACTTTCTAGTTCCTATCATGTAAATGTGGAAGGAGGTATGAATCTCACATCAATTTTGACAATTTTTTTAGTTCTCCGTTTTTACTAAAGAAACGCTCTCAGCCATGTGCAAAATGACGTCTCGATTGACATTCGCATCGATCTCAAACTGCAGATTTCTTTCAGCGTCAATCCAAGTAATCGTATTCCATTTGTTTTCCCAGTCATCTGTCAAAAACAACTGTCCGCTAAGCCCATTCACTGTGACGGGCACAACTTCTACACCGTCTGTCACATAATCCGATGCAGAGCCTTGCTGCATATAAGTGCAATCCAAATAAATCGTTTTGCCGGTATCTTTGTTTTGATATACAACGCTTACATAGGAAGGCCAATTTACACGCTCATCTTCAATATAGCCCTCTGGCAAATCCGTGATTTCATACTGCGGCATTTCGCCAATGATTTGTTCTCCCGAATATCTATAAACGATATGTGTCTCATACCATTCCGTGACCCAACGCACAACTGCTGCCCGGACCGTGGGGCTGACTGCCATCAGGCTCCCCAAACTGAGCGAGAACACCAGCAGGATCACAGCGGCCTTTTGCGCCACATTCTTCCACAGTGGCCGTGCCCGCCTGCGTTCCCATTTCAGTGGGTCCTTCAGCATCGCCGCTATTTGCCGCTGATAGTGGCGCGTTGGTTTGAAGGCAGGTACATCATCGGTTTCTTTTTCACAATCCCGCTTGATCGCGTCCAGCAGGACATGCTGCATCATCCTGTCCAGTTCTCGATCCGTCATACGCAAAATCCCTCCTTCTCAACAATTTCGCGCAGCAGCGTGCGTCCCCGCGTTGCACGGGAACTAACTGCTGTTTCGGAGATTCCCACCCTCTTGGCAATCTCCTTATCCGTATAGCCATGGAGCATCTTCAATTCCAACACAGAACGGTACGTTTCCGGCAGCCGCGTAAACAGATCTACCAACTCTGTATACCCAGATATATCGTCGATATGCTCCGCAAATCCGTCCCAGTCTTCCAAAGAAACCGTCCGGCTGTTCTTCCGAAGAATAGCCCGCGCTTCATTCTTCACTATAGAAATGATCCAGAAAGGCAATTCCTCACATGGAATCTCGAAAATTTTCTCGAAGTGCCGGATCATCTGCATGAATGCGTTTTGTACCGCATCCTCAACATCACTCTGTTCTTTCAAAATACGCATCGCTGTCCGTTCCATTTGGACATGATATTTCTCATAGATCTCAATAAATTTTTGCCTATCTGTATCGCTTTCTAACACAGCTAACAGAACTGCCAGCATAATAACACCACCTCGTCCTTTATGAAAAAGTGCGTATACCCACCATTTTATAAATGCATTTGAACCGCGATTTCTCACATCAATTTTCAATTTTTTTAATAAATCCTTTTCGACTTGTTGCCAGTATAACATGATGTGCCCCAAATCTCTACATTCTCGTGCTACCATGTAAGATATTGACGACCATACTGCCGCAAAAAATGCAACAATCATTCTATGTATATAAAATTCAAAAATAAAGAAGCACATCGCAGGGGAAATGGATCGGCACGCAGAAAGCGTAGGTGTAACGCAATTTGCATCACACCTACGCCTTACCTTATACTTGTATCATTTTGTCAATCTAATTACTCCTCCCATACGTCAATAAACACAATGCAGAGTTTTTGAGAATTTCGACGCACATAGCCGATGGTAACTTTCTGTCCATCACCACGTAAAACATCATTTGTGGGATGTCCAATCGTTCCGTCTTCTGTGCCGTATGAAAAAGCCACATCGGATACAGTAAACTCTACATATTTGGGCTGGGCTGTATCGGGACGCTTCAGGTAATTTTCAACCCGACCGGATACCGTTTCAAAGTTTCCATCCTTATACGGATAGTATACGCTCACAATATCTGTCGCATAGACCCCCATTCCCAAAATAGAACAAATCACTAGTATTCCGGCCCACACCTTAAGGAACTTAACCTTTTTCGAAAACGGAGAAAAGATACACAGCCATAAGAGTAAAATCGTAATCAGCAGTATAACACAATACAGCGGTAACGTTGAAAATGGATTGATCTCAAATACTCTCGTCATTTAGTTTATATTAACCCCTTAATCAAATTTTGAACTCGTTGAGAGCATTCAAGTTTTTCAAAAAAGTCTTGAACACTTCTGAAAAAGCCCGTCAAATCAATTACTCTTGTGCGAACCATGCTACCCGACATTATGGGCAATTGCCCAAGAGCCGAAATAGCACCCGCCCCAATATTGAGAATTTCCGAAGAAGTCAATGATTTAAGTAATTCCAAAGGACCACTGACTTCAATAACATTACTTCCAGGATCTGCGGACATTGATACAGTAAACGGTCCTGCAGTTACTTTCCCGCTAACCCCTCTAAGGTCAAATATTGTCTTAGCATTGGAATGAGAACCACTTGCACCTTTAGAAATGCCTATTCCTCCTCCAAATAATGTATAGGTAATCGCTATACCGTAATTCCCTTTATCATCATAAACAAGTTCAACCGATGCGCTTGCATCAAGTAGCAGAGCAACTTCACCACCATAACCAATTCCCCAGGTTTTCAGGCCATGGGGATCAAGTCTATTCACCGCATTATCCTTGACATACAGGTACTGCACCAGCATCATGGGATCGGTAACATAGCCTCTGATGTCATATCCAGCCGGATCAAGGATAGGATCAATCGCCGTAAACCGCTTGTTCTCCGCATCATACATTCTGGCCTTTGCGTAGAACTGGTTCAGGACATCGTCATACTCATGGGTGGCGTAGGTGATCTCCGGCAGCAGCCGACGGAAGCCCTGATCCACGGTAATATCCGTGTACTTACGAACCTCGCCCCAATCGGTGTAGTCCGTCCGGGCAGTCACACGGCCATGTTCATCGGAGAGATTGACCACGCTGCCAAGGCGATCTGTGTGAACATAATCGGCATTCACGCACTTGTGAATGTTCTGTCCCCACCAATCACTACCCTCGCTGGTGGTGTAAACCTTCACCTTATCCAAGCCATAGGTATAGCGGAAGTCATAGCCATCCTGCTCAGATTTTACCAGTACACGCCGGTCAATGCCAAGGCGGGTATAGTCAATGACATAATCCGTCTTGACGACCTCGGGCTTTTCAATGCCGGTCTCCACGCTGGGGGTCTGGCAGTGGAAGTCCGTATAACCGTGGCTGTTGTCCTGCAGGATCTGCTCCGTGCCAACGCGCACGCCGAGACCGTTAAAGGTATATGCGCTGACCTCGCCGTTCTTATTGGTACCCTGCACCATGCGGTTCGTCTCGTCATAGAGATAGGTCGCAACGGTGATATTCTTGGGTCCGGTGGTGGTAGGCGAACAAATCTCTTCTTCCTTCACCAGATTGCCGCGCTTATCGTAGGTATAGCCGTAGTCGTAGATGCGGGTGAGCTTCTGCTCATAGCCGCACACATGCTTGCTCACCATCTGGTTGAGGTCGTTGTACTGGTAGGTATCCTCTTCGCCCTTGGTGGGACCGCTCTGCTTGAGCAGGTTGCCTAGCGTGTCATAGCTGTAGGTATAGGAAAGCGTATCGTAGGGGTAGATTTCCAGCTTGCGGGTGCTGCCGGTGAGCTGGTTAAGGGCATCGTAGGTATATGTCGTGCGGCTCTTGAGGTTTTCCGTAGCATCGCTGTCCCGCTGGAACTCCGTCAGTTGGTTTTTTCCTCCTTTATTTGCATTTGAGAATCAAAAATTGATATGCGACAAAATAAGGGGCAGGATGAGTGATTTTGCCCCTTATTTTGTCAATGTCACATTAGCAAAAAGCGTAAAGAACCAAAAACATTCCTAATGCTATCACGCTGGCAAGTATAGTTACAATCCAAACTCGCCAGATTCTTTTTTCTCGCACGCCACGAACTCCCCATAAACTCAATTCTGCTATGCCACACAAGAGAAGATACTCTGCAAACAGTAATACATTTAGTTCCTGAATATTTGCTGTTTTCAGGAAGTATAGCGCAGAAAAAAGCACGAATGAGAATGCCGAATATATTCGCAGGAGCAAGCTGCCTAATCTGACGGTTAAGGGACGAACCATTGGATATAACAAAGTACTTGCTGCTTTGGGAATTACCACTTGTAGTTCACCCATGGTATCCCTGTTTATTTCAGATATTATCCACGCACACGCACTTCCGCTATATATGGAAAGCAAAGACATGTAACATTTCTCCTTTTAATGCGTGCAAGCAACCTTCATGAAATAGTTATTGTTTGTGGCATTGGAATTAGTAACGCTTGCTTTCTTTGCATCTGTGAGATTAACCGCAGATACTTCAGAGAACTTTTTAATAACATTAGATGAAATTGCAGCATTGATAGGTGCAATAATTGCCGTCTTCACCACTCCCATAGCAAAGTTCTTCGAGATAACACGCTGTGTTGGCTGGGTAATAAACGATTTTACAGTACCCGTACCAAATTGTTGGTTAACCATTTTGATTCCCGTTCTTGTTATAGGGGCTTTTGCTCCCGGTCCCCCAATTAAACCTGCAGTCACCCCGCTTACAACTCCCGAAACAATTGCATTCGTTGCCATCTGCCATTTAGAAATTTTCCCGCCATTCGAGTTATCAATTTTGTCTCTTGCGACCGAAGCAGCAGCGGCAGTCACACCGCTAATTACGCCAACGGCAACTGCCCCAAGATTACTTCCCAATGTTGCACCAGTAATTGCCCCTTCCACAAAACTAACCGCAGTTTTTGAGATACTGATATGTCCAGTTTCTTTCTTCGATTGATATGCAGTTACCGCCGCGTTAATGATGCCTCCAGCAAGTGCGCCGACTGCCATAAGCGGAATACGCCCTGTTGGATCAACCTGATTTACCGCGTTATCCTCGACATACAAGTACTGCACTAACGTCGTTGGAGCAGCGATGAAGCCCTTTGCTGGATCAACCGCATCAAACCGCTTGTTCTCCGCATCATACATTCTGGCCTTTGCGTAGAACTGGTTCAGAACATCGTCATACTCATGGGTGGCGTAGGTGATCTCCGGCAGCAGCCGGCGGAAGCCCTGATCCACGGTGATATCCGTGTACTTACGAACCTCGCCCCAATCGGTGTAGTCTGCCCGGGCAGTCACACGGCCATGTTCATCGGAGAGATTGACCACGCTGCCAAGTCGATCTACATGGACATAATCGGCATTCACGCATTTGTGAATGTTCTGTCCCCACCAATCACTACCCTCGCTGGTGGTGTAAACCTTCACCTTATCCAAACCATAGGTATAGCGGAAGTCATAGCCATCCTGCTCGGATTTCACCAACACACGCTGGTCAGTGTCCAAGTGGGTATAGTCAATGACATAATCCGTCTTGACGACTTCCGGCTTTTCAATGCCCGTTTCCACGCTGGGCGTCTGGCAGTGGAAGTCCGTGTAGCCGTGGCTGTTGTCCTCCAAAATCAGCTCTGTGCCGACCCGCACGCCGAGACCGTTGAAGGTGTATGCGCTGACCTCACCGGTCTTGTTGGTACCCCGCACCATGCGGTTCGTCTCGTCATAGAGATAGGTCGCAACGGTGATATTCTTGGGTCCGGTGGTGGTAGGCGAACAAATCTCTTCTTCCTTCACCAGATTGCCGCGCTTATCGTAGGTATAGCCGTAGTCGTAGATGCGGGTGAGCTTCTGCTCATAGCCGCACACATGCTTGCTCACCATCTGGTTGAGGTCGTTGTACTGGTAGGTATCCTCTTCGCCCTTGGTGGGACCGCTCTGCTTGAGCAGGTTGCCTAGCGTGTCATAGCTGTAGGTATAGGAAAGCGTATCGTAGGGGTAGATTTCCAGCTTGCGGGTGCTGCCGGTGAGCCGGTTAAGGGCATCGTAGGTATATGTCGTGCGGCTCTTGAGGTTTTCCGTAGCATCGCTGTCCCGCTGGAACTTCGTCAGTGCGTTGCCCTCGGCGTCATAGGTGTACTCATACTTGACCTTGGGCGTCTTGTTGTAGAGCTGGAAGGGATCAGTGTCCACTGTCTTGAGGAGGTTGCCCTCGGCGTCGTAGGTGTACTGTTCGACCCAGCCGTTGGGATAGGTCAGCTTGACAGGGCGGTTAGCATCATCATAGACATAGACGTAGGTACCCTTTTCCGCATCGATCACACTGGTAAGGTTATAAACAGCATCATAGAAGTTGCTGACCTTGCTGCCGTCCGGATAGGTAATGCTGGTCTGGTTGCCAACAGCGTCATAGGCGTAGGAAACCGTATTGCCCTTGTGATCCGTCATCTTCTGGAGGCGGCCAAGGAGATCCAGTTCAAAGGTGTTGGTTCCGGTCCAGTCATTCATCTGCACCAGTTCGCCGACCTTGTTGTACTGATAGGAAACCTCTTTTGCCCCATTGTAGTTGATTTTCTTCACCAAATCAAGGGCTGTGTAGGAATACTGCGTCACATAACCGTCCGCATCAGTCTTGGAAACCATGTTTCCATTCCCATCGTAGACATAGATGGTGCTGTCACCCATGGCATTGACTTCGCGGGTAACGAGGTTCCGACCATCATACTCATACAGCGTGATTTCGTGAGAGTCCACGCCATTGAGCGTATCCACGCGGTGGAGGTCGGTAGACACCAATTGGTCGTTTTTATTGTAGCTGAACACAGCCCCCGTTCCCAGTGCGTCAATGGTCTTTATGATATTTCCGTTACCATCATAAACATACTGGGTAGCATTGCCATTGCGGTCCTTGACCTGCACGATGCGGTCTGTGGCATCATAGGTAAAGAACTGCGTATTGCCGCGGCGGTCTTTCACGCTGGTAACCCGATTCAGAGCATCATAGGTATAGGTCACGGTGCCGGCAGCATCCGTCATAGAGGTGAGATTGCCATTGGCATCGTAGGCATAGCTGGTCACAACGCCCTTGGCATTGGTCTCGCTCTTGACATTGCCTGCCAGATCATAGGTGAATGTGGTCGCGTTGCCCTTGGCATCAGTAACCTTGATGACCCGATCCCTGCTGTCGTACTCAAAGCCGGTAACATTACCCAGAGCATCCGTCATGGAGATCAGGCGGCCATCCGCGTCATAGGCATAGGCGGTCTCCGCGCCCTCTTCATTCACAGACTTCACCATACGGCCATCCGTGTCATAGGTGTTGTATGCGGTATTGCCTTCGGCGTTGGTGCTGGAGACTGCGCGGTTCAATCCATCGTAGGTATAGCGGGTGGTATTGCCGTTACCGTCAGTAGAGGAAACCGTGTTTCCCTCATTGTCATACTGGAAGGAGAAGGTATAGCCCTCCGCGTTGGTATAACTGGCAAGACGATCCAGCGCATCATAGACATAAGTAGTGGCATTTCCTTCGGCATCGACAGCTTTGACAATGTTCCCGTTATGATCGTACTCCGCGCGGGTTACGCCGCCATTGGCGTCCGTAACGGTAACAGCGCGGTCAAGGGCATCATAGGAATAGCCGGTCGTATTGCCGTTGGCATCTGTAACAGAAGCAATATTGCCGACTTTGTCATAAGTGTATGCGGTCACGCCACCCATGGCATCGGTCACAGCGGTCACGTTGCCGACAGCGTCATAAGCATACGCAGTGACGCCGCCCATGGCATCGGTCACGCTGGTAAGCTGCCCATTGGCATCATAGATATAGCTGGTAACGCCACCCAGTTCATCCGTGGCAGTCAGTACCTGACCGTTGGCATCATAGGTGTAGGCAACAAAGCCGCCATCCGCATAAGTAATCTTCGTTGCACGTCCCAGCACATCATATTCATAGCTGGTCACATGCCCCAGTGCGTCCGTCGAAGAGATTTGATGCCCCAGTGCATCATAGGTGCTGGAAGTCTCTGCACCCATGGCAGAGGTGGTCTTGGTCATCTGACCATTGGCGTCATAGGTGTAGGAAGTCGTGCTGCCTTCTGCATCCGTGGTGCTGGTCAGACGATTCTCTGCATCATAGACATAAGTGGTGGTATGACCGTTGCGGTCAGTCATGGAGGTCAGGTTGCCATTTTCATCGTATTCGTAAGAAGTGCTGTGAGAGAGGGCATCCGTAACCTTCGTGGTGTTGCCAACACCATCATAGGTATAGCGGGTAGTATTGCCATTGGCATCCTTGGTGGAAGTAGTGCGGCCAACCTCGTCATAGCTGGTGGTGACCTTGCCGCCGGTGGGATCGGTCACGGAGGTCATTTGGCTTTCGTTATTATAGCTGTACGTCCAGACATTTCCGTTGGCGTCCGTCATGGAAATCATGCGCCCGGAAGCATCATAGGTATAGCTGGTGGTATGACCGTTGGCATCCGTGGTCGTAGAGAGGTTGCCGCGATCATCATAAGTATAAAGCGTTTGATTGCCCAGAGGATCTGTCACGGAAGTCACATTGCTCTGGGTATCATAGGTGTACCGGGTCAGGTTCCCCATCCAGTCGGATTCAACCGTGTTGAAACCGTTGCCGTTCACCTCATAGGTCTGGACATTACCATCTGCATCGGTAATCTTCACCAGCTTGCCCGCAGTGGTATACTCATAGTTGGTCACACCGCCGTTAGCATCTGTTGCAGATACCAATCGTCCCTGCCCGTCATAGGCGTATCGGGTTGTGTTGCCCAGTGCATCCGTCATGGCGGTGCAGTTGCCATTGGCATCATAGGTATAGGAAATCGTCTCGTTCAGGGCATTGGTAACGGAGGTCATATTTCCGTCACTATCATAGGTATACCGAGTGGTATTGCCGCGTCCATCCGTACTGGATGTCATGTGAGTACGGTCATCGTAAGTGTAGGAGGATTCGTTTCCATTACGATCCCGCATCCAAGTCACCTGACGGTTGCTGTCGTATTCGAACCGCTCATAGGTGCCGTCCGCGTATGTAATCTTGGACTTGTTACCGGCAGCATCGTACTCGAATTCCGTGGTATTTCCTTCCCGGTCGGTACGGCTCGTCACCTGATTCAGCTCGTTGTAGGTAATATGCTGTGTGCCGCTGGCATCCTTGGAAGCCGTGATTCGTCCCAGTTCATCGTACCAGATCTCGCACAAATAGCCATCTGTGCCTGTGCAGATATTGTGTCTGGCATCAAAATCATAGGAGAAGTCAAAGGTTCCGATATTGGCGGCATACTGGTGAATCACATGTCCGCTTTCATCGTAAGTGTTCTCCACATAAACCTGTCCCTCAAAATTTTCCACAGAAGCAAGATAGCCGTTTGCATCATAGGAAAAGCGCAGGCTGTCTGCGTCGGGATTTCGGACAGATACCAGGTTATCACCGTCATAGGTCAGATCAATACTGCGGCCAGTGCTGTCAGTAACCTTCGTCACATGATCGCCGCTGTAAGACAGCGTAAAGCTGCCTGCGTCACCGGAAATTTCCGTCAGCTTTCCACCGGAGTAGGTGCAGTTGATCGTATTGCCATCAGTTTCTTCGATGCTTGTCAGCTTTCCGGCAACATTGAAGCTCCAGATTTTCCCTGCTTTGCTGTTATACAGCACGTAACCATCTGCTGTTTCACTCAGGGAATAATCACCGGCAGCATAATAACTTCCATCGAAGTCCAGCGTAAAGTTCAGCCGGACACCCTTGGGCAAAATAGCTGTGGTATACAAATCATGGAATTCCAATTCTGCGGTGTAGTCTGTGCTCCAGCCGTGTCCAAATCCATGTTCAAATGCCGCATCCTTGGATTCATAGTAGCGGGTAAACGGCAGGTCATGATCTCCGTACAAGGAGAAATCCGTGTATTCCCACTTGAAGCTGCCTGTGAGCAGATCAACCGGCTCTGCCGGACATGCAAGTTCATTTACAATTTTCAGGAAGTCTTCATAGCTGTTGATATTCTGGAAAGTATCGCTGATACTTTCGCTATCAACAACTTCAAATGCAAGGAAGCTGTTGTACGGTGCTGTCGCGGGATTGACCGGCTGCATGACGATCACATAACGCCCCGGTTCATAATCCGGCTTAAACACCTTTCCGCCGTTTTCAACATAACCATCCCACAAGAAGATGTTCTGAATCGTCTCTCCGTCTGCAGCATCCCGGTCAGAGAAAAACGCCGTATCGCCAAGCAAAACTGCGGATTCGTCTTCAAGTTCCACATAGTCCTCGGGCTGTTCAGCGGGTTTCTCTGTGGAAGCATCCTCTGGAGCTTCATCAACACTTTCATCCGTTTCTTCGGGAATAGACTCCGCCGGAGCTTCTTCCTGCGTGTCCTCGGGAGTCTGAGCATCTGTCCCCTCAGATTCCTCTGGTTGGTTGATCACATCATCCGCCGGTGCTGCCGTTTCATCACTATGGCCAGCCTCTTCGGATACGGTCTCCTGATTCAGTGCAGCCGCAGTGTCATCTGCCGCAGCCACGTCAGTGTCATCGTTCTCGCTATCAGGAGTTTCGGCATCAACAGGCTCCGTGCCTAAGATGTCGGAGTTCTCCGACGTCGGCTCTGCTGCAGCTTCTCCCGCTGTATCTTCAATTTCATCAGCAGGTGCCGCATCATCCACATCTTCCGCAGGATTCGGAGCTTCAGAAGAAACGGGCTCCTCAGCAGGACCGGCATCCGGGAGCGCCGCAGGATGGTCAGCTGCTTGATTCAGTGCATCATCCTTTTCCTGCTTATAGTGGGCATAGCTTTCGCCCTCAAAGCCAAAAGCATAAATATTCTCTGCTGTAGTACAACCGGAACGGTCACCGTCATCACGCTTAATGGCGTCCCAGACGATCTCATTCCAATCATCTTCATCGATCCGTTGATACCCAACAAAGTCGGTGCTTTCATCGACCGGCGTTACATTGTCAGTCACACGAACGCCGTTCAGATAACCGATAAAATCGCCAAGGAATTCTTCATCGACATCCGCACCGTAGTCCGGTGGAGAATTCGGATCAATGTAGGATTCCAGCTTCAATGGATTTCCAGTCTGCCAGTCCTGACCATCTGCCATTTTATAGAGTTCCAGACTCACATACTGAGAATACGAAATTACATAATCCAGCTTGACCCATGTATCATTCAGTGCAAATGCAATATCGTGTTCAAAATCATTGTCTTTCGAGAAATAGTCATAATTTGCAACCGCTGTGCCGTTCCGCAGCACGGTCATGTGCATGTTCTTGAACTTGATTAGTTCCGCATCCTCCGCCAGTGCGACGGTCGGGAGCAATGTCGCACAGATTGCCAAACTCAGGAAAAGCGAAAGGAATCGTTTGCCAAATTTCTTTGTTCGCGGTCTCATTTGTGCCCTCCTAAAATTTTTTTCTGCCTTTGTTGTCTTGTGTTTGCGGGGTTGCTTGTTGGTCTACCCTCCCTTCGTACATTTTTAACTGGCAAGTCTGGTAATTTTACCCTGCCATTAGTATTGTTTCATCAAAATCGAAAAACGTTGCAAAATGTCGAAATTTTATGTATATCTGCCTTTTTTCTCAATGTTATGTGTTTTTGCTAAGCTGTTGCACACAATATTTCAATCCATGACGAGGGGGGTCTCCTTTTGCAGCAGTATATAGAGTACTACCCTCATAGAAATTAAATTTCTATGAGGGTAGTAAACGTCAATCCTTCCGAGTACGCTGCAGGCGATAACCTGCTCCACCATTCTGGCTTTTGGTATACGCATTTTCTACATACATGCTCGGGTTTAACAGGAAGTCTTCTTCCTTTACATATTCGATATAAGAACCATTGAGCCAGTCAAACGTTTTACACTGGCTGCAGTGCCATTGTTCTGGTTCCGAGTTAAAATGATTGTTGGAGACAATCGGATACAGCAGGGAATTGTCGTATGTAACAACCTGCGTCCCATGGCAATTTATTCTTGGATGAATAAACCAATCATATCCGCCATTGACTTTCATAACAACGCCTACCACTCCATTTATTCTCGATGTACGATCATTTCTGGTCGTTTGTGTAAGGCTGTATTCAATTTCCCAATCTATCCAATTACTCTCCTTCATGTGCGGAGAAATAATTACGATTGTCACAGATGTTGAGTAGATCATATCTGCAAGTTTCTTGCGAATTGTCGCCGTTTTCAAGTCACTCATATCCGGCGATTCACTGGTTTCGCCAGTATAGTAAGCTGCATCGCTGCCCATTGCCTGGATGATGCGATCACGCAATTCCCAGCTCTCAGAATATTTATAAGAAATAAACGTCTTATGTGCCATAGCTCAAACTCCTTTGCATGGACAATACTGAATCAGTTGAACCACAAGATACGCAATACTGATAACTGTTGGAATCCCATAAAACCACTTCAGGGTCTTGGAAAAGGCGGTTTCCCATATCGCTGTACCTTTCAAGGATTCTTTCGATTCAAACTCCTTGAAGTTCAGCTCATACAGCAATTCACGGCTTCCCTTCTCCCTTTCCTGAAGTACCCATCCATAAATTTTGCGGTAGTTTCTCTCTGCCGCCAGGAAAAAGCTGTCCAAGTACCAGAACATAACAGAAACTGCCAGCATAACAACACCTAGGAAGAATTTGTTCGTACTCTCAACTTTTTCGGGGAGCAACGCCAGAATCACCGCAAACAGTGCAACTGTCCACCCCTTGACCTGAAAGGAGTTTTGCGCCATTCGGTTGATGCAGCTCTGGATAAGGTCAATTTCCTTATGCCGCTCTACAATCGGCACCTCGGCGTCTGAAGTCTCGTTTTCCATGTTGTGTCCCCTCCTCGATCTGTCAGTCCCTTACAGGAAACTGTTGATACAGATAATCCAGCGGATAATGCTTTTTTGATGTAGCCTTCCGGTAACTCTGTTCCCATTTCATCAGATTCCCTATATCCAACGGCATCAGGTGATCCAGCGAAACAGGATATGCTGGCCGAAGACTTTCAGATGCCTCAAACAACACCCGTTGGTCCCCATGAAAGATTTCTTTTCGGTATTCTTTCAATTCTTTGTGACGGATCAACTGCGTACATACGATTTCGCTGTAGATCCACGGTGAATCCGTGGCATCACGCAGAGTCTTTTCATAGGGTAAGATCGACTGATTGGTGTTCAGGAAAAGCACACATTCACAACGGTCAATCATTTTCTGAAGCGCAATCGTCAGCATGGTGTTCACATGGTTCGCCGCCCTATTGCACTTCTCATGGGTATAAACAATTCCGCCATCATCACCCTTGCGTTTATCGCTATATTTGTCATTCAAAATCCGCAGCAGGTCATTCGTATACCCCCAAACATTGGAGTCAATAAAGCAGCGGAGTCCAAATTCCTCATTCATCCACCCCGCGATACCGTTTGCCAACTTGCAATCGTTATGAGAATGGGAAATAAAAATGTCGGCATCGATTTCAGGGAACCAATCATTCTGAATTGCAACGCCATCCGGAATTTCCGTTCCCTCCAGCACTAGCTTTTTTAACTCTTCATGCACTTTACCAGGGGCATCCCCGAGGTGCGTTTCCCCCAACTCAATATAGCTCGGATCTAAGAAGTTAATGCTGTCCGGTCCGCAATCCCGAGCAGCATTGATCTTGAGATTAAAACCACTGTACATAACACATTCTCCTTATCTTCCAAACATAGTAAAATCATTCCCGGGCAGGTTCACTGGGACCTGTCCATAATGATATGTTTCGCCAACTCCGAAAAACGTTGCAAAACGTCGAAAAGAATATTATTTTGGCAGCATTGCCATATTCCAACAACAGCACAGCGCCTACGATCATTCGCTCCGTAGGTGCTGTGCTGTTATTTTGCAGGGTTCACTTTTTGATAACCTGGTCCTTTTGTGGGAAAACTGAAAAAATCAGCCTATATATGGGCAAAATCTACCCCTCTGATAGCCTATATATAGGCAAATTTCCCCCATTCTCTTGCTATTATAAAGAAAACTGTCCGGGAGGTGGTCTGGTTGTCGGTTTCCTCAATTCTCGCAGAAAGAATCCAGCAACTTTGTGATTGCCGTGATATCAGCATCAACCAGTTAGCTTCTATGGGCGGTATTCCGCACTCTTCATTGGACAACATTATGAATGGGCGTTCCAAGAATCCGAGCATTAAAATGATCATGAAAATTGCCAATGCACTGAGCATTAGCCCCGCCGAGCTAATCAACATTCCGGAGATCAACGATTATCTGAAAGATGGCGATCCGGATAACGACTCGCCGCCGGACAGTGAGTGAAGATAATTTGATTGAGAAGGATGGGATTATGATTTCAACTCCGCTGGTTGAAGGCTTCGACGAAGTGTATAAACGCAACTACACCCGTCTCAGCCAATACGCCTTTCATATCATACACGATAAAGGAGATGCAGAGGATTTAGCAAACGAGGCGTTCCTTATTTATTACCAACATACCAACGAAATGGACATAGAAAATCCAGACGCTTACCTTTTTAAAATTCTGCGAAACCTGATCGGCAACTACATCAAACGGCGCGACCTGCATCCAACGCTCTCACTGGAAATTCTGGAGGAAACCGCAGATATCCAAAGCAGTCCAGAACCATTGGAGTACCTTCTTCCGCAGGGGCTGAGTCCGGATGAACGAGATATTTTAATATTAAAGCTGGAGAAGGAATTGACATATGCCGAAATTGCCCCCATATTAGGCATATCGGAAGTCAGTTGCCGCTCCAGATTTTTTCGCGCAAAAGCGCATTTTTTGTTACTGACCAAGAAAAATAAATTTTTTTAGAAATGATGCAACATTTCTTCCCCTAACAGAAACAGTATATACAGGGAGGTGCCTAGTATATGCCAGAGATGTCTGAGAAACGACATGACCCAGTCGGCGGGAACGGGAACTGCTCGGCTCAAAAACTGGAACATCTTAGAGAAAAATCAGAACAGGAGCTGCTGGACGAGCTGGCTCAAACCATGAAGTGGTCAGATCAGGAAGTCGATTTAGACGCTATTGATGCTTACCTGAAGGTGCTGGAGGAAAAGGCCCCAATGCCGGAGCAAAAGAAACCCGAAGAAGCATTGGCTACCTTCAAAGCCAAGCACGCGCTGCTCCTAAAGAAAGTTTCCAAAAAACATACGCATGGCAAGACAACGCCTGCACCCCGCCAAAACAACAATCACAGAATTTCTCGTGGTTTGGTTGCCGCAGTACTCGCAGCTGCTTTAAGCTGTACTGTGATCGCATCTGCAAGCGGGATCGACATTTTCAAGAGCATCGCACGCTGGACAAAGGATGTTTTTCATTTCAGCCCTGCTCAATTCACAGAAACACAGTCTTCACCAACTTCTGTAACATACGCTACTTTGTCTGAAGCACTTGAGGAAAATGCGGTCGATCCGTCAGTCCTCCCCACATGGTATCCCAGTGAATATCAGTGCACAGAGGTCTATTGCAGAATTCTTCTGGACTCTACGAAAATTCGGGCGCAGTACAGCAACGGCGAGTCCGAGTACAGCATCACCATTCACCGATTTACAACTGCTCTGAAAGCATCTCAATCTTTCCTTGAAAAAGATGACGGTGAATTCGACGTGCGGAACATCAATGGGGTGGATTACTACATTCTGTCGAATGTGAATAACCGCAAGGTAACATGGATCGTTGATAATCTTCAGGTCGTTATCAGCGGCAGCCTTTCCGATGATGAGATCAATTCTATGATTGATTCCATTAACGAAGGGTAAGATCAATCATGAAAAAACGGCTGACTCAAATTCTGGCACTTAGCGTTCTTGTTGTGCTGTGCCTCAGCACCTCTGCACTGGCAACTGCCCGGCGCGCAAGCCTGTATCTGGATGATTATTATGTGAATTCCGCCGCGCTCAGCGGCGGCCGGGTCGTCATTGAATTTGATGTGGACGCCACAAAAACCGTTTCCCAGGTTGGTGCCGGCTGCATTGTCCTGCAAGAGAAGAACAGCTCCGGCAAGTGGACGAACGTAGCCTACTATTATCCGGTGGACTACCCGGATATGGTCGCCTATAACAGAAGCTCTCACGAGGGCTCTGTGACCTATTACGGCACGGTTGGCAATCAGTACCGTGGCATCGTGACCGTTTACGCCAAGGATGCCAATGGTGAGGATGCCAGAAATATCACTACCAGCGCTGTTATCGCAAGAAAATGAAACAAAGGACAGGGAACCGCAGCATCTGCTGCGTTTTCCTGTCCTTTCTTTATAGCGGCTGCATAATCCAGCCGCGTCTGTTTCACCGGCAGAGTATTTTGGCCTGAAACCCGTCTGCGTATCAAAAGGCTGCGGGGGATATCGTCATATCATATGATTGCTTCCTATTAGGAACGCTGTAAATACAAGGGTTTTCAGACCCGACAAAATAAAACAGAGCTATCACATTACGCAAAAGGCCGCCCGGTCAAGACAACGGGCGGCCTTTTTGCGTGGAAAGCTCGGAAGGAGGCAGAAATTTTCTAAAAAATAAGTACAAAATTTTCAAGCTCATTTTTGTGCAAAATTACAGAAAGATTGGAGGTTAGCAAGTGGAGGAAAACAAAAATATTCCCACCACCGAAGGCGAGGCGATTGCTCCCGAGGCGCCTGTCACGGATATTCCCGGCACCGATGCCCCGTCCCCGGATTTGACCGCTGGAGTCCCCCAGCAGGAACAGGCTGGGGCAACGATGACCGAACCCGGTGATGTTGTCGTGTCTTTTGACAAGATCGAAGAGCTGATGGCAGAACGCCGGGCGGCTGCCCGTGATACCGTGGAAAAGGCCGAGCCCGCCGCCCCGGAGGTTGATGCTCCCGCTGTGGAGCCTGTCGATCCCATCCCGGATGCAAAAGCGGCAGAAAAGGCCACGGAGGAAAAGCCGCAGGAGGAGGTTGCGGCTGAACAGAAAAAATCCCGCCGTGGCCGTCCCCCGAAAGCTGAAAAAGCGGAGCAGGCAGCGCCCGAGGCTGGAAAAGAGCAGACGGCGGCAAAGCCCCGCAGAGGCCGCCCACCCAAGGCGGATAAGGCGGCCCCCGACGAGGCCCAGCCGCCCAAACCTCGAGACAAAGTGTCCCGAGGTAAAAAAGCCGCTCCCGCCAAGGAGGAGTCTCCCGCCCCGGAGCCGGTAGCCGTTGGCGGTGATACCGCCCCGGCTGCTGAGATCCCGGCAGAGCCCAAAGAGCCAGCACCCCCGCCCCGTCCCATTGAGGAGGGCAAAACCGTCTATATCAAGTTGAGCGAGCTCCATCCGTTCCATACTTTCCGGGAACACCCTTTCAAGGTGGTGGACGATGCCGCCATGATGGATCTGGTGGGGACGATCAAGGAACACGGCGTTATGACCCCCGCCACCGTCCGCCCCGAAAAGGACGGGACGGGCTATGAGATCATTGCGGGCCACCGCCGCTGTCGTGGTAGTGAGCTGGCCGGTGTGGAGGAGCTGCCCTGTATCGTCCGGGATATGACCGATGTTGAGGCTGTCCGGGAAATGAAAAACAGCAACAAGCAGCGCGGCGACCCTCTCCCCAGCGAGCTGGCGAAACTTCTTGATCTGGAAGTGGAGGCCATCAAGCACCAAGGCGGGCGGCTGGACGGCGTTGCTCCCGGTGATGTGGGAAAACGCTCTGTTGAGATCGTTGGCGAAGCGCACGATATGAACTACAAAAAGGTCATGCGGTATCTTCGCCTTAATTCCCTTGTCCCGGAGCTGCTGAGTAAGGTGGACGAAAAGGGGCTGGGCTTCATGCCCGCCGTGGAGATCTCGTACATCAAACCGAAAAACCAGAGGTTGATTGCCGTGTCTATCGACGGTGAGCAGTCCTCGCCCTCCCACGCTCAGGCCAAACGGCTCCGGGAGCTGGATCAGGCGGGCAAGCTCAACGGCGATGTGATCGACGGTATTCTGAGTGAAAAGAAAAAGGAGGATCGCGGCGTGATTATTTCTATGGCCGAACTGGAGAAGTATTTTGGCAAGGAGGTCACTCCTGTCAAGATGAAGGAGCAGATCATGTCCCTGCTGGACGAATGGAAAGAGAAACAGCCGCCCGAGCTGAAAAAGCCCGAGAAAAAGGCGGATTTGGAGAAGTAACCTCGAGACACTTTGTCCCGAGGTTTTTTCACGCCCTTTCACAGAGGGCTCTGGTGGTTTATCCCCCGTCGCCGCCCAAATCAAAGCGCAGTCGGGAGCTGCCTGTCAAGGGGGCATGGCCCCGCCGCTTGCGGCGGCCTGCCCTTGACGGGCGGCCCCGGCTGTGCTACTCCCAGCGGCGCGACGGGGGTATATCCTCCAGAGCCGCTCCCTTTCCCATGATTGGGAAAGGGCGGGGGGATTGGGCTGAACCTACATTATAAAATATCGGAGGTATTCAATATGAAACGACCCCTTGCGTATGTCACCGCCGCGTGGTACGGCGGCGACAGCGAAAATGCAGAACAGGCGGCTCGGTACTGCCGCGCTGTGTACGAGGCGGGCTTTTCGCCCATCTGTCCCACCCTGTATCTGCCCCTGTTTCTCAATGACGCTATTCCCGAGGAGCATAAAAGCGGCATCGACATGAGCCGTGACCTGCTCCGACGCTCTCATGTGCTGGTGGTGTGCGGCCATACCGTTACCGAGGCCATGAAAAACGACATCGCCGTTGCCCAGCGGCTGGGGATCACAGCGACCACCCTTGAGGGTATTTTGACTGTCAAGGGACAGGGCCGCAGACGAAATGACGATTAAGCTGGGGAGCCTGTTTGATGGGATCGGGGTGTTCCCGCTGGCGGCAGCCCGCTGCGGGATCACCCCGGTATGGGCCAGCGAGATCGAAAAGGCCCCTATCTCCATCACAAAACGGCACTTCCCGGATATGGCCCACTTGGGTGACATCACCCGCATGGACGGCGGGGCCATCCCGCCCGTCCATGTGCTGACCTTTGGATCGCCATGTCAAAACCTGTCCCAAATCGGCAACCGGGACGGCTTGGCTGGCGCAAAGTCCAGCCTGTTTTTTCAAGCGATCCGCATTATCAAAGAAATGAGGGATGCAACTGACAATCTATTTCCAGTTATCGCTGTTTGGGAAAACGTCATGGGAGCGTTTTCTTCAAATGACCGGATGGACTTTAGAGCCGTGCTATCCGCGTTCAACGCCGCCGATGTTCCAATGCCTGCTTCTGGAAGATGGGCGGGAGCCGGAATGGTGCGAGGGGGAACGCCTGACCTCGCATGGCGGCTCATGGATGCCCAATATTGGGCAAGCCCCCGACTGGCACGACGGCAGCGTATCTTCCTCGTGGCGGATTTTGGAGGCCGACGTTCCCACGAAATACTATTTAAGCCCCGCCCAATGCGCCCACTTTCTGAAGCTGGCGGAGATTGCGGGCTGTCCTCCCCCGAAGGAGATCGAGGCACTTTTCTTGAAACAGGGGGGCGCGTACCCGTCACCAGACCCTTTCAATGCTTCCGTATGCGGGCATCGGCCAAAGATAGGACGCCAGAAGCGTTCCGAAACAGCTTCGGATTACCAACTGACCCTTTTCCCACTCTTTTAGCGGGCGGCGTGGCTCCCTTTGCCTTTTGGTATGAGGACGATCCCGCCGGGGGCTTTGTTCGGTTTCTCACGGAGCTGGAGTGCGAGCGTCTGATGGGCTTGCCCGAGGGCTGGACAAAATACGGCGCGGACGGCGAGGAAATACGGGCGGCCAGCCGCTACAAGGCGTTGGGGAACGCCATCGCCCTGCCCTGTGCCGAGTACATTATGGCGGGGATCAAGGAGGTGCTGCATGACCCTGTTTGAAGCCTATGTTACTAATGCCGGGAAGTACGCCGACTATGGCGTAGAGGTTGGAGAACCCTTGAAGTTTCCCACTACCACCGAAGAAGTACAGGCGCTCCTAAAGCGGATCGGCGTGGATGGTGTTCGGTATCAAGAGATTTTCATTGTTTCTTTTGACGGTGATGTGCTGGGCCTGTATGACTATCTGAGCGAATATGAAAATCTGGACGAGCTCAACCATCTGGCCCATCTGCTCTCTGAACTGGATCAAGGTGAACTGGAAACGCTGGAGGCCGTTCTCAACAAGGGCGACCATACTTCCAGCGTGGCCGACATCATCAACCTCGTTCACAATCTGGACTGCTACGATCTGCACCCCGGCGTATCGGACGATGAAACGCTGGGGCGCATTTATGTGGAGGACATGGAGCGGCTGGAGGTGCCCGAAGATATAATCAACTATTTTGACTTCGAGGCATACGGGCGGGATATGCGGCTGAACGAGGGCGGGCACTTCGCCCCCGGCGGCTATCTGACCCGAGTAAGCAATAACTTTGTAGAGCTGTACCACGGGATCGAGGACATTCCCGCAGAGCACCGGGTATTTGCATACCCCCAGCTTTCCATCCGGGAGCAGATGGCAGCCTACAAAGAAATTATTGACGGCTCTGCCCGAGACACGGGCAGGCACCCTATCATTCCGGGACATGAAGATCGTTAGCACTTCGAGACACTTTGTCCCAAAGCAAGGAGGTGGTATAGCTGGTTGACGAAGATATTTCCCGGCGTACAATCGCAATTTCCATGAAAGCCAGTAAGCTGACCGCCCGGGGCCTTGCCTATGTGCTCCGGGCCGTTGGCCGTAAAATCGCCAAGGCACACCGGGAGGCGCAAACGCCCCACGGCAAACAGAGCGTGAAAAAGCTCATGGCCCACGGTACGGCCACCAACAGTATTGAGGTGGACGCACCCAAGGTATTTGACCGGGTAGCCCGGAAGTGGAATGTGGACTACGCCTTTTACAAGACCGGGCCGGACAAATATCTGCTTTTCTTCAAGACGGGACAGGCCGACGCGATGACGGCCTGTTTTTCTGAATACTCCCGGAAGGTGCTGGATAAATCCAAGTCCCGGCGCGTCCCCATCCGGGAACAGCTCAAACGGGCGGCGGATCAGCTTGCCAAGGAAAAGCCCCGCCAGAAGGAGCGCGTAAAGGAGGCGGCCCATGCGGACAGATAAAATCAGAAAATATGTACTTCCCAATATCCCGTATCTGTTCATCGGCTGGGCCTGCTTGAAAATGGGGACGGCTTACCGTCTGGCCGCTGGTGCAAACTTCGGGGAAAAACTGCTGGGGCTCATGCAGACCATCGGCGTGGCCTTTGCGGATTTCTCGCCGGGGCTCAACCCGGCAGACTGGCTGGTGGGCATTGTGGGGGCCGTGGGCTTTCGCCTGCTGATCTATGTGAAAAGCAAGAACGCCAAGAAATATCGCCGGGATGAGGAATACGGCAGCTCCCGTTGGGGCGGGCCTAAAGACATCCAGCCTTTTGTCGATCCAAAGTTTGAGAACAATGTCATTCTCACCGGGACGGAGCTTCTCACCATGAACACCCGCCCGAAGATCCCGGCCAATGCCCGCAACCTCAACGCCTGTATCATCGGATCGTCCGGCTCGGGCAAAACCCGGTTCTGGCTCACGCCCCAGCTTCTTCAAGCCCATTCCTCGTATGTGGTGGTCGATCCAAAAGGCGGCGTCCTCGGGCAGGTGGGCTATTTCCTGCAAAAAAAGCGTGGATATAAAATCAAGGTTTTTAATAGCATTGATTTTTCCAAGTCCATGCACTATAACCCGCTGGCGTACATCAAGAACGAGGCCGACATCCTAAAGTTTGTCAATGCGCTGATCTCCAACACCAAGGGAGAGGGCAAGGAGGGCGATCCGTTTTGGACGAAGGCCGAGACACTTTTGTATTGTGCGCTTATCGCCTATATCATCTTCGAGGGCCCTGCCGAGGATCGAAACATGAACACGCTGGTGGACATGATTTCCGGGATGGAGGTCAAGGAGGATGACGAGGACTTTATGAACGCCGTGGACTATATGTTTGCGGGGCTGGAAAAGCGCAAGCCCGATTGCTTCGCCGTGAAGCAGTACAAAAAGTACAAGTTAAGCAGCGGCAAGACGGCAAAATCGATCCTTATTTCCTGCGGCGCTCGTTTGGCTCCCTTTGACATTCCCCAGCTCCGGGAAATTATGTCCTATGACGAGCTGGAGCTTGACCGCATGGGCGATAGGAAAACAGCTACTTTCTTTGTCATCTCTGACACGGACAGCACCTACAATTTTTTGGTGGCTCTGGCCTTTTCGCAAATGTTCAATCTGCTCTGTGAGCGGGCGGACAATGTGCATGGGGGCCGCCTACCCCATCATGTGCGGGTGCTTTGGGACGAGGCGGCTAACACGGGACAGGTGCCGGGGCTGGAAAAGCTGGTGGCCGTCATCCGCTCCCGCGAGGTGTCTTTGGTATTGCTGTACCAACAGTTAGCACAATGCAAGGCCATTTACGACAAACACGCTGAAACGATTTTGGGAAACATGGACAGCGTTGTGTTTTTGGGAGGCAGAGAGGCCAGCACCATCAAGGAAATATCCGAGAACTGGCTGGGCAAGGCCACCATCTCTATGCAGACCGAGGGGCGCTCCCGTGGGCAGTCTGAAAGCTACAACCAGAACACCCAGCGGCTGGGCCGGGAGCTGATGACCCCCAGCGAACTGGCGACCATGCCCGGAGACAAGTGCATTTTGCAGCTCCGGGGCCTGCCGCCGTTTTTCTCCAAAAAGTACGATTTGAAGCAGCACCCCAATTACCGATACACGGCAGAGGCCGATAAAACCAAAAACGCCTTTGACCTCGACAAGCTCATCAACCGCCGCAGGCGGCCCGGGCTGAACGAGGTTTGCGAGGTGTACGAGGCGGCGGTGCCCGAAGATGCGCTCACAGCCGAGGACGAGGACATCCTGAGCTATGATGACATCGACGATCCCGACGCTTTTGTATAAATCACTTCGAGACAAAGTGTCCCGAAGCAGTCACTTGCCGCCCACACCGGGCGGCTTTTTTCATGGCCGGGGCTATGACCCCGGAGAAATGGAGGAATATATGCAGTTTTTCGCTTCCGCTATCACTACTCTGCAGACCCTTGTTGTTGCTCTCGGCGCTGGCCTCGGCGTGTGGGGCGTTGTCAATCTGCTGGAGGGCTACGGCTCGGACAATCCCGGTAGCAAGAGCCAGGGCATGAAGCAGCTCATGGCTGGCGGCGGTATCATCGTGATTGGCACCACTCTGATCCCCCTGCTGTCTGGCCTGTTTTAAGGTAACGGCTTATGGGTATTCTCACCGAATGGATCACGGAATGGCTGAAAGGGCTTTTGATCGAGGGGATCATGGGAAACCTCACAGGGCTTTTTGACACGGTGAATACCCGAGTCGGAGAGATCGCGGTACAGGTGGGAACGACCCCGGCGGCGTGGAACGCTGGGGTTTTCTCCCTCATACGGCAAATATCCGAAACGGTGATTTTACCGATTGCCGGACTGATCCTAACCTTTGTTGCAACCTATGAACTGATCCAGATGCTCATAGACAGGAACAACCTGCACGACATCGACACATGGCTCTTTTTTAAGTGGATATTCAAAACGGCGGCGGCCATCCTCATTCTCTCCAACACATTCAACATTGTAAACGCGGTGTTCGATGTGTCGCAGAGCGTGATTGCCCGCTCCGCTGGCGTGATCCAAGGCTCAACCGACATCACCCCGGATATGCTGGCGACGCTGGAGACAACGCTGGAAGGCATGAGCCTTGGCTCCCTTGTGGGGCTGTTCATGCAGTCCATGCTCATTCACTCGACCATGTGGGCGCTGAACATCATTATTTTCGTCCTTGTCTATGGCCGTATGCTTGAAATATATATGCTCACCAGTCTGGCCCCCATCCCCGTGGCGACCCTATCTAACCGGGAAGTCGGGCAGATGGGCCAGAACTACCTAAAATCCCTGTTCGCCGTTGGTTTCCAAGGCTTGCTCATTCTGCTGTGCGTTGGCATCTACGGCGTGCTGGTGCAGGGTATCTCCACCAGCGGCGACCCCATCGGGGCCATTTGGGGCTGTGTGGGGTACACGGTTTTGCTCTGCTTCATGCTGTTCAAAACCGGGTCTATCAGCAAAAGTATCTTTGGCGCACATTAGAAAGGGGCGTGATTATGGCCGATACTTCCGCTTTGGGACAGAGTGTCCCGAAGTCCCAGGAGGGACTTTTCCTCATGGACGGGATCGAGGGGCTGCTGTCCTTACCCCGTCATTCGGTGGATATGCTTTTGACCGATCCGCCCTATGGCACGACCCGGAACTATTGGGATGTGCCTTTGCCGCTGGATGCGCTGTGGGAGGCGGTGCGCTGGGCGGTCAAGCCCGACGGTGCGGCCCTGTTCTTCGCTCAATGCCCCTATGACAAGGTGCTGGGGGCATCCAACCTCGCCATGCTCCGCTATGAGTGGATATGGTACAAGGAGCGCGGGACAGGCTTTCTCAATGCCAACCGCGCCCCGCTGAAAAAGTCGGAGAACATCCTGGTGTTCTACCAGAAGTCCCCGGCCTACTTTCCGCAGTTTACTTATGGGGAACCGTACAGCAAGGTACACGCCCGCAAGGGCTCCAGTCCCAACTACGGCAAGTTTGAGCGGCAGGGCTCGGCATCCAATGACGGGCGGCGCTATCCGGGGAATGTGCTGTTTGTGCAGACGGTGGCACATCCTACCCACCCCACACAAAAGCCCGTGGAGCTGTGCGAGTACCTTATCAAGACCTACACCCGCCCCGGCGAGGTGGTGGCCGATCTCTGCGCTGGCTCCGGGACAACCGCCGTGGCTGCCCTCAATACGGGCCGCCGCTTCGTCTGCTTTGAAAGCGCCCCGGCCATCTATGGCCCCGCCGCCCAGCGCATTGAACAGGCGCGGCTGGCCGTGGAGCGTGGCGAGAAAGGAGAATGACCATCGGTAAATATCCTATCATATACGCCGATCCCCCTTGGCGATACACCCAAAAGGGATTGCAGGGGGCGGCGGAGCACCATTACCCGACAATGAGTATCAATGAATTGTGCGCGTTGCCTGTGGCCGAGCTTGCGGCCCCGGACAGCGCGCTTTTTTTGTGGGCGACTTTTCCCCAGCTCCCGGAGGCCCTGCGGCTCATAGAGGCGTGGGGCTTTACCTATAAAAGCGTGGCCTTTGTCTGGCTGAAAAAGAACCGCAAGGCGGATAGCTGGTTTTATGGGCTGGGCTTCTGGACGCGGGGAAACGCTGAGATCTGTCTGCTGGCAACACGGGGCCACCCCAAGCGGCAGGCGGCCAATGTCCACCAGTTTATCATTTCTCCCATCGAGGCCCACAGCAAAAAGCCCGATGAGGCCCGTGACAAGATTGTGTCCCTCATGGGCAATCTTCCCCGTGTGGAGCTGTTCGCAAGACAGACCCCGCCCGGCTGGGATGTGTGGGGAAACGAGGTAGAGCCCACGATCCGGGACTTTGGGACAAAGTGTCCCGAGGTTCAGAAAGGAAACTGACCTATGCCTTATGTGAATGTACCTAACGACCTATCCAAAATCAAAACCAAAATCGCCTTTAATTTAACCAAGCGCCAGTTGATCTGTTTCGGCGGCGCGGCGCTGGTAGGCGTCCCGGTCTATCTGCTGTCCCGGAGCTCTATCGGCAGCACCGGGGCCATGTTCCTCATGCTGGCCGTCATGCTCCCGGCGTTTATGCTTGCCATGTATGAGCGGGACGGCCTGCCTTTTGAAAAGGTGGTACGGAATATCATCCGGGCCAAGTTCACCCGGCCCGGCATCAGACCGTACAAAACGCAGAATATCTATGCTCCGTTTGCGGGAAAGGAGGAGCCTATTGCAGACAAGAAGCAAACCCCAAAAGCGCGGCACCGCAAGGGCCGCTAAAGGCCGGGCCGGACTTTCCGCCCAGCAGACCATTCCCTATATCGCCATGCACCCGGACGGCGTGTGCCAGCTCCCCGGCGGTATCTACACAAAAACCGTGGAATACGAGGACATCAACTATTCCGTGGCGTCCACCGAGGATCAGACGGCCATCTTTGGCGGCTGGAGCTCATTCCTCAATTACTTTGACAGCTCGCTGCCGTTCCAGCTTTCCTTTATCAACCGCCGTTCCCGTGACCGCAGCCGCTACAAGGTGAATATCCCGCCCGCCGAGGATCACTTCAACAGCGTCCGGGAGGAGTTCACCTCTATGCTGAAAAACCAGATCGCCAAAAGCAACAACGGCATTGAGCGCACAAAGTATATCACCTTTGGCCTGCCTGCCGAGGGTGTGGCCGAGGCCCGCCCCCGTCTGGAGCGTGTGGAGGCCGATGTGATGGGAAACCTCCATCGGCTGGGCGTTCAGTCGGAGCCGCTGGCTGGCCGGGATCGGCTGGCTCTGCTCCATAGCCAGATGCACCCCGGCAACCGGGAGCCATTCCGCTTTGCGTGGAAGGACATCCCCAAGCACGGCCTTGGCACCAAGGATTATATCGCCCCGGACAGCTTCGACTTCCGGGACAGCCGCACTTTCCGGGTGGGCCGCTATTGGGGCGCGGCATCCTATTTACAGATTTTGGCGTCGGAGCTGTCTGACAAGCTCCTTGCCGAGATTTTGGAATTGGATGCGGAGCTGACCGTCACCATGCACATTCAGACGGTGGATCAGCTCAAGGCCATTAAGACCATCAAGGGAAAAATCTCCGACATTGGCCGCATGAAGGCCGAGGAACAGAAAAAGGCTGTCCGGGCAGGGTACGACATAGAGATTTTGCCCCCCGACCTCATCACTTTCAGCAAGGACGCCGCCGAGCTGCTGGCCGACCTCCAGTCCCGGAATGAAAGAATGTTCCTGCTGACCTTTACGGTGGTGAACATGGCACCCAACCGCCAGCGGCTTGAAAACGATGTGTTTACCGTGGGCGGTATCGCGCAGAAGTACAACTGCGCCTTAAAGCGTCTGGACTGGCAGCAGGAGCAGGCGTTTGTTTCCTCGCTGGCCCTCGGCTATAACGGGCTGGAGATCCAGCGGGGCATGACTACCAGCTCCACGGCTATTTTCATCCCCTTTATGACAAGGGAGCTCCGAATGGGCGGGCAGGCGCTCTACTACGGCATGAACGCCCTTTCCCACAATGTCATCATGGCTGACCGCAAAAAGCTGAAGTCGGCCAATGGAATGTACCTCGGCTCAACGGGATCGGGCAAGAGCTTTGCGGCCAAGCGGGAGCTGCTCAATGTATTTCTCACCACCAATGACCGCATTGTGATTGTTGACCCGATGGGCGAATATGTCCCGCTGGCCCGACGGCTGGGAGCCCAGGTGATCGAGATTGCCCCGGACAGCCCCAACCACCTAAACCCGATGGACATCCAACTGAATATGAACGGCGGCGAAAGCCCCCTGTCCATGAAGGCAGATTTTCTCTTGTCCCTGTGTGAGCTGATCTTGGGCGGCAAGGAGGGCTTACAGCCCATCGAGCGGACGGTCATTGACCGTTGTGTGCGGCAGGTCTACCGGGAGATGGCGCTGGGACTGGAAAATGCGAAAACGCCCCTGCTTCAAGATTTGTATGAGGAGCTTCTGAAACAGCCGGAGCCCGAAGCAAAGCGGGTGGCAACGGCGCTGGAGCTCTACTGCACAGGCTCCCTCAACCTGTTCAACCACCATACCAATGTGCAGACCTCAAACCGGGTGGTGTGCATCGTGCTGAAGGGCATGGGTGAAAACCTCCGCAAGATCGCCATGCACATTACCAACGAATTTGTCACCCAGGCCGTGGATGAAAACTACCGGGCGGGGGTGGCGACTTGGTGCTACTTCGACGAGTTCCATGTTCTGCTCCGTGACCAGTTGACCGCCAGCTACTTTGTGGCCGTCTGGAAAATGCTCCGTAAAAAGGGCTGTGTCCCCAGCGCATTGACGCAAAATGTGAAAGACCTTTTAGCCAGCGCGGAGATCTCAAACATTCTGGACAACACCGATTTCATGGTGCTGCTGTCACAGGCCCAGAGTGACCGGGCGATTTTGGCAAAGCAGCTCGGCATTTCAGAGCACCAGCTTTCCTACATCACCCACTCCAATTCGGGCGAGGGCCTGTTGTTCTATGGGAATGTGACCATCCCGTTTATTGACCGTTTCCCGCGTGGTGAGATTTACGATCTGCTGACGACCCGCCCGGAGGATATGACCCATGAACGAAAAGACGAGTAACGGCACTTCGGGACAAAATGTCCCGAAGTCCAAGTTCCGACACAAGAGCCGGCAGGAACAGGCGGCGGAGTCCAAGCTCCGTATGGAAAAGCGGGGTGAAAAGCTGGATAAGGCCCGGGGCAAGCTGGCGAAGCAGAAACCGCCCAAGCGTCCCGGCCCCGTGAAGCGTGCGGGCCGGGCGGCGCTGGGCGGTGTGCATGGCTTTGTGCATGGGAAAATCTATGAGGTGGAGCATGAAAATGTGGGCACCGAGGGCGCTCACCGCTCCGAGCTGGTGGGCGAGTCTGTTCTGCGGCACGGTACGCGCCATGTAAAAAAGACTATCCGGGAGCACCCGGCCAAGGCCGTCCAAAGAGCCGAGTCCAAGTACATCAAGGCTACGGCGGACTATCAGTACCGGGCGGCGGCTCTGGAGCATCCTGAGCTGGACAAGGGGGCCTTTTCCCGGTATCTGCAAAAGCGGCGTATCCAAAAGCAGTATGCGAAACAGGCGCGGGAGGCCGCAAAGCAAGGGGCCAAGGCCGCTGAGAAAACGGCTGTCACCACGGAAAAGCTGGCGGCCCGGACGGTGGCTTTCGTCAAGCGGCATCCCGTGGGCGTGGTCATCGGTCTGGCCTGCGCCCTGCTGATCTTCTCCCTCCAGTCCTGTGTTTCCTCGATGGTGACGGTGGGCAACGGTCTGGTGGGCGCGGTTGCGGCCAGCACCTATGCGTCCGAGGACGCGGATATGCTGGGGGCCGAGGCCGCCTATTGTGAGCTGGAGGCTGAACTGCAGGACTACCTCGACAGCTATGAGTCCACCCACGATTACGACGAATACCATTTTGACCTCGATGACATTGAGCACGACCCCTATGTGCTGATCTCCATGATCTCCGCGCTCCACGAGGGGGCGTGGACGGTGGACGAGGTACAGGGTACGCTCCAAAACCTCTTTGACCGCCAGTACATTCTGACCGAGGAGGTGGAGGTTGAGGTGCGGTATCGGACGGAAACCGACACTTGGACGGACGAGGAGGGCAACACCCACACGGACACTTACCAAGTGCCGTATGACTACTACATTTGCTATGTGACGCTGGAAAATTTCAATCTGTCCCATGTGCCGATCTACATGATGTCCGAGGAACAGCTTTCCCGATACGCCCTCTATATGGCCACGCTGGGCAACCGCCCCGACCTGTTCCCGCAGTCCGGCTATGTGCCGAGGTACACCAACCCGCCCCCGAAGCACGATGTCCCGGAGGCATATCTGGCCGATGAAACCTTTGCCGCCATTCTGGAGGAGGCCGAGAAGTATTTGGGCTTTCCCTATGTGTGGGGCGGGAGCAGTCCCTCCACCTCTTTTGATTGTTCTGGCTTCGTCAGCTATGTTTACAACCAATGTGGCTGGGACTTTGGACGGCTGGGAGCCCAGGGGCTCTACAACATTTCCACCCCAACCAACAACCCCAAGCCCGGTGATCTGGTTTTCTTCACAGGAACCTATGACACGCCGGGCGTTTCTCATGTAGGCATCTATGTGGGCGACGGATGGATGCTCGACTGCGGCGATCCCATCCATTATTCCAATCTCAACACGAACTATTGGCAGTCCCACTTCTACGCCTACGGCAAACTTTATTGACAAGGAGGATTTTTGAATATGGCAATCAGCAAAAGCGCGAAAATCGAGGCTGAGATTGAAAAGGTCAAGGCCAAGATCGCGGAACAGCAGGCCCGTCTGAAGGAGCTGGAACAGAAAAAGCACGAGGCGGAAAACAGCGAGATCGTGGACATCGTGCGGGGCATGAGTATTTCCCTCACCGATCTGCCCCTGTTGCTCCAGTCCATTCAGAACGGCGGCGGGGCTACTTTGGGACAGAGTGTCCCGAAGTCTGAGGACAAGGAGGACAGCGAATGAAAAGAGGATTTAGGATGCTGATGGCGGCGCTCTGCTCCGTCGTTTTTTTATGCGGCTTTTCCGTTACGGCCTACGCCGGGGGCGGCGACGAGGTCATGGACTATGAGACTGAGCCCGTGGTGGAAACCGAGCCCGCAACGGAGCCCGAGCCCGTGCCCACCATCGAACCCGGCGCGGGCTTTGCGGAGGAGGGCAACCTTGTGACCCGCGATCTGCTCTATGACAAGAACACCAACAAGCAGTTTATTTCCGTCCAGACCAGCGGCGGCAACACTTTCTATATCGTCATCGACTACGACAAGCCCACCGACGAGGACGGCGAACAGTACGAAACCTACTTTTTCAGCATTGTGGACGAGGCCGATCTGCTGGCTGCTATGGAGTCCGCTGGCGTTGAGCTGCCCGCCTGCACCTGTAAGGAGAAATGCGTGGTGGGTGCAATCAACACCGATTGCCCGGTCTGCTCCATCAATATGGGCGAGTGTGCGGGCGTGACCCCAGAGCCAGAGCCCGAACCTACCACGGAGCCACAGCCCGAGGAGCCCGCGAAAAAGAACGGGGCCGGGCCGCTGATCCTTGTGCTGGCTATCTTCGCCATTGGCGGCGGGGCCGGGTGGTACTTCAAGATTTACCGCCCCCAGCACCAGCAGGCCGCTGCGCCCGAGGATGACTACGAGGAAGAAATGGACGCTTACAACGATTTTGAGGATGACGGCCCTCCGTGGGACGAGGACGATCCCGAACCCGGAGAGGAGGACGAGGCATGAACTTTACGAAAAGCCCCTTTGAGGCCATGATGAAAAAGCCGTCCCACATTCAGACCCCGCCCCCGTCCAAGGCACCCAAGGGCTCCCGCTGTCACGGCTGTCCATACTGGCGGGGCATCGCCTGTGTGTCCTGTTACCGTGAGCTTTTGGGCAAGCCGGGCGGGAGGTGATGCTGTGGCCCGTGAGCTGACCCGAGAGGAAAAGGGAAAAATCCGTGCGCTGGTGACAAAGTGGTGCGCCAACTACGACCGGGAATACGGCTGCTTACCGCTGGACTGCGAGTGCTATATGCTGGGGAAATGCTGGACGGGGAGCTATTGCCGCTACTTCCGGGATGCCGTTCTGCCCCTTGACCCTGTGCTGGAGGCGGGGCTGACCGCCGAGGGCCCCGCCCCAGAAACCCGGCTCTGCCCGGTCTGCGGCAGCGTCTTTCTCCCGGACGGCAGGACGCGCTACTGCTCCCCGGCCTGTGCCAAGAAAGCCCACCGCCGCCAGCAGCGGGATCACATGAAGAAAAAGCGGGGCTGGTCTGTTGACAATTAGGCCCGAAAAAAGCCCGGTATCTCAAGGTTTTTTGGGGCCGCTTTAGGGGTGGCCCGTATGTTTTTACTGCCCGCCCCTGTTTGGCCCCGATGCTGTCAACATTTTTACGCCCTACTTTGGGACACTTTGTCCCGAAGTAGGGCTATTTTGAAAGGAGAAACTATGCCGAAGTATTATGAAATCAATGAGGCGGCGGCAAAGCGGGCAAAGGATATGAACAGCTTTTCCGACTACAAGCCCGGTTCGGCTACAAGCGCCTACCGCCAGATGGTGGATAAGGCGTATGCCATAGCGGAACGCCAGAAGGCCCGTGTCGATCCCATGTACCATGACAAGATCGACGCGCTGGTTGACCGCTACGCCAAAAAGCTGGCCGCCAACCTCAACGAGTCCCATGTCATTGATGGCCGTGTGCCGTCCATTCTGATCGCCGGGGGCAGCAATTTCCCGGTACGCAAAAAGGAAAAGCAGAACGCCGCTCGTGACCGCAATATGGGCGAGTACATGGAAATTGAGAAGCTGCTGGATAAGATCAAGTCTGTGGGTACAGGCGGGATCAGCGCCGACGATGACCTTGCCGTGGAAAAGCTGGAAAAGAAGCTGGCGGGGCTGGAGGAGCTGCAAGCCACCATGAAAAGCGTCAATGCCTATTACCGCAAGCACAAGACCTTGGAGGGATGTCCCGGCCTGTCCTTTGAGGACATCGGGAAATTGCAGTCCTCTATGGCGAGTGACTGGCGCAAAGACCCGGTGCCTTATCCCTCTTTTCTGCTGACGAACAACAACGCCAATATCCGCCGGGTGCGCCAGCGCATTGACGATCTGAAAAACCGCAGCGAGTTTGTGGGTTGGACTTTCCCCGGCGGCGAAGCCAAGATCAACGAGGCAGAGAACCGTTTGCAACTGCTTTTCGATGAAAAGCCCCCGGAGGATCAGCGGAGGGCGCTGAAATCCGAGGGCTTCAAGTGGGCTCCCAGCCAAGGTGCGTGGCAGCGGCAGCTCAACCAGAACGCGATCCGGGCGGCGGCCCGTCTGGACTTCCTGCGTCCCGAGGACGGCCAGAGCCCCTACCAGCTCCAACCCTTTGCCCGGAAAGCAGAAAAGGATATGTCACGATAAGGAGGTTCTATGGATAAAAACCAAGGCTATGCCATTCTGAAGGCCGTGATGCTGGAAAACGGCAGGGGCTTTGCGCTGGGGGAACATCCCACCGCTCCGTCCCCCTATGTCACATGGGCCTGTTACGATGACAAAAACGGCCAGCGTCAATATGAGTGGGGGCACTACGGGAACGATCTGACCGCTATGGAAAAGGACTTTGCAGACCGGGTGCAGGACTACCAGCGGCTTTTCAAGGTCAAGATCGTGCAGATCGAGGCCCCCGGCCTTTACAAGTATTACTCCACCCAGCGGCCTGTGGACATCGGTACATTCCCCAAGCTGCCCCGCAACACCCCAGATGAGATCGTCAACTACGATCAGCGTATCCCCGTGGAGGGCGGCGCGTTTGTGGCGTGGGGCCATCTGACCTACACCAAACCGCTGACGGAAAAACAGGCGTCCGACTATGAGCTCCGTCCCGCCCCCAATATTTCCGAGCTGCGGCGGGAAAGCTGCGGCAGGCCCCGACCGATTGCCCAGCAGATGAAGGAGGCCGCTGCTCTGACCGAGGCCAACCGGGGCGATCCTGCCCCCAAGAAAAAAGTCCCCGACCGGGGCGACCGATAGGAGGATCAAAATGGAAGAAAGATATAATCCCATGAAAAGCGCAGAGATCGCCGCCGAGCATAACTACAACATGATCGACGGCGTTCTGAACAACCAGCTTCCGGCTCTGCCCCCGGAACGGGAAAAGAAACTGGATAAGGTGAAAGAGCCGCCCAACAAGCGCCGCAGCCGGGAGCGCGAGGAGCGATGACAAAAAAGCGCGTCCGCAGTATGCCGATCTATGTATGGGTGCGCCCCGATGAAATGGAGGTTATTCAAGGGCGCATGGCCGAGGCCGGGATCAGCAATCTGAGCGCCTATGTCCGCAAGATGGCCCTCAATGGGTATGTGCTCCATGTTGACCTCTCGGACATCCGGGAGCTGGTGTCCTTACAGCGGCGGTGTGCAAATAACCTCAATCAAGTGGCGATACAGGCCAATACCTACGGGGGCATCTATCCCGAGGAAATTGCCCAGCTTCAAAAGGACTATGCGGCTTTGTGGGAGCCGCTGTCCGATCTGCTCAAAAAACTCTCCGCTGTGACGGCGCTCTGAATGTCCGGGGGATGGCCTTGTGCCATCCCCCGGTTTTCTCGACTTCGGGACAAAGTGTCCCGAGGTCGAGAAAGCCAAAGGCATCCTTGTTGTCCCATTTTTACGGAGTTATAATGGTATTGTAGAGGATAACAACAACTTTTTAAGGAGGTATAAAACCATGCGGATCATTCTGAAAATCATCGCCGCCCCCTTTGTTCTGGCTCTGACCCTCACAGTCGGGGTGCTGTCATTTATCTTTTCTTTGGCATCGTGGGCATTTAACATTCTGTGTCTGCTCTGCGCCGTGACCGCCTTGTTTGCGTGGTTTGTTGGCGGCGATGCCTTTTGGGGAGTCCGGGGGCTGATCATCGCGTTCTGCGTTTCTCCCTTTGGCCTGCCTGCCGTGGCCGAGTGGCTGATCTGCAAGCTGGACGGGCTCAACTGCTCTTTGAAATGCTTTATCACGGACTGATTACTTTGGGACACTTTGTCCCGAAGCAGCGAGGCGGCGGCTATGCGTAGCCGCCGCTTTTCTCTTGGAAAGGGGGAATATCCACGGCCACGACCTACCTAAAGGCTCACCACATCAGCAAGGGGGAAACCATCGCCCAATCGCTGAAAGACCGTTTTGAATACGGGCAGAACCCGGACAAGACCGAGGGCGGGGAGCTGATCTCCTGCTATGAGTGCGACCACATGACCGCCGATGCGGAGTTCCTGCTCTCCAAGGCCAAGTACAAAGCCATCACGGGCCGGGAACAGCAGCGGGATGCGGATGTGCTGTGCTATCAGATCCGCCAGTCATTCAAGCCCGGAGAGATCACCCCCGAGGAGGCAAACCGTGTGGGATATGAGACAGCCATGCGCTGGACGAAGGGCAAACACGCCTTTTTTGTGGCCACCCATACAGACCGCCGCCATATCCACAACCACATTTATTACAATTCAACCGCGCTGGACTGCGCCCACAAATACCGGGATTTTTTCAGATCGGCCAGCGCCCTGCGGCGGCTCTCTGACCGGGTATGCCTTGAAAATGATCTGTCCGTGATTACCAATCCCAAGCTGCACAGCAAGGGGCGTTTCCTCCACTACGGCCAATGGATCGGTGAGCGGCCCCCGTCTGCACAGCAGAGGCTACGCCTTGCCATCCGTGACGCGCTGGCAAAAAAGCCCGCTGACTTCGAGGCGTTTCTGCGGCTCATGGAGGGGGCCGGGTATGCCGTGAAGCGTGGGCGGGGCGGCGTGATCTCGTTCCTTGTGCCGGGGCAGAAGAAACCCACCCGGCTCCGGGCGTCCACCTTGGGGGACGGCTACGATCCCGAGGACATTCGGACGGTGATCGCCGGGAAACGGCCTACCCCGGCAATCCCGGACGAGGCCCCGCCGTCCCAGCGGATCAATCTCATAATCGACATTCAAGAGCGGTTGAGCCAAGGCAAGGGCCCGGCCTATGAACGGTGGGCCAAGGTCTACAACCTCAAACAGATGGCCGCTACTCTGCAATACCTCCGGGAGCATGAGTTGGGCGACTATGACGCGCTGGCCGCCAAGACCTCCGGGGCCGTGGATCGCTTTCATGCGCTGGCCGGGGAGCTGCGGGACACCGAGGCGGCCCTTGCCAGAACCTCTGACCTCATGGCTGCCACGGTGGAATATGCCACGACCCGCCCCGTGTTCGACGGCTACAAGGCGGCGCGGTACAGCAAGAAATATCTTGCCGAGCATGAAGCCGAGCTTGCCAGCTACCGGGCGGCCAAGGCTGCTATGAATGATATTCTGGCCGGGGCCAAGCTCCCCAAGATGGACGCGCTCAAAAAGTCCCGCCGTGAGCTGGCCGAAAAGAAAAAGGCCCTTTATGCGGAATACCGCAAGGCCCAGGAGGATATGCGGGAGGCCGTGGCAATCAAGGCCAACATCGACCACCTGCTCGGCGCAACCGGCGGGCGGGAAAATAAGGCACAGGAGCGATAGCGACAGGCCGCAGACAAAAGGCGCTATGCGCCGCCACTTAGGGACAAAGTGTCCCGAAGTCAGCCGGGTTTGGGGAGGCTCCCCAACAAGCATTTTTGCAGGCCCCTCGGGGCGCAAAAATAGCGAGTGTCTATACACTCGCCCTGCTTGCCGTTCCGTGCAACCCCGAAAATGGCACAAAAAAACGGAGTCCGCGTTTTCACACTTCCCCCGTTTCTTTGGCGTCTTTGATTGCCCGGATTATAGTTTCTACCAGCCGCAAGTCCTTTTCGTCCATAGAACTGAGCATCACATCAATGCGGCTTTTGCACCCGCTGGCGGCTCCCTTGTCTGGATAAAAGAACTGATCCACCGATATATCGAACCTTGTCACCAACTGATAGAAGATGTTCAGGCTGGGATGTTGGCCGTCGTTTTCGTGGTACATGACGGTACGGGGATCGCGGTCAATGATAAAGGCCAGTTGTTCCTGTGTCATCCCGCTGGCTTCTCTTTTGCGCTTAATCTCGCGCCCTATATCGTGGAAATCAAATTTGCGCTCATCGCGTTCAAATCGCATAGACATCACCAAATGTAATTTTACATTTCAGGTGTTAGTATTTGAACGATTTATGTTTTCATACTACTACATATTTAATTTCACCATATTTCGATGAATTTCAAAATAGCAGTTGACACGAGACTTGATTTGAGTATAATAGAATTTAGATGAACATCAAAATAGAGGCAGGTGAATTAGCGTTGGGACTACATGATACATTGAAAGCTCTTTCCGATCCTGTTCGTCGAGATATTTTGGAACTACTAAAGAGCGGGCGCCTTTCGGCTGGTGATATTGGGAAGCACTTTGATTTGTCAGCGGCTACCATTTCTCATCACTTGAGCCAATTAAAAAAGGCTGGTCTTGTGCTTGAGACAAAATATAAGAACTTCATATTTTATGAACTCAATGTAACCGTCTTTGAAGATGTTTTAATTTGGGTTTCCCAATTTACAGGAGGTAAGGACAATGAAAATTAGTAAACGCATGGTATTGTCATCAATCGTGTGTGTGTTGCCGTTGGTAGTATCCGCGCTATTGTATAGACAATTACCCAATCAAATGCCTATTCATTGGAACAGCGTTGGGGAGGCGAATGGATTTATTGAAAAAAATATCGGAGCATGGGGCATCCCCCTTTTTATGCTTGCCATTCACTTGGTTGTTGCCATTAAAACCGAAAATGACAAATCCAAACAACACCTTTCGGTTATTACAAAGGGGCTTTGTTTTTGGGCCGTTCCGTTGGCTTCGGTCATCTTTGTTCCTCTTTCTCTTTTTAAGGCGGCGGGATATGGACTGAATATTACCAAAATTGTCTTGGCTATTGTCGGGGTACTCTTTATTGTTGCAGGTAATTATCTTCCCAAAAACCAGCCAAACAGTATTGCTGGATATAAATTACCGTGGACAAAAAACAACCCCGATAACTGGAATAAAACTCATAGATTTGCAGGTGCAATTTGGGTTATTTGTGGGTTTGTATATATAATTATTTCTTTTATACCACTTGATAACGGACTTGCAGGTTTAACCATTCTGGCTACAATAATTGCTTTGCTGGCACCTATCATTTATTCGTATATTGGGGAAAAAGTTGATAGCCAGAATAAAAGCGCATAAAGAGGGGCTTTTAGATGATTGGCATAATATGCGCGTGGTTCAATATCGTAATTTGTGTTGGAGTGCCAACTGCTGTTTTTGCATTTCTTCTAAAAAAATCGAAGCAAAGTCTTAAAATTTTTTTAGTCGGCGGGTGTACTTACTTGATCTCGCAGGTATGCATTAGGCAACCAGTTCTCTCGATTTTGGAAAGTATAGATGCCTACAAGATTTTTGAGATTTCAAACCCGGTTGGATATATGCTTTTCATTTCTATTACCGCAGCACTTATAGAAGAATTTGGTAGGTACATAGCATTTCATTTTGTTACCAGAGATTGCACCGTCAATAATATTCCATTATATTACGGCTTTGGTCATGGTGGAATAGAGGCTTTATCAGTTGGAATAAACAATATCTTTCTTATCCTTTTTTCCTCTGATTATCTTGCCAGCACAGGAGCGAGCGTTGCATTAGCGGGGGTAGAGCGTATCTCTACTCAAATTGCTCAAATTGCATTCTCGTTTATTGTTTTTTACGCTTTTCATAAAAAGAAATATCGGTATTTGATGTTGGCGATTGTTCTTCATACCGTATACGATTTCTCTGTGATACTGCTTAACTATGGGCTCTCTCCATCTGTACTTGAAATGTTACTTTTTGTTGTCTCGATTGTGCTATTACTGTTCACTATGAAATATAAAAAAGGAGTGTTTCAAAATGAAGAAAATTGTTAAAGTCCTATTCTGCCTTGTAGCCATTGTTGCACTTGCGTCTTGCGGGAGCAATAAATTGCCAGAGTGGGCCGACACAGAAGTACTAACAGAAAATGCCCGCGTGCTAATTGATACCTTGAATGATTTTGATTATGAGGGCGTTGCGAAAATTTACAATAACCCCGCCGTGGATGCGTCGACTTTTGAGGCAAGCGGAAAGACCGTAGAAAGCCTTGGTGCATTTGAGGATTATGGTGATGTTTCATTTGCTTCGGGGAAAACGGATGATGGGAAAGAATTTGTCCGTGTTATCCAGATTGCAAACTATGAAAGCGGTAAATTAACTTATACGGTGAGTTTCTTTGAAGATGGAGCTGTGGCAGGTTTCTTCGTCAAGCAATAAATTCCGCATCAATATTTACGGGAGTCTAATAGCATGAATGAAAATGAATGGGTACGATGCCCGATTTGTGGGAATAAAACCCGAGATCGAATTAGGGTAGATACCATCTTAGTAAATTACCCTTTATATTGCCCGAAGTGTAAGCAAGAAACATTGATAAGCGTAAGACAACTTAAAACAACAGTTATCAAAGAGCCAGACGCACAGACGCAGAGCCGATAACCCGTAGCTGTAAGCACGGATTATCGGCTCTTTCTTTTGTTACAGCATAAACACCCAATCACAAAACCGTTGCTACACAACGATCTTGCGTTTGCGATGTTGCGGCGGTTTGAAACATTATATTTCAAGCCGCCGTTTTCCGCTTTGAAAATTGGAATACGGGGGGCGTGTTAAAGTCGCCCTTTTTTGAGGACACGGCGGTATCCGGGAGGTATCGCCGTGTCCATTTTACTATTCCATAGCCTGCATGATCTCCACCAGCTAAAAAAAGCTCAGTCCCACCTCCGGGTAAGTCTGGCTACGAACATGAAATATTTCAGTCTGTAAATAGAAATATAATTTCGTGTGTCCGTATAGCGTCATGCTGTGCGGGCGCTTTTCTTTTATCCTCTGCCCGCTTCGAGACACTTTGTCCCGAGGTTGGTAGGGGCGGCCCCGGCTGTCGATCCCCGCCGTCCCTCCGTCCAGATCGCCACCTGTTAACCAAAATCTGAACGGAGGAAAAGATAATGACTACCATCAATCTGAAAGACTATTACCCTTGGTACTTAACCAATGAATATATCGAAGTTTCCGATGAAGTGGCCGCCGAGCTCCGGGCTGGCAAGCTGGCCGAGGCCGCTCACGCCGAGCGTGTCCGCTACAACAAGTCGTACTATTCCCTCGACTGTGATGACGGGATCGAATACTCTGCCTGTGTGCATGAGCCGTCCCCGCAGGAGCTGCTGGAGCGCATGGATCGTTTCTGCCATCTTTGGAACGCTCTCAACTCCCTGCCGGAGATCCAAGGTCGTCGGGTGGATGCCCACCTCATTCTTGGCAAGAGCTACCGTGAGATTGCTCGGGACGAGGGCGTGGACAAAAGCGCCGTCCGCAATTCCGTCTTGTGCGGGATCGAGGCCATGAAAAAATATTTGAGAAAAAATCTCTAATCAGCATCTCCATTTACCCCCTTTTTTCTGGTGGTATATGAGAGGAGGTTTTTCTTCTTCACAATGGAATAGCGGGCGGCCCCGAGCATAATGCGGGGAGCCGAGCGGCGGGTGCGCTGTGACTTCCTCCACGGGAAAGAGCGACCAACACCAGCGCCGAAAATGGGATGGGCCATCCCACGGCCACGATCCATCGTTGGACAGGCTGGCCGCCTGTCCCTCCGAGCCGCAGTTATCCGTTGTGCGGGAGCGTCACGCCGAATATCGCTGTCTTGTGGCAGGGCAAGAAAATGAGCGCGGCGCTCCCAATTCTATAAAGCAGCTTCGAGACAGAGTGTTCCGAGGTGGAGAAAGACGAAGGGCCAGCACTTCCGGGTGCTGGCCTTTCCTGTTTCTCCATCGGACAGCGGAGATCAAAATTAGAATGAGGAGGTTTTACCGTGAAATTAACCACACAGGAACTTGATGAAATGCAGCGCGTCGATATTGGCGCAACCAGCGCAGACACACTTCCCGATGTCAGCGGTATGGCCTTTCAGAAAGGGCTGTCCCGTGAGGATCGCATCACCCGCTTTATGCAGGGTGCGAAAAATCTGTACTGCTACTGCGTCGGCGGCGTGGGCGTAAAAATTGAATTTGCAGAAAGTGGCCCGTCCTTACAGGACACCTTAGGTGACTTTCTGATCCGTGCAAAAAGTGGGCTGTAACTTCGGTTACGGCCTGTTTTGGACTTCGAGACAGAGTGTCCCAAGGTTGGAGCTATCAAAGGCATCCTTGTTGTCCCTCCCGAACAGAGGTATAATATAGATGTAATGTGATAGGGAAGGAGGACAAATGGCACGAGCAAAAAATAGAGGGTATCAGCAGAAACTTTCCCCCTCTTATACGATCCGACGCTGGCGGCTGGGTGAATACATCCGGCTCTCCAAAGAGGATTTGAAGAAATCAAAGGACTATAAAGACGACAGCAACAGCGTGAAAAACCAGCGCGATCTTCTCAATGATTTTTACCAAATGCACATTGACGAGTTTGAAAGCGCGGCTGAATATGTAGACGATGGGCATACCGGGACAGACGCAGACCGTGAAAACTTCCAACGGCTGCTTGCCGATGTTATGAGCGGCAAGATTAACTGCGTGATCGTCAAAGACCTTTCCCGTTTTGCCCGCAATTACAGCGACGCGGGAAGTTTGATTGATAACCTGTTTGTGCAGATGGGCGTCCGCTTTATCAGCCTTGCCGAGAATGTGGACAGCTACAAAGACCCGGACAGCGTTTCCAGTATCATCGTTCCGATCACCAATGTTATGAACGACCAATACTGCTATCAGACCTCAAAGAAAATCCGACAAGTCTTTGACTACAAGCGGCGCAACGGCCAGTATATCGGTTCCTTTGCTCCCTACGGTTATATCAAAGACCCAAAGGATAAGCACCAGTTGATCGTGGACGAGGATGCGGCTGAAATCGTCAAACAGATTTATGCCCTGTGTCTGCAAGGTACGACCAAGCGGCATATCTCCTTTTACCTCAACGAGCATGGCGTTCCCAGCCCGACGGCATACAGACGGGCCAAGGGCCTGCCGGTTTCCTCAACCTCCGACGATCCCATGTGGGGCGACCGGGCAATTTGGAGTATCCTTACCAACCCCATTTATACCGGGGATTTGGTACAGGGCCGCCGCCGTGTAAAAAGCTACAAGGTGCATGAGATCGAAGCCGTCCCCGAGGATGAATGGGTAACGGTTCCCGATACCCACGAAGCCATTATCGACAAGGAGTCCTTTGAAAAGGTACAGGCGCTTTTGAAGCGTGATACCCGGTCAGCACCTAAAAGCCGGGAGCTTCATCTGTTCAGCGGGTTCCTGCGGTGTGCCGACTGCGGCAAGGCCATTACCCGGAGCCAGAGCGGAAAAAATGTCTACTACGCTTGTTCCACTTATAAAAACCGTTCCCGGCTGGCCTGCTCCATGCACTCTATCAAGCACAACCGTCTGGAGGCTGCCGTCCTGTTTGCCATTCAACAGCAGGTGCATTTGGCGGTTTCCTACTCGGAGTTGGTGGCTCGTATCAATTCGGCTCCAATCAAAAAAAGCCAGTCTTTCCGACTGGACGATTTGATTAACACCAAGGAGCGCGAACTGGCGAAAGTCACCCGCTACAAGCAGTCTCTTTATCAAGACTGGAAAGACGGGGAAATCACCCAACAGGAATACCGCACCATGAAGGCCGACTACGAACAGCAGTCCCAGCGGCTCTCTGATATTCTGGTGCGGTTGACCGCTGAACGGGCGGAGCTGGCAAACGGCGTTGACCAGGAACACCCGGCGCTGGTGGCATTTATGAAGTTTGAGAATATCGACAGCCTGTCCCGTGAAATCCTCATTGAGCTGATCGACCACATCAAGGTTTACGAAAACGGCAATATCAGCGTCCGCTTCAAGTTTGCCGACGAGCTCCGCAAGATTGCCGAATACATTGAAATCAACACCACAACCGATCCCGCCGTAGCGGGCTAAGCCCGCTACACACCCTTTCGACAGTGTGTTTTCCTAATAGGAAACATTCATATGCACTTGGAGAACTGTCCCACTCTCCTTTGCGTGAATGACATCTGGCGATTTCGTACAGCTGGGCATACCGCTTCATTTTCACATCATTTCTCTATTTCCCATGCCGGTGTTTCCCCTCCGGCATGGGGGACGCGCACACAAGCACGGTCTCCGCGCATACATCACTGTCTTCACGCAGAGCAAATTATAGATCTTCCGCCCACTGGCGGGAGCAGACGTCTTTTATACCCCACCTGCTGCCGGGGTCCTCCTCCAATATCTGTTTCACATTTTCAGATATTGGAGGAGAAAAAATAATGTATACAAAAAACAACGGCAGCGGCGAAAACAATGTGATTCAAAACCGTTTTACCGCGTATCTTCTTACAGCGATCCACCGCAAAAAAGCGACCTATCTGGGTGCCTGCAGCAAACGCCGGGAAATGGAGCTTCCAACGGACCCGGATGATATTGTTTCCGTCCTGGATTCCATGGTCAATTCGGCTGGGGATGCACCCTCGCCATTCCCGCTGTTTGAAAACGATGCCCTGGAGGAAGCCCTTCAGAAGCTCAGTCAGCGGGACCGCTACATTTTCCTCGCGCATGCACTCTACCAGCGGGACTTTGGGAATCTGGCGTCAGAGTTGGGATTGACCTATCAAGGCGCAGCCACGGCATATCACCGTGCCCGTCAGAAAATCAAGGACACCCTTGGGAGGAACGTCAAATGAGCTTTAAGGACCTGCTGATTCAAGCCAAAGATGGGAGCCACTATGCACAGGAGAAAATTTTTCTTCTTTACCGTCCGCTGTTATTCAAGGAAGCCTGTGTCTATGAGGTCTTTGACGAAGATCTCTTTCAGGAACTCAGTATGACTCTGGTGGATTGCATCAGGCTTTTCCAACTCTAAGGTAATGGAATGGACCCCGCTCCCGGGGTCTGTTCCATTGCCTTAGACATACCGTATTTTCACAGGTTATCAAACATTTTTAAGGAATCCAGAATCGCAGATACTTCACCGGCACTGCCAAACCAGTTTTCCGACTCCTCCTTTGCCTGTGGAGTTTCTGCGGGGCTTGTTTCACACGCTTTTTCTGTTCTTTGCGGAACATCGCCGCCGCGCTTTTGTTTGTCCCTTTTTTCCAGAATGGAGACAATGATTTTCTCCAATGTTTCCGGATCGACGGGCGGGACCTGCAGGTTCGGTGTTTCCTTGCAGTTGATGTAGTGCAGGACAGCACTGGCGAGAAATTGCGCTTTGTTCCGCCCCTGCTGGTTGAGCAGGGCAACCACGGTTTGGTGCTGCGGGTCATGTATATTAAAACGGACGGTAAATTTACCGGGATCTTTCTTGTCCGCCATGGTTCTCACCGCTCACCGTGCTGAAGGCGGTACAGATACGCATACCCCTTCGCATTGGCGTTGATGTCCTCCACAAAGGTTGCCTGTCCCACCTTACCGGATGCCTCGATCTGCCGCCGCAGCAAATTGGCTCCGCCTCCAAGGAAAATCACCCTGCCGGACTTGAGCTCCAGCATCCGTTCCCGCAGACCGCTGAGCAGGTCGTTAATGAACTCCTGCGCTTCCTTCTCCACCAGCTCCACGACCTCCGGTGTCACGTCACGGTGCTCTCCGCGCAGGATGCAGTCGATCTCGCTCTCGTCCAGGAGGACGTCCAATTCCGCATTGGCTCTGGCACGAACGCGGTTATAAAGCAAGATCACGCCGTTTTCCAAGGAGTCACACGCGGACATATCCGGAACGCCGTTCCGCAGCCGGACATAATCCGCTGTAAAGCCGCCAATATCCACCACCAGTACCTTCGGGCTGGCAGTCAGATTCTTTACCGTCGCAACGGCCGCGGAAAATGACTGCGGAAAGCAGGCTGTATTTTCAATATAAACGGCATACGGTTTGCCGCGGAATTGAAATGAAATGGCGCCCCGTCCATCAAAATAGTTGATAAACCGCTTGGCCTGCACACCGAAGTGTGCCGGCGGCAATCCGACCGCCAGTTGAATCCGCATCAGGGTGTCGCTGTACCGTCCCATCGCTTCGATCTCATAGGCAATGGCAAAGAGCGTCAGAATGAAAAAGCGTTCATCCTCCGTCTTATCCCGCCGATAGGGAATACGCTGGTCGGTCAGCGTATAGTATTTCCCCTGATATGCCATGCAGTCCGTTCCGAACCCCGGCGTGTCGCCCTGGATCAATCCGGATGTGAATGGCTGCGTATGAACAGTTTTGATCTGCTTGTTTCCATGGTCGATTGCAATTAACATAGCTGTGTACCTCCTATACATCTTCTATACGGCTGCAATACGCATAAAAGCAACAAAAAAACTGGGCGGCGAGAAATTTTCTCACCGCCTAGCTTTCTGCTGAAAAGAGGCTCCACAGTTTTTTAATGGCTGCGGATGCCATTTATGGGATAGCCTTTAAATGTTTTCTGAATACTCTCGTTCTTTTACCACAGCTTTATACCGTGCCTTCCAGCGCAGGACCTCAGATGCGTGGACGTTATGGGAACCCGTGTGGTACACGATCCGGCGCAGAACCGCGTAGCCGGACAGTGAAGGCGAGAGCAGTTTGATTGTGTTTTCAATCTGCCGAATAGCCTTGGGCAAATCAGAGCCTTTCAATTCGATGTAATAAGAGGTTGCTGCTTCATCATTGAGAAGAAGATAATCGCACCGTTCCTCTCCTGGGCCCCTGAAAACTTCTCCATCCACCTTAAAGTGCCGAACATATTGTCGTTTTGTGTTATTTCCGACGTGTCTGCACCCATTTTCAGAAGACGGAAAAGCCGAATGATTGCCTTCGCGGAAAGGCTTATAGTCATTTATATTGTAAGGCATCATTCGCCTCCCTCAGCATAGAGAAAACCAAGCAGATAATCGCTCATATCATTGATTTCGGAAGAGGCCCCATCGATCAGTTCATTTCTGATCAAACGCAGCCCGTCTTCATCAGAGATTCCATCCGTCAGTTTCCCATCAGAGATATAGTGGGCGTTCACATTCCCAGCTTTCAGCCACAGCCGCTTATCAAGCTTCTCTGCCACTTCTTCTTGATGATTCTCTGCAACCTGTCCCGCCATCAGAAGGTAATTAAACGTTCCGAGGACATAGGGGCTGTGGGTCGTAACGAAAACTGAATTTCCGCTGTCAGCCATCAAGGAAAGCGTTTCGCTGATACGACGCTGGGATTCCGGATAGAGATGTGACTCCGGCTCCTCAATAATCAGGAAAATCTTTTTATCTTCCGACAGATAGTAAAAGAGAAGGTTGAATACCCACACAACTTCCTGCTGCCCGGAGGATGCAAGGTTGATTTTTACATAACGGTCATCCGAGAGATACAGCCGTTCTTCCCCATCCACATACCGATAGGTGCTCTGCATGATCTCTTTCGCCTGGTCCATGAGGACATTAAGAGCAGGGCGAATCCGTTCATATTTCTTAGACTGTGTTGGATCGTCTTTCATACGGTTGGCAATGCCCTCCATCCCGTGGGCAAACACCGGTTTCAGGCGGAGGATCAATTCCGTATATCTCTTTGTGACGTAGTCAATATTTCTCAGCTGTGAATCTTCCAACGAGGTAAAGATATAGTTGAGCTGTGTACTCAACAATGTCAGGAGGTTCCGGCCGGCGGGAATAAAGACGGGCTCGAACGGATCATCAAAGAGCTCATTCAGCTTCTTTTCTTCGTGCTCTTTCTGCGCCGGGGTAATATTGGTGAAGATATGCAAGCTTAATGCTTCCAAATAGCCTTCAATAGACTTGCTGAAATCGATCACAATATAATTCTTGGAAGAGTCATTGAAATCCTCCTCTAAGGACACCGTGATAGACACATCTTTGCTGTATTGGTATTCCATCCGCATATCAGATGGCATGACCCACGAGGTCCCGAAAAGCTGCAAAAACTTGTCTTTCATCCGCTGCTTCAGAACGGTGCTCCAAGTGGAAGCCTTGTCTCCGGTAACTGCGTTTGGCCCCCCCTGCATCATAATGCTGAGGATATCCTGTTTGACTGACCGAAAGAAATAGACCGCTTTTGCAGCTGTGCTCTTTCCGTTAGCCTGCGGTCCGGTCAAAATCGTAAAAGAGTCAAGCGTCAGCCGGCAGTCATTGATGGGACCGATTTTATGAAGGTGCAGTTCATGACTCATTGATATAATTCCTCCATTGAAATCTACACTCTGGTAGTAGTATATCTATTTTTCCCTGATAAATCAAGCAATACTGTATTTCGCCTCTGCAATAAAAAGGGAGGGCAAAACGCCCTCCCTCATTTCTTTATGCACTTTCTCCGGCCATGCGGAAGAACTCGCCGGGTGACAGGATCTTGACCCCAAGCGCCTGTGCCTTTTCCAGCTTACTCCCGGCGTTCTCGCCGCAGATCAGATAATCTGTCTTGCTGCTTACCGAGCTACCGGCATGAGCGCCTAGAGATTCAATTTTTTCGTTGATCCCATCCCGGGTGTACGGCTCCACTTTGCCGGTCACCACAAGGGTCTTGCCGACAAAGGGATTGCTCATATCGGTGCTGACCGCAGGCGGCTGATAGGTTTTAATGCACACCAGCAGCCGAAGCTCCGTCCAGACCGTCCAGTTTTCCTCGCTGCGGAACCATTGATGGATATTCCTGTGCAGCGTTTCTCCGAAGTCCGGGAGCTGTGTAAAATCAAAGCCCATGCATACAGCCGTTTCAAATTCCGAAAGATTTCCGTGGAACCTTTGACAGATGGCCTTACTGGCTGTACTGCCTACCATGGGAATATCCATTGCAGTCAGATACTGCTCAAAGGTGGTAATACGGCTGTGTTGGATGGCGTCCCAAAGATTTTGCCAGGATCTCACCCCAAAGCCCTCCATCTGAACAATCTCCGACCTGTGTTTGTCCAAAAAGAAGATGTCCATATAGGAGTGGAGCCAACCTTTTCCAATGAATTTTTCCAGAATTGCTTCAGACAATCCCACGATATTCATCGCCTTCTGGCTTGCAAAGTGGACGAACTTACGCAGCTTCCGCGTTTCGCACTGCTCATTATCGCAGAACAGGGCCGCCGTGACCTTTTCCTCCCCGTTCACAGTGTTTTTGGTCGTATGGATACGGGTAGGCTGTCCGCAGCACGGGCATCTGGCAGGAACGACCTTCTCTCTGGCGTAGCAGCCCCGATCCAGATTTTCCTCCACATGGGGAATGATCTGGTTCCGCTTGCTCACCTTGATGCGGCAGCCCGGCGCCAGCTCCAAATTCTCAATGAAAGAGAGGTTATGGAGGCTTGCCCTAGATACCGCGCAGCCATCGATCTCCACCGTGTCAAAGACCGCCACCGGCGTGATTTCCCCTGTGCGGCTGGGCGTCCATTCAATCGAACGCAGGACGGTTTCATAGGTGTCGTCCTCAAATTTGAACGCCAATCCGTCCTTATAGTGATGCCCAGTCCGGCCGCAGGATTTTGCGTAGGCGGCATCGTTGTAGGTGACCACGATGCCATCGATAGGTATGTCGTTTTCCTGCGCGTATTTCCGCAGGTGCCGGATACCGGCGTCTATATCGAACTGCGTCAGCGCCTGCTTGCTTGCCAGATATTTGCAGATGGGAAAGCCGAGCTGTTCGATGGCCCGAAGCCGCTGCGACTTCCAAGCGTATTCTGTAAAGCCCTCCAGCACGTTGAACGCCATAAAGGTCACACGGCGATCCTTGCAGGCGCCGCAGTCCAGCAGACGGACAGAGCCGGCAGCCAGATTGCGCCCGTTTTTATAAGGTTCGCCATTCCCGTCCCGCAGCGTGTCCTTTAACGCCTCAAAATCGCTGGGACGGATAAATGCCTCACCGGTAACAACCAATCGTTCCTTATATGAAATCTTGTCCGGAATGCCGGAGATTCCCATTACATTGTGGGTGATGTCCTCGCCGGTATCTCCGTCACCACGGGTAGCAGCCTCCATCAGAAGGCCCTTTTCATAGGTCAGCTTCACCGTCAGACCGTCCAGCTTGAGCATCAGCATGACCATCTGTTCTCCCGCAAAACGCAGCAGCTCCGCGCTGCTCTTGGTCTTATCCAAGGACAGCAGCGGGATCTTATGCGTCGTTTTCTCCAAGGTGCTGACAGCGGGATAACAGCCAACGGTCTGTGTGGGGGAGTTGGTCAGATTAAATCCCGTTTCCTTTTCCAGCATGCTCAATTCATCAAAAAGCGCATCATATTCGGCATCCGTCAGAGACGGCGCGTTGAGATTGTAGTATTCATACCGGCATCGATTCAGCTGGTCGGTCAATTCCCGTATTCTCTGCTGCTTGCTCTGCTCCATTCCTTACACCAGCCTTTCCTTGGAGAATGCTCCGAAGTTCAGTTCATAGATCATCTTTTCGATCCGTGCGTCATCGTTCCATGCGGCCTCCATCGCCGCACGGTTTTTTGCCTGTACCAAGACCAGACCACCCCGGAGCTGCATCAGCAGCTCCGGGCGTTGGGCACAAATAACTGCGAGGTTTCCCAACTGTTTCATTTTCACATGACTCCTTTTATACA
>ENA-UEQW01000083-UEQW01000083.1-human-gut-metagenome-genome-assembly--contig:-NODE-83-length-85552-cov-27.740158_pt1 | contig 85552 bp, 62 predicted proteins | sample MGYA00242947_ERZ507947 | MGnify/ENA primary metagenome ERZ507947 (study PRJEB26167, sample SAMN06115421) | human gut metagenome | host: Homo sapiens | place: China:Guizhou | collected 2015-03-17... | reverse complement strand
GCGGAATCAACTTGAAAATTTGCGATAATACGGTCATTTTATGCTTTGATGGTTTCATGGATGCTCCTTGTTTTTTTTGCTGAAATATAAGTTGCATCCAGAACCATCATCTTTCAACTTTTTCTTTTCCTATGGGATGAGTGTGATATTCGGTTATATTTTACAAGTAGAATCGGCCATATTTTTAAATTTTGTTCGGCGTTTTTTAGAGATAATCTCTATTATAGCACTTATTACCGACTGATTATGCGAAGGGAACCAAAATCTGCGAGTTCTGTTTTTGTCCCGGTAAAATAAGTCACCGTGATTTGCGTATCTTTATCCATGACATTTTTCTCTTTGATTTTGGTATTGGCTAAGGATAATTCCCACTTCGGCATCCAGATACGTTTACGGATACGGAGCCGGGGCAGTGTCACATCTCCGTAGAGAGTATGAAATTCCACCCGGTCTGCATAACTGGTCGCCGTGATTTGAGCGTCATTCAATAGACTTTCATACAACCCATGATCCAAAGTTTTTTCGGCAAGAGCGTCAAATTGGACTGCCAGGACATGCGTTTGCAGTTCTTTCAGGTTTCTGTCGCTCATGGAACTGTTCTTCAGCTCCATGATCTTCTGCCAAAGCTGATTGCGCCGTTCCCTGTTGCGTGCCAGCAAACTTCGCAACTGTTCCGCTGTGGCAAGACCATCCAGAAACATTTCATGAAGCTGTTCCTCCTTCGTCGCCAGATTTTTCAACTCCACGTCATATTCCGCCACTTTCTTTTTCTCTTTCAGCACTTCCGAAGCCTTGCGAAAGCGCTCAATCAACGCAATGGAAAGCAGCGGATAGATGGCATCATAAAGAGCGGGTTCTCCACGGGAACCGGATTCAAAACGAATCCGGCTGTTACGGCAATTTGCATGATTACGGTCAAGGGTCTGTTTATTACAGGTATAGTAAATTTTTCCATGTTCCAGCAGACAGATCAATTTTCCTCCGCATTCCCCGCAGTAAAGTCGGCCGGATAAAGGAAGCCAGTGTTTCTTTGCTTTCACATGATATTTCGCACGCTTCTGCGAAATGATTTTCTGAACATCCTGCCACTGCTCGAATGAAATAAACTCCTGACCGGTAATCTGCACATTTTTAATCAACTCACCCTGGCTGTTATACTGATAACCGCAGTAAATCGGCTGTTTTGCAATAGCATAAATCGAACTTTCATAGAAAAAGATCTCTTTCCCCCAGCGTTCGTTGCAATCCCGAATGATTGCCCGGTAAGGACGATAGGCGCAAATGTTGTCGTAGACGAAGCGGATGATTTCAACCCATTCGGGAATCACCTCGATTTTTCCGTTGCCGAGGTAGCGAATGCCATACATTTTCGCATCGCTGCAAAGTCGGCCGCTGTCTTTCTTGATCCGAAAAGCATTAATACTGTTCTGACGCTTTTTCTGCAAATCCTCATAGAGAATCTGATTTTTGATCAGTGTAATCAACTGCTGATCGAACTTGCTCAAATCAATCGTTCCTCCCTGTACCTGTAGAACTTTGACATTATTTTCCTTGAGAAGCTGATTGATGTGTCCTTCCAGAAAACTCCCGTTGATCGGACGATACAGCCGGGTCAGCTCATTGACCAATACAAAATCAACCTCGGAAAGTTTGAGCAATACCTGACTCAGCCCCAGACGGAAATCCTTTTTCGTACTTTGCGTGAGACTCCAATCCATATAGGCTTTGTCAAGCCTGGCAATTCCCTCCGCTCCCACAGGATAAGTCTCTCCGCTAGTGTTCAGGTCTTTATAAATGCCAATTACCTCAAGTTTTTCTTTTTCTGCCAGTTTCTTGCAGTTGGCAATCTGCGCCTCCACCGACTCCGAAAAATCATCTTTCCCGCTGCTCTGCCGTGCATAGATCAACGCTTTCATCACTCAATTCTCCTTCCGCTTTTTTTCTTGTCATCGCTAATATACCGCATATAAGTATATTTGACAAGTTATCTTTGTAGTAATTGCGATTATTGCCATTCTGGCAGCGATGCTGCTGCCGGCGTTGAACAAGGCGCGGGAGCGGGGGATGACCTCCCGCTGCCTCGGCAACGTCAAGCAGCTGGGGCAGTACTGCAGCATGTATTCGATGGAGTATGAGGACTACATTCCGCTGGCTACCAACAATCCAGGCGAATCCTACACCTGGGCGCCGTCGTGGATTCCATTGCTCTGGCGGTACGCGTATCCGCAGGACAAGTCCAATGGTTCGGATATTGTGGCCGCGCTGGATACAGCGAATTCGAATGTCTTCGTCTGTCCCTCATTCCGGATTGAGCAGGACTGTCATTCCGGTTACAGCATGAACTGGAGCGTCAACATGAAGAAGGATATCAACACCATGCCGAGCGCCGCAAATCAGGAGCGGCGGAAAGTCAGTTTCACCAAATATCCCTCCCGGACGTTTCTGATTATCGATGACAGCGGAATTCGACCCTTTTCCTCCCGCGGGGAGATCGGGCGGCTGCTGACGGTTCAGGGACTGAACGCGGCTCGTTGCCCGGCGTCAGCGATTGTGAGCCCGTGGGTCACCCGTCATGGGGGGATGTCGCTGAACGTCGCCTATCTCGACGGCCACGCCTCCACTACACCCGCCGGGAAGATGCATCTGGGAGGATATAATGGAATCTTCTGGACCGGGTTTTACGATCCCACCGTGGATTGACACCGGGCAGAGAAGGATTGGGAAAGAGTTCAACAAGGAGAAAAGGAATGAAACAAATCTGGATTTTTTTACTGCTTGCCGCAGCGATGTTCCCCCGGGCGGAAGCGGAGATCCGGCGGTACACCGATACCGCTTCGCTGAAGAAATCGGGGATCCGCTGGTATGCGGCGGGCGGACATGCGATGAAACCGGAAGTTTCGACCGATGTGAAGACGCCGGACGGGGAAAATTCTCTGGCGCTGAAAATCGTTCAGACCCCCGCCGATGGGAAGTTCTTCGGCAAACAGGTCAATTTTCTGCACAAGGGCGTGGTCGGGAAGGGGTGGAAATACCGGATCCGTTTCTTCTACAAGGGGAGTGTCCCCGGAAGCATCTCCTATGTGGCGGCGCGGCAGTATCCGCCCTATTCCGCCATTGGGAAACGGGCCGGGCGCACGTTGAAGGTGACCACCGACTGGCAGAAGGAGGTGCGGGAATTTGTCGTCGAAGACGAGGTCGGCTCGCCGCTGGCGTTCCCGCGCTTCATGGTGGGGCTTTATCCGGCGGGGGGTGTGCTCTACCTCGGGCCGGTTTCGGTGGAACGGCTGGACCGCAGTTATGAATCGCTCCTTTCGAACCGCTGGCTGTGGCTCGCCGACCCGGAGAACAAACTGCCGGTCGATCAAATTCCGCCGAGCGCCGCTCCGGCGGAACTGCGTGGAAACTCCTTCGATATCGCGCAGGCGGAAGGAGGTTTCTAACCGAAGGCGTGTGCAGTGTTCTATCAGGAGTTCACCGCTCCAGCCGACGGAGAGATGACGCTCGGGATGGCGGCCGACTGGTGCTTCGCCTGTTATATCAACGGTGAGCTCGCATACAATACGCTCAAGCAGGGGAATCTCTCGCAGGATTATGCGCCGGAGAATCACGTGTTCAATGTTCCGGTCCGCAAGGGGCGGAACCTGATCGCGGTGAAGGTGTTCGCCGGTTCGAAGGGGTGGCGGTTCGTCTGCGGGAAGGTCCCGGCGGTCTCCGGCAACCTCGCGCTGGCGCGGCTGTTCAAGCCGGCGGCGGGGAAGGAGTTCCGCCCGGTCGATCCGGCCCGTTTTCTCGAAGTGAAGCCGGGGACGGCGCTGGACTTTTCGCAGTTGACGGAGCGCCATCTCCCCGCCGGAAAGTTTGGACGGCTTGTCGTCCGTGAGGACGGGCGGCCCGCGTTCGAACAGCGGAAGGAGAAGCCGGTGCGCTTTTTCTCCTTCAACTGGTGCATCAGCGGCATGTGGCGGCCGGAGTATCACAAGTGGGACAAAACGAAAATGGACCGCTTTGCCGACGCGGTGCTGCGCCGCGGTTACAATCTGGTGCGCATCCATATTCCGGAACGGTTTTTCGTGGGCTGGGATATTCTGGCGAAATACCGCAAAAACACCGAGAAGGATGTCTCGATTCCGCAGACCGTCGCGGAGTTGGAGGAGGTGCTGGACAAAGGCAATCTCGACCGCTTCGACTACCTCGTTGCCGCATTCCGCAAACGGGGCATCTACGTCACCTTCGACCTGGCGGGACGGGCGATGATCACCCGTGTCGGCACCGCGTCGCACGAGGACGGCTTCAAGGCGCACCTCTTTCACAGTCAGGTTCACCGCAATCACTGGAAGCTCTTCACCGACTATTTGATGAAACATGTCAACCCCTACACCGGAACCGCCTACCGGGATGAACCGGCGATTGTGCTGGTGAATTTCATCAACGAGCAGGATCTGCGGTTCGCTTCCGGACTGGCCTTCCTGACCGGACCGTTCCGGGAGAGTCTGCGGGCGAAGTACCGGAGTGACGCGGCATTGTCGGCGGCCTGGGGCGTGTCGGTCACCTTCGACACGGTTCCGGAGATCACCGAATCGGATCTGCGCGGCGGAGGCCGCCGGGCGCAGGACACCGGCGATTTTCTGATCGCGACCATGCGGGAGATGACCACCTGGTTCTACCGGACCATCCGGGCGACCGGGTATCCGGGGCTGGTCAACCACTGGGATATGATCATGCGGACTCTGGAGCTGCCGGGGCGCGCACTGTTGCCGGTGGTGGCGCAGCACACCTATTTCGCCCATCCGAATTCGATACCGCCGCTTGGCATCATCCCCAAAAGCGTGCGGCCGAACTCCTTCGTGGGAAACAATGCTACTGACTGTGCGGTGGATCAGGGGAGTTCGCTCAAATCCAGCTATTTCCGGGCGGCGGCGGCGGCGCGTTTTCTCGACCGGCCGTTTTTCGTCACGGAGTACTCCCACTGTGCGCCGAACCGTTTCCGGCACGAACGCGGCCTCTATTTCTCCAGCTACGCCGCGCTGCAGGATTGGAGCGCGCTGGTGTCGCACGCCGACACGGTCCGGCTGCATCTGGACCCCTTCCTCAAGTTCGACAGCGCATACGACCCGATTTCGCGGGTGAATGAGGCGCTGACCGCGCTGATCTACCTGCGCGGCGATGTGAAGAGCGCGCCCCACTCGGTGGCGTTGGAGATGAAGAGCGGGAAGTTGTTTCCCAACCACTACCTCGCCGCCGTCGGCGACGACTACGCGAAACTCGCCTTTGTGACCCGGCTCGGCATTCTCTACCCGGAGATCAAGCCGCTGGAGCCGGTGGGGAAGGCCGACCCGACGGTGACGATCGTGCCGGACGCCTTTTCGCCGCTCTCGGTTTCGCAGTGGTACGTGCAGGCGGCCACCTCGCAGAATGGAAAAGAAAAGGAGCTCTTCCCGCTGCTGCGCCGCCGGGGAATCCTCTCCGCCGCCAATCCGACCGACCCGGCAAAAGGGATTTACGTGAGCGAAACCGGGGAACTGATCCTGAACACCGCCGCCGAAACGATGACCGTGGTGACGCCGCGCCTGGAGGGGGCGATCGTGAAGAAGGATCAGCCGGTCGAACTGGGCGCGCTTTCCATCCGCCGCTGTACGGTTCCGGCGTCGGTGGCGCTGGCGGCCCTCGACGGAACCCGGCCGCTGAAGGAGGCGAAGCACCTGTTGCTCATGTTCTCCACCAACGCATTCAACACCGGGCAGATCTTCGACACGAAGGAGCAGCGGATCTGCTTTGAATCGGGCAACTATCCGGCGCTGATCGAAGCGGGAAAACTGGAGCTAACCTTCGACAACGCGGGCCGCGGAACGCCGGAGGTGTGGGCGCTTCACTTCGACGGCACCCGTTCGGAGAAGATTCCGGCGACGGTGCGGGAGGGGAAACTGCTTCTGCAGCTCGACACCGCGAAACTGAAGAACGGAGCCGCCTTCTTCGAGATCCTCTATTGAAAAACCGGAAGGAAAAGCAATCCGGTACTTGACGAAACGATCGAGAGGATGTATTCTTCCCGAAGGAAGTGAGCCGGCCGGCACCCGGGCCGGAAGGAACGGAGTTCGGCCGGAAATTCGGGAGGAAGAATGGAGAAAAGTGCGCCGCTTGTATATCCGCGTGCCGACTATCTGCGGCGGAAGTTCCCCTTTTCCATCGGTTGTTTCCGTCATCGCCCGGGGGATTTCCCGCCGGACCAGTACCATGTGCGGGAGTTCTACAAGATCGTCTACTTCTTCCGGGGGGAGGGGGAGTATCTGGTCGACGGCCGGCGATATCCGATTCAGAGCGGAACGGCGATTCTGGCGCATCCGCGGTTTAAAACGACCTACCGGATCGAGGGGGTCGCGCTGGAGTTGTGCAACATCCTTTTTCTGCCGGAGTTCCTCCGGGAAATTCTGGTGAAACTGAAGACCCGCTCCGGCTTCTTCTCGATCTTCAACGAGGATGAGCCGGTGATGAGCGGACTCTATGTGTTCCCCTGCGTGAAGGAGCTGGAGAAGCTGATCCTCCGCATGCAGGAGGAGTACAATGCCTGCGAGGAGAACTATCAGGTCACCCTCGAACTGCTGCTGGCCGACCTCCTGATTCAGCTCTCCCGGAACGCGCAGAAGGGAATGCTCAAATTCAAGTCCGAGGATATTTTCAGTTCCCTGAATCAGCTGCTCGAAGCGCATTGCACCGAACCGTTTTCGCTGGCGGAGGCCGCGGCGAAATTCGGCGTCACCCGGAGCCATCTCTGCCGGCTGTACCGGAGCAGGAGCGGTTCCACCATCATGGCCGAATTGAACCGCCTGCGGTTGGCGGAGGCGAAGCGGCTGCTGCTGGAAACGGATCTCTCCGTTACGGAAGTCTGCTACAAATGCGGTTTCCGCGATCTCTCCTGCTTTTTCCGGAATTTTCATCGGGAGATGGGGGTGACGCCGCTCGCTTTTCGAAAAAGTGGACGTGGTTGATTTTTTTTAAATTTTTAGGGGAGGAATGGAAATTTCATCCATGTTTTTTCTCGATATCAGAATATAATATCTGATAGAGCGCAGCAACTGCAACACGAAAAGAGTGGATGAATCATGAAAAAAAGACCGATTGTCGCCGCCTACTACTTCCCGAACTGGCACAGTGATCCGCGCATTGAGGCACTGCACGGAAATGGGTGGACCGAATGGCGTGTCGCCGAATATGCCACCCCCCGTTTTCCCGGGCATGTGCAGCCGCGGGTGCCGCTGTGGGGGTATCAGGATGAATCGCTGCCGGAGGTCATGGGGCAGAAGATCGCCGCGGCGAAGCGGTACGGTGTGGATGCGTTCATCTTCGACTGGTACTGTTTCAACGACGGTCCGTACCGGGCCCGCGCGCTGGACAACGGATTTCTGGGAGCGCCGAACTGCCGTGATCTCCAGTTTGCCCTGATGTGGTGCAACCACAACCCGATCTACGCGCATCCGGGCAGCTACTGGAAGCCGGCGGAGAAGAACTGGGACGGCGAAACCATCACGCCGGAAAATTTCCGCTCCTGGTGCGATTTCTATATCGAACACTACTTCCGCCAGCCCAACTATCTGCGGGTGGATGGCGGATTGTATTTCTCCATCTGGCAGCCGCTCAAGATGATCGATGGATTCGGCGGAGAAGAGGCGGCGGCCGCTCTCTTCCGTGAATTCCGCGCCAAAGTGGAACAGGCGGGGCTGGGGGAACTCAATCTCAACGCGCACTGCACGGCGCCGGGACGCACTCCGGAAGTTCTGATGGCGCACGAAGCCGCGCTCAAGCGGGCGGGATTCAACTCCATCTCCAACTACGGCTGGGGATTTGCCGGGCGGATGCAGCAGCTGAAAGTGGACTATTTGAGCTGGATGCGCGAGGCCATGTCGGTTCAGGAGATGTACTGCCGCACCTTCACGCTGCCCTGTCCGCCGTTGGCGGCACAGGGGTGGGACTCCAGTCCGCGCACGGTGCAGTCCGACATCTACGATCTCTCACGCGGCTACCCGTTCAGTCCGATCGTGGTGGATGGCACGCCGGAACTCTTTCAGGAGGCGCTGCAGTCGTTGAAAGCGCTTTACGATCAGGGAATCTCCAAAAGCGAAATGATTCAGATCGCCTGCTGGAACGAATGGACCGAAGGGGCCTATCTGGAGCCGGACACCCGGTTCGGCTACGGCTATCTCGAAGCGGTCCGTAATGTATTCGGCACTTCCCCTGACCGGTAGGGTAGGGGGTGGTCGCGCGGAATTCCGGCCGCGCGACCGGTTCTTCGAGAGATTTTTCGTCAGATACGGTGGAAGACAAAAGAGAGGAGGAACAGGCATGGGCAGAATGTGGAAAAATTCAGAAAAATCCGGAAATGTTTTTACCCTCATCGAACTCCTGGTTGTAATTACGATCATCGCCATTCTGGCGGCGATGCTTCTTCCGGCGCTGAACAAGGCGCGGGAACGGGGAACGACGGTCCGTTGTCTCAGCAACATCAAACAGCTCGGGCAGTACTGCGGCATGTATTCGATGGAGTACGATGACTACATTCCGCTGGCCAGCAACAATCCCGGTGAATCTTTCACCTGGGGGCCGTCGTGGATTCCGCTGCTGTGGCGATATGCCCATCCCGGCGATAAGACCAATTCATCGGATATCGTAACTCGTCTGCATTCGGGCGGTGCAAATTCCTTTGTCTGCCCCAGCTTCAAAGTGGAACCCAACCGTTACAGCGGCTACAGCATGAACTGGAGCGTCAACATGAAAAAAAATATCCAAACCATGCCGAGTGCGGCGAATCAGGAACGGCGGAAGACCAGTTTCACCAAATATCCCTCCCGGACCTTTCTGATGATCGATGACAGCGGTCTGAATTCCTATGCCGCCCGGGGAGAGATCGCGCGCCTGCTGACCATACGGGGACTGAATGCGGCCCGCTGTTCTATTTCCGCGGTTATAAATCCGTGGATCACCCGTCATGGCGGGATGGCGCTGAACGTCGCTTATCTCGACGGACACGCCGCCACTACTCCGGCCGGGAAGATGTATCTGGGCGGCTACAAGGGAATTTTCTGGACCGGATTCTACGACGAAACCGTCGATTGAACGTTCCATCCGGGCACTCTTCCGCAAAAGACAATTGCATTTTGGCGGGAGAGAAATTATGGTATCGGACAACGAAAGGACTTTGTATGTTTTGCAGGCAATTGGCATGGATTCTGGCATCGGCGGCCATGCTGGCGGCGATCGGTGCGGAACCGTTGAAAATTCGCGGCACCGCGTTCGCCAACTGGTGGCGCATCGGGGAGACGGTCTGCTTCAAAGGGGACCGGCCGATTCTGGAGAGTGACCGCATCCGGGTGAAGGTGACCGACGTCACCGGGAAACCGGTCTTCACCGGAGAGGTCGACGGCCGGGAGTTCAACGAAAAGGGATGGCGCTGGCTCCCGCCGTCGCCGGGGTATTTCGAGGCGGAGTTTTTCCGTAGCGGCAGTGTGAACGGCGACGTTGCCGAACAGTACCGGTTCCGGGTCTACAAGCAGGATCGCCGCACAAAGAAATATTCTCTCGCCGGTGATACGCAAATCCCGGTGACGAAACATCCGTTCGGCGTGGCCACACCCACCCGGCCGGTGGCGGAGATTTCGCCCGTGTTCGGCATGTCGCCGCACTTCGGCCGCTACCGGGACTTTCTGCCGCTTTCGCGGCTGGTGGGATTCCGGGGAATCCGGGTGCACTACATCGACTGGGCGAAACTGGAGAAGGAAAAGGGGGTATGGAACTGGAAGGCGCTCGATGAGTTCATGAAGCTTGCCCGGGAGTACGGCTACTCCGAAGAGGACATCACGCTCAATCTGATGGGGACGCCCCGCTGGGCCTCCACCCGGCCGGACGCCACCTGGATCAACATCTGCATTCAGGAGTACAAGACGGTGATTCCGAAGCAGATGGAGGATTGGAGGAACTTCATCCGCGCCGTGATGCGCCGCTACCCCGGTGTGAAGAAGTACGAGCTCTGGAATGAACCGCATCTCATCGGCTACTCCTGTTTCTGGAGCGACAGCGTCGAGAACTTCGTCGCCCTGCTGAAGGCCGGTTACGAGACCGTCAAGGCGGAAAATCCGGACGCGGTCGTGCACCTCGGCGGCATCGGCATGCGGTATCTCCCGTTTTACCGGGAACTTCTGAAGCTCGGCGGCGACCGCTACTACGATGTTCTGCCGATGCATGGAAGCTGGGTGCAGATGGCTCCGTTCCGCCGGATGGAAAAACAGTTTGGCCGGAAGAGCAAGCCGTGGCTCAGCAGCGAGTGGCATGCGATGCTGCTGCGCGCCTCCTTCCCGTGGCCGAGTGAACCGATGCAGACGCGCAACATGCTCTGCGATTTCCTCAATCAGGTGCGCCAGGGGGCGCAGGAGGTGGATTTCTTCTGCATCGTCAATGCGCCGAACTTCGAGAAGGAGTGTTTGCCGTGGATGAAGAAGTTCGATCCGGGCAGTGCGAGCCACGTCTCCGGACTCTTTCGCAAGACGCCGTTTCTGGCGCCGCGCTATCAGGCGCTGGCGTGGCATGTGCTTTCCGATCTGGTGCGGGGGAAGCTGACCGTGCACGACGGATTCCGCTTCGGCGACGGGAAGGATCAGTGCGGCATTCTGCTTTCGAGCGACGCCGGTGAACTGCTGATTTTCTGGACCGAAGGGGAGAAACCGGTCCGGATCGACCGGGAACTGGCGAACATCGTCGCCGCGTCTGTCGTCTGTGAAGCGGACGGCCGCCCGGTATCCCGCCCGGCGGAGATGACGCTCGCTCCGGAGTTCTACTACATCGCCCGCAATCCGGACCGGAAACTGCTTGCGGCGGCGAAGGGGCGCGGTGCCGAGGTGCTGATTCCGCAGGGAAAAGCACTGCCTCTCTCGCACGAGATGCACGGGAACTACCTGCCGGGCAAGCTCTTCGACGCCAAGCTGGAACTGACCGCCGCCGGGCGGCGTGCGCCCCGGATGGCGCTCGCGGAAAAGGTGGTGTGCGATGCCTCCGCCCGGGCGGGGGAGATCGCCGGGTTCTTCTCCGTCGCGCTGGACCGGGAGAACTTCGAACTCTACGCGGAACTGGAGGATGCGGTGCACCATCCAGTTCCGGGGGAGGCCCCGTGGAAAGGCGACAGCATTCAGTTCGCGTTTGACGGCGGCGGGAAGGGGCTGGCCGGCGACCGGATTGAGTTTGTTCTGACGCTGGACCGCGAGGGGCGTGCCGGTGTGGTGAAGAACTTTGCCGCGCCGCTCGGCGGCGATCTGCCGGAGCGTTATACCCCGGCCAATGAACCGATGCGGACCGCGGCTGTCGCCGGGGAGCGGCGGAACGGGCGGACCGTTTACCGTCTGCGGCTGCCGGTTTCGGAGCTCTATCCGCTCACGGTTCCGCCGAATGGAACGCTCCGTTTCTCGTTGCTGGCGAACAACAACGACGGGAGCGGCCGGGCGTATTACCGGGAGTGGGCGAGCGGCATCGGCGGCGAGAAAAGTCCGGCGGAGTACGGCGATCTGACGGTGCTGCAGCCGGCGCGGGAGCTGTTGAAGGGGCGTCCGTTTCGTCCGTTCCGGCAGGGGGCGGATCAGCGCCTTGCCGCCACGGCGAACGGGTACCGTGTCGATGCCGGCGCAATCGGCAGAAAGGATGCTGCCGGGGTAGCGGTGAACGTGGGGAATCTGCTGCCGAACGCCTCATACCGACTCACATTCCGGGCGCGCGGCACGGCACAGCTCCAAGTGGTCAGTTTTGCCGGCGCTCAGCGGATCGACCTTGTGAAGCGCACTTCGCTCAAGCCGGAGTGGCAGACGTTTGAAGCGGTCCTGACTCTGCCGGAAGGGCGGAATGCGGCTTCGCTGAATTTCTTCGCCTGGGAACAGCCGGGCGTCTTCTTTGAAGTGAGTGATATCAGCCTTACGCCGTATTGATTGCGGAGAACCGGCAACGGAAGCATCTGTCGTGCGAGATGGCGCGGAGCCTCATTCAGCGTGCGGCAGATGCTTTCTCTTTCGCTCTGCTCCGTCAGGGGAGGATCTCCGGCAGTTTCTCGATGAATGTCCGGATCTCATCCCGCACCCGCCGGTAGCAGGCAAGTTTCTCTTCCCCGGTTTGCCACGATTCGGCGAGGCGGGGGGGATCGTCGAAGCCGACGTGAACGACCCGGGTTTTGCCGGGAAAGACGGGGCAGCTCTCCCGGGCGTTGCCGCAGACGGTGATCACATAATCAAACTCCTGGGTCGGCAAATCCGGGACCAGTTTGGATTTCTGTGCGGAAATATCCACTCCGGCTTCGGCCATCACCTTGACGGCATAAGGGTTCAGGCCGTGCGTTTCGATTCCGGCGGAGTACGCTTCGACCACATCGCTTTTCAGCGCGCGCGCCCAGCCCTCCGCCATCTGGCTGCGGCAGCTGTTGCCGGTACAGAGAAACAAGATTTTCACCATAACCCAATTCCGTACTGCTTTTCTGCATTTTTTCTGAAAACGATGGAAATGCAAAAATGTCCTTTGCCCTTTTTATTTGGTTCCGGGGAAATCGGCCTGTTCCGTTTCGACGGGGGAGGCGCTGGAGGCAAAGGGATCAGCAAGCCGTTTAACAGCCATGAACACGATACTGGCGGCAATGAAAATGAGCAGAACAATGGTCATGATCTTCTTTGTTCTGTCCCCGCCGCCGCAACAGCAGGAGGGCGGTTCCTTTTCGGCGCCACCGTCTCCGCAGCAGCAGGGAGCGGCGGCTTCGGCCGGAGTTCCACAGCAGCAGAGGGAATCGGTCGCCTGCGCTTCGGAGGACGCGCACTGCCCGCCGCAATCACACGCCGGAGCGGTGAGAAAACCGGCAATTTCATCCGCCGTGAGCACCTTGCCGGAACTGACGACCTTTCCATTCACGACCAGTGCCGGCGTCATCATGACGCCGAATGCCGTGATCTGATTGATCTCCTCGATCTCCTCGATCTTTTCAATTTCGCAGGGAAGATTGAGCCGTTCCGCCGCCTGTTTCGCATTGTCGGCGAGTTTTCTGCACTTGTCACAGCCCGAACCGAGAATCTGAATTTTTGTCATTTTTTCTTGCTCCTTTTTCTTATGTATGATTACACCAGCAGAAGGTCAAACAGATAGCCGCCGATCACCGCGGTGAAGAAAATCAAGGCGACGATCGCCGCGACGATTCGCGCTTTGAAGATGCTCAGCAGCATCGACATCTCCGGAATCGCCATGCCCGCGCCGCCGATGATCAGGGCGATCACGGCGCCGAGGCTCATCCCTTTCTGCACCAGCGCCAGTCCGATCGGAATCGCGCTTTCCGCCCGGATGTACAGCGGCACCCCGACCAGCGCGGCAACCGGAATCGCGAACCGGTTCTCCGGCCCGGCCAGTGAGACGATCCACTCCTGCGGAATATAGCCGTAGATGGTCGCTCCGATCGCGGTGCCGACAATCAGATAGATCAGCACGCGCTGAAGATCGCCGTAAGCGTCGAAAAACGCTTTTTTCAGCTTGCCCCGGAATGCGGCGGGCACAGCCGGTCCGGAAGATTCCCCGGAACAGCAGCTCGTTTCCGGTTCCGCGAGTTTGCGCACATAGCGCTCGGCGTGAAATATCTTCATCAGCCATCCGCCCGCCATCGCCGAGCCGAAGCAGGCGAAGAAATAGATCAGACACGCCTTCCACCCCATAAGGCTCCAGACCATGCCGACGATGATCGGGTTGAGCAGCGGGGAGACCAGCACGAACGTGAGAACCGGGCCGATGGAGACGCCGGCGTTCAGCAGTCCCAGCGTCAGCGGAATGGTCGAGCAGGCGCAGAAGGGGGTGATGCTTCCGAGCAGTGCGGCCATGAAATATCCGGCGCGCCCGGAGAGATACCGGCCGAATTTCTCCCGGGGGATGTATTGCAGAATCAGGGAAATCGCGGTGCTGATCGAGAGAAAAAGCACCACCAGTTCCAGAAAGATGAAGCCGAAGTAGTCGAGGGTATCCAGCAGTGTGTTCATGGGTTCATGTCCTCTTTGGAGGTTGTTGCAATGTTACCAGTTTCCGTAGAAAAATCCCAGAAGGGTGGAAAACAGAATGACCAGAGAGACGAAAACGACCGTTTTCCGGGGCCCCATCACGCTGTTGATGACCAGCATGTTCGGCAGCGAGAGCGCCGGTCCGGCCAGCAGCAGTGCCAGAGCGGGACCTTTCCCCATGCCCGCCCCGATCAGACCTTCCAGAATCGGGACCTCCGTCAGGGTCGCAAAATACATGAAAGCTCCGGCAAATGCGGCAAAAAAGTTGGCAAGCAGAGAGTTGCCGCCGACCAGTTTTTCGACGTATCCGGAGGGAATCAGCCCTTCCTGCCCGACGCGGCCCAGAAGAAGTCCGGCAATCAGCACGCCGAAGAGCAGAAGCGGCATGATCTTTTTCGCAAAATCCCAGCTGGTTTCAAACCAGCTTCGCAGTTCGTTCTCCCCGGCTGTGCTGGTCAAAGCACCGATGCCGAGAAATCCCGCGGTGAACGCCGGCAACGGCAGGTCGGGGAACACTACCGCCAGCACAACCACCGGAACGGCCACGCAGGCAAGTTTCCACCATTTCATGCCGTAATACCGGACCAGCATGAAGCCGAGCACGAGGGCGGCCAGAGAGGTCAGGTACCATTTGACGCTCCAGATCGCCAGCCACAATGCGCCCGAATCGTCGGATTTCCCCAGATTCGCAAACACCAGAATCGCGATCATGCTGCCGATGTACAGGACATTCTGCTGGAGCGGTCTTCCGGATTCCACATCAACTGGATCGGCCGCCATGCGCGCCTTTTCCTGTTCTTCCCGGCGGAAGATCAAGTGCATGCACACGCCGATCACGATCGAAAGACCGATCGCTCCGACTGCGCGGGCGATTCCGAGTTCAACGCCCAGCACCCGGGCGGTCAGTACGATCGCCATGATGTTGATGGCGGGGCCGGAATAGAGAAAGGCGGAGGCTGGTCCGAGACCCGCTCCCATCTTGTAGATCCCCGCGAACAGAGGAAGAATCGTGCACGAGCAGACCGCCAGGATTGTACCGGAAACAGATGCGACCAGATACGCGATCCATTTTTTCGCCTTCGGCCCCAGATACCGCATGACCGCTCCCCGGCTCACAAATACGCCGATCGCTCCGGCGATGAAGAATGCCGGAACCAGACAGAGCAAGACATGTTCTCTGGCATACCATTTCACCAACGCCAGCGATTCGATGACCGCATGGTCGAACCGTTCCGTCCCCACCGGCAGACAGTAGCAGAGGAGAAATCCTCCGACGAGTCCGGCCAGCCATTTCCATTGTGTTTTCCACATGTTGCGCAATCCTTATTTATTTAGCTGAAAGACGAAATGAAGCGTCAAAAAAAATCCAATTACTTCTGCTGTTTCTCGCCGAGACACTGAAGGACCGGCAGAATGCACGGGCAGGCAAGGCGGTAGAAGACCTGCTTGCCCCGCTTGTCGTCGACGATGATTCCGGCATTTTTCAGGATGGCCAGATGTTGACTCATGGTGGCGAACCGGATACCGACCGCTTCGACAAATTCGCAGACGCAGTGCTCCTGACCATCCGCAAGCTGCTTGACGATCCAGAGCCGTGTGGGATGGCCGAGCGCCTTGAAGACCTCCGCTTCGTGGCGGCAGCACTCTTTGTCGAATTTCAGCATGGATTCTCCTTTCATTTAGTAATATAACTAAATATCGTAATTTTTCAAGCTAGATTTGGAAAAAATTATCTCCGCCTTCTGACAGATTGTTGCGGAAAACAAAATCAACATAGAATGAAAACAGAAATGTCGTCTAAAAAAATCCCCGCGGCTGCGGGGGGGAGGATTTTGCCACGATTTTGCCACGAGGCGATGGCAATGTGTCTTTGCTGAATTTTTTCACCGGGGAATCCCGGGCATCTTCCAGGAAGGAGCGATATCGGTTTGCGCCGTGCGGTGAGGCGGCAACGGAAGCATCTGTCGTGCGAGATGGCGAGAGCCCTCGTATACACCGTGGTGCGGCAGATGCTCCGTTCGTTTCCCGCTCTGCTATGACCGGTTCTTCCGGAACGCTTCCAGCAGTACGCGTTTGCGCGGATTGTCCTGCGACGGCTCGAGTTCATCGTCGGAAGGACCGGCGTATTCCAGACTCCAGATCTTCGCCTCGCGGAAGGCGTGGTAGGTCCAGTCCCACTGGTTCTCTTCGAAGACGGTGATGTAGTCCCGCAGAAACTGGTCTGCTCCGTCGAGACAGGCGCGGGTGGAGAATTCGCCGACGTAGATTTTCGCCTGATGATCCCGGGCGAACCGTTTCACCGCCTTCAGGCGGTTGCGCACCCCCTCCAGATTCCACGGGGCGCCGTAAAAGGTCCCGGGATAGGTCGGTCGCGGTTTCCCCGCCTCCCGGTCTCTCTTGGAATAGGGCGTGTGGGTGTAGGCAAACGGATCGTAGCAGTGTACCTCGTAAATGATGTTCTTCAGCTTCATCGGCGAGAGGTAGTCGAAGGTGTACTGCGAACTGCGCAGATTGGAGGCGACGTAGATCGGCGTCTCTGGATCGATCCGGCGGATCGCCTGCGCCGCCTTGTGCTGAATCTCCCAGTAGTCGTATTTCGTCGGGTAGTTCTGGCGGGGCTCATTGAACAGGCCGTAGCCGTAGAGAGCCGGATGATCCTTGAATTTCGTCGCCATCCGTTCCCACAATGCGACGAAACGGGTTACCGCTTCATCGCTGCCGAAGATGCCGGGAGAATTCTTCTGCGTGTCATTTCCACCGGGAACCATGTGCAGGTCGATGATCACTTTGATGCCGTACTTCTGCCCGAGATCGAGCACTTTGGGAATGACGTTTTCAATCTTGTCATCCATCGCCCGGTTGTAGAGTTCCGGCTTGTTCCGGGCCCAGTCCGCGGCAACGTTGAGCTGGAGCCGCAGCAGATTGACGTTCCACTGTTGCAGTACCCGGAAATTCTCCTCGTTGGCCTGATCGTGGATCGGGCTGACCACTCCCCGGTGGACCGGCCGCGCCTTCACCGCATCGGAGTACTCGCACTGGTACCCGATGTTGCATTTTTGGAAACTGGTGACGATGCGGAAGGTGGAGAGGTCGTAGCGGAGCTTGCCTGAGACATTCTGCACGACAAAGCGCAGTTCCGCCTCCGCGGCATCCGGGCTTACGGTGTGGCTGAAGGTGAGCTTTTTGGAAAAAGTACCGTAATGCCCGTTGCTTTCGGCGTAATGTTTCTGCCCGTCGGGGGTGGTGTAGAGCAGCATGAATTTTGTGCCGAAATGACGCTGTTCCGGTTTCGTCAGATGGTCCGCCTGTGCATCCACCGAGAAGGTGACGACGCTGTTCCGGCAGGGGGTAAGGTCCACCTTGTAGATGACACCGTTCAGGCCGGCGGCTTTTTCCGGCGGAACGTTGATGAGAACCTCCTTCCCCTTGCGGACCGCGCAGCCGATGACGCGGGCGTTTTCCGGTTTGAGAAATTGTTCCTCGCCGGCGCAGACGGGAAGCAGCGCCAGACCGAGCAGCAGAGAGAACCACTTCATGAAAACTATTCCTTCCTGTTTTTCTTGAATGCGTTGAGGAGTACTTCCCGACGGGGCGTCGTCGGGACGCGGACAAGGTCGTCGTCCGCGGTTCCGGCATATTCGACATCCCATCCCTTGGATTCGCGGAAGGCGTGATAGGTCCAGTCCCATCCGTATTCCTCAAACACTTTGATGCAGGAGGCGAGATATTGTTCCGCTCCCGGCGCATAGGCCGGTGCCGAAAATTCGCCGACGTAGATCTTCGCCTTGAACCGCTGCTCGAAGGCGCGGACATAGGTGAGTTTTTTCCGGATCTGGACGAGATCACCGCTCCAGTGCGTACCGTAATAGTCGCCCGGGAAGGTGTTCACCTTCACCCGGCCCGCTTTTCGATCGGCGGCTTTGCGGATGAAGTGGTGCGTGTAGTCGAACGGTTCGTAGAAATGAACCTGATAGATGATGTTCCGCAGTTTCAGAGGTTCGAGATAGTAGAAGGAGAGCGGACTGCACATCATGTTGCTCTCCACGTAGATCGGCGTTTCCGGGTCGATTGCCCGGATTCGCTTTGCCGCTTCGTACTGAAGATCGCGGTAGTTGTATTTGGCCGGCCGGTGCTGCTTGGGTTCGTTCATGAGGTCATAGCCGTAGAGGGCGGGATGGCGGTGGAATTTTTCGGCAATTTCCTCCCAGATCGCCAGATACTCCTTCACGGCGTCGTCGTTGTCGTACAGACCGTTGAAGTCCGGATTGTCGGTCATGCGGTTGCTTCCGGGAGCGGTGTGCAGATCGATGATGATTTTGATGCCGTATTTCTGCCCGAGGTCGAGCGCTTTCGGGATGACATTGTCGATCTTGTCGCGGATGAATGCCCGGTATTTCGCCGGTTCGCTGCGCGCCCACTGTTCACTGGTGTTGAGCTGAAGCCGCATCAGATTGACGTTCCAGCGCCGCAGTTCGCGAAAATCCTCCTCATCGGTCTGATTGCGGATCGGACTCATCACGCCGCGGTGGACCGGGCGGGCCTTTACGGCGTCGGAGTATTCGCAGACATACTCCTCCTTCGGCGGCGTGAAGAGCGGCGTGAACTCCAGACTGGCAAGATCGAATTCCGCTTTGCCGGAACAGTTGTTCAGTGAAATCCGCATTTTGCACTGTCTGGCGTAGGGATCGAGGGTGAAGCCGAACTGCAGTGTGCCGTTTTTGAGTGATTCGTTGCGGAAAAAGCCGCCGCCGAGCCGGTCGTGGCTGTCGTCGTCCGCCCGGTAGGAGAGGCGAAGGTCGATGCCTTTTCGACGGTCCTGATCGGGGCGGAAGCCGGTGAATTTGCCGCGGATCGTCCCGATCAGATGGCAGGAGGCGTATTGGCCGAGATCCAGAGTGAACTCCGCATAGTTCTCCAGCCCCTCGCGTCCGGCAGGAACGTCGATGGTCAACATTTTCCCCTCGATTCTGGCCGCAGGGGTGCGTTTTGCCGGCTTCAGTTCGGGTTTGACGGTTTCGCCCGCCGCGGCAAATGCGACGAACAGACAGCCGGATAACAACAAATGCAGCATGGACATGATCTGTTTCCTCCTCAGAATCCGGGGACCGCGTGGACCCCGTATTCCATGAATCCATTTTCGTGGATGAGCTCGCCGCGACTCTGGGCCGCGACATGTCCATCCAGTGCGAGAGCGTTGCACCGCGATGCGTGGCGGGTGACGACGGCGACGATGCTCGGATTGGTGGTGCCGTTGTTGCAAGGGTAGGCGAATTCACACGACTGGTAATAGAATCTCCAGGAATTGACATCCACCAGTCGCTGGGTATCCGCCAGCAGCGGGAATTTCGACGGCTCTTTGGGGATGAACATCCGCCAGTTGCCTCCCAGAACCTCCTGCGCATTGGTGCCGGTTCCGATCCGTTTGGTGTTGATCGTGTTGGGCCTGTTGAGCCACCAGCCGTTGTTGATGCCGTACCCGACGCCGCGGTTGTCTTCCTTGAAGGTGGGATCCGTGGATAGCTGCACAGCGGGGCAATAGGTGCCCTTGTAGGTTTTGATATATCCCGCGTTATAGAGGCGGCCGCGCCAGCTGGTCTTGTCCTCGAGATCCCAGGCATTGTATGGCGTCATGCCGTCGAAGTCGTTGCAGTAGGCTTGAAGGGTCAGACCGAGTTGACGGAGATTGTTCGTACAGCTGATCGCTTTGGCCCGGTCGCGCGCTTTGTTGAGTGCCGGAAGCAGCATGGCGGCGAGGATCGCAATGATTGCAATGACGATCAGAAGTTCGATAAGAGTAAATATGTGACGCTGTTTTCTGCTCCTGACTGCATTCGGAAGTCGGGGCGTGTGAACTCCTCCGGCCGAAACTGGATGCAAAGAGCGTATTGCCGTTGAAATTGGGGTAGAACCTGTGCTGACGTGTGAAAGCATTCCCTTTCTCCTTTCGATCAGAAACTTGATCTGACATGCCGATTTTCCATACGATTCCAGTTTGACGTTGCGTTCATAGGGGCGCAGCCATTGCTGCCGTGGAATTGAGCTTTCTCACGGTAGCCCCTTTGTGGTAGCGCTTGAAAAAAACGAATTCCTGTTGACGGCACAGGTCTTCCGGTGCGTTGATGAGCTCCATGGCTTTGGCGACCCTTGCCTTGTTGTCCGGGCAGAAGCGGGTGACATCCATGGGGAAGAGAAAACAGGGAGCGGCCGGGGCGAGGGTGACGAGGGAGATGTCTTCCGGAATCCTCAGATTCAACTGATACGCGCAGTAGATCAGTTCCTGGCAGGAGCGCTGTTCATCGCAGATCCATGCGGTATGCTCTCTGCGGCGGAGTGCGGCAAGGAGCGGGGCGGGATCTCCGTAGTTGTCGCTGACGACATCTTTTTCCAGACTCAGTTTCGGGTGCACCGATTGAATTCCCTGAATGTAACGGCGCAACCGGAGGCTCGGCATGTCGTCGATGGAATGGATCGTTTTCTGCTCGCCGATGCAGCAGACGACGCCGATTTTCCGGTGGCCGTTGCGGCGGAGCAGTTGCGCCTGACGTCTGCCGGCGTCGGTATGATCCGGGTGAAGCATGGCGCCGTGGCACTCTTCGCGCTCTCCGATGGTGATCAGCCGGATTCCCGCCTCGAAAAGTTTGCCTTCGATCTCCCCGGTTCTGTCCACGGATCCGAACTGAACCAGCGCGTGCGGTCGGAGCTGCATGCACTGCTCCAGGCATTCATTGCGGTTTCCGGTCAGAAGCAGCGTCTCATACCCTTCGTTGGTGCAGGCTTCCGCCAGGAGGCCCATGACGTCGTTGTCATTCATCCGGTCGATAAGGCCGAAAAGCGAGCTGAGGAAAATCACCAGCTTCCCTTTGCGGGCGGAGTTGAGTTTTCCGGCGATGTTGTTGCTGCGCCAGCCCATCTCATAGATATGGTTGAGGATTTTTTTCCGGACCTCTTCCTTGACGCCCGGCTTGCCGTTGATCGCCCGCGAGACCGTGCCGATGCCCACGCTGCAGGCCTTGGCAATGTCCTTGATGGTCAGATTCCCGTTTTTCGTCATCTTTTTGTCTTCTCGCAGAGTTAAAAAAATGGAAATATTTCCAGTTTTCTCTTCTATTATACCCGAAACAGAGTAAGAAAGCAAGAGCGCAAGCAAAATTTTTTTTAAATTTTTATAGGTGCAGATTGTAAAAAGCTATGCAGATGACGGCAAGCCGTGACTCATGATCTTCCTGCGGATTTCCTGTAATGCTTGTTACCGGCAAGTTTCGGCACAACATTCTACCGGGACGACCACTTTCGGAATGGACGCGGCTCATGTGATACTGCTGAAAATCTGCGGGCAGAAACAGGGCGAGCCGGGGAAGCTGTCCCCGACGGTGGGGCGTCAGTCGGCGGAAATCAGATAGGCCATCACACCGTGCGGACGGAGTGCGGTATCCGCTGAAAAGGTCGTCTCAGAGCCCCGGCGGGTCGTGACGACCGAACCGGTGCGGCGTCCGGAAAAATCGAGTGTCTCCACCCGGCGCACCGCGGGAAGGCGCAACGTCACATTGACCCGGCTGCGCCGCAGCAGGAGTGGCGCTTTGCCGTAGGCTTCCAGAACGGTCCGCCGGAAGGTGCGGAAGGTCTGTTCCGTATTGGCCGTCTCCACCAGATGAAGCAGAAGCAGTTTACGGCTTTCCGCGAGGGGGGCGCCGTCGAGCGAGAGCAGGGCGACGGTCTGCGGCTCCCCGGCTCCGGTGATCCGCAGACGATCGCCGTGCAGAGTGCCGGTTCCGCAAAGGGCTTCCGTTTCCGGGGTGACGACGCGAAGAGTATTGGATTCTGGATTCAGCTGGAGTTCGCCCGTTTCACTGCTTATCGCCTGCCGGTTGCGGATTGCGCGGAGAAATTCCTGTTCTTCCGGCCGCAGCGACTTCTGCCAGCGGGGGCGAAGGTCAACGGTGCGTATCGCCGACGGAAGCGGTTTCCCCGCCGGGAGAACTCCGATGCGGGAGCGGAGCCCGAGAAATGAGAATTCTCCAGCGGCGGCCTGCATCGCGGTACAGGCTTCCGGAGAGAGCGTTTCCAGCTCCCCGCCGTCGAACCGGATCGCAAGCTGTTCCGGGGCAGGGGAGAGGTCGCCGCGGAGGAATAGGGCGTGAACCAGGCGGTCGGCCAGTTGAGCCGCCGAGTCTTTGGCGATATCGAATCCGCCGATCATCTGGTTGTTCAGTGTCTCTCTGGCGTGGGACCAGGCGAAGCGATAGATGCCGTCCCAGTCCTGCAGAGCCGCATAACCGCCGAACATGGGGGCGTATTCTGAACGAAACCGGTTCGGATAGCAGTAGTTGACCTCCGTCAGCACATAGGGCCGACCGAATACCCGCGACGGCATCGGGATGCGGACATGGGCCGCTCCCTGACCGAGAGCGGAAAGTTGATGATAACGCTGCGGCGGTGCCCAGCGGCCGGGAACGAGGAGGCGCATATGGTCCCAGTAGGCATGCATGTCCACGACCTGAAGTTCCGAACGGACCCCGCTCAGGGGGTACTCGGAAATAAAGTTGAGATCTGTGACCAGCACGTCAGTCCGGATCTCCTTCCTCAGAAAATCGGTCATCTGCCGGATTCTTGCCCGGTCCATGCCGTTCAGAAAGGTGTGCCAGAGTCCGCTCTGCTCTTTTCTGCAGCTGTCCGGCAGGGGCGCGTGCCGGTCGAGAAATGTCTGCCACTGTTTCTGAAATTCACGATGGATCTCCGGAATCCGGTTTTTCGGCAGTTGGAAGGATAGATTGCTTTCATTTACCAGACTCACCAGATACAGAGCGGGATCTTCCGCCAGTGAGAGACCGGTGTAAGGATTTTTGGCCGTCAGAAGCGCCCGGGTGAACCGTTTCCAGTTTTCCTGCGCGGCGGGGTCAATGTGGAACAGCAGTTTGGCTCGCCCCGTGGAGACGCCGGGAGCGATTTCGCGGCTGGCGTAGAGATCCAGCGTAAAATAGATGCCTCGCTTTTTCAAACAGCTCATCAGATAGTGGAGCGAGTCGAGTTTTTGCGGGTCGAACTGGTCGGGAGCTTTGCCGCGTTCGGCCATCAGCAGATTTTCAAAATGGTGGAAGCGGACGGAATTGTATCCGGCCCGCGCAATCTGCCCGGTGAACTCCTCCGCTTCCTGCCGGGTGAGATAGTTGGCGCTCTGACAGAGATTGACTCCGAGAAAACGGATACGCTTGCCCGGCGCGTTCCGGAAGACGAAATGACCGGCCGGATTGACGACGATACGGCCGTATTTTCCGGCCGGGGCTTCCAGCGTGCCGGAGAAGTCCAGCGGAGAATCCGGTTCCGTATGGCGGGAGAAATTGACCGGAAGCCACTGCTGCCCCGCCCGGATCACCTCCTGCTTCTCCGGCATCTCAAATTTCGGCGCCACGTTTGACAGTGTGGCGGCACAGATCATCCAGACGGTGTTGCCGGCCGGATGAAACTCCAGACCCGCCGCGTCACCCGTCAGGCGGAATGCCGAGGCGTACAGCCCTGTACGGGCCTTGAAGTTGTTTCCCTCCCAGGCGATTCCGGCATTGCGGAACGGTACGTCGATCCACCAGTTGCCGCCGTCGATTCCGGAGAGAAGCGGGAAATCTTCGCGGCGGCCGTCTCGGTAACGGACGCGGAGCGTCCCGAATTTTTCTCCGGATGGCGGCGTCCATGCCGTGGCGTGAAGCAGATACAGATACGGGAAATTTCCCGGAGCCGGAACGCGAACCTCTGCCGTCGGCGGAAACTTCGTCTGCGTGCGGGACAGCACCAGACAGCTTTTCCCCTCGTTGACCGCCGGATTCACGATCTGGAAATCGATGCCGGCAAAGGAGAGTTTCCCCGGCTTCAGCGTGGCCATATCGTTCTCCGGCCCCTGATCGGTCCAGCCGCCGATTCCGTCGCCGGCCCGGTCGTCGCGAAACCCCATGTTTGCCACACGATCGAGGGGAATGGGCCGGTTTTCCGCCGGGGTGAACTGCCAGAGCAGTTCCACTTCGTAACGGCCGGATTCTTTCCGCTTTTCGCCATTCAGATGCAGGGAGAGAGAGTCGCTCCATTTCCGGTTGTCCTGTACCATTATGGAGAAAGTGCCCTGCAGTTGGAGCGTGCCGGAGGTTGTGCCGATCGTGAGCCGGCGGGGGTGTTTCGGATAATACGCCAGTGTCGTTTTCTGCCATTCCGCAGGAATCTTCAGCGGTTTGCCGTCCACAGAGAGCTCCCGGAGGGGTTCGAAGGGGATTCGGATTTGATAATCGAGCTCTCCGAAATCCGGGAATTTTTCCGACTGCAGCGTGCTGTGAAGTAAAATTGCGTCTCCTTCCGGGCGGCAGATGGAGTGAAATTCCATGGTCCGCCCTTGTTCCGTCAGGATTCCACGGCCGGGAGAAACTGTTTTGAAATCAGCGGTCTGAGCATTCAGAAAACGGCTCCAGCCCGGCATGGCGATCCGCCATGAGCCGGAAATGCCCTGGTGAACCCATGCGCCTTCCGGCGAGAGGTCCAGCCCGGCGAGAGAACATGTTGCCGCCAGAGTAAAAAGGGCGACCAGGGGAAAAACAGCGGTTCTGATCATGAAACGAGAGCTCCTTTAACGGTTTGCAGTGGGTTCGGCCGGTGTCACAGCCCTGGTTTGAAGAAATAGGTGGTGTCTTTTCTCGCCCATAGATCGAGCGGCAGGATGATTTCGGCGGATTGATATTCCGGCAGCGCGGTCAGCGCTCCGTGGCCGTCGTAAAATACCGCGGCCGCCCGTTCCTGATGGCGGAAATGAATGCGTGAATGCCCGATCGAGGAGTAGTACATGGCCACGTTCAAAAATTGGCTTTCTCCGGTGGAAATGTTTCCGTATGAATCGGCAAGAAGCAGAATCCGCGATGGCTGAAACGGCAGAGACCGGGAGTCCTGAGTGACTTTTTTGAGCTTGAACGAGATCGGCCGTCCGCCGTTGAGCGGTTCTGTTCCGGCATAATTGACCCCATAGGTGTAATACCAGGAGGTCGCCATGTCATTGCGGTTGAATTTATGCGGAGCAAACGAGGGGCAGAGAAACTGGTCGGGATCTGCAATGACCCGATTCCGGTACAGAGCACAGTTCCAGAGGTTGTCGTCGGTCATGGAGGAAACGTTGGATGCGTTTCCGCAGATTCCGTCTGTATCATTGGAGTAGGTGGCCAGGGCGAGGCCGATCTGCTTCTGGCGGGAGAGGCAGTTTGTCGCTGCGGCTTTTCCCCGTGCCGTATTCAAGGCCGGCAGCAGAAGGCCGGCCAGAATCACAATGATCGCAATAACGATTAATAATTCAATCAACGTGAATGATCGTCTCATTTGACCCCCCTGACAAACTGCTGTTTTCCTGATGCTGACGGTTTGTTTTCTTATAATATTATAGTATCCCCGGAAAAACAAGGGTTGTTTTTTGTCATAAGGGGGAATTGTCAATCCGATGAAAAAACAGCGGAAAGGGTTCTATCATTTCTCTCAGGCCGGATTTGTGGAATCGGAAGTGCCCGTTCCGTTCTATGTGAACGGTACCGGTATTTCGCAGTCTGCAAGGGGTAAAATTGAGCAGAAAAGGGGGATTTTAAATCAAAGTTCCGGATTCCTCTGGGTTCTCTCCGGAACGCTGGAGATCTATGACGGCCCGAAGCTTGTCACCGCTGAACCCGGCCACGTCTGCTTCTCTCTTGCCGGAGAGGATCTGTGGCACCGTGTGCTGTCGGAGGAGTGTACGTTCCGCTGGCTGACGCTTGCCGGTCCGCTGGCGGAGGCGGTGCTGCTTTCCTACCGTTATTCCCGGCACCAGATCGCCGGGAATCCTTATCCGGAGAAACTGTTCCGCCGGCTGGACGCCCTGATGAACAACGATTCTCCGTTGTATACGCGCATCAAGAGCGCGATTGCGCTCGAAATCCTCGCGTATGCCGCGGGGGATGACTGGCATGCCAGCGAGAATTTGCGGACGATTGACAATGCGCTGACTCTGATCCGGAGCAATCTCTCCAATCCAGAACTGGGAGTCGCCTTTCTCTGTGAGCGGCTGAATCTTTCGCCCGCGACGCTGAACCGGCTGTTTCAACGTCAGCTGGACTGCTCCCCCGGACGGCTGATTCTCGACCGGCGGCTCCAGCTGGGGATGGGATTGCTTGCCGGGAGCGATCAGTCCATCGCGGAGATCGCCGGGAAGTGCGGATTCCGCAACTCCAAGACATTTTCCCGGTTTATCCGCCGCGCAACCGGATTTAACGCCCGTGAGTATCGCCTGCGCAAACGCGCCGAAAACAACACCTCTCCGACGGGGGCGCTTTCCGCAGGAGCCGCGGCGGCGGAGGCGGGAACGGGGAGGGCGCCCCGTATCTGACATGCCGCATCGTCTGGCGGAGCGTGCCGGCGCGCCGGTGGTTGGAACATTCCAGAGACGTTAATTTTCGCGCGGAATTGTCTTGAAAAAGCTGGAAACGACGGTACAGTAATGCAAGTAATTTTCGCTCCCGTGGAATGGGGGCGTTGCGCCAACGGTCAAGGGAACGTTCTCTTATGTCAATTCTGGAACAATTCAATCAGGGGCGCGTTCCGGCGGAACGCATCCTCCGCCGCGGCTCACACAGCTGCTACGCGATCCTGCACTTCGGGCTCAACACATTCACCGGAAAAGAGTGGGGGTACGGTGACGAGGATCCTGCCATCTTCAACCCCGCCGCCTTCGATGCGGAGCAGATCGTCTGCGCCTGCCGCGACGGCGGACTTTCCGGCATCATTCTGGTCTGCAAACACCACGACGGTTTCTGCCTGTGGCCGACGAAGACTACGCCGTACAACATCTCGCGCTCGCCGTTCCGCGGCGGGAAGGGCGACCTGGTGCGCGAAGTCGCCGACGCCTGTCGCAAATACGGCATCGAAATGGGCTTCTACGTCTCCCCGTGGGACCGAAACCATCCGGATTACGGCACTCCCGCCTATCTTGAGGTCTATCAGGAACAGTTGCGGGAGATCTACTCCGGGTACGGTCCGGCGTTCGAGGCGTGGTTCGACGGCGCCAACGGCGGCGACGGTTTCTACGGCGGCGCCCGCGAGACCCGTCGGATCGACCCCTCGGTCTACTATGACTGGGGCCACACCTGGAAGATTGTGCGCGATCTCCGGCCGGAGGCGGTGATTTTCAGTGACATCGGCCCGGATGTCCGCTGGCCCGGCAACGAAAACGGACTCGCCGGGCGGGAGGCGTTCGGCTCCTACACGCCGCACGCTCCTGTCGCCGGGAAAGAGCCCGCACCCGGCTTTGCCTGCTGCGCGGAAGGCGAGAACGGCCACGCGGACGGGCGGTTTTTCATTCCGCCGGAGTGCGATGTGCCGCTGCGTCCGGGCTGGTTCTACCATCCGGAACAGGATGCGCTGCTCCGGTCGATCCCCCAGCTGGCGCAGATTTACCTGCGTTCGGTCGGTTGCGGCGGGTTTCTGAATCTCGGAATCGCGCCGGACCGCCGGGGCGTTCTGCACGAAAACGACGTCCGCCGCCTGCGGGAATTCCGGAAGATGGTGGAGGCGTTCAACAGCGGAAATGCCGCCGCCATGGAGTTCACCCTTTCCGCCGGAGAGGTGGCGGTGGAGGAGTTCGGCCGGGAGATCTCCTTCAATTTGATCGATATGGCGGAGGATCTTTCCCGCGGCGAGTCGGTTACCGGATACGCGATCGAAGTGCGGCACAACGGAGAATGGAAAGAGGTCGTTTCCGGCAAGGCGGTCGGACTGCGGCGGATGAAACCTCTGCCGGAAACTTCCGGTGACGCGCTCCGGTTCCGTCTGGAATCCGCCTGCAACAGCACGGCGGCGCTGACGCTTGTCTGCCGGCTGGTGCCCGGAAACCTGCTCCAGTGCGACACTGCGAATGCGGGGTTGCTGAACCGCGAGGACTATCACGAACTGCATCCCGGAGAGAAGAAGGGGATGTCGCTGGAGTGGCGTTTTGCGACGCCGTTTTCTCTGCATGGATTCCTCTTCACGCCGGTGCCGGAGCACTGGGCGGGGACGCCGGATAAATTCCGGTTCGAGATCCTGACCGGCGGAACGTGGCGGACGGTGGCGGAAGGGGAGTTCGCCAATCTGCGGGCGAATCCGATTCCGCAGCAGGTGCTGTTTCCGCAGGCGAGTGCCGACGGCTGCCGCCTGACTGCGCTCCACTGCCTCGAGCCGGGGGAGGCGCTGGTCTGCGGTTCGTTCGGGTTGCTGATCGATTGAAGGACATTTCCCCCGGCGTCGATTTTTCCGGGGGATTTTTCTGCACTCAGATGCTCGGGTGATAACGGTTCCGGCGCAGTTCCTCGGGAGAGAATCCGATTCGCTTGCGGAAGGTCCGGTAGAAGACCGAATACTCCGCATACCCGCATCGCGCCGCGATCTCCTTGCTGGTCAGGCGGGTCTGCAGAAGCAGATTCACCGCCAGCCGGAGCCGGGCACGGGTGATGTAGGCGTGAAGCGGGGTGCCGGTCTGTTCGCGGAACACCCGGGAGAGGTGCTCCCGCGATACGCGGAAGTGGTGCGCCAGCGTCGCCACGTCGAGCCGTTCGGCGAGGTTTCCGGCGACGTGGTTCTGCACATCGCTGACCAGGGAGCTGTGCGGTGATTTCCGCAGCTCCTCCTCCAGCGGGGAGCAGAGTTCGTGGATCACGTCGAACACCAGTTTGCCTCCCTCCAGCGGCGTCAGCGTCAGCACTTCGTCGCGGTACTGGCGGTAACGGAACAGCCGTTCGACCAGCGGGGAATTGCGCGGCACATCGAAAAGATACCCGTAGGTGCGGTTGATTTCCGCGATGAGATTGCACAAGGTGTCGCCGTAAAAGGCCATCCAGAGGAAATTCCACGGCTCGGTGCCGTCGGGCGGGTAGTAGTAACACACCTCGGGATCGTTGTGGTTGTGCAGAAAGGCCCGGCCGGGCGTGAGCTCATGGTCGACGCCGCCGATCCGGATGCCGCCGCGCCCGCCGATGGTGATCGAGAGCTGGCCGCCGCCATCGCCGCGCAGCCGGCCGTCCAGCCGGTAGCGCCGTTCATGCTGTATTTCTTCGACGACGACCTCCGGCACCGGCAGATTCCCCAGCGGGCGGAGCACTTCAAAGTGGACCTGCCACTTCCGGACGTTTCTGAATTCCATGATATTTTCCTTTCCCCGCACTTATTCTACACGAAAAAAACAGATTTTCAACCATTTCTCACAAAAGGTGTATGAATATCACAAAATACAATGATAAACGGACTTGTTTTTTCATTGGCGTGCCTCTATACTAAACCAGGGACGGCAGGAAATCCCGTCACAACAAGGAGTGAAACATGGCAAAGATCAACGTCACAATCTGGAATGAGTTTCGTCACGAAAAGGAACATGAGGCGATCCGGAAGATCTATCCGGAAGGCATCCACGGCGCCATCGCGCGGGGCATCGCGGCCGATGATTTGAACATCCGTCTCGCTTCACTCGACGAGCCGGAACACGGCCTCACCGACGAGGTGATCGCCACCACCGACGTGCTGATCTGGTGGGGGCACTGCGCTCACGGCGAAGTGCGCGACGACATCGTGGCGAAAGTGCACAAACGGGTGCTTGAAGGCATGGGGCTGATCGTGCTGCACTCCGGCCATTTCTCGAAGATTTTCCGCGCGGTGACCGGCTGCAGCTGCTCGCTCAAGTGGCGCGAAGCGGGCGAAAAGGAGCGGCTCTGGAACATCGCTCCGTTCCACCCGATCACCCAGGGGATCGGGGAGTATTTCGAGCTGGAGCATGAGGAGATGTACGGGGAGCGTTTCGACATCCCCGAGGACGGCAAGTTGATCTTCATCAGCTGGTTTGAGGGCGGCAACGTCTTCCGCAGCGGGGTGACCTTCGAGCGCGGCTATGGAAAAATCTTCTACTTCCAGCCCGGCCATGAATCCTATTCGAACTTCTACAATGAAAATGTCCTCCGGGTGATCGGCAATGCGGTCCGCTGGGCGCGTCCGGTCTTCTTCCGCGAGATGGGTGCTCCCTGCTATCCGGCGCTGGAGGAGATCCGTTCGGTCGATCCCGCCGCGTTCAAAGCGGGCGTGATGCAGAATGCGGACGGCAGCAATAAGTAATCACAAAAAATCAGGAGAAACAGAAATCATGGCAAAGTTGAAGGCTGGAGTGATCGGGCTCGGCATGGGGTACAACCATCTCCGTGGTTACATGACCCATCCCGACGTCGAGGTGGTTGCCGTCGCCGACCGGCAGGCGGACCGGCGGGAACGGGCGAAGCAGGAGTTCGGAATCGAGAAGGTCTACTCCGAAGGAATCGATCTCATCCGCAATGAGAAGCTCGACATCCTTTCGGTCGCCGTGCCGAACAATCAGCACAAGGATCTGACCGTCGCCGGGTTGAAGGCGGGCGCGCACGTTTTCTGTGAAAAGCCGATGGCGCTCAACACCGCGGAAGCCGAAGAGATGCTTGCGACCGCGAAGGCGTGCGGCCGCCAGCTCGGAATCGATTTCAGCTATCGCTTCACTCCGCAGTCCCGCGCGATGAAGGCGCTGGTGGAGGAGGGGCGGCTCGGCGAGATCTACTACGCCCGCAGCGTGTGGCTTCGCCGCCGCGGCGTTCCGGGCGGGACCGGGTCCGGCTTCAACACCGAAGGCGCGTCCGGCTCGTGGTTCTACGACAAGGCGCAGTCGGGCGGCGGTCCGCTGATCGACCTCGGCGTGCACCGGCTTGACCTCGCGCTCTGGATGATGGGATATCCGGAGGTCGCCTGGGTGATGGGCAGCACCTACAACAAGATCGCTCCGTCGCTGGTCAAAAACTACACGGTGGAAGATTTCGCCTGTGCGATGATCAAGTTCCGCAACGGTGCGACGCTGGAGCTCGACGCCTCGTGGGCCGGCAACATCAAGGAGAACGAACAGATGTCCACCCGGCTGCTCGGCGACAAGGGCGGAATCTACCAGTACAACCTCAACGAAGGCTACACCTACGACGTCGAATACTATCAGGAGATCGACGGCAAGCAGTATGACTGCAAGCTGCATCCGCCGGTGCCGGAGGTGCGGAGCGCCTACCACATGTTCGTCGATGCGGTGCGTGACGGCAAGCCGTTCATGGCGACCGGAGAGCAGGGGGTGATCGTGATGCGCATTCTCGATGCGATCTACGAATCCGCCGCGACCGGGAAACCCGTCGCCTTTTAACTTGACGGAGAGAAAGTTCCGCCCGGCGTCGAACCGGGCGGAATTTTTTTCCCCCCGCCTGCGGCAGCGCATTCGGCGGCTCACCCTTCTGCGCCGCGCCAGTCGATCACATAGCAGAAGTGATGTTCCGGATCGTCGGCGAGATTCCGGTAGGCCGTTCCGATGGCCGGGAGCTCCGGCGCAATCACGCCGGTGAGCAGCGGCGCGAGGCGGTAGCGCCCCTGCATCGTCCAGCGGACCGCCCGCTCCAGATTGGAACGGATTGCGGCAAAGGGGTGTTTCATCTCCCAGCCGGAGAGAAAGCGCAGGTCGCGGTTCCAGATTTCCCGGCAGAGGGTGGAGGCGGCCAGCTCTCCCTCCCGGACGATTCCCACCATGTGGCAGATTCCGCCGTCGCAGAGTGCCGCCGCGGCGGCAGAGAGGGTCCCCGAGCTGGACACGGTGTCGATCACCCGGTCGAACGTCTGTTTCCGCCGGCCGAACTCCTCCGGCGTGATTGTTTCTTCTACGCCGCATTCCCCGGCCAGTTCCCGCCGTCGGGGGGAGCAATCGACACCGGTCACCCGGCAGCCGAGAATCCGGGCCGACTGGGCGGCGAGGTTGCCGACCGGCCCGAGTCCGATCACCGCGACGTGTGCCGGCAGAGCGCCGAAGCGCAGCAGCGGCAGCAACCCGATGTTGGCGAATCGAAGAAATCCGGCCAGTTCCAGCGGAAACCCCTCCGGCAGTTCCACCAGCAGTGTTTCCGGGCCGAACGCCCGGCAGTTGCAATGAGCGCTGTGACTTTCGCTCATCGAGGGGAAGACGAAGTAATGGCGCCCGGTTTCATCGTGTCCGGTCATGATGTAGCCGGGGCGGCATGTTTCACCGCCCCGGATGCAGAAGAGTTCCGTGCCGGGGCTGACGGTGGTGAAATCCATCTTGAGAAAGCGCGTGTCACCGGAGGGAACACATTCCTTTTCGTCGAAGTCGGGATGATCGAGGCCTTCAAAACAGAGTATCCGTTGTTTCATGGTATAATTTCCTTTGAGGGGAGCAGGTTGATTATTTCCGGGCGGCGCGTCGCTCTTCGAACTGCTGTTGGACGACGGCCAGAATCCGCATGGTTTCGGCGCAGTCATCGAGAGAGGTGCGAGAATCCGCCGGAGCGCCGGAGCGGAGGGCGTCGCAGAAGAAGCGCAGTTCGCCCAGATAGCCCATCCGCTCGTTGTTGTCGCCGAACGGAGCGAACCGCCACCCCCGCAGGGCGGCATTTTGTGACGGAGCCGGGAGATTCCACTCCAGCCGGTCGAAGCCGTCGGTGAAGAGCATCGTCCGGTCGGCGAAGAAGAGCTCCGATTGAAACCGCAGATTCCCGTATCCGGGGGCGACCAGCGTGTGAAGCAGGACCCGGAAGCGGCGGTTGTCGTGATCCTCCAGCAGGATTTCCACCACCAGATCCTCCGCGCCGAAGAAGCGGACATAGGAATCGATGGAACGGATTCTGCCCAGAAACGCGGTGGCGAAATTGATCGGATGCACCGCCTGCACCAGCAGATAGCGATGCAGAAACGCGCTGTCCTCCACACCGGGCATCCCGTAGATGACATCGTGTCGATACGGGCCGCTGGTGAGGTAGTTGATTGTGCCGTACACCGGGTCGCCCGCTGTTGCGCGGATTTTTTCCAGTTCACGGAAGAAGGCGGCGTGACGCATCATGAAGCCCACCTGGCCGAACACGCCGGCATTTCTGGCGGCGGCGGCGAGAGTTTCCGCTCCGGCGGCATCGGGGGCGGAGGGTTTTTCGCAGAAGAACGGAATCTTCCGCTCAATGCATGCCATCCCGGCCTGGCAGTGAAGAGAGGGCGGGCCGACGATGACGGTGCCGTCCGGATTTTCCTTTTCCAGCATTTCCCGGTAGTTCGTGTATGCGCGGGGGATTCCATACTTCCGGGCGGCGGCCTGCGCCGTTGCGGCGGTGCGGGTGCAGACCGCGACAATTTCCAGATCCGGAATCGTGTTTAACGACGGGTAGATGAACCGTCTGGCATGATCTCCCGCCCCGATGACGCACAGTTTTATTTTTTTCATTTGCAGCGCTCCTTTCGACGCGATATAGTATACGGCACAGCCGATTTTCCGGCAATGGACAAAAATGGTGTTTTGATGGACAAAACTTCTGTTTCCACGATGATTATCCCGCAACCCTATCTGGTGGACGTCCAGACCCGTCATGCCCCGGGGGAGTGGTACGACCGGCCGCCGGAGGGAAGTGCGGTGCTGGCGATGTGCTTTCGCAGCCGGGGCCGGATTCTGACCGCGTCCGGAATGGAGGAGTTCTCGCCCGGGGAGTGCATCTTTCACACGCCGGATTTCCCCCGGAAGCACGGCAGCGACGGGGAGGGGTTCTGCAACGACTGGTGCTATGTTGCCGGCGCATTTCTTCTGCCGCGTCTGCAGGCGCTGGATCTTCCCTGCAACTGTCTGCTGGCGACCGGAAATCCGGCGCTGTTCGAAGATGCGCTGCGTGAGGTGAAGCTGGAGCTGTGGCATCATGACCGCCATTCGGAGCAGATGATCGCCGCCGCGCTGGAGAAACTGCTGATCACGGTCCGGCGGGCGGTCGATCTCGCTGGACGTCTCGGCGGCGGAAACTCCGCCGAGCTTCTGCATTACCCGGCATTTCAGGCGTTGCGCACCCGGCTGATCAATGACTGCCGCCGGAATTTCACGGTTGCGGAGATGGCGGCGTCGCTCCACCTGAGTCCGAACCGGTTCGCCGTTCTGTACAAGGCCTTTTTCGGCGTCACACCCTATGCGACGCTGTTGGAGGCGCGGCTGATGGCGGCGCGTTATCTTCTGCACAGCGGGACGCTTCCTGTCAAGGAGATCGCCCGGCAGTGCGGCTGGTCCGACGAGTACTATTTTGCGCGGTTCTTCAAACGGCGGACCGGGTTGACCCCCGGCGAATTCCGCCGTGGAATCACCCGGCGGGCAATTCCCGTTCCGGAACGGCGGCCGGACCTGCCGGCGGATGATTCGGAAAACGAAGAATAAAGAAGCATTCCGGCCGCCGGCCGTTATTGCGGGGCAGAGGGGCAGGGGCCGGTGGACTCGCGGAGAATCAGCCTGGTCGGTACGACGATCTGACTTTCGCCCTTTTCGCCGTTGATTTCCAGAAGAAGCTGGTCGAGCGCGTTCCGGACCAGTTCCGAGTAGTCGATGGCGAAGGCGGTAAGCGGCGGCGACTGAAACGGAGTGACACTGGTTTCTTCATAAACGATGAGCGAGACATCCCGGGGAATCTCCCGGCCGCTGTCCCGGATCGTTTTCACGCAACGCGAAATCCATTCGATCGGAATCAGGATGAACGCGGTGAACCCCTCGTCCAGCAGAGTGCGGAGGTGCATTTCCATCTCTTCCGGACTGCTCGCGCAGATGTTGCGGACCGATTCCCGTATGCCGTATTGCCCGGCGATGCGGTAGAACTCATCCAGGCCGCGGTTGCGTTCCCGGTCGGTGGCGACCGGGCCGCGCAGCCGGGCGATCTTCCGGTGGCCCAGCGCGACGAGATGCTCCAGCGCCTGACGGCTTTCGCCGTCCGCATCGGGCACAACCGAATTCACGTGGTCGAGCACCCATCCGAAGTTGTTGATGACCACCAGCGGAATGTTGTGCTGTCTGCCCCATTCGCTGGAGATCCTCTCTCCGACGGCGAGGGCGCCGTCGATCAGCTGGCTGTCGAGGGCGGGAACATCGTTGCGGGGAAAGATGATCATGTGGAGCTTGCGCTGTCTGGTCTGCGTGATGATCTCATCGACGAAGGCGTCGAACGAGTATTGAAACCAGGGCACCAGCACGCCGATGGTTTTCACATGTTTTCCGGAGGTGTTTCGGTAGTTCAGCTTCTTCGCCAGCGCGAGGACCTTCTCCCGGATTTCCGGCGCGACATCCGGCTTCCGGTTCAGGGCGCGGGAGGCCTGCGAGATCGAAATCCCCAGATTTGCCGCAATATCGCGCAGCGTTGTTTTTCTGACCGGACTCATTGGGCGCCTGCTGTTTCGGGGTTCCGTGACTGTAACGCTATAAGATGGCAGTGATTCCGCCGGGATGCAAGTGCCGGATGGATTTTTTTCGCAAGATGATTTTCAGCGGGTACGGAAAATCTGCGTTTGCGGTTTTTTGCGGCGATTTTCGAGGTCCGGGGGTTGCTAATTTTTTGTTTTTCGAGTATAATGAAAGGAGTGAAACTCACTGGAACATCGGTCCAACCGGGAGCAGGAGATGAAAAGATATTTTACTTTGATTGAACTTCTTGTCGTCGTAGCGATCATCGCCATCCTTGCCGGGCTACTGCTGCCCGCGTTGAACAATGCGCGGGAACGGGCGCGGAGCGCCACCTGTTACAACATCATGAAACAGCTTTCTCTGAGTGTGCTCGGGTATCTGAACAACAACAAGGACACCATCTCGCTCATGACGACCGATTGGGGCATGTACTGCTACGACAGCGTGGATTCCGCAGGGCACAGCTCCTATGTCTACGAGGCACTGGGACTGGCGAAGGGAATCTGCGCAAAGCAGGCCTCGGTGCCGGTGGCCCGGGTCTGTCAGTCCGCATTTACCAAGGCGTTCCCGTTTGCATCGCTGACGGATGTCAAATACTGCAACGCCTACAGCGGTTGTTCGAAAAAGGAAAAACATTTCAAGTTCTTCGGGCTCTACGGAATGCGAGTCGATGCGGATACACGCGCCGCAGTCACGGATGGGAGTTACTGGTTTCATAAAATCAGCCGGGTCCGGAAGCCATCTTCAGCTGCATTCTGGGCGGAAGGGGTGAACCAGTTTCAGAAAACTTCTGCCATCGGCAATCTGAGCAAGGTGGAGACCGGCGCATGGAGCCATCAAAACCGCAATACGATCCTCTACTTCGACGGCCATGTTTCCAGCATCCGCCCCGGGGAAGCAACTTGTTCCCATGTCGGGGTGACCGCGGATCCCGCCTGCGGCAGCTGCGGTTTCTGGTTCCCCTATCTCTAGCGGGGGGCGGAGGGATGAATTGCACGAAGTGATCGATCACGTTGATAAGATAACAAGAAAGGTGGTGTGACGTATGAATCCAGGGTTGTTTTTTGCATTGTTGTTCGGGCTGACGCTTTCGCTGCCCGGTGCGGAACTCTTGCAGGAGTGGGATTTCAGGGGGGAAAAGGTCCCGGGGATGCGGTACGATGCAAAACGTGTCTCGTTCCGCCCGGCGCAGGAGAGTACGCCGGCGGGGGATCCCTGCGGGGAGTTCACGATTCTGGAGGCGAAGGAAGGGAGTTCCCCCTGGAGTCTTCAGATCAATTTCGTGTCGAAACAGACGATTGTGCCGGGGGGGCGTTACCGTTACCGCTTCTGCATCAAGGCCGATCGCTCCGCCGAAATGGGGGCGAACTGCATTCAGGATCAGAAGCCGTGGGCGATGATCGGCAATTCGCAGCGCAACTTTACCGTGACCACCTCCTGGCAGGAGATTTCGCGGGAGTTCACGGCAAAAGCGGCGTATGAGGGCGTGATCCGTTCGCCGATGCTGATGGCGGGGAAACTCCCGAAGGGAACCCGCTTCCTGGTGGGGGGCGTCAAACTGGAGAAGGTGGTGAACTTTCTCCCGCTCGCGTTGAATCCGAAGTGGACGCTCTTCCTTTCGCCGGAGTTGAAATCCGTTTCGCTGGAACAGGTGCGGAGTGTTCCGGAAACGCTGGGCGGCGTCGCCGGCAGGACGGTGGAGCTGCAGGACGGTGTTCTCGATGTTGCAAAGTACGGCAGTTCCCCGGGGGAGAAACGCCCCGCGGTGCTCTTCAACGAGTTCAAGGCGAAAGAGGATGGGGTCATGCAGATCGGCTGTGCGGCCGATTACTGGTTCGAATTTTACGTCAACGGGGAACTGGTCTACGATACGCTTGCCACCGGCAACCGCGAGTCCACCTACCTGCCGACTGATCACATCTTCAATTTCCCGGTGAAGAAGGGGAGAAACCGGATTGCGGTCCGGGTGTTGAGCGGTTCGGCGGGCTGGAAGTTCGTCTGCGGTGCGGTGCCGTTCCGCGAGAAGATCAGCCGGATTACCGAACTCAAGCGGGGGAAGGAGTGGCGGCCGGTGAAGATGGATCCTGTCCAGTGGAAGCACATCACGCCGCAAAGGATCGACCAGTGGAAACGGATTCCCGGTTCCGCGCTCGATCTTTCGCAGTATGTGAAGCGCTATGACATCGACCGTTGCGGCCGGCTCCGGGCGGACCGGACGGGGCGGCTCTATTTCGAGGCGGCGCCGGAGGAACCGGTCCGGCTGCGTGGATTCAACTTCACGCCGCGGGACTGGTCGCACGCATTTTACAAGTTCACTCATCCGGAGATCGAGGAGTTCGCCGAGGAGATCCGCCTGGCGGGGATGAATGTGGTCCGGTTCCATTTTCTCGACGCCGGTCTCGCCGGGAACAGCGGTCTGCCGAAGCAGGGAAAGGCGCGCAAAGCGCTCGCCGAAGTGCCGATGGCCCAGAGTGTGGAAGCGTTGACGATCGACCCGGCGTTCGCCGACCGCTACTACTATCTTCTGAAATGTCTGCGCGACCGCGGCATCTATCTCATGCTCGACATCGTCACCAGTTCGGAGATGTTCACCGGTGCGGTCAAGACGGATGATTCCACCTATGCCCGCTTTCGGCTTTTTCACGATCCCCGCTATCGGAACCACTGGAAGGCGGGATTCGATTTTCTGCTCAAGCGGCCGAATCCCTACACCGGGAAGGCGCTGATCGACGATCCTCAGCTGGTCGGAATCACCTTCTTCAACGAGCAGGAGCATCTCTTCAACTTCAACAAAGGGGGGAAGATCGCGCTCTTCACGCCGGAGTGGCGGAGATACTGGAATCCTGCGGCCCCCGAAACGGTGCCGCCGTTCAGCGGGGACCTGTTGCGCGCCGACAGTGCCGACGGTGCGGCCGCCCGGAAGTTTCTGCGCCGCGAAATCGCCGCGATGAACGCCTTCTACCTCGGCGTGGTGAAGGAGTCCGGATTTCAGGGATTCGTCACCAACTGGGATATGTTCATGCGCAATCTCGAAGGGGATGCCCGCGGAGATTTCAACGCGGTGGCGATGCACACCTATTTCGCCCATCCGGGGAAGGCGGCGCTCTATCCCCCGAACTACCGCCAGCGTCTTCACTACGGTGCGTGGCTCAAGGGGACGATGGCGACAGTGAGTCAGACCAGTTCGCTTTCGCTCTTCGACAACTACCTCGGCCGTGCGGCGGCGACGCGGGTGCTTGGCAAGCCGTTCTTCATGACGGAGTTCTCCCACTGCGGCTACAACCGTTTCGCCCATGAGGCGCCGCCGGTGTGGGCCGCCTTCGCCAGTCTGCAGGACTGGCAGATGCTCACGCCGCACAGCAATACGGTCAAGCTCTATTATCAGCCGTTTCAGCCGAATGCGTTCGACGCGGCGGAAAGTCTTTCCGGCGTCATGAATTCGCTCTTCTGCGCTTTCGGCTGGCAGCGGGGGGACATCCGGAGCGCGAAACACGCCGTTTCGTTTCACGTGCCGGAAAAGGTGCTGAACTCCCCCGACTACACCGGCGCGATCGGGGGTGGATACAACGCCCTCTTTCTGCTGACGAAAATCGGTTCCGACTACCGCAATCCGGCCAATCCGGCGGCGACGCTGCAGGTGGAGCCGGAGCACTTCTCCGCCGCCCGGAGCATGGGCATGTGGGTGAAGCTGAACGAGGAGAACCGGCGGAATCTGGAGATTCTCCGGCAGCAGGTGGCGAACCTCCGCCGGGCGGGGGTGCTTCCGGCGGGGAACCGGACCGATGTGGATTCCGGGCTCTTCGAGAGCGAGACCGGCGAAATCCGCACCGACGTGCGCAACCACACGCTGACGGTTGACGCCCCGAAGTTTCAGGCGGCCGTGGTGAAAGGGAGCGGCGCGGTGAAGCTCTCGGCGCTGTCGGTGCAGTCGGCGAGCACACCCTGCACCATCGCGGCGATTTCGCTGGAAAATGAGAAGCCGGTGGTGGATTCCGGGCGGCTGCTGGTGGTGATCGGGACGATGTTCGCGGCGGAAAACGCGGTTTTCTCCACCGAGAACTTCGACGCCGAACTCGACGTCGGCGACATGCAACAGCTGATGCGTGCGGGCAGATTTGATTTCTCGCTGAAAACCAGCCGGAAGGGTACGCCAAAAGTTTACGCGCTCAATCTGAATGGTTCGCGCGAACGGGAGCTGCCGGTGGAACTCCAAAACGGCGCGCTCCATTTTGCGTGGGATACCTCCACGTTCGAATACGGCACACCCTACTTCGAAGTGGTCTATTGAAGATCCTTCAGTCCCTGGCCGGACAATGCGGCTTTTGTCCGGATCGATATGAAAAATATTTCTTATTAATTTTTTAAATATAATTAATGTGAAATATTTTTCATATCAGCTCTTGAATTTCACGTTCCTGTGATGTATACTGAAAGCAGACAGAACGGGAGCGAAAATGAATCGGAAGATCACAGTCAGGGAAATTGCGGAACACTGCGGCGTCAGTATGGCGACCGTTTCGCGGGCGATCAACGGGAACTCCTATGTGAGTCCGGAGCTGCGGAAGAAGATCCGGGAATATCTGGAAGATATCGGCTGGGAGCCGCGTAATCTGCCGGGGACGAGGCAGAACGGGCTGGAGCCGGAGGTGGCTGTCATCGCCAGTCTGGAGCTGCTGGACCATCCGGAGAGCGCCCGTGAGTTGAAGCTTCTGGTGAGCGAGCTCTACCTTGCCGGATTCCGGCCGGTTCTCCGGCTCGGGCACCGTTCGGAGTCGTTGCGGCGCTGTCTGGAAACCCGGCCGGACCTGGTGGTGCTGAACGGGTTCAGCGACCGTCTGTACGAGGATGTGAAACGTCTGCAGGAAACTGGAATCCGTGTGGTCGGGCTCGGAGAGGCCCATGCCGCTCCCTGTCCGCTGGTGATGAGCGATCATTTTGCCGCGGGGCGTGAGGCGGCGGAAACGCTGCGGAAGCACGGGGCGCGGCGAATCGCTCTTTTCGCCATGATGGGGGCGCAGCCCCATCCGGAGGATCTGGGGAAGATCTATTCCCGTTCGGCGAAGATCATCCGGGGTATCCGGGAGGTGTTTCCCGAGTTTGATCCGGCGGCGGACGCGGTGAGCGACTGTTTCGGCGATCTGACCGAATTCAAACGGATGCTTTCCTCCGGATGCTATGACGGCTGGGTGCTTGGGGACGCCCGGCGGCTGGAGGAGATGGTTGCGCAGGCGGGGGAATTTCAGGTGATGGAGAGCCGGGTGGTGCTTTTGCAGACGCATGCGTTGTCTCCGGTCCCTTCGATCTGCCTCAAGGTGCTGGCGGAGAACGAACTTGCCCGGATTCGGAAGCTGCTTGAACTGATTCAAAGACCCGTCGGAAACGCGGAGCGGAGCGTGAGCGTCCCATACCTTGGAACCCGCTGCGGCGGAAGGCGAAGAATGAAAGGAAATTCGGATTCTGACCCCGGAAAACTTGAGGGTTGAGGGGAAAATGGAAGAAACTCCAGTAGCTTTCGCGCTGATCGGCGATCCGCAGTACGCGGACCGGGAATCCTGCGGAGAACGCAACTACCGGTCCGGGCACCGCCTCCACCGGGAGACGGTGCGGCGATTGAACGGCATCCGCGATCTCGATTTCGTGGTGAGTCTCGGCGATCTGGGCGACGGCTTCTCGCGGGAGGAGATCCCGCTGATGCTGGAGAACCTTCGACTCTCCACCGTGCCGGTCCGCCACGTGGTCGGGAATCACGATTATGTGCAGTACTCCGAGTCGGAACTGCTGAACCTATTCGGGCTCAACAGCATGTCCTATGATTTCTCCGTCGGGAAGGTGCGGTTCATCGTCCTCAACGGACTGGATGTGAGCCGTTTTTCGCCGCCCGGCTCGGTGCGCCGCCGGCTCGCCGCCAAATTCCGTGCCGCCCATCCGTGGCTTGATCTGCGGGAATGGGATGGCATGTTGTCGCCGGATTCAAAAGCGTATCTCAAAGAGAAGCTCGAGGCGAGTCGGGATGCCGGCGAGCTCGCCGTGATCTTCTGCCACGTGCCGCTCTGGCTCGACGCCAGCGGCGAAAACGCGCGTATGTGGGATCATCAGGAGCTGCTCGAACTTCTCGACGGTTTCGACCATGTCCGTGGCTGGTTCTCCGGCCACTATCACCCCGGCGGCATCGCACTGCGCAACGGCGTGCTGCACAAGACGGTGCGTGCAATCTGCAATGCGGCAACCCCGACCGCGACCGTCGTCCGGATTTATCCGGACCGGATCGAACTGGAGGGGATCGGGGAAGAGCGGAATTTCATCTTCCGTTTTCAGGCAAGTTCCGCCTGCATCCGCGGATTTGCTCCCCCCGGCAGCATCGTCATGGCGGATACCGGCGAACTGGCGGAAACCGCGCCGGACGGCACGTTCGCCCTGACCGTCGTTGCCCCGGGAATCTATTCGCTGAAGGCGGTGGCCGAGGGAAAAAGGGATACGTTTGTCCCGAATCTCCGCGCGCCGGCCGATGGCGTCGTGATCGCGATGGAGGAGGCGCCGGACCGGCATCTTGTCCGGGGGGAGTGTTCCGGACCGGCGACGCTCAAGATCACCGATTCCGGAACGCCGGTCCGCTGGTTCGATCTCGCCGGAACTCCGTTCGGCGGGGCGGAGGTCTCCCGGCCGGTATGGCATGAAAAATCCACGAGTTTCTGGACACGCGGATCTTACGCGTTTTCCGCCGCAGGGCGCCCGGAGGTGCGGGAGGAGCCGTACTGGCCCGAATTGCGGGAACGGGGGTGGTTCAAAGGGGACTTTCATGCGCATCTCATCCACGGGGAGAACATCTATCAAGGGAATCTGCCGCTCTTCGCGTTCGCGGCCCGGGCGGAGCATTACGACTGGCTCTGGTGTTCCTCCCGGTTCGCCAACGACGGCGATGTCACCGATTACAAGCGCCTTGCGGAGCGATTGTCCGACGACCGCTTTCTGCTGCGGCTCAATGCCGAGTTCCCGAAAAACTGGCGTGGCCACGTCGGCAATGTCGGCGTGGAACCAATCACGCTGTTGACGGATACCGAAGGCGTGACGAATTTTGAACTGGCGCGGCGATACATCACTTCGCGCGGCGGCGTGGCCATACCGGTTCACCCGCTTTACAACGACGTGATTCGCGAGGAGGATGGCCGCCGATACTCCTGGATGACCGGGAAAGAGGTCTTTCTCTGGCTTCTCTGCGCGCCGGAGATGATGCCCTGTCTGGATCTTTTCTACAACGCCGACACGCCGGGCGCATCGGAATTCTGGTATATGCTGCTGAATCTCGGCTACCGGATCGGTTGCTGCGCGACCAGCGATTCCGCCTTCGACGTCGGCCGGACGCCCGGCGACGGGCGCGGCGCGACCTTCGTCCGGATGGAGGCGCTGACGGAGGCGGCACTTCGGAAGGGGCTGCGCGAGCGGCGGACGGTCACCACCTGGGATGGGGCGGTGGTTTTGCTCGAGATCGACGGCCGGACCAGCGGCGATATACTTGTGCCTGACGGCACCCGGCGCCGGGTGCTGCTCACAGTGTACGACCGGCCGGGGAAAGCGATCGACTTGAAATTGATCCGCAACGGGCTCTGCGTTACCACCTTTTCCGGAACGCTCCCCGCGACCGGAACGCTTGTGTTCGAGCAGGAAATCATCGAGCGGGAACTCTGCTGGTATCTGGCCGAGTTGCGGGAAGCGGGAGTTCCGGAGCGGATCCGGTCTGCGGCGTCGCCGATCTATTTCCGTGACGGGCGGTTCCGCGAACCCGAGGTGCTGGCCGCTCCCGCCCGTTTCAGCCGGGAGTTTCTGGACTGGATGAAATTTCTCACCATCGACGAGCTGACCCGTGTTGCCACGCTGGAGCGCTTCCGGAAGTTTCTCTCCCGCTGAGCCGGCGAATCTCCGTCTCACGCGTCGCCGCGGTGGCGCCACTCCCCCGGACGGAAGCCGATCACCCGCAGGAATTCCTGGGAGAAATAGAACTCGTTGCAATATCCGAGCTGATAGGCGATCTCCTTGAGGGACAGCTGGTCTTGATTCAGGAGATATTTCGCCTGTTCCATCCGGCAGGCGATCCGGTATTCGCGGGGCGTGCAGCCGAACTTTTTCTTGAAGTTCCGGCTCATCACCACCGGATTCAGATGAAATTCCGCAGCGAGGGAGGTGATGGAAACAGGAAGATCCAGATTGCTCTCCAACCGTTCGCGGATCAAGTTCAAGTACCCGTAAGCCGGAGGGGTGCCGCCGACCAGCAGCGAGAGGGCGCAGAGCAGAGAATAGGTTTCACCCATCAGCAGCGACAGTGCCTCCCCGCTCGTCTCGCCGATTCTGGCGGAGATCAACCGGAACTTCTCCTCGAACAGGGCAGCTCCTTCCTGCGAGTCAAGGCAGAGCGGCCGGGTGAGATTGAGCGTCTCCAGAATGGAGAGAAGATTGATTCCCTTGATCTCCAGCACCTTTTTCTGGTAGAAATTCCCCCGGCGTGACTGAAACCGGTAATGGACGCCCGGAGGAAGCAGAAGAAGTTTTCCGGGGTTCAGCAGGATCTGTTCCGTCTCCACCTCAAATGCGAGCTGCCCGCGGGAGAGCGAGACAAGAAGCAGGTAGGGGCAGTTGCTTTCTTCGAAGGAGAACGGTGAGCGCCGGCGGCTCTCCTCCGTGGCGTGGGGGTAGATCGGCCAGCTCCGGTTCCGCCCGCCTTTCCAGTGCAGAAGGGTGTGCAGCTCCAGCTCACGGTACTCGCCGGACATGTGGCGAATGTTTCTGCGAATCGTCATTTTTCCATATTTTTTCAGTTGTTTTCCCATATAATTTATCACGGGAAATTCTTGTTTCAAGTCCTTTTTTGTGGTATAATTTTTACTGCAAAAACGGAGGAACAGATGCGCACAATCATGGAATTTGCAACGAGAAGCCCGGCGGTTCTGCCGCCGATCGGGAATGGGGAGCTCTCCCTGCAGATCGATCCGGAGGGCGCCATGTCGCCGGAGTTCGGATTGAAAAGCATCTGCCCTGTCAGCAACTGGCAGGGCATGGTTCCGGGAATCCGCCGTGCGGGATGGCGTTGGAGGGGAGATCACCGTGCGGGGAGGGAACTGTTCCCGTTCGGCTTTTTCACGCAGGAGCTGCCCGGCCGGGGCGAGCCGAGTCGCCGCAGACTGACGTTCGATACCGACCTTGCGGAGGTGGTGAGCGAGATTTCGTGGGCGGATGGTACGGTGTTGACGACCGAGATCTTCTGCCATGCGACGGAAAATCTGGTGGCGATTCGCAAGCGCGCCTCGGCCCCTGTGCCGTTCTGTTTCCATCACCATCCGGAACATCGGCGGCTCACGATGAAACCGCGGAAACCCGGCTTGTGGGATTGCATTTACGATCTGGATGAAATCCGGGAGGAACCTTTCGCGCTGTTCGCTTGCGGCCCCGGCTTCACGCCGGAGGAGAACGGACTGCTCTGGCGTGGAACGTTGACCGGGTGCGTCTGGATTCTGGCGTGGGGAGAGGCCGCCATCCGGAAAGCCGGGAACCTCTCTTTCGAGGAACTTCGCCGGGAACACCGTGCCGTCTGGGCTGCCTTCTACAAGCGCAGTACACCGCCACTGCTTCCGACGCGGATGAAACGCAGTTACGATATGGCGCTCTACCATTTGAAGATCTCCACCACGCGCTGGAGTGTGCCGACCGGTCTCTTCGATTCACACTGGCACGGCCGGTTTTTCGCATTCGACGAGCTCTTCATTCTGCGGGGGCTGCTCCGTGCGGGATGCTTCGAGGAGGCGCGCAGAATTCCGGCCTTCCGCATCGCCACCTTCGAACGGGCGAGGCAGCGGGAGTGCAAGGATGCGCGGGGCGACGGCAGCTGCTTTTATCCGCTCGAGACTCTGGAAGACGGAAGTGAGGGCGCTCCGGCTGGATTCTGGCTTGACCATGTCTTCCACAACGCCAATGTCGCGCTCTGCATTGCGGAATATGCAAAGTGTTCCGGCGACATGCGGATTCTGGAACAGGGCGGGAAAGAGGTCATCCGCTCCTGCGCCCTCTTCTTTGAACGACACATGCTCTACGAATGCGGAGGCCGGACGATCCTCGGCAGCTGTACCGATATGGAGCGGCTCGGGGAACACCGGCGCAACGCCTTCATGACCACCTGTGCTGCGATTGCGCTCTTCCGGATTGCCGCCGAATTCGCCGGTTCTCCCGCCGACGCCGGGCGCTATCGCGACCTGGCGCAACGTCTGGAAGCAGGCCTCCCGGTGGAGAACGGGCGTTTCGTCGCCTATCCCGGCGGGCCGGCGGCCTCCATCGGACTGCTGGGCGGATTCTACCCCTACGCGGTGCTTTCGCCGCAAAATGAGCTGGCGCAGGCGGCGCTGGATTCCTTCATCGCTTCCGAACGGCAGGTCGGCAACATGTACGATACCGGCAACTCCGTCTGCGCCTGGTACCGTCTCTGGAAGTGCATGGCCTGCCTCTATGCCGGACGGCGGGAAACGGCGGAGAATGAACTGGAACTTCTCCTTTCGGAAACCGGTTCCTGGGGAGAGTTGTTTGAAATTTACGAAAAATCCATGCGTCCCTTTTTCGCCACTGCGGAAGGTATTTTTCTCTCTCTGCTTCATCAACTTTACAAGCCGTAAGGAGACCGTATGAGAAAATTCACTTTAATCGAACTTCTTATCACGATTGCGATCATTTCCATTCTTGCCGCGCTTCTGCTGCCGGCGCTGAATTCTGCCCGGGACCGGGCGCGCACCATCCGCTGTGTCTCCAACAAGAAGCAGTTCATGCAGGGGCAGATCCATTACAGCGACGACTACAACGGCCGGATGGTTCACACCGCGCAGCTCGACGGTGCCACGCGCCGCTTCAACCGGATCCTGACCGGCAGCCGGATCGCCGTCACGCATCCGCTGAAGCCCTATTTGCCGTGGAGTGTCATGGTCTGCACCATGCTTCCGGATATTCCGACCGTGGAGGACATCAACTGGAAGGCGCAGGGAACCGGCAACAACATGGAGATCGCCGGCACCGTCGGCATGTGGTGGGATTACAAAGATACGGAACTGGAAAAAACTCTCGAGAAAACCGGCGACATCTTTGAGAGCGATCGCGGTTCCGCCGACTGGATTACCCGTTACTGCATGATCCTGCCGGGCAAGGCCCGGGCTCCCTCCTCCACCTATATTGTGGGGGATTCCGGACTCAACAACGCCAATTACGGACGGGACGCGGGCTGTTACATCATGGAACCGACCCGTACGACCGAGCGGCCCACGCTCCGGATGATCCACCAGGGCATGACGACCGTGGGCTTCCTCGACGGACACGCCGGAGCGTATTCGCCGCATCAGCTTCGTGAGACCGCGACCGGGTTGAACTCCTATTACAATCAAAATCTCAACTGGATTAAATTCTGAAAGGAAATCTGTTCATGCAACCGTTTCGAATCCTGTTCTATCTGGCTGTGCTCGGCGCCTCTTTTTGCCTCCCCGCGGCGGAGTCGCCGCACGGCGTCTGCGCCCATCTCTGCCGGGGAGAGTTCGCCGATGCCGAGGAGGAGTTCGGCATCTTTCGCGATCTGGGGCTGGGGGCGGTCCGGGTCTCCATCCCCTGGAAAATTGTCGAGCCGCGGCAGGGGGAGTGGGACTTCCGGATTCCGGACCGGGTGTTTGAGCTGGCCGAACCATCCGGGGTCGAAATCCTCCTCTCTCTCGGTTGTGACCAGACTCCGGCTTGGGGAACTCCGGTTTCCCGGCATCAGGAGGCATTTCTTTCCTTTCTCCGGCAGTGCGCCGAACGCTACGGCCGGAAGGTCCGTCACATCGAAATTTTCAACGAACCGAACCTGCTGCGGTTCTGGCAGGAGCCGCCGAATCCGGAAGCCTACGCGGAACTGCTCAAAAAGGCGGCGGCAGTGGTGCGCCGTTCTGCTCCCAACGTAAAAATCGTCTACGGCGGACTGGACGGCGCCGACGCGCGCTATCTGGAGGCCACCCTGAAATCCGGTGTGGCAGACAGCTTTGATATCATGAACATCCATCCGTATCAATGGTATCATTTCCCGGAAAGCAAACTGGCGTTCGAAATCGGGCGGATCCGCCGGACGATGGAGCGGTACGGCATCGGCGAAAGGCCGCTCTGGATCACCGAGATCGGACTTTCCACCGGACGCAGCCGGAATTCCGGCTATGCGGCAAAGGCGATCGCCGCGGCGCTGGGGGCGCTTGGAATTTCGCCGGAGCGGCGGATTGCGGTCATCGTCGACCCCGACGCGAATTATTACACCGACTCCCCCCGGATTCGTACGGAAGAGATGATTCCCGGGTACCGGAACCGGAGAGCGATTGCGTTGCGGGAGCTGCCCAAGCTGGAGGTCCGCGATTGTCCTGCGCTTCTGCTCTGTGCGGACGGGGCATTCCCGGTCGCACAGGTCCCTGCGCTGCTGGATTACTGCCGCCGCGGCGGGACGCTGATCTTTCCTTTCGGTCTCCCGCTCTATTACGACCACACTCCTGATGGCGGAAGAACCCAGATCAATGATCGATTTATGAAGGAGTTCCACATCGGGTGGAGCAGCTGGTGGCTCCGCGGCTCTGCGGCGCCGAAGACGGTCGACCGATATGAAGATGCCGAGGGGTTTCCCGGGCTCGGGGCCAATCCATTCGGGCTTCAAGTGTTCTTTCACGATGGAAATCTGGAGCCGGGGGATCGTTTCCTGCCGCTGTTGTGGGGATGCCGGGGAACGTTCCGCGGAGCGGTCGGTGGAATCTACCGCCTGAACAGCTCGCTCAAAGGCAACATCATCGTACTGGGGAACGTCACCGCCAGCGATACGGTTTCGGAAACGCTTCAGGCGCAGCTTCTCCCGCGGACCTTCCTGATCGCCATGGGCGCGGGAGTCAAACGTCTCTTTCACTACTGCTTTCGTGACGGAGCCATGCATCCCTGGCGGGAAGCCTATTTCGGGTTGATGAACCGGCAGAACCAACCCAAACCGGCGGGAATCGCCTGCCGGACCTTGACCAGACAGTTCCCGGCCGGATCGACCATGCCGGTCGTCCGGCGGCACGGTGCCGTTTACACAGCGGCCTGGACGCGGCCGGACGGCGGCCGCACCGTCGCGGTCTGGAGCGTTTCCGACGAAGTGCCGGTCGAGGCGCGGGTAACCGGGAAATCTTCTGCCGTCGTCGATTACCTCGGGCGGGAGCGGGCGGAGAATCCCGCCGGCTTCCGCGCCGGTCCCGGAATCCTCTATTTCGTCGGAGACGCGAAATTTTCGCTGGAGCCGGTTCGCTGACCGGGATAAGAGGGAGGGCGGCGGCGGGATGGTTCGTTGCCGCTCTCTTCGTGTCGAATTTTTCGCAGGCAGATGGTTCCGTCGCGTAAGAGAGGCGGAACTCCGGCTTGTGACTTGACTTTTTCGAATCCGGCGTTACGTTTCCTGAAAACATCAGTGCAATGCCGGAGGAAATATGAACGATTTTGACAAGTTGCGGAAATTGACCGGGGAGGTGGCCGATCTCGCCGCCGCCTTTGCCGTCCTGGAGTGGGATCAGCAGGTGTACATGCCCCCGGGCGCCGCCGCCGACCGCGCCTGCCAGATGGAGACGCTCGCCGGGGAACTTCACCGCCGCATCACCGCTCCCGCCGTCGGGCGGCTGCTCGACCGGATCGACCCGGAATCGTATCCGGAGGATTCCTTTGAACGCGCCTTCCTGCGGAAAACCAGACGCCGCTTCGAACGGGAACGCAAGGTCCCGGCCCGGCTCGCGTCGGCGCAGGCGCGCGCCGCCGCCCGGGCCCACACCGCCTGGGTGACCGCCCGCGAAAAGGCCGACTACCGCATCTTCGCCCCGCACCTGGCCGAACTTCTCGATCTCGCCCGCGAATATGCCGCGCTCTTCGCCGCTCCCGGGGAATCGCTCTACGACCCTCTGCTCGATCTCTACGAACCGGGGATGAGTTCCGCCGCGCTGGACCGCGTCTTTGCTCCGCTCCGTCGCGAACTCCCGGGAATCGCCCGCGAAGCGGCGGAGCGCACCGCGTCATGGCTCCTCCCGGCGGGCGGAAAATTCAACGCCGCCGGGCAGGTCGCCTTCGCCCGTGAGACGGTCCGCCGGCTCGGATACGATTTCCGGCGCGGCCGGCTCGATCTAACCATCCACCCGTTCACCACCAGTTTCGAGCTGGCCGATGTGCGGATTACCACCGCCGTCCGCGCCGATTCGCCGGTCTCCTGCCTCTTGAGCGCGGTCCACGAGTGCGGCCACGCCCTCTACGAGCAGGGGATCGACCCCGCATTCGACCGGACGCCGCTCGCCGACGGCGCTTCGCTCGGCTTCCACGAGTCGCAGTCGCGTTTCTGGGAGAATCAGGTCGGGCGCTCGCGGGAGTTCTGGGAATATCTCTGGCCGAAGTTCCGCAAACGCTTCGCCGCCGCCGCTTCGCACATGGAGTTCGAGCCCTTCTACCGGTCGATCCTGCGGGTGACCCCCTCTGAAATCCGCACCGAGGCGGATGAGGTGACCTACAATCTGCACATCCTGCTGCGGTATGATCTGGAGAAGGAGATGCTCGCCGGCACTGTGAACCTCCGCGACCTGCCGGAGATCTGGAACGCGAAGATGCGCGAATCTCTCGGCGTCTCCCCCCGGAACGACACCGTCGGCGTCCTTCAGGACATCCACTGGGCCGGCGGCAGCTTCGGCTACTTCCCGACCTACGCGCTCGGCAATCTTATCGCCGCACAGCTCTGGAGCATCGCCCGCCGCCGCCTGCCGGACCTGCCGGAGGAAATCCGGCGCGGAAACTTCCGACCGCTGCTCGATTTTTTGCGGGAAACGGTCCATCGGCACGGCGCGAAGTATGAGCCGGCGGAACTTCTGCGGCGGATCACCGGTTCGCCGGAGGTGGATTCCGCCTGTTTCCTCTCCTACCTGCGCGAAAAATATCTGGCGTGAAAAGCGTCCCGGCGGGGCTGTTGCATTTGCAACTTTCCCCCCGCCGGTCTATATTATCCGGTCATGGGTATTTATACAGAAAAACCGATTTCACGCTGGTGGGGAGTGCTGATCCTGCTCGTCGTGTTTCTGGCGGTCCACGAACCGTGGCTGCTCGGCATGCGCGAACTTTTCCGGCAGGAGGGATTCTATGCGGTTCAGGCCGCCGAGTTCCAGCCGTCCAGCACGCTGGTGACTGCACACGGCGTGGCGGTGCAGGACGCTTTCCCGCTCTATCCGGCGTTGTCCGGGCTGTTGATGCGCGGATGTGGCATTCCGGTCGAAATCGCCCTCCGCGCGGTTTCCCTGCTGATGCTGGCGGCCGGGGCCGTCCTCACCTACTTCGCCGCGGCGAGCGAACGCTCCTGCCGGGCGGGGCTGGTGGCCGCCGGGATGTACATCAGCACCTTTCTCGTGCTGGAGAAGGCGGGGGACGGCACTCCGGCCACCTGCAACGCCTTCTTCCTGCTGGCCGCCCAGCTGCTCTTCTTTCAATACGGAATCCGGAGAACCAACTGGAACGCCGCTTGGATCAGCAGTCTCGCACTGCTTGGGTTCGGATTTTTTTCCGGCGGATTCCGGGTGCTGCTCTACTTCATCTTCCCGATGTTTTTCTTCCGCCGGCCGCTTTCGGTGAAGTCGAAATTCCGCAAGCCCGGCTTCGCGGTCGGCGTGGCTCTGGTGGCGATCTGCATTCTGGCCTGGTGCATTCCCTATCTGGGGATGATGCACCGCATTCCGCTGTTTCACATCCGGTTTGAGGATTTCAGTTTCTACAGCTGGCTGAAGGAGGTCGCGCTCTTCCCGCTGATGCTGCCTCTGCGGCTCTTGCCGTGGTCGCTGATTGCGTGGATTCCCTTCTGCGTGGCGCTTCAGGCACTCGATTCGACGCCGATCCTGAGCCGGTATCTGCGCACGCTGGTCTTCGCTTCGCTCGCTCTGCTCTGGCTGTTGCCGGACGGCAACCCCACGGAGCTGCTCTATCTGCTCGGACCGTTGTCGATTCTGGTCGGCATCAACTATGAACTCGGCATGCGCCGCTATGGGTTCAAAATTCGCAAGGCGCTGGTGCTGTGCGGATACTTTACGGTGATTGCGGCGTTGTCGATCGTGCTGGTCTGCTTTGTGCCGCAGGAGTGGGTGACGCCGTTTCTGAGCGTTTCGAAATCGCTGGATTTCGCCGGTTCCAACGGGTACCGGCTGATGGCGGCAGTGGCGGCGCTGCTGTTGTTCGGCATCGCCTGGAGCCTTCATCGCGGGCGACAGGTCAAGCCGGTCTGGCTCATGCTGCTGGCCACCTCCGCCGCGGCGGGGATCTTCTGCGGCGCCGTGCTGACCCCCTACCGGGCGCAGGCGGATGACAAACGGGAATTCGGGGCGGTTTTCCGCAAGGCGCTCCGCGGCGAACCGGCGACGAAGCTGTACAAGGGGAACATCCTCGACCTCTACGGCGAACTCTGCTATGTCGGTCTGCCGGTGGTGAAGATTCAGGAGCTGGATGAACTTCCGCTCAACGACCGGGTCGTCTATCTGGTTGACACCGAGTTTCCGCAGTATCCCGAGCGGAGCTGGAGCAACCTTCTGCCGCCGGATTTCCGCTACCGCGGCCACCGCATCTGCATCTGGAAAGGGGTGCTGCGGCAGCCGGAGGGGGAGGAAAACGGCAGCGGCACTATCTCGTCCGCCCCGGCGGCGGCAACGTCCCCGGCCGCGAAGGCATCGAACTGAAGCTGTTGCGAGCCGGCCGCGGAGCAACCCGGGACGGGGCGTCCCGGCGCGGCGTCGGCAGAACCGCCGGTCGCGACGGCATCGTCGACTTCGGACTCTCACTGCCGGGGGCGGCGGACATCGGCCCGGTCACCCTCCCGTCGGAATCCCGCAGAAAGACCGGCGACCGGCGCGCATCTTCGACCCGGGTGAACGAGGTCCCCTTCGCGTCCTGCCGGATCAGCAGATTGCCGCTCTGCGTCAGGGTGGTGGTGCGCCCGTCCGCTCCCCGGACCAGGGTGAGGTCGCCGATGGTGACCGCTCCGACCCGGGAGCCGGCCGCGGAGCGGGGGGAGGGCTGACGCCGCCGCAGTTGCGGGTCCGCGATGGTGGTTTTGGGGGAAGACGTTGGTTCGACCGTCACCTCCGACAGAATGCGCGGCGTGGTATCGGCCGGCGCGAGGATCAGCCGGGTTCCCGGCGGCGCCGCGGGGGGGGCCGGATTCGGATCGACCGCGTTTACTCCGAGGGCGGCGAACAGGGCGATGGCATAAAAAATACGCATGTTGCGTTCTCCTGCATTTGAAAATTCGGAAATCCTGAATTATTATACACTGTTGTCTGAAAAAATCAAGAGAGGAGAGACCAGATGATGGACGATCGTTTTGAAACGGCGCTGGAAGGACGTTTTTTCTGCAACCATGATTTCATCCCGATGGACTCCTGGCGGGTCATGCGGATCATGTCGGAGTTTGTCGAATCGTTTGAAACGATGAGCCGGATGCCGGACCAGCTGGTGGCGGTGTTCGGTTCGGCGCGCACTCCGGAGGACTCCCCGCTTTTCAAGGAGGCGATGGAGGTCGGCCGGCGGCTGGTGGAGGCCGGCTACGGCGTCATCACCGGGGGAGGGCCCGGCATCATGGGGGCGGCCTCCCGGGGGGCGTTCGAAGCGGGCGGCAAGTCGATCGGCCTGAACATCGAACTGCCGATGGAGCAGCACCCGAATCCCTATCAGAACACGTCGCTTTCGTTCCGCTACTTTTTCATCCGCAAGGTGTGTTTTCTCAAATATTCGACGGCGATCATCGTCTTCCCCGGCGGATTCGGCACGCTCGATGAACTTTCCGAAGTCCTGACGATGATCCAGACGCGGAAGATCAATCCGATTCCGGTGATTCTGGTCGGCAAATCCTTCTGGAGCGGCCTGCTGCACTGGTTCAAGAACACCCTGGTGGCGGAGGGGACCATCGCCGAAGCCGATCTCGGGCTCTTTCACATCACCGATTCCGCGGAAGATGCGGTGGGCTATCTGGAGGAGTGCCACCGTTACGGCCGCCGCGGCACCGTCAAACTGGATTGAAACAGGAGGCATTCCCCGTGGAAAAAACGGGGAAACCCGGCGGAGCCGGCTTGTTTCCACACCTCCCCCGTACTATATTAATCCGCAAGAGATACTCAACTTGCGGGGGTGGAATATGAGCATGGAAACCTTTGATGTGATGGTCATCGGGGCCGGGGCTGCCGGTCTCTGTGCGGCGGTTCAGGCCGGCCGCGCCGGTGCGAAGACGGTTCTGGTGGAGAAAAACGGAATCTGCGGCGGCACCATCACCATGTCCGGAGTGAATTATCCCGGCATCTTTCAGGCCTGGGGGCGTCAGGTGATCGGCGGAATCGGCTGGGAACTGGTGCAAAAGACGCTGGAAGAGGCCGGTTGGCCGTTGCCCGACTTCCGGGAATTCGACGCCGAGCACCACTGGCGCAACCAGATCCGGATTGACGCGGTCCTTTTTGCCGCGCTCGCCGACCGCATGCTTGCTGAGGCGGGAGTCGATGTCCGGTTTCACACCATGCTCGCCGCACTCAAGGAAGAGGACGACGACTGGCGGGTGACGCTCTGCGGCAAGGACGGGTTGTACGAGGTGCGTGCCCGGGAGATCGTCGATTGCACCGGTGACGCCAACGCGGTCCATATGGCCGGGTACGAATACCGGCAGTCCAATCCATGCCAGCCGGCCACCTACAGCGTCTACGCCGTCGGATACGATTTCGAGAAGCTCGACGTGAAGGCGATCCGCGCGGCGTTTGAACAGGCGGTCGCGCGCGGCGAAGTAAAATCGGAGGATGTCGGCTGGGGCGAGGGGTTCATCGGCAACTTCCTGTACGGAAAAGGCGGCAACTGCAACCATGTCTGCGGCATCAACGCATGCGACAGTGCGGGGCGCACTCGGGTGGAAATCGCCGGCCGCGCCGCAATGTTGCGAATCTACCGGTTCCTCCGCCGTCAGAAGGGGCTGGAAAATCTGGAGTTCATTCCGAAGGGGGGAGAGTGCGGCGTGCGCGAGACCCGGCTCATCGTCGGCGACGAGACGGTGACGGTCGATGACTACACCTCCGGGCGGATTTTCCCGGAAGCGGTCTGTTACAGCTTCTACCCGATCGACCTGCACGACGCCGAGGTCGGGCTGGACAAGCGGAATCTCACCGGCGGCGTGGTGCCGACCGTGCCGCGGGGCGCGCTCATTCCGCGCAACTCCCACCGTTTTCTCGCGGCCGGGCGGATCATCTCCAGCGACCGGCTCGCCAATTCGGCGTTGCGGATTCAGGCGACCTGCATGGCGACCGGGCAGGCGGCGGGGGCGATTGCGGCTCTGGCCGCCGCTTCCGGTAAAGACCCGCGTGAAGTGGAGTTTGCGCGCATCCGGCAGCTGCTGCTCGAACACGGCGCGATTCTCCCCTGACGCCGCCGGCAGTGCCGATGTCCTGATTCAGCCGAGCCGGAAGCCGAGGCGCTTCAACGTGTCGCGCACTTCGCCGGAGCCGCCCCGGATGGTGTAGGCGGGCGCTTCCCGGCGAATCCGGTAGTTGCCGCGGAGCTGTTCGAAGCGGCCGGGATCGCGCCGCAGATCGGCGTCGTCCCGGAGAAGGTCGCAGGCGGTGTTGCAGGCGAGAGCAAGCTGTTCTTCCGGCGAAGCCGCGGCGGCAAGGTCGATCGTCGCCGGTTCCGGTGCGGGCAGTGCGGAGGGGCGCCACTCATAGAGCGGCTCGATGCCGAACTTCCGGGCGACCGCCTGAACCGCCATCGCGGAGCCGTTCGCCTTGCCGTCGGCGGAATAGCCGGCGATATGCGGGGTGCCGCGGAACACCTGAGCGAGCAGTTCCCGGTCGATCTCCGGCTCGTTTTCCCATACATCCAGCACGGCGGCGCGGAGCGTGCCTGCGAGCAATGCGCGTTTGAGGGCGGGATTGTCCGCCACTTCGCCCCGGGAGGTGTTGAGGAGGACCGCCCCCGGTTTCATCGCGTTCAGAAACACTTCGTCCGCAAGGTGAAAGGTCGGGTGTGCGCCGCCGCGTTCAAGAGGAACGTGGAGCGTGATGAAGTCCGATTCCTCCAGCAGCTGTGCGAGTTCGCTGAATCCGGCGCTCCCCTCCCGTTCCGCCCGCGGCGGGTCGTTGCGCAGCACCCGCATGCCGAGCGCTTCGCCGGTCTCGACGATCCGCCGGCCGACGTTGCCGACGCCGACGACTCCCAGCGTGAGCCCCCGGAGCGGGCGCTGGAAGCCGGTGAGGGCGGCGGCGAGGTAGCCGGCGACGCTCCGCGCATTGCAGCCGGGGGCGTTGGTCCAGTCGATCTCCAGCTCTTTCATCGCGGCCGCGTCGATATGGTCGAAGCCGATGGTGGCGGTGGCGATGAAACGGACCGGGGTGCCGGCGAGCAGTTCGCGATTGCAACGGGTGCGGGTGCGGGTGATGAGCGCGTCGGCATTGCGGAGATCCTCCTGCCGGATTGCGCCGCCGGGGAGATAGCGCACCTCGGCGTATGGTTCGAACACCCCCTTGAGAAACGGAATCTTATCGTCGGCAACAATCCGCATGGCTCACTCCTCTGCATCGTGGTTTTGAGGTCAATATAGCCACTTCCGGCCGGAATGCAACCGCCGGAACCGGATTCCGGAAGAATTTTTACACCGAGAGCGGCGGACGATTGCGGCGGAACTCCGTAGCCGTCACTCCGGTCCGGCGGCGGAAGATGGTGGCAAAGCGATTCTGATTGGAGAAGCCGCAGCGGGCGGCGATTTCGCCGACCGCGAGATCGGTGCCCGCGAGCAGCTGCCGGGCGGCGCGAATCCGCAGTTCCAGCAGGCAGCTGGAGAAATCCAGACCGCACTCCAGCCGGAACAGGTGGGAAAAACGCGATTCGCTCAACGAAACTTTTTTCGCCACGTTGCGGAGCCGGACCGGTTCCATATAGTGGCCCCGCAGGTATTCCAGCGCTTCGACAATCCGGGGATCCCGGATGCGGCAGGGCAGAATCTCCGGACTGCGCAGATAGAGCAGATCGATCAGCTCGTGAAGTGCAACCCGGACCAGCGTCGCGAGCGCATTCCGGAATTCCGGTTGCCAGACCGGCAGTTTCCGGAACGCTTCTTCGGCGCACTCGTAGTTTCCCGCCGCCGACTCCTCCGGGCGGAACGGGCCGTACATCACCACGCCGATGACCCGCCCGTCTTCGCGGACCGGCACCAGAAGTTCCGCCGCGCCCGCATGACAGCGCAGCAGAAACGGTTCCGGCCGCACCCGCAGCTCCCGGGCGATGCATCCGGTGTCGTGCTGAATGCAGCGCTCCTGCGCGACGGTTTTGACCGCATCGCAGAACGGGCAGACGTGGCGGGCGTGGGAGAGGTGCAGACGGAGGTCCGTGAGGCAGTTTTCCGTCACCTTCCAGATGCAGCAGTTTCCGGTCAGCGTGGAGAGCGCCTCCAGACGGGCGGAAAGTTCTTCAAAGGAGTCCGGCATTGTTATTTTTGCTTTTTTCTTCTGTTTCTTTTGGATATTCAGCATAAAAACGTAGAAATATAGCAGATAATGCCAAGAAAATCAAACTTCTGCCGGATATATTATCTGCAACATCAACCAGGAGGTTTGATTATGTTTGATTCGCTTGATGTTCCTGTCTTTGATCGTGCGGACATTGTGGTTGCCGGCGGCGGTCCGGCCGGAATTGCCGCCAGCCTCGCCGCCACCCGGCTGGGGAAATCGGTGATTTTGCTCGAACAGACCGGCAGTGCTGGCGGCATGAGCACCAACGCGCTGGTCCCCGCCATCATCAGCCGCTGGGATGGTGTGCGCACACTCTGCGGAAACCTCTGCGACTCCATCGTCGATGAGTGTACGCGGGAGATGGGGCTACCCAAAAGCAATCCGGGCTGGCAGGAGGTCGATGCGGAGATCCTCCGGCGGCTCTACGACCGGAGGCTGGTGGAGGCCGGGGTGAAGCTCTATTACATGATGCGTGCCGCCGACGTTGTTCTGAAGAACGGCCGGATTGAGTCACTGCTGGTCGCGACGCAGCATGGATTGCGCAAAGTCTGCGGCGATGTCTATATCGACGCCACCGGCGACGCCGCCATCGCCGCTTTCGCCGGCGTGCCGTTCGACTGCGGCGATGCGGAAGGCCAAACGATGAGTCCGACTCTCTGCCCGCAGTTCTCCAATGTCGACATCAAGGCGTACCGGACGAGCCGCGCCGCCGGCCATGGTGACCGGTTCTTCTGGCACGCTCTGCTGGAGCGTGGCGAAGCTCCGCTGCCGGAATATCATTTTGTCGGGGTCTGCTCCTACGGCAACGGCACCGTGAGCGGCAATCTCGGCCATATCTACGGGGCGAATACGCTCGATGAAAAAGAGCTGACCAATGCCTATATCGAAGGGCGGAAGATCGCTAAAATCTACCATGAATTCTATCGGAAACATGTGCCAGGCTTCGAGGACTCCGACCTCACGCAGACCGCTCCGCTGCTCGGCGTGCGCGAGAGCCGCCGCATCCGGGGCGACTACCAGCTCAACGGCACCGATTACCGCAACCGGGCGAGCTTCGCCGACGAGATCGGCCGCTTCAGCTACCCGGTGGATATCCACTCCTCCACCATCGACCCGGAGGCGCAGAAGAGGGTCGAAGAGGTGATCCGGGCGATGCGCTACAAGCAGGGCGAGAGTTACGGCATCCCCTACCGGACCCTTCTGCCGCAGGGGGTGGAGAACCTGCTCGTCGCCGGCCGGTGCGTCAGTTGCGACCGCGAGATTCAGTCCTCCATCCGGGTGGTCCCGGGCTGCTTCATCACCGGGCAGGCGGCCGGAGCCGCCGCCGCGATGTGCAGCGGCTCCAACGTGCGCGATGTGGATATTGCCCGGCTGCGCGACTGGCTGCGCAGTGAACTTGAGGTCTATCTGCCCTGAGCAATTTCTCCGCTGAAATGCCGCCGGACCGTCTCGAATGCGAGTTTCGGCCGGCGGTATTCATCGACCAGCCCTTTGTTGTTGAAGGCGCGGGGCCGTCCCAGCGCGTAGGCGCTCGAATAGGTCCGGCCGTCGCAGTACTGCCAGAGGGCCACGCCGGTGACCCGGTCGTGTGACAGAACATACCGGCATACCTCATCCAGATAGTCCGCCTGATACTCCTCGCTCCAGTGGGCGCGGAAGCGGTCGCGCCAGCCGTAGATGCCGCCGGCGCCGATTTCGCTCACGATAAACGGTTTGTCGCCGAATCCCTGCTGATCCATCCAGGCGATGAAACGGTCGAGGGCCGGGGCGATTTCGCCGAGCGGGCGGACGGCTTCGCGATCTTCCGCATACCAGCCGGGGTAGGCGTTGAGGCTGATGACGTCGACGAGGTCGAAATTGATGTCCCGTTCATAGTGATTGGAGGCGTAGGTGATCGGGCGGGTCGGGTCGAGCCGCCGCAGTTCCGCGGCGATGGTTTCGTAGAGGGCCCGGCCGGGAACGCTTTCGGAATCCCCTTCGTTGAGGAAGCCGCGCAGAATGACCGACGGGTGGTTGAAGCTGTTCGACACGATCCACTTCTGCTGGCGGAGCTGGCCGGACTGGAATCCGGGATCGGTCAGGTGCGCTTCCGGGTCTCCCCAGCCGATTCCCTCCTCCCAGACCAGGATGCCGAAGCGGTCGCAGAGATCGAGAAAGCGCGGGTCCTGCTGGTAGTGGCTGCCGCGGACGAAGTTGCAGTGGAGTTCGCGTAGGAACGCCACATCTTCGCGGAGCAGCTGCAGCGGCAGGGCCGGTCCGAACTGCGGATGGGTTTCGTGACGGCACACCCCCAGCAGCTTCAGCGGGGCGTCGTTGAGCAGCAATCGCCCTTTTTCTGCCCGGATGGTGCGCAAGCCGAACCGTTCGACGATCGCTTCGTTGCCCGCTTCCAGCCGGACGGTGTGCAGCTGCGGCGATTCCGGCGACCACAGGGCGGGATTGGCGAGGCGGGCTTCGAACTCCAGCGCACCCTCGGTGACGGCGGCGGTTATGGCGCGCGGAGCTTCGTTGTCGAAGGTGCAGGTGAACTCCAGCGTTTCTGGCACGGTGCCGGAGAGGAAGAGTTTCACGCCGACGCGGCCGTCGAGCGAAAGAGTCCGCACCTCCATCCGGTCAAAGGAGCAGGCGGCAAGTTCGTGCAGTTCCACCGAACGGTAGATGCCGCCGTGGCCGTAGTAGTCGTACCACTGCGAGAAGAGCGGAGTGCGTTGGAAGTCGAGCCGGTTGTCCACCGCGATCACCAGTTCATGCTCGCCCGCGGCGGAAGTGAAGTCAAAGGATACACCGGTGTAGGGCAGATCGTCAACGCCGATGAGTTTGCGGTCCAGAAAGACGGCGGCCCAGAGCCCGAGGCCGTTCAGTTTCAAACGCAACCGGTCGGACGAAGTGACAACTTTTGTCCGGTAGAATCCGGTGCCGCGCCGCCCCGCGTCCGGCGGAAGCGTGTCGAAGACCCCCGGCACCGCCATCCGATCGTCGAAGGCGAGCGCATTCCAGTCGGGATTTTCCGGGTCGGTGCATGCGGCGGAAAAACAGAACTCCCAGATCCCGTCGAGCTGGTGGATCCGGCGAAGCGGAAATTGCGGAAACAGCGATTCCATGGTTTGAATCCTTTCTATTCTATTCAAATCAAATCAAACCGTTACTTGATGATCGGCGAAAGATCGAGCTGATAGATGGCCCGTCTGCCGTCGTGAATGGAGTCCACGGTGACGATCTTCCCATCCGGACTCCAGCGCGGATGCAGATCGCAGCGCACGTCGCCGCTGCTCCCCGGGGCGGTTTCGTGGCGGAAGGTGCCCAGCGTCTCCATATTTCCGGTGGCGGTTTCGATGAGAATGAGCTTCTGGCGCCGGTTTTCGTCGGGGTAGCTGTCCGAAAGCAGCCATTTCCCGTCGGGTGAGAAGACCATGTGCGACATCGCGCCGTGCCCCTTCGAAATCCGCCGGGCGAGGAAGGGGCGGCGGCTCTCATCGAAGACCACCGCTTCGTGGCCGGTTCCGCGCCAGTTGGCGTCGACCAGGATCTCCCGGGGCGTCCGCCCCCAGATCTGGTGGGAGATGGCGTTCTTCCAATAGACTTCCGGCAGGAGGCATTCGGCGTCTTCGCCGGTCAGCGAGCAGGTGTACATGAAGGTGTGCCACATGCAGGATTGTCCGATCGGGTCGGTCCACTGGCGGAAGAGCCACAGCAGCCGGGTCGAATCGCAGTTGAAGATCGCGTGGTTGAGCCAGATGTAGAACTCCTCCATGCCGTAACCGTAAGGATGCCGCTCGAGCATGGTCCGGTAGCTGACGATCAGTTTCGAACTCCCGGTGTCGAGATCGATGAGGCGCAGGCCTTCTCCGTCAAGATCGGCCGGATGCCACTGGTCTGAGGGAACCGGAGTGTCCGCATAGCTGTAACCGCGGCGCGGAATCCGGCCGAAGTTCAGCGACACCCCCCAGCGGCCGTCCGGAGAGATTGCGTAAATCGGATACTCGAAACGATCCACCACCCCCTTGCCGAGCTGATAGATCCGTGCGACCGGTTTCCTCTCCTGCAGATCGAAGTCATTGTAGACGAAACAGCCGGGGCGGCGGGGCAGGAAGAGCTCCATGCACCCCTGCTGATGACACCAGGCCCGGGTGGTGACCAGCGGGCGGTATCCCTCCTTGCCGATCACGCCGATTTCCGCGGTCTCTCCGGGCTGAGGCAGCCGGGTTTCCTGCGGAATGCGCATGGCCAGATGCAGGGTCTGGTCCTCGTTCCACGGATTGCGGTCGTAGTAGCCGAAGAGATAGATGCCGTCTTCCGGCGTGATCTTCCGCCATTGGTAAACTGGATGGATTTCCATAGGTTTTCTCCTCAAATAGTGACTTTGATCATTCGTATAAACATTTTTGAAAAATTATGCCGACTCCCGGATTTTCAAGCTGCAGGGCACGGAAACGAAACGGGCGTGGTGAAAATCGCTGAGCACGGCGCAGAGTTCCTCGACCAGCAGCCGGGCGATTTCGCTGCGCGGCTGTTCGACCGACGTGAGGGCAGGGGAGGTGTAGCGGCCGGCGGTGATGTTGTCGAATCCGGCGAGGGAGAGCGATTCCGGCACCCGGATTCCGGCTTCCGCCGCCGCCCGCAGAGCGCCGATGGCCATATCGTCATTGTGGGCGAAAACCCCGTCGGTGTCGGGGTACCGGAGCAACAGCTGCCGCATGCCCTCGTAGCCGGCGGTAAGAAGGTCGCAGGCGGGAGGAACCGGCATCGGCCGTGCTTCCATACCGGCGGCGGCGAGGGCCGCGCAATAGCCGCGATACCGCTGTTCTCCATCGCCCTGCGCGCCGAGAAAGGCGATATGTTTCCGACCACGGCGGATGAGAAAATCGGTAATGTCCCGCCCGGCACCGAACCGGTCGGGAAGAACCTGGCTGATCTGTTCGCTGATCTGCTGTTCCCCGCCGTAAAAGACGAGGGCGATTCCATCGTCGCGCAGCGGCAGGAGCTGTTCTGCGAACATGCCGAGTGAGACAACTCCCGCCACCCGCATGCTCTGGAGCGAAGAGGCGGCGGCCGCCGCCTCCGGATGGGTCTCGGCCGGAATGAAATAGAGCAGATAGCCGTGGGGTTCCAGGCCGCGTTGGAGCTCCTGAAAGAGTTCGGCGTAGTAGCTGTTGGTCAGCGACGGAAACACCGCGCCGATCACGTTGCTCCGCCCCAGCCGGAGCATCTGCCCGGCCGGATTGGGGCGGTACCCGGCATCCGATGCCAGCTTCTGCACGGCCTCACGCACGGCGGGGGAAATCCGCTCTGAACCTTTCAGCGCCATCGAAACGGTGGCCTGCGAGATGTTCAGCTGTTTCGCAATCTCTTTCTGCGTCATTTTGTTCCCGGTCTGTTTATACGTATATATTATGACATCGAATCGCTGTTTTGTCAAGTGGCGGAACGAAAGATTGTGAGAGAAGTGGGCGGAGCCGGGCAGAGATTTCCGCCGACGATAGCGGGGAGTGTGAGAGTGAATTGGGAGATTTCTCTGCGTGAAAAGCGTTTTTTTTCAATTTTCAGCTTGCTTTATCGAAAACTGCGGCTATATTAAGAAGCACATACCAAGATGCAGTCCTGTGGTGTAACGGTAGCACAAGTGATTCTGGTTCACTTTGTTGAGGTTCGAATCCTTACAGGACTGCCATTTTTTTTGTCCACCTCAAACTCTTGAGTTCAACGCGCATTTTCCATCCCGTCCGGCAGGTGATTTGGGGCACATTTGGGGCACAAATGGGTCACAATCGCGGGGTTGCAGGGGTACCATAAAATGCCATATATGGGTAGTATCCGATATTTTGCTCACATTTGTTTCTGAGCGATTACAGATGGCAAACGTGAGTTGGCATAGCCGAAGCAACCGACCGACCTGAGAGTTCCGGAGCGCAGGTCGGTTGCGCAGGCGGAGCCTCCCGCTTTTTTACCTTATGCCACCTTCATAAAGTTTGCAAAGATTCATGTACTGCCGAGTGCCCCATTTTATCGTGGAAGTATGCCTGAGTCTGGCTCCGACCAGCATCATAGCCGAGGACCCAGTCTTCCCGGTAGCCTTCCGCACCGTCAAGGTTTAACGGTACCCCTCATCGTTCCCACCGACCGCAACCAGAACAGAAACGTTCTTGAACCTCTCCGCCCCAACTTCGCTTCCGATAGACGCCATCGACAAAAATATGCGGATGTTCGCCGAGGAACGGCTGTTTATGCCATTTCTCGATCTTTCCGTAACTCTTTTGATTTGATTCGTTTACCGTGCTGGAACGGACCTTGGTGCTCCAAAGGGCTTCGGTGATATTCTCCACGCGTCGAACGGACACGCCTGCAAGACACATCTCGATCAAAGTTTCCTCAACGCAGCTTTGCTTCGGCTTATAACGCTCGATGATTTGCGTTCCAAAGGGTAACGTCCGCAGACGGGAAATCGGAAGTTCAACTTCATCCGCTTTCGTCAGGAGTTTGCGTTTATAGCTCCCGGCCCGCGTATCCTCGCGATCCGGGCTGCGCTGATTCCTCGAAGCCTGGCAGATCGCATCGGCTTCCGCATCAGCGTATTCTCGACCGATCGCCGGACCAGTCCGTCGAGATATGTCCGAATCTCTTTTTCAGCGATTTTAATCACTTCGGAGATAGCTTTTTCGTTTTCTTGCGCTGCATTTTCATCAATCAGAAAACAGGCCTGTTTTCAAGTACCCTCTCTCAAAATGTTCGCAATTTTCCGGTCGTTATCAACGTGTGATGGTGGAATCCAGAAGGTTTCTGTTCTTGTTGCGACCGCAGTGAACAACGAAAGAGACTGCGAATCCCTGGTGTCGTAAAGGCTGCCGGGAAAACAGGCAATTCAGAAGCAATTCCCTGCATCCTTGGGAAAATTGAAGCCCAATGGCCGCGTTGCCATCGGGCTCTGCATCGAAATGCTTTCCCCCGGGGGGCTCCAGATGCCCGTTTTATTACAGGCGGCGGAACCGGAGCAGCGCAACGGTTCCGGGAGCCAGAGAGATTGTTTCTTCACCGGAGAAATCTTCTTCTTGCGTTCGAGAAGCCGCTGTCAGCGTTTCAAAACTCCGGTAATCGAGAAACTCCGGACTTCCCAGCTCCCGCCAGGTCTCGTACGCACTGCCGTGACCGGGTTCAATTCGTTCCAGCGTTCCCCGGCACCTCCCTGCTCCTGAAATTTCAAATTCCAGCGGTTCGCCTTCCGATTCCGGGGACCGGTAATTCCAGACCAGAATACGGAATTCCCCGTTTTGTTCCGTCGCCAGCACTCCGTGTTCTTCACAGGGCTGGTCAAACACCGCCTCCAGTTCCGTATCCCCCAGTCCGTGCAGAAAGCGGAATGCATGGTAGGAGGCCTTGGGAATGCTGTTGATCGTCTCCAGCCCATAGCCTCCGTGGAATGGAGTATAATGAAACCCGCCCTCTTCATAGATGTCGCTCGCCCCCCAGTAGAGACTGCCGGCGCACAACCGGCGCAGTTCACTCATCGTCTTGCAGATGAACGGCGCATTGTTGCATGCATCGTGGTTGAAGGCATACGGTCCGGCGGAAGAGTTCCACTCTCCCAGAAGGAGCGGAAAATCCGGTCCCCAGGCCGTATCCAGCACCTGCCGCACCGCAGCATACAGATCCCTCATGACGGAGGCTTGTTCCAGACGGACAGAACCCTCCGCACTGTTGAGAAACGCCAGATCGCTGGGATATGCGTGCGTCGAAATGAAATCACACCGGATCCCGGTATCCGGATCCTCCTTCGACGGCCTGGAGGTGTGAGCGACAAATTCCGGAATCCATTTTGTCTTGGAGGTGGCCGGGCCGCCGACCCGGTAGGCCCGCGATACGGATTTTATCGCGTTCCGCGCAAGATCATACAACCGGAAGTATTCATCACAGCTTCCGCTCCAGAACGGGATATCCGGTTCATTCCAGACTTCGAAATACCACGTTTTCACCTCTTCTTCACCGAATGCTCCGGTAAGAGAACGGGCAAAGGCCGCCACCAGTTCCCGCCAGGCCTCCCAGCGTGCCGGCGGATCGGAACGGAATTTGTAGAAGCAGACGTTATTTTCCCCCGAGGCGAGCGCCCCCGGCATGGAGGAGAGTTCCACAAACGGTTTCATTCCGCATGCCAGCACATTCTTATAGATCTGAATGACCCGCTCGAAATGAAATTTTCCTTCGGAATCCACCACGCCCAGCTCATCGCCGAAAATGTCATGAAACCGGATGTAACGAAACCCCAGCTCGGTGTGCTGCCGTTTCAACTGCCCGACAAGATCGGTACGCAGCCAGAGGGGCGCATGACAGGTGTTGACACCGAATTCCCAGATTTTCGACAGCGTTTTTTTGACTTCCGTATTTACAAGCAGTTGTTTCATTGCACTCTCTCCTTCCGTGGACAATTGTTTCAACAAAAGTGGTGTGACAATTCCATGTCCCTGTTACTATATTCTGCTCTCCGTCGATTGCAAGCTCTTTGACGCACTTTGTCAAACGTCGGGCTATAGAGAGGAATATCCTCAATTTTCCGTACAATCCGTCTGCCGCATACGGATCGCTCGTTTCCCGCGGCAGTCAGAGTTTCCCCGCAGGGCTCCCCGGGCAATCACACGTCATGCATCTTCCCCCCGGTTGGGAAGCTGCCTTTCGGAGGAAAATAAAGGAAACCGGCTCCAAAAGCAGCATTTCGTTTTTGCGGACAACGCCACGTGTCAGCAGCGTTTCCCACGTGCCCGGCAGAGGGAAACTGACCGTTTCGCCGGAGGGATTGAATGCGGCGAATATCGTTTCCCCCGCCAGGCGTCTGGTCACGCGCAGCGGATAGTTTTCCGGACAGTCCAGTTCGAGCGCACCGTCGCCTCCCAGAGCGGGATGCTCCCGTCGCAGACGGATTAACTCCCTGACGGTGGTGAAGAGGGGATTTCGTCCCGCCAATGCATCTTCCACGGTCGGAGCCCCGGCGGCGGAATCCGTCGGCAGATAGAGTTTCTCCGGCGCCGCAGTGGAGAAGCCGAAATTGCGTGAATGGTCCCACTGCATCGGCGTTCTGGCTCCGCCGCGTGACGCACTGCCTTCCACCGCCACTCCGACAAGATGACGCATGCCGATTTCGTCTCCGTAATAGAAAAAAGGTGGCGCCGGAAGCGCCGTCATGAACGCGAGTTTCACCATCGTTTCACGATCGCTGCCGAAATACGAGAGCCGCCATTGATCATGCGTCCCGGAGAACAGACAGAGCCCTGCCGGGTTGCAGACATCGCACAGTTTGCGGTAGCCGTCGAGCCATTTGCCGTCGTTCTTCTTCGTCGCGGCGGAAAACAGAATCTCTCCGGAAAATATCGGCGAGCAACTCCAGCTGTCGTTGCGGAAAAGTCCCGAAGGCGGGACAAAATCCAGGTGAAAACCTGCCGCCAGTGATCTCTCCGGCATGAACCACTCGGCGAGGAGCACCGCCTCGGGATACTCCCGGTCGAAAAGAGTCCGTACCGACTGCCAGAATTGCGAAGTCTTTTCAAAGCCGGGATCCCGCTTGATGATGGAGGAAGCCATGTCCACCCGGAATCCGTCGCACCCCAGATCGAGCCAGTATCGCATGACGGAAATCAGCCATTCCCGGTTTGCCCGGCAGGCCGGGTGGTCGCAGGACATTTCCCAGGAGTTTTCCACCTTGTTGAACCCGTAATTGATCGCCGGCTGCGATGCGAAAAAGTTGGCGCAGTACGAGCCGCGCGGAAAGAGTCCGGCGATGTAGTACTGTTCTGCAGTCCCGCGGTAGACGCTGTTGGGATTCCAGATGTAGAAATCCTGGTGGCGACTGCCGGTCCCGCGGCAGGATTCCTGAAAGTAGGGATGTTCCAGCGACGTGTGACCGGCAACCAGATCCAGGACCACCCGGATGCCGTGCCGGTGGGCTTCCCGGAAAAAATTCCGCGCTTCGGCAAGTGTTCCATACCGGGGATCCGGCCGCATGAAATCTGTTATGTCATAGCCGCCGTCGCGGAAAGAGGAGACATACCAGGGATTGATCCAGAGTGCGTTGACACCGAGACGGCGCAGATAATCGAGTTGCGAGATCATACCCGCGATATCGCCGATCCCGTCTCCGTTCGAATCGCGAAAGCTGGCCGGATAGATCTCATAGAAAACCGCCTGTGCAAGCCAGGATGGTTCATGGGTCTTGTTCATTCCCCCTCCTTTGGGTCGAAAATGATTTTTTCTCCCCAGACGGGAACCACCCCGGTGACGGATGCAGGCAGTCCGGCACACTCGTCAAATCCGGTCTGGTAACTCCACCGCCCGGGGCCGAATCCGTGGCTGATCTCCTGCAGATGACCGACAATCAGGAGATCGGGCGTCAGCTTCGAAGCCGCTTCCGCCGCAAAATGGATCTCGCCGAACGGCCGCGGATGGGCGATCAAAATATTGACGTGACGCGCCGGATTCAACTGGGCGACGTTGGCTCCGTCTCCCGTGTGCAGGATGGTGCAGGCCTCTTTGCCTTTCCCGCAGAGGATCTCGTAGGTCGTCACAAAGTTCGGCAGCATCTCGTTGTGATCGATGTCACCGGTGCGGATGGTGATGTCTCCGAACTGCCACACGGCCGGATATTTGCGGAAGTGCCGTGACGGGTAGAAACTGCTCAACACCGGTTTCCCGGCAATAAATCCCTCCCGCTGCATCGCTTCCACAAACTTCCGGTCGAAATGATCGGGGTGAAAGTGCGTGATCATGGCGAAATCCAGAAGATCGGCAAGTTCCGCCGCTCTCGGGTGGCAGATGTCGATTCCGAACGTCGCTCCGGATGTTTTGACGATCACTCCCATATTGTAAACCAGCCAGAGGACGACCCGATTGCCGGAGACCGGCTCCGCCGGAACCTCTCTTTTGATCTTTTCCAAGGCAGAATCGAGCCATTGATTGACCGGCTGTTCCGGCTCCCGGTTTCCCGGTTCAATCAGATCCAGAGCATCCTGGCAGACCTGGAGCGCCGTGCGCCGCTCCGGGGAGAGGCGGCGGCAGTCCGAAGTGTAGAGCGTCGACAGCGCCTGCATCAGTTTTTCCGTCGGAACCGGCTGCCGGTTGCGGTACGACGGTTTTGTCGGCGGACCGCAATGAAAGCTCATTCCGCCCATTCCGTTGCGCAACCGGACCCGGATCTGATGTCTGCCTGCCCGCACCGGAACCTGAAAAATGTGGTTGAAACGACCGAAATCGGCCGTACCGTTCCCCTTTTGCCAGGTGGAGTAGACGGTGCTGCCGTCAACGATGAACTCAAAGTACCAGTCCGCGCCGCAACCGATGCGGATCTCTCCGGCGGCCGGCACGTCGATTTCGGTTTCGAGTTCCGCCAGATTCTGCTGTTTGCAGTCACAGGGAATCCGACAGCGGTTTTCGGAAAATTCCACGGCGATCGAACTTCCGTTCAGCTTCCCTTCCCACCGGGCTGGCGCTGACAGAATCAGCGTTTCGCCATTGTCGCACAGCAGTTCGCCGAAACACATCGTCTCCGCGTTCCCGCCGGAGCACAGCGCTCCGCAGATCATCGAGGCCATCAGGAGAGGCAACTCTTTTTTCCCGCACATAAAACTCCTTTTCCCTCTGTCAGTGAATCGCACCGAACTCCATCCGGGGCTGATTGCGCTCAAAGAGATAGATTGCTTTTATGCCGTACTTTCGCGGCAAATCGGAGTCCTCAAGCGGATTGTCGCCCACCATCCCGATCTTTTCCGGGAGGTACGGCAGACGCGCCAGAATGTTCGGCCACACTGCCGGCTCTCCCTTGCAGCCGCGCACGACATCGGTGCTGAAAATTTTGCAGAAGACGGAGGAGCCGTTTTCATCCGCCAGCCCCGCCTGCTGCAATTTCCACAGACAGCCGGTGTAGGGATTGTTGCTGGCGATTGCCAGACGTTTCCCCTGCCGGCGCAGGGTGTCGATCAACGTCAAAGCGTCCTGATTGACCCCGATATACTTCTCATGCCATTCCCGGCAGCGGCGGAACGCCTCCCGGGGCGGAAGATCAAATGCCGCAAAGAAATCGGGATAATCCCAGTGGGGGATGCGTCTGGTAAGCGCCAGGATTGCTTCCTCCGCACTCTCCTTCCGCCAGCCGCGTTCCACCATGAGATCGCGAATGATCGGGAAGAGAAAATTTCCGTGCAGAGTCGGGAAGTCCTTATTCCTGTAAAAAGTGATGGTGTTGTCGATATCAAACAGCACGACAGCGCAGTCGGCGAAGATGAGCCGGCTGTCCGCGGAGAGATCCGCCTTCTCCGCGGATTCTCCGAGAAAATGGATCACCGCGTAATCCTCCGTCAGGTGCGGATTGAACTCCCGCATTTTCGAAAAGACCGAGACCTCCCGGCAGGGGAGGTATTGGGAATAGTTGTATCGAACCAGTTGCATCCGCCACTGCCGCCCTCCCGGCCACGGGCCGCCGGAGCCGTTTCTGAGCTCCGCGGCGTCAATGCGGAAAAGGATCTGCCAGCTTGCATCCCGGTCCTCCAGGCGGTTTCGCGTGCCCTCCTCCTGAACCGTCACCGTCACTGCGGAACGCACATCCGTACCGGGCAACCCCAGACGACCGCGCGACGAATACCGCCAGCCGCTCTTTTTCCCGTCGATGGAACCGTGAAACTCCCAGTAGCAGGGAGAATCGTCGCATTTGAGAAACAGTTCCACCGCATCTGCCGCCATATAAATGGCGCTCTGGTCCCGATTTTGGGGAGAGGCCACCAGGTCAGAATCGGTCAGCCGGCAGCGGACGTAGAGCGCATCCGGGCTCCACATCAGCTGAACCCGGCCCGGTTCCAGCACCTTCCCGGTCATTCCGCTGCGCCGCTCAAACGGCGACCAGAATCCCTCGGTATCGACGGGTTGAAGCGTTTCAGATCGCACACTCTGCCATCCGGGACTCTCCAGGGTGGGGGCGGCGGAGGTCCGCCAGGCAGTCAACCCGGAATCCGCCGCATGAATTCCCCCCGCCAGCCACACAGCCATTGCCATAACAATACACTCGTTCTGAAGGTTCATTCAGGAAAAATCTCCAATCCATTGATCAAACGGGCCGAAGGATAGTGTTTTCCGTCGGTCCGGAACGTCAGCTCGAAGGAGCCGTCCGCCTCGATCCGGACAGGGTATTCCAGCACCGTCGCCTGGTCGAAATCCTCTTTGCAGGCAACGAAGAGGTCGAAATTCTTCGCCAGCATCCTGCCGTTGCCGAGGATGTCAAAGACGAAGTAATCCGGTTTGGAATCCTTGGGAAAGCCGCACTTCATATAGAGCCGCAGCCGGTAGCTGCCCGGTGGCAGCCGGAAGCGGTAGCCATCCACATCGTACGCCTCGCTCTCGTACAGACGATGAAATTCGAGCGGCTTGTTGACTGCCCGGATGACGGCGGAACGGCGCCCGATCCAGCCGAACTTCCCGTCGAAAGGCTGGTCCGGGAAAAACACATCTCCGTTGCGCCCGGGCACATAGATTGTGCCGCCGCAATTGATTGCGATCCGGTTGGCCTTAAGCATCCGTTCCCGGCTGACAAGGTGTTCCACCTCCGAAACATTGTGCAGCAGCTGGTTCATCGCCCGGGAAAAGGCGAGTCGCCAGACTTCGCACCACTCGTTGCGCTTCATGTGCCGGCTGATCTGCTCGATGATGCGCTGTTCCCGGCCGGTATCGAGAACGCGGGCGCGCAGTTTCGCCACCGTCTGCCGGAGAATTTTCAGCCGTTGCGCATAGATCTTCTCCGCGCGGGGCCCGACGGAAATCAGCGTGATTTTGCGGAACTGCAGTTTTTCCTCCGGTACCAGAAACGAACGAAGTTCAAAAGGCTTGAGTTCGATTTTGCAGCCGGACGAACGATCCCCGGTGGAGAGATCGGTTTTCGTAAACTCTCTCCCTGCGTCAAGTTCCACCGCGACCGGTTCATGGAACATGTTCACACAGTAGAAATAGGTGCCGTTTTTCGTCGTCAGAAACCGTGCGACAACCGGATCGGTCAGCCCCGGCACATCGTGAAATTTCATCGCGGGAAGCGCCCGGTAGGCACGGGCGAATTCGCGCACCTCCGCCTCCCGGCCCACCGGACTGAGCACCTGGCCGCCGGAGACGATTTCCAGCGCGTCCATGGCGCCGACATCGAAGGCGAATTCGCGCAGGAACCAGCGCCCGTGCGGCTTCACATCGGCATCTTCAAAAACGGTCGGGTATCGCTTCGCCATGGCGGCGACGGGAGAGACGTAGGTCTCAAAATAGGTGTAAAACGCGAATACTCCGTGCAGTTTCCCGCTCCGGCGCAGCTTGACCAGCGCCGGGTCGTCGTAGCGGTACATCTGCTCGTTGTCCGGCAGCTCCTCCGTCCCCCAGTGAAAACCGTGCCGGTATCTGGTAGGCGAGCGGCGAATCATCAGTTGAATGTCGGGAATCCGGGCGATCGCCTCGAGATCCAGCCCATGCTCCTCCCGCGCTGCAGGTTCGAGCGGCACCTGCAGCAGCAGAGGTACGTTCCCGCCGGCGGCGGTCAACCCTTTTCTGACGGCGCGGATGAACTGTTCCGTCACGCTGGCCCGCCAGTTGATCCACTCCCGGCGGAGGGGACCCGTGAGCTGCCGGTAGCGGTCCGCCGGCGCTTCCGGGAGAGCGATCCCGGTGTCGCGGGTGAAGCGGCGGGCGGTGGCTGCGCCATACCCTTCGTTCAGATTGGGCCAGCCTTCCAGCCCTCCCCACCAGAAGAGGCCGCCGTAGGAGGGATAGCGACGGAAGTATTCGACGGTATCGAAGAGGTGGCGTCCCAGGAGCGAAAGGGTCTCCGGCGCAGAGGGGTCGACGGTAAAACGTCCCAGACCGTTCTCATTGGAGAGTTCGCCATATCGATTTTCAAGAAGAATGCCCTCTTTTCGGAAATCCCGGTCGATCTTCGTGGCATTCGCTCCTTCCGGCAGCGTGCTGTATTGAAGCGCGGTAATGAATTCCATCCCTGCATCGGCAAATCGCTTCAGAATATAGGGCATATCGCCCTGGCGGAACGGGAAAAGTCCGTTGCCGGTGTGTCCTTCGACGTTGGCGGAGCCGCTCGCATACCGCCAGTAGGGGCAGTAGAAGCGGTTCATTCCGACATAATCGAAATAGCGGATGGTCTCATCCAGCACAAAGGCGGTCATCGAGTTGTAGTGTGTCTGCCACTCCCGATACCGGGGCGAACGTCGATTGGCCCGGTCGATTCCGAGATTGTTGTTGAAGGTCTGATCTTCGTCCACGAAACCGAATTTCCGCCCGGGCAGTCCCTCCGGTTCCCGGAGAGCCAGCCGGGGTAGTTCCTCTTCCGCCAGCGCGTAGACGCGTACCTTCGCCACGGCAGCCGGCATCTCTTTTGCCATGGTGCGCGCCTCGAAGAGATAGGTTTCCACGCCGGGGTAGAAGAGGTGCCGCGTCGTCTGCAACTCACCGCTCTCCGGATATTCCCGGCCCGCCTGGACGCCGCTCTGCAGCCGGTCCCGGTTGGCCCAGATGCCGTTGCCGTACATGTAGAATCCCATGGAGCGCGGCTTGTCGTCAGGCCAGGTGATGTCGAGCAGCACCGGTTTCCCCAACTGTTCCCGCGGGAAGGAAATTTCGAAACAGAAGCGGTCTCCCTTGCCGGAACCGGCCTCCAGATAGCGGCCGCCGCCTCCGGCATGCGTTGCCCCTTCGCTGAAGACCGCCGGATCGGCCGCGGAGGTCAAGTTTTTTTCAAACAGCAGTTTCCCGGCGGAAACATCGGCGGCTTCGGCCATTCTCCGCGCTGCCGGTGCCCGGGCAGAGAGGATGGGAAAGGATTTACGATGGCGGGTGCCGTCGCGCAGAATATTGCAGATTAACGTGTAACTTCCGAACGGGAGCCGAATCGGAGCCAACCGGATCTCTTCGGGCTTTTCAATCATTTTGCGTATGGTCGTTTCGCACAGGGGGCGGGAGTCCCCGTTTCGCAGGAGGGTAAGCTGAAACTCCGCCTCTGCGGGAATCGATGCTGGAGCCGCCACCGGGAGCGGTCGGGTGAAAAATCCTCCGGGCGCGACCCGGACCACCGGTTCGGCATCCCGGGTCTCGTCAAACAAGGTCTCCTCCATCACCATGTCCAGCGGCATGGTTTTGCGATAGGTTTCATAGACCTCCCGGTTGGAGAGCGATCGCCGCCAGAGCCTGACGTCATCGATGACGAGGTCGCCTTCCCCTCCCAGGATCAGCTGTTTTATACCGTCAAAGGCCGGGTCGACCATATCCGGTGCGCCGCGCTGCCCCGGTTTGAAATCCACGACATACGGCAGCGCGTTGACAAAGAGTCTGGTGGTCTGGTCCGGCTTCCACACCAGCGTGATCAGAACCCAGTCGCCGCCGTCTCCGGGAACGGCGCGTTGAAACAGAAGTCCGTGCGGGTCTCTCTTCTGTGCGATGACCGCCGAGAGAGAGTTCTGTCGAAGCGAAAAGCGGACGCGGTCGCCAGCCCCATCCGAGAGGCGCAGGATTTCGCCGCCGCGGCCGTCAACGCTGCGAACGCGAAACTGAATCGCCCCCTGACGCGGGGAGAGTTCCGCCTGGAACGGATAATTCAGCGTGCTGCCGGTAAGCCGCACCGCGCCGCCATCCGCATCCTGTACCGGTTCCGCCCGGCCTTTCCGGACGGGAGATACCGTTCCCCGGAGAGTGACGGCGTCGAGATTCCGGTTGAAATCTGCGGCAAAGAGCGGTTCAAGCGCAACTGCGGCCTCTTTCTCAACCACCGGCTCGATGAGGAGATCATCCACTTCAAGTTCGTGGTTGTAGCTGTGAAAACTGAACGCGGCAAGCGGAATCATGGGAAATCTTGCTGTAAGACAGCGGGTGTCGTTGATCATGACAGAGACCACTTCGCGGCCGACGGAAATATCAAATTCCGCCCACTGCCCGTTCTGGATTCCGGTCTTCATCCCGGTCGGGATCCAGGCCGCGGCGATACGTCGTTCGGAATCGCCCTCCTGCTTGAGCAGATGGGCGTCAATCCTGCCGTTGGCGGCATAAAACAGCGCACGGGTGCCGGTCCGGCTGTACAAATTGAAGCCGTAGTGAAAATTCTTTTCATGGAGCGCCCGCAGCGGTTTCAGACGGAAACGAATATGGACCGGGCCGTTGAACGGGGTGAGATCCCAGCGGGCGACCGGCCACCCTTTCAACTTCAGCACCCCGTCCTTGATCTCCGCATTCCGGCCGATCTGCCCGGCGTCCCCGGAGGAGGAAAAGTCCTGAATGACCGGCTCGACAGCCAACCCTCTGCCCGCTCCGGCAAGGAGCAGAAGAAGCAGGATTGTTCTGCTGAGATTCATTTCTGCCCATCCCCGACAGCTTCGATCTTCAGGTCATCGACTTGAAGATGATAGTTGTAGCTGTGAAAATTGAACTCCTTCAACGGCAGAAGGGCAAACCGGGCGGTCATGCAGAGTGCGCCGTCGATGCGGACCTGAACCTCCTGTTCCGTGACCGTAATGTCAAATTGACTCCATTTCCGGTCCTGGATGCCGGTTTCCATTTTCGGGTTGATCCACGCCTTGCTCAAAACTTTTCCGCCCTCCGTCTTCGGTGAAGTGAGCTGCGCGTCAATGCGGTTGCGGGCGGCGTAGAACAGAGCGTTTCGGCCATCCTCCGCAACCAGATTGAACCCGTAATGAAAATTCTTCTCGTGAAGCGCCTGTTGCGGGGAGAGGCGGAACTGGATTCTCACCGGCCCGCGGAAGGAGGAGAGATCCCAGCGGGCGACCGGCCACCCTTTCAGATCCAGAACTCCATCGGCAATTGCGGCATTTTTCCCGAGCGTCATGCCCTTGGTCGCGGCATTCACGGAAAAGTCATTTTCGATGGGAGTTGCCGCCGGAAGCGCAGAGGTCAGAGCGAAGATGCCGGCGCAGAACAGTTTTTTGCACATTTTCTTCATGTTCAATTCCTTTCTGATTGATGGCGAGTGAAAAAGCTGAAAAAATCCATGGAGATCATGGCCTCCTGACGTACGGATGCAAGCCAAATTCCGGCGGAAATTATTTCATAAACCAGTTGTCTTTCCCCCATATCCGGCTCAATTCCGTGGTCCATGAGCCGACGGCCGACATGGTACCCGGCATTGCATTCATTCTGCTTACCAGGGTGCGCAGTTGTGAGAAAACGTGACCATCAAGATAGCCGATGGGGGTCGGACCGCTGTGAAAACTGCCGATGATCCAATAGGCGGCATTGATCACATAATCGCCGTCGCCGTCACCGTCACCGTCCGCCAGTTGAATGATCTGGGAAGGCCGTTTGCACTGGGAGATCCGGTGCGGCACCAGCTCCTTGGAGGTGATGTTTTCATTGATCCCATAATGCATTGTCTGATAATCAAGTGGGGGATTCTGCTGCGCCGGACAGAAAAAGATTTTCGGCAGATTCTTCTCAACGTCTTTCTTGTTGTCCAGGAGAGCTTGGTACCAGATGTCCCGGACAGGCAGGTAATCCTCATTGGAACCGGTATAGAGAAAAACCATCGTGCACAACTGCTTGACATTGGAGGCACAGGAGGCGCGTTTCCCCGATTCCCGGGCTTTGTTGAGTGCAGGCAGCAGCATCGCCGCCAGAATCGCAATGATCGCAATTACGATCAGAAGTTCGATCAGCGTAAAAACTTGTCGCGGCCGGGCAGGAAAGAGACTCACTTGATCCGAGCTTTTCATGACGACAATCCCTCCTGAAATGAAATACGAAGAAATTTTCTTTCTCATCGACAGCGTCTCCTCTTACGGGCTGGACTCCCGAACCGATGGTCTTCCTGCAAAAACGTCCTTCTTCGCTCTTCCCCCTGTTTGAGCAGAATTGAGTTCCTCGCCATATGCTCCCGCAATGGCTTTTCAATGTCTAATATAACATCAAAAAAGACATATAGAATTAATAAAATTGCCAAAAATAAGTATAAAAAAGACAAATATATCTATTTTCTGATTTGAAGAAAGCGATTTCGACGTTGTCCGGATCAATTGCGGGAAGAAGCACAATCATCGCTGTCGGGCTTCGTTTCTCTGGCCCGGCGGCGGAAATGCAGGCAGCTGCATCCTGTCACTTTCTGAAAGACGCGGGAGAGATGGTTTCCGTCGCAGAAGCCGCACTGCATAGCGATTTCCTCCCGGCCGCAGTCGCTGTTGCGCAGCAGGCGCATCGCATTCTGAATCCGCAATCGTTCGAGATAGCGCCGGGGAGACATGCCGAACTGCTGCTTGAAATGGCGGAAAAGATTTCGCTCCGACATGCCGGCCAGTTTCGCCAGCATCGGCAGATCGAGCGGTGCATCAAAGTGTCGAGCCAGATATGCGGCGGGTGCTTCGAGACGCCAGGCGGCGCCGGGTTCGAGATTCTGATTGTAACCGCGGGCAAGATAGACCAGAAGTTCAACAAACATTGTCGGCACCATGACCTTGTGGCCCAGTCGCTTTTTGGTACATTCATAGTAGAGCCGCAGGATCAGGTTTAAATAGAGCTCATGGTCGTAGTCCGGCACATGCGTGACCGGCACTAGTGGATCGTATCCCGGATTTTCTGTTCCTGGATACAGGTGTTGAAACAGCTCCAGTGGTTCGCCGAAAATTGCCGGCGGTGGAACTTTGGAGTTGTAACAGATGCGGTGAAGTAAAAAATCGTCAGAGCCATCGGTAAAGTAGTTCTGCATACCGGGATGCAGCAGCAGAACATCATTTTCCCGGATCGGCATGGAGCGTTCCTGCATATGGTGAACCGCGGAACCATGGATTACGATCTGGAGTTCTGACCGAGCGTAAGAGTAGTACCGGTTGAAGTCGAGCGGCTCCCGCGTCCCCAGGCGAACGAAGACATTAAAACGGTTGTTTCCCGATTGCTGTTCCGATTCTCTGAGTACGTCGTGCCCCATCCTCATCTATCCTCCGCCAGACAGTTTCATATTTCCATATTATTATACCGTTGAAACAGGAGATTGCAAATTCGAGATAATTTTCCCCCCGGAATCTGTCACCTCACGGCATTCATCAGACATTGCAAGAATTTTCAGGTCAGAAAACTTAAGCGGGATTTTTCTGGAAAAAAGTAAAGTTGTAATGCCCTGTTTTCAAATTGCCCGGGGTAGAGTTTTTTCTCTCTGAACTCTTTTCCCTATCGAAAAAATGCGGACTTGCGTCTTATCAAAGGCGCAAGTCCGCAAATGCCGTTGAGCGAAAGAGGCGTTAGTTGCGGCTGTAACGCAGTTCGCCGCCGACGAAGGTGTGGACCACCTCAAAATCGGCGTCGAGCAGCACGATGTCCGCGAGATATCCCGGCGTCAGTCGTCCGATTCCGGAAAGACCGACCGATTCCGCCGCGGTCAGCGAGGAGGCGGCGACCACTTCGTGCAGCGGCTTTTGGGTCACTTCTGCCACGTTGCGCAGTGCGTGGTTCAGCCGCAGGGTGCTGCCGGCCAGCGCACCGCCCTCCTTCAGGCGGGCCGCTCCGTCGCGGACGATCACCGGCAGGCCGCCGAGGGTGTATTCGCCGTCGGGCATGCCGGAGGCGCGCATGGCGTCCGAAATGAGCAGGATCCGTTCCGCTCCCTTTACTTTGAAGGCGAGGGCGATCATCTCCGGCGAGACGTGGAGCTTGTCGCAGATGAGTTCCAGCCGGACCTCGTCGAGCAGCAGCCCCGCACCGACCAGCCCGATGTCGCGATGGTGGAGCGGCGTCATCTGGTTGCAGAAGTGCGAGAGATTGCACAGCCCGGCGGTGTACCCGGCGCGGAATTGTGCATAGTTCGCGGCGCTGTGGACACAGGAGGGGGTGATGCCGAGCCGGAGCAGTCCGGCGGCGAGCTCCACTCCGCCGGGCTGTTCGATTGCGAACGACACCTTGCGGACCGGATAGATCGCGTTGAGGCGCTTCACCTCTTCGATGTCCGGATTGCGAACGAAGGCCGGATTCTGCGCCCCGGTGCACTTCGGGTTGATGAACGGGCCTTCCAGATGGACGCCCGGCATCCGGCACCCCTTGCCGTCGTAGGCGGCGATGGAGCGGAGCGAGGCGGCAAGGTCCTGTTCCGGCAGCGTCAGCGTAGTCGGCAGCAGTGTGGTGACCCCCTCTTCGAGTTTGCCGCGGCCGATGCGGTTGACCCCTTCGACGGAACCGTCGCTGAAGTCGGCATTGTTGCGGCCGTGGCAGTGGACGTCGACGAAACCGGGCACCGCGGTCAGGCCGGCGGCGTCGATGATTCTGTCGGCGGCGGGCAGTGCCGCTCCGGCGGGCAGAACGGCACGGATCCGGTCGTTCTCCACAAGGATGGATGCGGATTCAAGTTCGAGGCCCGGCGTGACCAGGCGGCAGTTGGTGATCAGAGTAGTCATAAAAACAGTCTCCCTGTTGGTTTCGGTTTTCTTCAATATAGTGCGGAAGCGGGTTCTCCCCAATGAAGTTATCCGCATGAATCATGGATTTTTATGCAAAACTGCGGAACCAATGGGGGAAAAGGTTGATTTGCAGGGCGAATGAGTATATCTTAAGGTGAAAGGAACAATACGCCGGTACGGGAAGAAAAGTGGTTCCGCGGACCGGCATGCAAATGCAGATGCAGGAGAGATGAGAATGAAACTTACCTTGATGGTGCTGGCGGCGGGCATGGGCAGCCGTTACGGCGGGTTGAAGCAGCTCGATCAGCTCGGCCCTTCCGGCGAGACGGTGATGGATTATTCGGTGTACGACGCCATGCGGGCGGGATTCGACCGGGTGGTTTTCGTCATCCGTCGCGACATCGAGCAGGCGTTCCGTGAGGCGATCGGCAGCCGTTATGCGGACCGGATTGAGGTGGACTATGCGTTCCAGAGCGCGGACGATCTTCCGGCTGGATTCCGGGTGCCGGAAGGGCGCGCCAAGCCGTGGGGAACCGGGCAGGCGGTCTACGCCGCGCGCAACATCATCGACGGTCCGTTCGCCGTGATCAACGCCGACGACTTCTACGGTGCCGACAGTTACCGGAAGCTGGCGGATTATCTGCGGAACGCGCCGCAGAACGGCAAACTTACCGGCTGCATCGCCGCTTTTGTGCTGGCCAACACACTGAGCGAAAACGGTTCGGTTTCGCGCGGCATCTGCTCCGTCGACGCAAAGGGGAACCTGGCCAAAGTGGTGGAGCACACGAAAATCTTCCGCCGCGACGGGAAGATCATCAGCGTGCAGGAGGATGGTTCCGAAGTCGAATTCACCGGGCAGGAACCGGTTTCGATGAATTCCTGGGGATTCCAGCCCGGTCTGATGAACGAGCTTGGCGGCCTGTTCACTGAATTTCTCCAGGGGCACGGGCAGGAGCTCAAGAGCGAACTCTATCTGCCGGCGGCGGTGGATTCGCTGATCCGTTCCGGCCGGGCGGAGATCCGGGTGCTGCACAGTCTCGACAGCTGGTTCGGCATCACCTACCGCGAGGATAAGCCGTTCGTACAGGCGGCTCTGCGCGATCTGGTCGCCCGGGGCGCTTATCCGGAAAAACTCTTTGCCTGATCGAGGGAGGAACGAACATTGACGTACACGCAGGATGATTTCCGGCGCATCTGTTCGAAATTCGCACTCTACGGCGATTTTCTGGTTGCGGTTCCCTTCGGCGGCGGCCATGTCAACGACACCTTTCAGCTCACCTTCGATCAGGGGGGGGTGCGGTTGCATTACGTCCTTCAAAGGATCAACCGGAATGTGTTCCGCAAGCCGGAGCAGGTGATGGAGAACATGGACCGGGTTACCCGCCATCTGCTGGCGAAGATCCACGCCGGCAAGGCCGAAACCCGCAAGCGGACGATCCGGCTGCTGCGCACTTTCGCCAATCAGCCCTGCGTGACCGATGAGCGCGGCGAGGTCTGGCGTGCCTACATCTTTGTCGAAAACGCCCGTGCGTACGACGTGCTGGAAACGCCGGAGCAGGCGTTCAAAGTGGCGCAGGCGTTTGGCGACTTCCAGTGCAACCTGGTGGATCTGCCGGGGCCGCGGCTTCACGAAACCATTCCGGATTTTCACAACACGCCGAAGCGGCTGGAAGCGCTCCGGCAGGCGATTCGGCGCGATCCGGTCGGCCGGGAACGGCGGGTGCGGCGCGAAATCGACTTCATCATGAAGCGGGCGGATGAGACGAAGCGGCTTCTTCAGCTGCAGGCCGAAGGGGCCATTCCCGAACGGATCACCCACAACGACACCAAAGTCAACAACATCCTGATCGACGACCTCACCGGCGACGGCATCTGCGTGATCGATCTCGACACGGTCATGCCCGGCCTTTCCCTCTACGACTTCGGGGACATGGTCCGGGCGGGAACCAGTCCGGCCGAAGAGGACGAGGTCGATCTGGCCAAAGTCGGCATGCGGTTTGAGATGTACGAGGCGCTCTACCGTGGATTCCTCAGCAGTGCCGGGAGTTTCCTCACCGAGGCGGAGCGGGAGAATCTGCCGTTTTCCGGCAAGCTCATCACCTTCGAAATCGCCATCCGTTTTCTGACCGACTATCTGGAGGGGGATGTCTACTTCAAGGTGAAGCGTCCCGAGCACAACCTGGAGCGTTGCCGCAATCAGCTTCGCATGGTCGAATCCATCGAGGAGCAGTCGAAGCGGATGAAGGATCTGCTGCTTACCCATTGAAAAAGTTCTGTCGTTGCAGCTGGTTGCATATGTGCAATTTATGAAATGCGCATATGCAATTATTTTTTGAAAAAATGATTATGTGCTGTTGACATTTTTCTTTGTATCCGCTATAATTAATAGCGAAAAGGAGAGTGTCGACGTGGAACTCAACCGGATGGAACTGAATGCGGAAGGCGTGCCGAAATACCGGCAGCTTGCCGCGCGGCTGGAGACGTTGATTCGTGACGGAGAGCTGGCGGCATCCACCCGGATTCCGAGCGAGCGATTGCTGGCGCGACAGCTCGGGGTTTCGGTGATTACGGTCAACAGCGCGATGAACGAGCTGATGAACCGTGGATTGATTGAGCGCCGGGTCGGTTCCGGGACCTACGTGAGCGAACTTGCCGGCAGTCGGACACGGCATCGGCGGATCGGGTTCTTCAACCATCAGCGAATCCAGCCGGGGGCGAATCTGATCGGGACGATGCTGGAGACGCTGTTCCAGTTCTGGGGAGATCATAACGCCGATTTGCTTGCGCTTTCGCGTCTGCCCGGCGAATACGAGCAGACCATTGCGGAATACCGGCTCGACGGGGTGCTGATTTACAGTCCGCTGGCGGAGTTTGTTCCGGCGATTCGCAAACTGGTGCGGCGGGAGTTCCCGGTGGTTGCATTGAGTTCGATTCTACCGGAGCTGGCCGACATCAGCTTCGGTTACTCCAATGTCGAGGTCCTTGACGCGGCGGTGGAGTATCTGGCGAAGCTCGGCCATCGGGATATTGCCCTGCTGCTGCCAGGGGCCAATGAGACCGCTTACCGCGGCCGTGCAGAAGGATTTCAGCGGGCGATGTGGAAGTACCGGCTGCCATTGAATCCCGATTGGCAGAAGACGGTCGGGGCTGAACCTTCGGCATACATTCGCGAACAGCTTTCCAGCCCGACGCGTCCCGGGGCGGTGATTCTGGGCTCCTGCGGATATGCGGAGACATTGTATGCGGTTGCGGCGGAGTTGAAGTTGGAGATCCCGCGCGATCTCTCCGTCGTCAGCATTGACGAGGATGCGAAGATGCTGACGCTTCCGGAGCCTCCTTCGGCGTTCCGAGTGGATTTCGCCGCGTTGACACGGGAAGGCTCCGAAACGCTTCTCGCCCGGCTGGAGCAACGGGAACCGGCGGCGGGCCGGGAACGGAACTTCGAGTTTGTCGATCGCAGCAGCTGTACCGCAGTTCCCGCGGATTGAATTACAACAAACCTTTACGATAAAAAGGAGTGTGACCATGAAGAGAACTTCAGATGCAGACAAGAGAGGGAAAAGTGGAATTCGTATATTTACTTTAATCGAGCTTCTGGTTGTAATCGCAATCATCGCCATTCTCGCCTCAATGCTGCTGCCGGCATTGAATCAGGCACGGGAGCGGGCTCGCTCCACCAGCTGTCTCAATCAATGCAAGCAGCTCGGACTTGGATTCGCGCAATATTATACCGATTTTCAGGATTATATTCCGCCATTGAGTGAGTATGTCAACGGAAAAAATTCTGCTCCCTGGTGGCCATGGAGGCTGATGGGACCCAATCCGGATGGAAAATTCGAAGCGAAAGCCGGTTTCATCAAAGGCGCATATGTTGGAATCAACAGTTTTCGCTGTCCGTCGATGATGGGAAAATTCAATATGACTGGCAGCGAAGCGTGGTGGGCTACCTATCCGCATTACGGAATGAATGCGGATCTGGTGCTGTCGAGTGCTACGCCGCGGAAGGCCACCCGCGTCCGCACCCCCTCCCGTACGATACTTACCTGCGAAGTCTGGCGGGGCGGCACGGTCGGTGGAAATAGAAACCAGGGGTATTTCAGAAAACATCCGGGGCAGGATGTGGATGATTTCAGCAACAGCGGACAGGGGTATCCTGCTACCCGCCATATCGATAACAACAATGTTCTTTTTGTTGCAGGCAATGCACGTGCGGAAAAAATAACGAATGCCATTCGTCCCAGCACCTGTGGAATCTTCAATGTTGCAGATGATGTGACTTACAATACCTATTGGATCAATAAACTGTGAGGAGTCGTGGATCGATGAAAAAAATATTGTTGACACTGGGTATTCTTTCTGCTGTTGCCGTTTCGGCTGCGTACTTGGGAAGGGAGCCGCTCTTTACCGCTGATTTCACCGCGGCCGCCGTGACGAAACAGTTGGGTAAAAACAGTTCCCTGGTCACGGGACCGAATGGAACGCATGCTCTCCGTTTCTCCTGTTCGAAACTCAATACGGTATTGGTAAAATGGTCTTTGGATCCTTCGAAAGTGACTGGCCTGATAGAGCTGGAATGCCGCGTCCGCGGCGAGAAACTCTCCTCGCTGGCCGATGTCGGTTGGCTGGGGCCGAAAGTGATGCTGACGGTGGAGAGCCCGGGAGCCAAAACCCAGTATATCGAACCGACCAAGGAGTTCGGCACCTATCCGTGGAAAATGGTTCATCGTTTCATTCTTTTGCCGGAAAAAGTGAGTAAATTAGAACTCTCCGTCGGAATTCAGAAAGGACGTGGAACTTTTGAAGTTGCAGATCTGACGATCCGCCGTGCCGAGGAGGTGGCCCCGGAAACGGCAGAAGCTTTTTTCCGTAGCTTGCCAGATACGGCAGTTACACGAAGGAAGATTCCACGCGGCAACTTCAGCGGGACCCGGTTTCGCGGTGTAATGAGCGGCAATGATCTTTCCCGTTCTGCGTTTGAGGAGTTGAAGCGGTGGAATGTGAATCTGCTGCGGTATCAGATGCGCCCGACCGGAGCCGAGGGGAAAAAGATCAATTCTCCTGAGAAATATATGGCCTGGCTGGATCAGGCGGCGGAACATCTGGAAAAGAAGATATTGCCCCTCGCCAGAGAATTCGGTATTCAGGTGGTAATAGATATCCATTTCGGGAAACGGATATACCGTGGAACAGATAATCGTCTGCCCAATGCAACCAGTCTTGAATTACTGGAGGCCGCATGGAGGAAACTTGCCGCCCGTTTTCGCGGAAATCCTGTGATTTACGGATACGATCTGCTGAATGAACCAACCCCGGAAGATGCAACCGACAACCCATGGCCGGAAATGGCACAGAAACTGGTCAACTTGATCCGTGAAATCGATCCGGAGACTCCGATTATCATCGCCTGGTTTGAAATCAAACCCTTTGCGGTGAAAGGGAATAATCTGATTTATTCTCCTCACTTTTACAAGCCGGATGATTATACTACGCAGTCTGTGCGACAGTATCGGCTGAACTGGCGATATCCCGGATTCATTCAGGGAGTCTACTGGGATAAGGAACAGCTGCGCAATGCCATGCGTGAAATAATTGAATTCCAGAAAATGCACGGTGTGAAGATTTACGTCGGCGAATTCAGCGTTGTTCCCTGGGCGCCTGGCGGTGCGCAGTACCTGAGAGACTGCATTGAGTTGTTCGAGGAGTATGGCTGGGATTGGAGCTATCACGCGTTCCGGGAATGGGCCGGTTGGAGCGTCGAACATGCCGGAAGCACTCGAAAGACGCTCCGTCGTGTCAGTGATACCGATCGTAAACAGGTGCTGCTTGATTTTTTGAAACGAAATAAGGAAACGCATTGATGAAATCTGCGATAGATCAGGCTCCGCTTTTGTTGGAGGAGCTGCCGGTTGCCCGTGTCTGGGCTGGACATAAGGTGAATATGGCCCTCGTCTCCTCCGGAGCCTGGCAGTATGTTGGGTACTACGATGAAAATCGTAATATGGTCATTGCCATGCGTCGTCTCGGCACAGATGTCTGGTCACGACGTATTCTCGATACGAAAATCCTCGGATGGGATTCGCACAACAGCATTTCCCTTGGTGTGGACTCCAACGAGTGTCTGCATGTATCGGGTAATATGCATGCGACGCCCATGATATACTTTCGCATGGAAATCCCGCATGATCTGGATTCCATTCATCCTGCCCGCATGGTGGGGCGGGATGAACAACAGTGTACCTACCCCCGTTTCATGACCGGGCCCGCCGGCACCTTCATGTTTCACTATCGAAGTGGTTACAGCGGTAACGGCTATGAGATCTATAATGCATACGAGCCGGAAACACGGCAATGGCGACGTTTTCTCGACCAGCCGTTGAGCGATGGTTCCGGCCGATGCAATGCTTATTTTTTCCAACCTGATCCGGTTGCCGGGCCTGACGGTTTTTTCCATCTGGGTTGGATGTGGCGCGACAGCGGGGACTGTTCCTCCAATCATGACATCTGCTATGCGAGAAGCCGCGATCTGCTGCACTGGGAGAATGCTGCCGGAGACTCTCTTGCTTTGCCGCTGACCCCCGATTCTCCCGGAATTATTGTGCTCACTACGGCCCCTTCCGGCAGTGGCGTGATCAATATGGGAAACCGGATCGGATTTGATTCGGAACGCCGGCCTGTGCTTTCGTTTCACAAATACGATGAGAATGGCCGTAGCAGAATTTATAATGCCCGATTGCTTTCTCCCGGGAAGTGGCAGATTGTCGCCGTCGGGAATTGGACCTTTGAGCAGAGATGGGAGTTTCAAGGGGTTGGATCCATTCCGCAGCAGATCCACTTTTCAGCGGTCACCCCACAGCGAGATGGCTCTCTATTGCAGGCTTTTGACTTTTCCGGTAGAAGTGCCGGGGTCTGGCGTCTCGCTCCTGATACGCTTGAAGTTCAAGAAATTTTCCCGCCGATTCATCCGCTTCCGCTGGAATTGGAGCATTTGCGCGAACTCTCTGAAGATTGTTCTGTATGGACCGTTTCAGATAGCGGTGGGTGTGTGAATGCTCCGTTCGAATATATCTTACGTTGGGAGGCCCCCCAACATAATCGCGATCACCAGTTGGAGAAAACATTACCGTTGTCTTCTCAATTGAGTGTCTGCAGGATTACCAAACGTTATCTATTGTAGCAACGGGTTGCTTTGTGAGGGAAGGGGAGGGGGGAAGACCCCTCAAGACATCTACCGGGATCCGGGCATAAAAAAACCTCCAGTTGTGTACGAAGCAACTGGAGGTAAGAAAAATTCCGGCACCGTGCTACTCTCCCATAGTCAAATGTACAGTACCATCGCCGCTG
>ENA-UEQW01000075-UEQW01000075.1-human-gut-metagenome-genome-assembly--contig:-NODE-75-length-89376-cov-25.980851_pt1 | contig 89376 bp, 72 predicted proteins | sample MGYA00242947_ERZ507947 | MGnify/ENA primary metagenome ERZ507947 (study PRJEB26167, sample SAMN06115421) | human gut metagenome | host: Homo sapiens | place: China:Guizhou | collected 2015-03-17... | reverse complement strand
ACAGCAAAACCGCTTGCTTTCGACGATCATACAATTCTTTTGAATTGATTTTTCTTGCATCTCGAAGTTCCATACTGATAATATAGTACGTTTGAAGAGATTCTACAAGTATTTTTGTTTCTTATCTATAGTATTTCAAAGGCTTTTATACAAAGCTTTCCATAATAATCCAGAGAGAGGTGCAATCGGATTCTTTTCAAATGCCTTCGACTCTCCCGAGAGACCTATTTTCTCGGACGTTGTCTATCCATCAAAGCCGGTTTCTATTGCAATCACTATGCCTTTCAAGTGGTATTGGATAAACAGAAACCTCAGAGGTTGTTGCAAAATTGGCAATGATCGGGATGCAATCAGAACAGTTGGTGATGGCCTGAATGAAACATCCGAATTTTCTAAACATTTCATTCTTATAGGGATGTCTTACGCAATGTTCTGATTGAAATTTTTGCTGTTTGACTTTTTTACAAAACAGATATATATTAATTTAACTTAACCGAAAGGTAACTGATTTGATATGATTAAGCGTCGCAGTTTACGGATGGTAATTCGCCACTATGTATTCGGCCTTCTGAATGCTCATCCTGATGAAGAAATCCGTATCCCATCATATAACATTCTTGCCAAAAAATTCCATATGGCAAGAAGCACGGCACAATTGGAGCTGAAAGCCTTGGTGGATGAAGGCTACCTCATTACGCGTCCTGGAATCGGAACATTCGCGAATTTAAACAGAAGCATAGATTCTGATACTTCAAATGTTCCGGCCATTACTACTGTTTGGGGGAGTGGCGACTATGTTTATCGTCGATTTACCGCAATTAGTGTCTTACGGGCATTTGAGCGAGAAGTTGCAAAATATCCGGCGAAAATTCAGGAAATTTTCTTTTCTTCCGGCACAGAAGACCAGATGTATGAAGAGTTAACCGAATTGAACTCACATGCACTTGTCTGGATATCTCCCTGCGAATCTCGGTATTCCTTGATTCGCAGAATTGCCGAAAAAATCCCCGTTCTTGTTCTTCAGGGAACGGTTCCTGGAGTTCCCTGTGCCTGCTGGGATCTTACTCCAGTGGGATATCAGATTGGCGAAGAGTTAGTGCGACGGGAACTTTTTCGGTTTCTTTATTTGGAATCCAGCAACTCCAATCTCCAAATTTGGAATGGCATAATGAATGCTTTTCAAAAAGCAGGGGTCAAGAACTGTAACCAGTATTTGATGAGATATCAAAATGGACATAAAAATGTGGAAGCTCTCCTGCAGAGCGGATATCAACCCAATGCAGTTTTTTTTAGAGAAGAAGCTGGTATGTATTTGATGAATACTCTTTCCCGCTATGGAATCGATCCCCGGAAAGATTGTCTAATGATATCAGCAACATATAAACCTCGTGCCCTGACTGCTCCGTTGCTTTTGGTGGAACTCCCGTTCGAAGGATTGGGAGCATACGCTGCCGAACTTTTATTTCAAATCATGGAGAAGAAAAAAATACCAGAAAAGAATATTTTTATTCCAGAGAAAATTTCAGTGAAAACCGTATAAGCAAAGAGACGATATTAGTAATGACCAAACTCGTGATTTCTGTTTGCTATATGCATTTTATGGCAAACGCAGTCTCGAAATGAAGTTTTCTTATTTCTATGCGAAATCAAGGTATAAAATCCCGGGCAATCGCAGTTGCAAGAATGATAACGTATTCATTGAAGAGGGAGGTGATTTATAGAGGGATTATGTAATGAGCAGGGCTAAGGAGAAAGAGGGAAGATGAAATGAAAAGAAGAAATTCATACTTTACATTGATAGAGTTATTAATTGTCGTATCTGTGCTTTCTATTCTTGTTGCTCTTCTTCTGCCGGCACTTCAGGCCGCAAGAGAAAAGGGGAAAATGATTTCCTGTAATTCAAATTTGAAACAAATGGGTGTTTTTTCCTGTCTGTATCAAAATGATTTTGATGGCTTTGCCGGACCTCAATGTGGAATGAATACCGGTATAGGTCGGTATACCGTACATTATCATTGGGACTATTATTTCTTAAAGCATTATCTCTCCCGAATTTCGCCATTGAAAAACCAAATGACAAAAGTATTTTTCTGCCCTTCGGACAAAAGGAGTGAAGCCAAGCATCTAAACTATCAGCTCCGCAGCTATGCTCCTCCCAAAGGCTGGATTCAAAATAATGATGTCCCGGCGAAGCCGCAGCAAATTAAAAATACATCCCGTGGACTTTTGTTTACCGAAACGAATAACGCAAACGGCGAGTTGCTCCTTGCGGCAGTAGGGGTTGCTCAATCTGACGGAGAAGTTATTGTCAATGGTACAGTTCAAATGGGCAACAACCATCAGGATTCGAAACGACGACCGAGTGTTTGTGTCGATGGTCATGTCGAACATGGTTTGCTGAACGAGGCTTGCGGTGGATTTAATACAACTGCATTCAATTTTCTGCAGCGTGTACAAAACTGGCGCTTATAAATATTTTAAACCGATCAATATACTACAGGAGATACAGATTGAGGAGTTGCATGTCTTAAAAATAATGATATTGATCGCCAAGGTGGCGGTCTCGGTGAAAAACAGTTTAGATCAGGAGTGTTACAATGAAAATGATCCTTACAATTTTCTCAATTTTCATCTTCTTTTCCGCAATGGTTGAAGCTGCGGAATTGAAGGTTCTGTGTGTTGGAAATAGCTTTGCCTCCAGTGTTATAAAAGATTTACGTGCTATTGCAAGAGCGGAAGGTTGTAATTTAAAAATTTTCGCTTTTACCTGTCTGCCTGGAGCATCTATGGAAGAGCATCTCAAGAACGCAAAGCAAGAAGAAGCCAACCCTGAACTTCGCTGTTACCAGCTTACACCAGCAAAAAAAGCGAAAATGCGGGAAATTCTAACTATGGAGAAATGGGATATTATCACCATTCAACAATTTAGTCGTATCAGTTACATGCCGGAAACTTATTTCCCCTGGGCGGAAGAGCTTTCTACTTATATCAGGCGCTATGCGCCCCAGGCTGAAATCATCTTCCAGCAGACATGGCGTTACCGTGAAGATCATGGGATATATAAAAATGGAAAATTATCTCCCCTCACCATGTATGAACGCCTGACTGATGCATATCGAGAAGCGGCAACGAAGCTGAGTCTTCGGGTTATCCCGGCTGGGGCCGCCATAGAACTTGCATTGGCAAAACAGGCCGGAGTATTCCGCCCTCTTTCAAAAGAACAGTCTCTTTCTCCGGCAGGAACTCCTGTGCCTGAACCATATGCGTTACACGAAGGATGGATATGGAAAAAAACGAATTCTTCTATGAATGCGCGTTTCGACGGTATGCATTTGAATGAACGGGGAAAATATCTTCAAGCTTGTGTGTGGTATGGTTTTCTGTTTAAAAAGGATCCGGAAACGATCCGTTGGAAACCGTCAGAAATGGATCTCCAAGATGCGATTTTTCTTAAAATGTGTGCAAAAGAAGCATTACAAAATGGTCTTGATACTGTTATCAAAAGATAATAAAAAGCGCTGCCCTGGTAAAAAAGGAACGATTGATGCATAGTAGTTGGTTTCAAGTTCTACTTGCTGCGTGTAATTCAAAGTAACATAATTCATGTACGCAAAACAATAAATTTTTACAGAATGATTGTTTTGCGTATCAAATGCAATAATAGTCTTGGCAGAAACTAAACCAAGTGGAGAATTCATATGCGCGCTTTTTACATTTCGTGTATTATCTTCAGTATGGCGGTTACAGAATCTTGTCTGGCGGAGATGCTGCTGTATAAAACTCTTGATCCCAAGAAAAGCGTCATGTGGTCCTCCAAGCCGGAAGATATTAGAAATGAGAGGCTTGTTTCATATATTAAAGGATATAAACGAGCCAATGCCCCGTCAGCAGCTCCGGGTACTTGGCAGATAGGCATGTTAGAGGCTTTAGAAGAAGGAAAGTATCGCCTGGACTTTGGCGTGCAATGCTCTGTTGATTTCACTGTCCAGAAACTGGGGCTTCATTTTGATGGACCTCCTAGAGACTGGTTGGTAGAACAAAAAGCAGCCCTTAAAAAAGGAACCCAACATTTCTTTTCCATGGCATTTACTATTGAAAAGAAAGATGCAGGTCGCAAACTCCGTCTTCCGGCAGCCTGGATCGGGGATCTTCCGGCAGGAGCAGATTTCACCCTGTTCAATGCGAAACTCTATAAAGATATTCATATACCTGCTTTGCGCAAACCGGAACTGCTCTTCTCTGTGTCATTTGACAACGGCTGGAATGCAGAAAAAGCCATGGGAGACCCCGGCCCACTTGAAGCAGAAAATCTGGTGTCCGTTCCTGGAATCTCCGGTAACGGTGTGCGAATTGCCCGCACAGGAACTCGTTTGAGCTATCCGATAAAGCGAAATCTAATGCTGGATCAAGGAACGGTTACTTTCTGGTACAAACCGGAATGGACTCGGCGAGCCTGGTATCCTCTGTTTGTCTTGAATCGTGATTGGCCGGGGGAGAAGCGGCAAGGGTCCAACTGGCTCTGGTTCTGGATACAAGATGGAATACTTCGAGCCGATCTCTCCGACGACAAGGATTCCTACAAACGTGGCGGCGATATCATCTCTGGGCAATGGCAATGGCTCGCATTCCGCTGGGGGCCCGCGGGTGTAGAGGTCTTCCGAAATGGAGTCAAAGCTCCGGGAGGGGACAGTGAATCTCCGTTCAAAAAAATTTCATCTATTATGCATTTTTCCAATCCAGGTTCCTTTGATCGGTTTTTTGTTGGAGGAGGAGAAGATGGCAAAGGGGCTGAGGGAATTTTTGACGAGCTTCGCATCTATAGTGGAATGCTTGATGATGCAGAACTTCAAAGAATATTTCACGAAGCAAACGTTCCGCGTTTGCATCTAGAAAGTCGCTATTTTCTGCCATATACGGAGCAGCAAAGTCTTCATTTCTCCGCTTCGCCAGATGCAGATTGGAAACTTGTCGATTTCAGAAAACGAACTTTACTCTCCGGAAAGACTGGTTCAGGAAACATTGATATTCCGCTTCCTCCGCTGGAACCGGGCAATTATACTCTTTTCGTTCGGAGCCGTGGAGTGGAAAATTCTGAGACTCTTATATTTTTCTCTCCGTCGACATCCTTCTCGAAATCTGGAAAACTGGATCTTGAAAAGATAGATGAGATTCGATTCGAAAAGCCGCTTGATTCTGAACGGTTTGTTTCTCATGGCAATATTCATTTGGGCACCTGCGAGGGAATGGTTTATCTGGAAACGGAAGAAATCCCTGATGCACGCTTTTCTATTCGTTTTCAATTGCCGGATGGTAAAACTCCTTATTACGTAGAATGGTTATATCCTGATGATAAAATTCGCAATGCGGAAATTGTTGTCCATGAAGCAAAACGTCCGGACTATGGGCTTTGTGTCGGGTATAGCATCGGGGATGAATATCCCAACTCGGGGAAACTGCTGAAACAGGGAGGAATCCTCTACCCGCGCAAATCGGATAAGCCCCTGGAGTATGCCTTGACTCTTCGAACACCACGAAGAATGGGCGCTCCCGGTGCAATCGCTGCGATTCGGATCTACAGAATTTGCGACGGAAAACTTCCTGCCGCACGCCTGGGAAATCAACGGGCATTGGCTCTCTATTACGAAGATCCTGCCCTGTATGCATCGTTTCCGTATTTACAAAACAAAGCTGATTCTATGCCGGAATTTGAGGAGTTTCTGGCCCGACTGAGCTCCTATATGAAATTCAGCGGGCAGAATATGTTGATCTATCCATTTGTCTGGTATCAAGGTGAACTTGGAGAATACTATAAGCCACGTCCTCATGCATTGAATTTCTATGATGGTCTCATGACTTTTTTTGACCGGGAAAATCTAAGTTTCATTGGTGCTTTTAATCCGCACAACACGGATTGTGTGGATGCCGTTCATCTGACTGCGGCGGCTCAGGAGGACGGCAGATTACATGATACACCGGTTATGATCTATGACACAGGCAAACCCAATCCAGGTCGATGGCACGGAAGTCCGCCAAACTTTAATATCTTACACCCGGCTCTGCAAAAAAAAGTGATGCAATGGGTCGATGATCTCTGCCGAATAGGGGCGCGTCATCATTCATTCCGGGGAATTGAATTTACCATTACAACACATTCGCTTCTTGCTCTCGGCAATTTATCGGCGGGATATAATGATTTTATGATTGAAAGTTTTGAGCGCGATACGGGAATTCAAATACCCATTGATCGAAAAGCACCTCTTCGCGGGAAATTGTACGCAGATTGGTTGCTTGCGAATGTCAGACCGCAATGGATCGAGTGGCGATGCAGGCAGTTGGAGCAATTTTATCGCCGTGTTGCAGAGAAATTGCGTGCGGTGCGCAGTGATCTGGTATTCCGAATCAACATGACTCTAACTCAACCTGTGGAAAATGATTCTTCAACATGGAATGATCCTGATTTTGTTCGTAAAAACTGTCTTGCTGCAGGAATTGATCCAGAGAGAATTGCTCTTCTGCCCAATACTATTTTAACCATTACGACTCAACCTGCAATCTATCGTTACAAGTTTCACTCCCGTGCGCCAGAGAAACAGCCATATCTAAGTGCATTGAAACGATATGATACAACTCAGGCTACTTTCTCCATCTTGAGCAATGCACCTCTTACAGCCATTCATCTGCATGATAAATATTGGGAATCGCCTCTTGGAAAGCGCGATCCTTTGAAGGCTCCATGGTTACGAGAGATACCATGGCGTGTCAGCACATTGAATCCCGGTGGAATTCATGCTATGCGCAGTTATGTTTATCCATTTCGCTGGGCAGATCCCATTCAACTTTCGAAAGGAGGCTTCTTGATAGGCTCTTATGGAACTGAGAAGCAGCTTGCTTCATTCGCTGAACAATTCACTGTCCTTCCTCCGCGTCGTTTCAAAGAGAGAGGGAAAGATGAAATTGTAAAAATCCGTACATTGGTATGGCAAGGCTCCCTCTGGTTCTATGTAGTGAACACGGGTGATTCCGTTCGAGAACTTCGCTTGAGAGTACCTGGCGGAACTCTCAATGCCCCGGATGGGAAAACGCCCAAAGAGCTCCAGCATGGGGTGCTGAAACTTTCTTTGGCTCCATACTCTCTACGCTCGTTTCGCTGCCCGGGAGGAGATGAAAAAGATCTTATTCTGGAGATGCAATGAAAACAAGCATAATGATCTGCATGGGAAGTATTTTTATAATTTTTGGTTGTAAAAATATAAATCCCGATATTTCAAAAGCTTATGATAAATATTACCTTCGGGGACGAGGAACTCCGGCTCAGTTCCTGACGGATCAGCTTCTGGATCGCCCGGTTTGCCTTGCTCTTGCAGTTCTTGCTCCTCCGTCTCCGGTGTTTTCTCACCAAGAAGCTGAAAGGATTATCGAGCAATATTTCAAGGATGCGCAAACTGGATTTCTCTGGAAAATAACGCCTCCGACATTCCAAATTCCTGAAAATTCTTCGTCTGACGCATTAGAGCTGAACGACGAGTATCGCTTGGGCTCACAAGAAAAGCGTTCGACGGGAACTCAATGGAAGATTCGCTGGAGCTCGGAAGGACTTCATTTTTCTGTAGTTTGCAAAGATACTTCAATTGACGCCTGTTTCCCTGAACCATGGAAAGGGGATTGTGTGGAAGTCTTCTTGCGCATACCTGCAGAAATTCCGATCTACCGAGAATATGTTATCAATCCAGAAGGACAAACGTATCGGGCTGTTCACATCCGGGCTGAATATGGTAAACGACTGGCGTTCCCGCTGAAGAAAAAGAGGGAACGTGTATCTGTTCGATACATTCCGCAGGGCTACCATGTCGAATTGTTCATTCCATGGAAAGACTTAAATGAAATGGATCTCGATGATTCACCAGGCCCCGGCTTCCGTTTTCAAGCGGGACTTCTTCGCATCGATGCAAAGACCAAACCGCGGCAAAGACAAGCCTATGCTCCATTTCCGCTGCTCTACGATGGGCATAACATATTTGGATATGCGACATTCATTCTTAGTGCCGAAAAGAATCCTGCGCCAGCAGAAGACAGAGCGAAGTAGGCTTAAAAAATTGTTCGCCTGCATTAAAATGACCGGAATGAGCAGTAATTTTTTACGAACAGAGAAATAGGAAAGCAAAGATGAAGCAATTTTTGAATCAGGCATGCTATATTTGGACAACACCGTTCGAATCGGGAACGGATCTTTATCGACGCTTCCGCAAAAAATTTTACTGGAATCCCAAAAGTTCGACAACAGTCACTCTCTGTATTGCTGCAGATTCTACCTGCGCTGTGGATCTCAATGGAAGACGTTGCCCTGTTTCACAAACGGCAGACTTCCCGCTGAATCGAAGATATTCAGAATTTGATATCACTGATTTTCTGCATCATGGCGAAAATGTGATTACGGTAGAGGTTCATTTCCTTGGGGAAGAATTTCTGACTTATGCTCCTGGAGTACCATTTCTTAAGGCTGCACTGATTGAAGGACAAGATATTATATTAAAAACTGACAGCTCCTGGAAGTGTTCTGCCAACACACCATTTACATCCGGACTCAATTGTCAGGAAACTCCACAACTCGGATATGTTTTCGAATATGATGCTCGTCGAGAAATTCCGTGGAAAGAAATTTCTTTCGATGACTCCAGCTGGGAAAATGCTGTCGAATACCCTTCATTACCCTGGGAGACGATGAAGCGTAGAAATATTCCTCAGCTTCTGGAACTCTCCCCGCCTGTTGTCCGAGTTATTCAGGCGGGTTATTTGAAACGTGAAAACGAAGGTCAGACTTTTGCAGAGACATGTTCACGAGATTATCTCCTTTCATGCCGCAGCGAAGAATTGTTCAAGGAACTGAACCCCGAACAGTTTTATGACAGACGGACATGGACAAAACCAATTTTGAATCTGACGAGGGAATTTTGCTATTCTTTGCGGCCTCTTCCTGCTGCATCCTCCCCTGACGGATATTACCTGATTCTGGATTTGCAAAAAGAACAAGTCGGATTTCCATATCTGAAAATTTGTGCGCCTTCAGGAACGATAATTGATCTTTGCCATGGCGAACATCTTGATGACGGTCGAATACGCGCACGAATCGGGAAACGAAATTTTGCCGACCGTTTTATTTGCCGCGAAGGACTTAATGAATTTCTCTATCTGCATCGGCGTATTGGTGCTCGTTATCTTGAGCTTCACATTACAAAAGTGGGAAGTGGTGAAGTCAATTTGCTCTATGCCGGAATCATTCCTTTGGAACTGCCGTTGCCGCAAAGTGCAACATTTCTCACGGAAGACCACTTTCTGAAACATCTCAACACTCTGTCGACTGAAACTCTGAAACTCTGTATGCATGAGCATTATGAAGACTGCCCATGGCGGGAACAAAGTCTTTATGCTTACGACTCCCGCAGTCAAATTCTTTATGGATATTATATCTGGGGCAATTACACATTTGCCGGAGAAAATCTTGATCTGCTGGGATATGCTTTCGACAAAGAACGTTATCTGGAGCTGACTGCGCCGGGAAAATGCTCGAAGACAATTCCTATTTTTACAATGGCGTGGATTTCTGCTGTTTATGAGCATTTTCTCTACAGTGGTTCTTTGGATTTGTTTAAAAAATGGAAAAGGCAAATCAATCAGATTCTGGACAGAGCTCTTTCTGAAAAAGAGCCATCTGCGGCGGAACTGTACAATCCGGGTTCAGGCAATCGAATTTGGAATTTCTACGAGTGGAACGGTACGTTACGTAATCTGCAAGGAGCACAGCAGGCTCCATACAATCTCTATCTCTATGAAGCGTTAGAAAAAGCGGCGAAACTTCATGAGAGAGATGGTGACCGAGAAAGAGCGAAATATCTCTTTGATACAGCACAAAGACTTGGTCGCGATATAGAGAACATCTTCTGGGATTCTGCCCTTTCCTGTTACGGTACATTTCCGCCGGGAAGCAATCCTCTTGTTTACGAGCACATTCAGTGTCTGATGCTTGCTCATAATCTGGTTCCGAAAGAGAAGAAAAATGCCCTCCTGAAACTTTTCTTCACAAAACAGATGCGAACAATCGAATTGAGTGCTCTGCGTTGGTTGATTGATGCAATGATGAAAAATGGATCAGAAGCGCGTCGCTTTCTGATGACAGAGCTGCGTTCAATCTTCGAACCAATTGTTTACGCGGGCGCAACATCGCTCTGGGAAACAAGACTGGGAAGTGATGACTTTGGCGGAGCAGGAAGTCTCTGTCATGGCTGGAGCAGTGTCATGCCGTACTTCTGTGGACGCTATCTTCTGGGAATTGAACCTTTGGATGAGGGATTCAAACGCTTTCTGGTAAAACCGTATTGTGCAGATCTCACGCATGTATCCGGGGAAGTGCCGACTCCATTCGGGGTGATCAGAGTTTCTTGGCGCAAAGACGGAAACAGTTTGAATATCCGGGTAGAACATCCCGAAGGAACAATTCCTGTTTCTGGAGAATATGAAGAATATCCTGTCGCTCGCTTTGAAACAATAGTCCGTTGAGGAAAGGGCGCCAATGCCGGGTAAACAGCCGACAAGGTAGTCAAAACGGCCGGAAAGTGCATATGCAGGACGAAGGCACAGGGAAACATGCCAATTCACATTGGGGGCAAGCGCGCACAGCAAATGGTGGACTTACTGCAGTTGTGATATTGCCGGGAAAGGGCAGCCAGAGCGCGAGAGAGGAAAGCATAATAATACCGATTTGTCTTGCATAGTGTTAATTGGTAATAAAAAAACTTTATAAATACAGTATTGGCATAAAATGACCTAAGAAATCAGCTTTTTGAGGTCAATATAATAGCGATCATCGCCATTTTGGCGGCGATGCTGCTGCCGGCACTGAACCGCGCCCGCGCCAAGGCGCGCGACAGCGCCTGCAAGAACAACCTCAAACAGATCACGTTGACCGAAATCCAGTACAGCGCCGATTACCAGAATTACATGGTGGTGTTGATGGAACAGAGCTTCGCTTCCGGAAGCAGCGCAGTTCTGACGTGGGACAGACTCTTCACCAGTCGAAACCCCACCGCGGGACGCCCCTTCTTCAGCAGAAAACTCTATGCCACGCTTCCCGTCTCCACCTTCATCTGTCCGGAGGCGGAAGACAGTCAACGACAGCTCAATGAAGGCTCCTTTTCCTACGGCATGCTGGTCCCCAACAAATACCGCGGTCTGGTCATCGGCAACAATGCGACCGATTCCGTGGATAAAAAACGGGTGCAGAACGTCGGCTCCTTCGTGACCGGTATCGACACGGCAAACGGCCCGATCACCTACTTCACACCGAAGATGAAACGCCCCTCCGGCGTATCGATTATCGCCGACACGATCAACGGATTGTTCGGGACCTCCTCCTATCGGCAGGGAACATGGTTCTTCGATCCCACCGCTCTCTTCAACAACGCCTACGGCGTTTATCTGCGGCACGGGGAACGAGCGAACTGCGGCTTTGCCGACGGTCATGTGGAGAGCGGTTCGCGGAATGAACTCTATGAACTGCCCTGCCCGATTCAAGGCATGTTCAGCGCCAATCTCACCCCGCTGACCATGCCCTGAATCTGCGGCCGGTTCAGCCGCGTCGCGGCAGGCAGTGCTTTTCCAGAAAAGCCACGATCGGCGCCGGATTTTCCAGCGAGTGCGGATGATGCCCCACACCCGGCTTGTGGATCATCTCCACCTCGCCGCCGAGCGCCCGGTAACGCGGCTCCACGATCAGCGCATTTTCTTCCGGCGGAACGGTTTCATCCGCGTCGGAACAGACGATCAGAAGCGGAATTTTCGCGTTTGCAAGCGGCGCGAGATTGTCCACCGGGTTGCCTTTCCAGGCCAGCGCCTCGGCCTCGGTGAACCCGTAAGCGGCAAGACAGCGCTTCCACTCCTCCGACGCGCGGCGATACGGCCAGCTCTTAAAGTCACAGACCGGGTTGTCCAGATAGAGGCAGGCGACCTTGTCCGTATTTTTCGCCGCCCAGTTCACGGTGTCCAGCCCGCCGCGGCTGAAGCCGGCCAGCGCACAGCGCAGTGCAAATCCCAGCTTCGTTAAAAATGCGTAGAGCAGATCGAACCGGCGGTTCGACTCCGGCGAACCGTACAGTTCCTCCACCCGGATGTGTGCGATATGCCAGCCGCGCCGCAGAAGCTCAAGATCCGCATAGGGGAAAGCACCGAAAAAACGGGCCCGCCAGAGCCACGGTTTTCCCGGCGCCGGGGCGCAGTTCGGCTTCACGAGGATGCACCGCTCCCCGTTCAGAGTGAAGTCGTATCGCGCAAATCCGTTCCAGTCCGAAACTTTGCCGGGGAAATCGGTTTCGAATGCCCCATCCAGATTCAGCATGAGATTCCGCCGCGCCAACATGCCCCGGAGATAGTCCGCCACCAGATCCGCCTGGCGTTCGATCCCCGTCTCCTGATAGTGATATCCATCCGCAAGGCGGTATTCCGGATGGTTCAGCATCGCCGAGTAGAGGTCGAGCGTCGGGATGTTTCGTTCCGCCATGACCTCTGCCGCGATGGCATTCCGGCGCAGTACGATGGCGTTCTTCACCGGTTCCAGTTCCGCCGGAGAATCCGGCACCGTGAGCGGAGTGGAATTCCGCCAGGCAAGCATCGCCCGGGTGCTGTGGCGCAGGGTGTCGGCAAACGCCTCCAGCCCGGCGCGGTAGCACTCATCCGGGCAGTCGATGCCGTGCAACCCGTTGTTGAACAAAATGACGTCGATCGGTTCATCCGCCAGCGCGAGCGCAAGTTCGCGATAAATCGCCGGATCCCCCACAATCTTCGAAGTGGAGTAAAATCCGACGGTCGCCTCCCCCTGCAGACGCCGGGCGACCGCCTGCCCGTGGCCGACGACAATCGAGTCGCCGATGAGCAGAATCCGCGGCAGATGGCGTTCCGGCGTGTCAAACCAGTAGAACTGACACCATTCGACCTTTTCCCGTTTCATTCGATATCCTCCCGGATGTTGTATATTTTTCGGAGTAAAAACAATACTCTCATCTGTTTTCCCAACCGCAGATCACGGCATCAGGAGCAGAACCAGCCCAGCCGGAGCAGCAGAGCCGCCGCCGGAGCCGACGCCGGGACGCCGGGCAGCAGCACCCCAAGCAGCTCGAACAGCAGCGCCCCCGCCAGAAGCCCCGCCCCACACCAGAAAACCGACGCCGTCTGCGTCAGCCGGGATTCCGCCTGTCCGGCCAGCCGGCTGCGCACCATGCCGGCCGCCAGCGCCGCACAGACGGCAATCAGCAGATAGCCCGGCTCGAACAGAAGAAACCGCCACGGAAGCAACAGAGAAAACGGCAACAGCGCCGCCAGCACCACAAACCAGCGTTCCACCCGGAGCCGCAGAATGGAGTCGCACCACATCAGGCCGCCTGTCGCCACAAGCAGTACCGCCGGAATTCCGGTGAACAGCTCCCGGCGGTCAAATCCCTGCCAGGCCGCCAGCAGAACGAGAGCGAATCCGGCGGCATTTTCCGTCAGCAGCACCCTGGCCCGCCCGGAACCGCTGCGGCTGCACAGCGGCCGCAGCAGCAGCCAGAGCACCGGACTGCCCCAGAGAAGCACACGGGGCAGTTCCGGCACAGGAAGCCGGAAGCCGGAAGCCGACACCGTGCCGACGCCTCCGCCGATTGGACCGGCCGAAACCGGTCGCTCTTCCGCCGCCGCGTAGAGGGCGGCAAAGATTCCCGCCGGCATGAAAAGATTGCCCTCACTGAACGCGCGCTGATGCCCCTGCAGCCGACTGTCCAGCACGCCGAGGTCGGCGGTCAGGGCGGCGTCGCGGGAGACGGCGAGGAAGCGCCCTCCGCCGCCCGGCAGTTCCGCCGTATGCAGTCCGTCCGGGAGAATTCCCCGGAATGCGACGGGGAGCACCAGCACGCCGCGTTTCGGCTCGGTGCGCTCCAGTGCCAGCATGACAAACTCCTGCAGTGCCGCAGGAGAGACCGGCGGCAGATTCTCCAGATAGACCAGATCGTACCGGCGGGTCAGTTCCGGCAGAATCCGCCCCGGTCTCCCCTCGTAGGAGTTCACCTTGAGCGAGGCTTCGCCAAAACGGGCGGCCGCCCGCGGCCAGATGCAGTCGACACTCGCCACGTAAGGAAGCGCCGCCCAGACCGCAGGCAGGGGCGAATGCAGATCCGAGACGAAGAGAAAATGCATCCCCTCCTTTGCCGCCGGCATCAGCGACGCGGGCAGCGCCGGAGCGATGGAGACATCCTTGAGGTTGCGCGGCGCGCTGCGCAGGGTCCAGCCGCTGTAAATCGGAGCGGCCAGCGCAACGGCAATCGGCAGAGCGGCAACCGGCAGAATCCGCCAGACCCGATGCAGCGGCAGATTCCAGAGAAACGCCGCCAGAAACACCGGCAGCAGAACCAGCCCCGGCACACAGTTGCCATGAAAGAAAAGGATATCGGCCGCCAGTCCGAGCAGAAACCCGATGCCGCACGCCGCCCGGCAGAGTGTTCCGCAGGAGCCGGCGGGGAGAGTGCAGAAGAATCCACCGGCCGCCGCTCCGGCCGCCGCGCTCCGCCAGGGAGCCCCCGGCTCGATCAGCAACAGAATTTCCAGCAGAAACACGCTGAGCACCGGCAGGAAGCGACCGGGAATCATCCGTATTAGCCATGCACCGGCCGCGAGACCGCCGCCCCACAGCGCGGGCACCGGCCAGAGGGAAAGATTCCAGCCCGAAGAGAGCGAAGCGACCGTCAGAGAATAGGCCTCCGATGCTCCGAAGAAGGCTCCGCCGGACAACGCGGTGAACCAGAGGCTTTTCCGGCAAATCGATGCGCTGTTTTCGCCCGACGGATCCAATTGTAACTGCCCCCTTCTGTAAAACCGTATTGAAATATATCTCTGAATCTGCAAAAAATCCACCATTTCCGGTTGCTATTTTGGCGTAACGTGATTATTTTACTGCGGAATATCATGAAACAGAGGAGACGCTTCCCATGAAAGCTGAAGATTTCCGGATTTCAAAACTCGGCAAAGCGACGATCGCCTCGCCGATCCGTCAGATTGAATTTATTTCCGATGAAGCCTCGGTGGCCTACGATTCGGATCCGCACCTTCTCGCCCAGTACCTCCGGCGCGGCGTGGAGATTCCGGCATTCGAACAGGCGGGGCCCCGGGCGAAAATCTATCACGACCCGGCATGGACCAAAGCGGCCATCCTCACCGCCGGCGGCCTCTGCCCCGGCCTCAACGACGTCATCAAATTTCTCACCCGCACGCTGCGCATTCAATACGGCGTGCCGCTGGTCTATGGCATCCGCTACGGCTATCGCGGCCTCAACCCCGATCACAAACTTCAGCCGATTCTGCTCGACGACGCCAATACCGATGACATTCATGAATCCGGCGGAACCATCCTCGGCAGCTCCCGCGGCGCGGAAGATCCCGTCGTGATGGTCGATACACTCGCCAGAATGAACATCAACGTTCTCTTCTGCATCGGCGGAGACGGCACGGCGCGCGGCGCCCACGATATCGCACAGGAAGCGGCGCGGCGCGGTCTCTCCATCAGCGTCATCGCCATCCCCAAGACGATCGACAACGACATCGCCTTCATCGACAAATCCTTCGGATTCGAGACCGCGGTCTACATGGCCGGGATGTTCGCCACCGGCGCCCACAGCGAAGCCAAAGGAGCTTACAACGGGATCGGCCTCATCAAGGTGATGGGGCGCGATTCCGGCTTCATCGCCGCCTACGCGACGCTGGCCAACTCCTACGTCAACTACTGCCTCGTCCCCGAAGAGAAGTTCACTCTCGATGACGACGGGCCGCACGCACTGCTGCCGCACCTGGCCGCACGCATGGAAGAGAAGCATCACGCGGTCATCATGGTGGCGGAAGGCGCCGGCCAGGAGCTCTTCGAAAACGCCGCCGCTCAGCGCGACGCCTCCGGTAACCTGCTCAACAAGGACATCGGGCTGCTGCTCAAGGAGAAGATCAACGACTACTTCAAAGCGAGATCGCTCGAGGTGAACGTCAAATATTTCGATCTGGCCTACACCATCCGCAGTGTGCCCGCCCACGGTGCGGATGCGGTTTTCTGCGCAATGCTCGCGCAGAACGCGGTGCACGCGGCAATGGCGGGGCGCACGGATATGGTGATCGGGCACTGGGGAACCCATTTCACGCATGTGCCGATTGCACTGGCAACCCGTGAACGCAAGAAGATCAAACTTGACAGTCCGCTCTGGACCAGTGTCAAGGCAACCACAATATTCTGAAGCTATTACACGAAAGGCGAATCCCATGATCGACCAGCTCAGAAAAATCGCCGAAAGCATCGACCAGCTTCTGGCGGAAGATGAATTCCCATTCTCCATCCGTCCGGACTACCTGGCGGAGGCGGTTCGCGCCTACCCGGTCCGCGGCGGCAAACGGTTGCGCCCTGCCCTGCTGATCTGGAGCTGCGGCCTGCTGGGCGGCGATGAGGCAAAAGCGCTCTATCCGGCCGCCGCCGTCGAGGTCTATCACAACTGGACCCTTGTCCACGACGACATCATCGACCGGGACGACACCCGGCGCGGCATGCCGACCGCCCATGTGCAGCTTGCGACGGAACTGCAGAAGCGTTTCCAGCTCTCCCCGGAACAGGCGGCCCGCGCCGGAGAGGATTTTGCGATTCTTGCCGGCGACCTTCAGCAGGGATGGGCGAACGATCTGCTTCTGCGCTCGACGGAACACGGGGTCCCCGCGGAGGTGGCGGTGGCGTTGTCACGCAACCTCCAGAAGCTCGCCAATCGTGAACTTATCAGCGGAGAAGCTCTCGATGTGGAGTTCTCTTTGCGGGAACTTGCGGAACTGCACCCCGATTCGCTCCGGCGCATGCTCTCCGGCAAAACCAGCGCCCTGCTGGAATTCTGCACCGAATCCGGCGGAATGCTCGCTTTGGAGGAGTGCAATCCGGCTCGCGAGGAGATCGTCCGGCTGGGGGAATTCGCTCACGCCGCCGGAATCGCCTTCCAGCTGCGCGATGACTACCTGGGGATTTTCGGCGATTTTCAGTCGCTCGGCAAACCGCTCGGCAACGATCTGCGCGAGGGAAAAGCGACCATCCTCCTGCTGGAGACGATGCGCATGGCGAACTCCGCGGACCGGGAGGAGCTGCAGAGCCTCATCGGGCTTCCGGAATACTCCACGGAAACGTTGAACCGGGTCCGCCGGATCATGCGTGATTCCGGAGCCGCCGCGGCGACCACGGCAGAGGCCGCGCAGCTGGCGGAACAGGCGAGAAACATCCTGCGCGGATTCCCGGACAACGCCTGCCGGCAGAACATGCTGGATCTCATCAACTTTCTGATCAACCGCGAGCGTTAGCCGCGGCAGGGACAAATTGTCCCGCACTGTCCCGCACCGTGTCGAAATGTCACGGCCGGGACTTTTTTTTGCTTTTTTTCTGCCGTGATTTCGAATTGGCACGCCCCTTGCTATTCCTGCAGTCGAAGAACCGGTGAAAACCGGAAAAGAGATTTTTCAAGGAGGTAAATTATGAATATGATTGCAAGATGGAATCACGGAAACGGCCTGATCCCGGTGACCCTGCGCGGTGTGGATGATATCTTCCGTGCGGTGCTGGACCGGATGAGCACCGATTTCAGTCCGGAGCTCATGTTTGACAACGGCAATTCGCCGCGGCTGGAGATGGAGGTCGGCAAGGATGCCGTCACCGCCAAACTACCGATCGCCGGTTGCCGTCCGGAGGATATTGATATCGAAGTTGTCGGCGACAATCTGACCATCCGCGCGACGCGGCAGATGGAAGAGCCGAAGGATGAGAAGGCGCACTATCTCCGGCGCGAACGCTCCTATGAAGAGTATGAAGAGAGCGTCAAACTCCCGGTGCGCGTCAAAGGCGGCGAAACCAAAGCGGAGTATGTCGACGGTGTTCTGACCGTCACGCTGCCCCGTGAAGAGGAAGCCCAGCCCCGCACCCATGTGGTCAAAGTACATTAATGCAACAACGATAGAACAGGAGGCAACAATATGAGTGACGATGTCATGAAAGTTACGGACGGCGAACTTCACGAGGAAACTCTGGAGATCATGCCGCTGGTGGATATTCTCGACGGCAGCGACGGTGTGACGATGTGGTTTGAAGTGCCCGGCGCCAATTCCAAGAGCGTCAACATCGAAGTAAAAGAGGGCGTGATGACCATGACCGCGGACAGCTCCCTGCGCCGCGACGGCAAGAAGCTGGTGTTCAAACGTGTGTTCCAGCTCGCCGACAGTGTCGATGTCGAGAAGATCACCGCCAAGACCCAGGACGGCGTTCTGACGCTGAATATTCCGAAGTCGGAGAGTGCCCGGGTCCACAAGATCAAGGTCTGCTGATACAGAACAGTATCTCATTCTCCATAAAGGGGCCGCTGCAAAGAACCTGTAGCGACCCCTTTTTTCTTTCTCCGCGCGCAATCGCCGGAGAAGAGCAGATCAACAGCTACGGCTGTACGGCCGGAGCCTGCGGAACCGACGCCCCCGGCTGGGGCGAGAGCGCCTGCGCCTTCTCTTTTGCCTCATTCAGCGCCGGCAGAAGGATGCCGGAGAGAATTGCCATCGTCGATATGCTCGAAGAAGAGATGTTCCAGTTGGAACGCGTGGTCGAGGCGAATCCGTCCTTTTCCCGGGTGGTGACGGAGCAGAAGACCGGCGGTGGAACCTTCTGAAGGAATCCGGCGATCATCGGTTCCTCCACCTGCATGACCAGCAGGTTCCAGATCGGCTGGTCGATGTTCACATAAAAGAATCCGAGCCCCCGGGCGGGAATTCCGGCCAGATAGCCGCGGGAGGTCGGCGACTGCATCAACCCGCCCTTGAGCATCGACTCCAGCCGGGCGTCACTGTAGAAAGTGAGTGTGCCGTTGGCCGTCACCAGTTCCGGAATCACCGGCAGCGGCAGACCGACGACCGAGTAACGGCCGGCGCTCTTTTGCGTCAGCTGGAGACCGCCCTTCTCCTGCAGCAGCTTGAAGAGCACACCGTCCCGGTCCGGCATCGACAGCCGGAGCATGGGCAGAGGAGACACGGAGGGGTCCGCGGAAACCACCACCAGCGACCAGGTGCCGGAAAGCGTCTTCAGCAGCGCGGAAAGTTCAACTCCGGCCGCAGTACGGCACGCCGCTTCCAGCTGGGCCGGAATCGCTTTGATTTCCGGCGACAGCTCGGCAGATGCCGCAAACTCCTTGACCAGCGAATTCCAGGCAGCGGAGAAATCAAACCGGTACTCGAATGCCAGCCGGGTCGATTCCGGCAGCTGAGCCGGCAGCTGCATCGCCCAGTTCTCTCTGCCGGAGAGATCGAACAATACACCCGGCAGAGAACTGTTCCCGGTGTACAGATAGGAGCGGTAGGCGGTCAATCCGTCCGGAAGCTGTTTCGTGCTGGATCCCATCGCCTGAATTGCATCCAGATGCAGTATGCGAACTGCGGCGAGGATTCCCTGAAGCAGTTGGCGCATTTCCGGCTTGACATCGGCGGAAGAACCGCACAGGTCGCCGAGCAGCTCCTGCACCTTCGCCAGCTCCTCCCGGCAACTGCCGTAATAGAGAGAGGAACCGCCCTTGTCAAGGTGAGCCATCGTGGCGTTGAAGGCAACGGAATCATCCACCGCTGCGGGAGCGGCAAACGCGGTCGAGCAGGCCAGACAGCCCGCGGCGCAGGAAATCAAAAATCTTCTCATCACATCCTCCTGTCGTTTGAAGAATCTCCGGGGACCCTGCCCGTACAATATCAGCATTTTGCAGGTTTGCAAACAACCGAGGATAAAATTTATCGAAGTTTTACCCGCATCGGAGTGAAGCGGACTCCGGATTCCACCCGCTCCGGGCCGTCGGCGGAGAACCCGAGATGGCGGTACGCCTCCACCGCGCGCGGCGCGGCAAACACCGTCAGCTCCGTCAGGTCAGGCTGCGCTTTTCCGCACAGTGTCACCGCGCGGGTCAGGAGCCGGCGGCCGATGCCGCCGCACTGAAACTCCGGCTCGACAAAGAACATCGAAATGTGGGAAAAATCCCGCAGTTCCAGCACGCCGATCACCTCGTGCTCCCATTCGGCAACGATGGTGGAACAGCCGTCACTCTGCCGGGCGGCGATCGCCTCCGGCAGAATGTAGGCGAGAAAGGCCTGACACCCATCCGGCTCGTAGCAGGGCCGGATGGAATCCTCGAAACAGGCCAGCGCCACCCGGCAGATGCCGGGCGCATCCCCCGGCCGGTAAATTCGAAGCCGCGGTTCGCCCGCCATGGGTCAACGCTCCTCCTCTTCGGGGTCGTGCTCCTCCCGGTCATCGGCAAATGCGCGATGAGGATGCTCTTCCGGCGCGGTAAACACCTTCAACGCCTCGCCGGTGGCACTGCGCCGGTCGCGTTCCGCCAGCTCCTTGATGTACCGGTAGCTGTTGGCCTGGCTGCGGGCGCCGGTGTACGCCGGCACGGTGGGCCGGGTGTAAATCCCGGAACCGAGCAGACGGCGCTGTTTGTCGGTGTCCGCCAGCTGGAAACGCAGGAGCGTCATGAGCTCGGCCCGGATTTTCTCGTCCTCGACCGGGAAGAGCAGCTCCACCCGGCGGTCAAGGTTGCGGAACATCCAGTCCGCGCTGGAGAGGTAATACTCCTCGTCTCCGTTGTTGAAGAAGTAGAAGAGCCGGCTGTGTTCCAGATAACGGTCGACGATGCTGATGATCCGCAGATTCTCCTGCCCCGGCCGCGGCTTGTAACAGCAGATGCCGCGCACGATGAGATCAATTTCCACCCCCGCATCCGCCGCCTTGTGCAGCAGGCGGATCATCTTTTCGTCGGAGAGGCTGTTCATCTTGGCGATGATCCGCCCCGGCCGGTCGGGCGTGGAGTTGCTGATCTCGCGTTCGATCATCCACATGACCCGCCGCCGCAGATCGAACGGCGAAGCGGCGATCTTGCGCCACTCGGTCGGCGGCGAAGAGTATCCGGTCAGCACGTTGAAGAGGTTCGCCACATCGAAGCAGAGGTCCGGATCGGAACTCATGATCCCGAGGTCGGTGTAGAGCGCGGCGGTCTTGTCGTTGTAGTTTCCGGTCGACAGGTGGACATAACGCCGGATGGCCCCCTCCTCGCGGCGCACCACCAGCAGCGCCTTGCTGTGCACTTTCAGCCCGGCCACGCCGTAGACGACATGCGCGCCGGACTCCTCCAGAAGTCGCGCCCAGGCGATGTTGTTCCCCTCGTCGAAACGGGCTTTGAGCTCCACCACCACCGTCACCTGCTTGCCGTTTTCCGCCGCCCGTTGAAGCGAACGCACGACCGGCGAGTTGCCGCTGACCCGGTAGAGGGTCTGCTTGATCGCCAGCACATCCGGGTCGTCCGCCGCCTCCTGCAGCAGCCGGAGAATCGGCGTAAAGGAGTGAAACGGCGGCGCAACGAGAATCGTTCCGCGGGCCGAAATCGCCTCGAAGACGGACTTGTGTTCCACAAAGGGAGCCGGCATGATCGCCGGCCACGCCGGTTCGAGCAGTTCCGGCAGCCGGGCACGCCCGACCAGTTCGAAAAACTGTTTGAGGTGCAGCGGAGCACGGCTCGCATAGCGGAATTGATCGTCGAGCCGGAACTGTTCGTCCAGCCAGTCCGCCAGCGCGCCCCGCGTGTTGACCGGCACCTCCAGACGGATCGGTTCGCGATGGCGGCGCTGGAGCAGTTTCTTCTCGATGCTCTGCAGCAGATCCTCCGCCCCCTCGTCCTCGACCGAGAAATCCATATCCCGGGTGATGCGGAAGGGGAAGAACTCCTCCAGTTCGCACCCGGAAAAGAGCAGGCCGAGATTGTCCATAATCAGCTCTTCCAGCAGTACGAACGTGCGTCCGGGCTGATTGTCGGGCACTTCGACAAAACGCGGCAGCCGTTCCGGCACCTCGACGAAGGCGTATACCAGTTTGCTCCGGTCCGCCGGACGCATGCTCACGGCGATTTCGATCGCACCGGAATTCAGAATCGGGAACGGGTGCGCCTGATCCACCGCCAGCGGCGTCAGCACCGGCAGCACCTGCAGCCGGAAATACCCGGAGAGTTCCGCGCGGACCGTGGCGGAGAGTTCCGCCGGTTTGCGCAACCGGACGCCGTACGTCTCCAGCGCCGGAAGAATGTCGTCGCAGAGCGCCCGGCTCTGCCGTTTCAACAGCCGATCCAGTTTTCTCCGGGCGGCGGCAAGCTGTTCGGAGGGGCGGTTTCCGGCCGGGTCCGGCAGATCCTGATCCATCTTGACCAGCTGGCGGAGCCCGGCGATGCGCACCATGAAGAACTCATCGAGATTGCTGCTGAAGATGGCGATGAACTTCAGCCGTTCCAGCAGCGGATTGGCCGGGGAGAGCGCTTCATCCAATACCCGGGAGTTGAAATCGATCCAGCTCAATTCCCGGCTGATGAAGAGCTCCTGGTCCGGAGTCTTCTTCCCGGGTTTCGTCACTTTTTCCTTTTTCATATCGACAGCGGAGCCTCTTCTATTTTCAGATCCAAACCGAACACCTGATTGAACAACCCGCCCTTCCACTCGAGCGAAAGCCGTTCGGAACGGAAGTCGCCCGACTCCGGCACCACCACCGTCATCGTGTGTCCGCGGAGGACCAGTTTCATCTTGTCGAACCGTTTCCGGCGGGAGCAGTCGAGCGCATCCGCCACGCGGAGAATCGCCGCCAGCTTCAGCGTGGTCACCTTGTCTTCCGCGGAAAGAGCGGTGTATTCCGGGTGGGACTCGCGGGGCAGCGCCTTGCGGTGGTAGCGGCAGATGGTCGCCACCACCCGCTGCTCGGCCGTGGAGATTCCGGGCAGCTGCATGTTGGAAACCAGATAATAGGTGTGCTTGTGATGCTGTCGCGTATCGACGAACCGCCCGATGTCGTGAAGCCGGGCCGCCGCTTCCAGCAGCAGCGGGGCATTGGGGACGAAATCGAAAGTGCGTTTGAGTTTTTCCAGAAATTTGAGGCAGAGCGCGGCCACCTGCGAAGCGTGGACCGGATCGAAGCCGTATTTCCGGCCGATCGCATCGCAGACGCCGAGCAGATCGTTGTAGAAGGGGTCCGGAGCATTCGCCTCCACACTGCGCCGCACCAGATCGCTGATGAGCGCGGTCCGGGTCGTGGTCCCCAGGCAGAGGAAGCGTTCGAAGTGGAACTCATCGAGAAAATAACTGATGATTCCGGCGCACGCCCTGACGCTGGAGGCAACCTCCTCCGGCAACTTGAACTCAGCTGAGAGCGTATCCGGCGTCGTTTCGATCAGTCGCCGGGTGGCCGGCGCCACCGCATCGGGATCGATCGAAACGCACTCGTTTTCATCAAACTCCTCGACGGCGCCGCGGATAATTCCGGCGAGCACCCGGACCGACGCGCCGAGCGCAATCAGCGCCACCGGCTCCTCCGCCTGCCGCCCGACACATTCGGCAAGTCTCTGGCCGATATCCTGCGAACGGAGCGTCTCGATCACCTGTTCAATGGAGACGGCCGAACGGCCGAAGGCGTCGAACAGCCGGGTTGTCCCCAGCGGAATCTCCTCGCAGAAACGCATCAGCCCGTGGGCAAAGTAGAAGATCTGCAGCGAACCGGTGCCGACCATGAGTCCGATTCCGGAAAGGGTTCCGAAATCGAACCGGCGGCGGAGCGCTTCGCGCATCGCGAGATAGGTGATGCGGATCTCCTCCGGCGTCTCCAGAATTTCCAGCTCCAGTCCGGCGTCGTTGCGGATGCGGTTGATGACCAGGTCGCGGTTGAACGCTTCGCGGATGGCGCTGGTGGCGACCACCCGGCAGAAGGTGATCCGGTACTCGGCGAGCTTGTTGGAGAAATCACAGAGCATGGAGGTCAGCCGGGAGAGTGTTTCCGGTGAAACCTGCCCGTGGCGGAAGACGTCGAATCCGAGATTGACGGTCCGGGAAAGGCTTTCGAGCAGGACGATGCCGTTCTTTTTCGAGATTTCAAAAATATCGAGGCGGACGGAATGCGCCCCGACGTCAATGATGCCCGCCTGAAACGGCATCCCCAAGCGTTTGATTTTTTTCATAGACTCCTCTGCTCAGCCCCCGGCGACAACGCGTCAGAACCAGGATTGCGTACTCGGATTATAGTAGATATAGTTGAGATTTGCGAACTTGACAACGCCCCGCGCCGTGGCCGGATCGATGCCGACCCGCAACGTGATCCAATCCGCATCCTCCTCCCCCGCCTCGGGGATGAAGGAGCCGAAATAGACGCCGTCGATCACCAGTGCAACCGGTTCATCGTGATAGCGGCCGCACAGCACCTGCCACTGAAGTTTGCCGAGACGGTCGATGCGGAACTGCAGATCGCAGATGTCGGGATTGCCGGGGCGGGAGATCATCTTCGCCTCACGGATGTTCTTGCTGCTGAAATTCTGGTTGGTATTGATCCAGACGGTGCGGCCGTCCAGCGCCTGGATCTCCTTCTCCAGCTCGCTGGCGCGCGGATATTTGACGATCGAGAAGATTCCGACGATGTAGCGGGGCTGATAGTTTTCGCTGTTCGGGTCCTCCGAGCGGGAGCTTTCGCCGGACATCGCCTCGCGAAACGCTTCGCGGAAGGTATCGCATCCGGTCAGAGCCGCAGTCAGTATCACAGCACAGATAAAACGGAACAGGTGATGCATTCTTCTTTCCTCATGCTTGTGGAGCTAATATAGCGCCTGATTTTTTCGTTTTCCATTGGCAAGAATGGACTATTCATGTATATTAACACTATCTTAACCAAAATCCAGCACGGAACGATAAAAATTATGATAAAATACATGGTAATCGGCGATCCCATCTCCCACAGCCGCTCCCCCGGGATGCAGAATGCCGCCTTCGAAGCATGCGGTCTGGGCTCCCCTTACGGGCGGCGGCACGTCACGCCGGAAGAGCTGCCGGAGTTCGTAAAGTTCGCCCGGAAAGAGCTTGCCGGCGTCAACCTCACCGTGCCGCACAAGGCGGCGGTGATTCCATTGATCGACCGGGTTGACCCGGAAGCCGCCGCGGCCGGGAGCGTCAACACTCTCGTGATCGAAAACGGAAAAATTTTCGGCACCAGCACCGACGGCTACGGGCTCGAACACGCCCTGCTGGCGAATTTCCACCGGCCGGTCCGCGGCGCGGCCTTCTGCTTCATCGGCGCCGGCGGCGCGGCACATGCGACGGCGTTTCATCTTGCCGGGTGCGGCGCACGGGCAATCCGGCTGGCCAACCGGACGATCGGGAAAGCGGAGGAGCTGGCCGACCGGCTCCGCCAGCGCAATCCGGAACTGCTCGTGGAAACCGCCGGAATCGGCGACACCGAACAGCTTGCTCGCTGGTTTGCCGACACCGATTTTCTGATTCAGGCGACCAGTCTCGGCCTGCGGCCGGACGACCCCGCCCCCTTCCCGCTCGAACTGCTCCACTCCGGCCTGCCCCTCTCGATCTTCGACACCATCTACAGGGAGACGCCGCTGCTGAAACGGGCCGGCGAACTCTCCCTGCCCTGCGCCGGCGGGATGGATATGCTGATCTATCAGGGAGCGAAATCCTTTGAAATCTGGACCGGGCGGCCTGCGCCGATCGAGGCGATGCGCCGCGGTTTTCTGGAGGCTCAGCCATGCTGATCCTTACCGAGGGGAGTTTTCCGTGGTGGACCCGGCTGGGGCTGGAGTATCCGGAGCTTCTGACCATCGCGCTGGTAGCGGTCTTCGCGGTCGGGAGCTGTTTCGGCAGTTTTCTGAACGTCTGCATCTGGCGGCTCCCGCTCGGGGAATCCATCGTCTCGGTGCCCTCGCACTGCACGAAATGCGGTTATGAAATCCGCTGGTATGACAACATTCCGATTTTCAGCTATCTCGTTCTCCGGGGGCGCTGCCGCAACTGCCGCGAACCCTATTCGCCCCGTTATCTGATCGTCGAGGCGCTGACCGGGGCTCTCTTCGTGGCGGTCTTTCTCAAGGTCGGCCTCACCAGTCAGCCGCCGGCGATGCTGGCGCTCTACTGGGTCATGGTGATGCTCTGCGTCACCACCAGCTGGATCGACGTCGAACACCGGCTGATTCCGGATGCGACCACCCTGCCCGCCCTGCTGTTCGGCCTGGCGGTCGGCACGGCATTTCCGTCGACGCAGGGGTGCGACACCTATCCGGCCGCCCTGCTCCGGGCGGCGGCCGGTGCGGCAATTCCGGGCATCTTGCTGACGATTTTCACGATCGCCGGCCGCCTGGCCGCCCGTCGCGAAGTGCTGGGCTGGGGTGACGTCAAATTCGCCGCGGCGGCAGGCGCTCTGCTCGGTGCGGCAGGCGCGTTGTTCTGTGTGGCAACAGGCGCCCTGACCGGAACGGTGTACGGCATTGCGCTTGCGCTCACCAGAAAACGGTCGATGAAACATCTGGCGATTCCCTTCGGCCCGTTTCTGGCGGGAGGGGCGCTGGTCTGGATCTTTTTCGGGGAAAAAATCCTTCGCTGGTATTTGTCACTTCTGCGGCTTGCACAATAGAATCGCGGTGTTATATTAAAATTTCAAGATCTGCGACACAATTTGACATTGAACGCATAAAATCAGGAGAAAAAAAATGGCTTCCATGTTCGATGCGGCAAAAAAGGTGTACGGCAATCTCGGCGTCGATGTCGAGGCGGCATTCCGGCGGCTGGATGAGATCGCCGTGAGCATTCACTGCTGGCAGGGTGACGACGTCGCCGGATTCGAAAACGACTGCGGTCTCGACGGCGGCATCGCAGTGACCGGCAACTATCCCGGCCGCGCCCGCAACGCCGATGAACTGCGCGCCGACATCGACAAGATGCTCAGCCTGGTTCCCGGCCGCAAGCGGCTCAATGTCCACGCCATCTACGCCGAAACCAACGGCAAGAAGGTCGGTCGCGACCAGATTGCGCCGGAGCACTTTTCCCGCTGGATCGACTGGGCGAAGACCCGCAAGGTCACGCTGGACTTCAACCCCTCCTTCTTCTCGCACCCGATGGCGTCGAGCGGCTTCACGCTGAGCAGTCCGGACAAGGCGGTCCGCCGCTTCTGGATCGATCACGGCATCGCCTGCCGCAAGATCGCCGAAGCCTTCGGCCGTGAACTCGGCAGCTGCTGCATCACCAACTTCTGGGTGCCGGACGGGTTCAAGGACATCCCCTTCGACCGGCTTGCCCCGCGGGAGCGGCTCCGCGACTCGCTCGATGAAATCTTCGCGGTCAAGATCGATCAGAACTGCAACCGCGATGCGGTCGAGAGCAAACTCTTCGGCATCGGTGCGGAAAGCTGCACGGTCGGCTCGCATGAGTTCTACATGGGGTACGCTCTACGCAACAACAAACTGCTCTGCCTCGACGCGGGCCATTTCCACCCGACCGAAGTGATCTCCGACAAGCTCACCAGCTGTCTGCTCTTCCTGGATGAAGTGCTCCTGCACGTAAGCCGCGGCGTCCGCTGGGACAGCGACCATGTGATCATCATGAACGAGGAGCTGCGGGCCATCGCCGAAGAGGTGATCCGCCATCACTACGACAAGCGCGTCCACATCGGGCTGGACTACTTCGACGCCTCGATCAACCGGATCATGGCGTGGACCATCGGCGCGCGCAACATGTCCAAAGCACTGCTGATGGCGCTGGTCGAACCGGCGAGCCTGATCGACGAGGCGGAAAAGCGCGGCGACTTCTCCAGCCGTCTTGCGCTCTTCGAAGAGTGCAAGACCCTGCCCTTCGGCGCCATCTGGGACGAATACTGCAACCGTTGCGGCGTCCCGGTCGGCACCGCCTGGATCGACGTGGTCAAGTCCTACGAAAAGAACGTGCTTTCCAAGCGCAAGTAATCGATCGAGCTGTCACTTTCCGGATGCGGCACAGTATGGGGACCGCGTCCGGAAAGATTTTGTATCAAACCTTACAGAGACAGGAATATTCAACATGTCAAACCTGACCATCATCCGCGAACTCTCCAACCGTTACGGCTCCAATCCGGAATTCGTTCTCGCCGGTGGCGGAAACACCTCCTGCAAGGATGAGAAATATCTCTACGTCAAGCCCAGCGGCGTCGCCCTGGCGAAGGTTGCCGAAGAGGATTTCGTCAAGCTCGAACGCGAAGCGGTGCGCCGTTGCTTCGAGATGCCGGAAGAGCTTTCCGGAGCGGAACGCGAAGCGCTGGCCGGGCGGCTGTTGAATTTTGCCGTGGTGAGCACCACCGGCCGCCGCCCCTCGGTGGAGGCGCCGCTGCATGAACTCATGCCGTTCACCTTTGTGGTGCACCTCCATCCGGCGATGGTCAATGGACTTACCTGCGGCCGCGACGGCGAAGCGGTGTGCAGGGAGCTGTTTCCGGAAGCGCTCTGGCTGCCGGCCACGGATCCGGGCTTCATCCTCGCCAACGCCGTCTATCGGGCGAACCTCGCCTACAAGGAGCGGACCGGCCGCCCGGCGTCGGTGATCTTTCTGCAGAACCATGGCGTCTTCGTCGGCGCCGACACCGCCGCGGAAATCGAGCAGATTTACGCGGAGATCATGAGGAAACTGCGTGCGCGGTATCAGGCCGCCGGCATTCCGGCGGAACTGGAGTGCGGCGAACTCGACCGCGAAACGGTGAACGCCTTCGCTCCGCTGCTGCGCGGCTGGCTCGGCGACGGGGAAACACCCGTCACCGTCAAATCGCTCCCCCCCTTCCGCACCGCCCGCGGGCCGCTGACCCCGGACCATATCGTCTACGCGAAATCCTTCGCACTGGTGACCGAAAAGCCGACGCGTGAAGCGATCGAAGCGTTCGAAAAGCAGAACGGGTACAAGCCGCTGGTGGTGGAGGTTCCCGGCAAAGCGGTCTTCTGCGCCGGGAAAAACGCACCCGGAGCCAACACCGTCGCCCTGCTCGCCCGCGACGCGGGCCGGGTGCAGCGATTCGCCGACGCGTTCGGCGGAGCCGCGTTTCTGAGCGACGAACGCCGCAGTTTCATCGAGAACTGGGAGGCGGAATCCTACCGCCGTAAAGTTGCCGGCGGCGCGAATGCCGTTTTGACCGGCAAAGTGGCCGTCATCACCGGCGGTGCGCAGGGCTTCGGCTTCGGCATCGCCGAAGAGCTGGCGGCCGCGGGAGCGACCGTCGTGATCGCCGACCTCAACTTCGCCGGGGCGGAAAAGGCGGCGCAGACCATTCACGCCTCCGGCGGAACCGGTGCGGTCGCCGTCAACATCGCTGACGAGGAATCGGTGGCGAAGATGGTGGAGACGGTCGTGGAATCGTTCGGCGGCATCGACCTTTTCGTCGCCAACGCGGGGGTGCTCAAGGCGGGTTCGGTCAAGAGTTTCGAGAAGAAGGACTGGGATTTCGTCACCAATATCAACTACACCGGCTACTTCCTCTGCGTCAAGCATGTGGCGCCGGTGATGGCCCTGCAGAACTCCGCCTGTTCCGGCTGGACCGATATCGTGCAGGTCAACTCCAAGAGCGGACTGGTCGGCTCGAACCGCAACGGCGCCTACGCCGGCGGGAAATTCGGCACGATCGGCCTCACCCAGAGCTTCGCGCTGGAGCTGGTTGCCGATCACATCAAGGTCAACAGCGTCTGCCCGGGGAACTTCTTCGATGGTCCCTTGTGGTCCGACCCGGTGCGCGGTCTGTTCGTGCAGTATCTTCAAAGTGGGAAAGTTCCGGGCGCAAAGAGCGTGGCGGATGTCAAGGTTCACTATGAGAAACAGATTCCGATGCATCGGGGCTGTTACCCCTCCGACGTGGCCAAGGCGATTCTCTACGCGGTCATGCAGCCCTATGAGACCGGCCAGGCGATCCCCGTGACCGGCGGTCAGGTGATGCTCAACTAAACGGGGAGAGATGAAAGAGATTTAGAATGCAAGAGGAAATCAGAAACATTCTGCTGGCAATCGGCGAGGATCCCGCCCGCGAAGGATTGCGGGACACTCCCAAACGGGTGGAAAAGAGTTTGCAGTTTCTGACCCGCGGTTATCGGCAGAATCTGACTGAAGTGGTCAACGGCGCGCTGTTCGATGCGGAATCGGACGACATGGTCATTGTTCGCGACATCGAATTTTTCAGCATGTGCGAACATCACATGCTGCCGTTTTTCGGCAAATGCCATGTCGGTTACATTCCGAAGAAGAAAATTCTCGGCGTGAGCAAGGTCGCACGCATCGTGGATATGTTCGCCCGCCGCCTTCAGATTCAGGAGCGGCTGACCCGGCAGATCTCCGGAGCGATCATGGAGATCCTCGATGCGGAAGGCGTCGGGGTCGTCATGGAGGCGCGCCACCTCTGCATGCAGATGCGCGGTGTGGAAAAACAGCACTCGGTGATGACCACCAGCTCGATGGTCGGCTCCTTCCGGCGTGAGCTGGCCACCCGCAACGAATTCACGCGGCTGATCCGATGAGGGCGCTGGTACAGCGGGTGACGGCGGGCAGCGTCGTCATCGACGGGGAAACCGTGGGGGCAATCGGTCCGGGGCTGGTGATCCTGCTCGGAGTCGCGCCCGACGACACGGCGAAGGATGCCGCCTGGCTCGCCGCGAAGTGCGCAAATTTGCGCATCTTCGAAGACGAGGCGGGCAAGATGAACCGGTCGCTGCTGGAAACCGGCGGGGCGGCCTTGATCGTTTCGCAGTTCACGCTGTACGGGGATTGCACCCAGGGGCGGCGTCCCTTCTTCGGCGGAGCCGCCGAACCTCAGGTGGCGATTCCGCTCTATGAAGCATTCATTGCTGAGGTGAAGAAACTGGGAGTACCGGTGGCAACCGGCAGATTCGGAGCATACATGCAGCTCGAAATTCACAATGACGGCCCGGTAACTTTGATGGTGGAGTCAAAATGAAACGGAAAAACGTCGTCGTTCTGGGAGCCACCGGCTCGATCGGCCGCAGTACCGCCGCGGTGTTGCGGGCCCATCCGGAGCAGTTCCACGTTGCCGGTCTGGTGGCACGGAGCAACCTCCGGGAGCTGGCGGCGCAGGCGGCGGAGTTTCATCCGGATACCGTCATCACGACCGATCCCGCCCGGCTGGCGAAGCTGAAAACACAGCTTCCGGCAGACCAGCCGTGCGCCGCCGGATGGGAAGCGGTGCAGGAGCTGGTCACCGCACCGGCAACCGATATCGTTGTATGCGCCATCGTCGGAACCGGCGGGCTGGAGCCGGTGATCGCCGCCCTCCGGGCGGGGAAACAGGTTGCCCTCGCCAGCAAGGAGGTGCTGGTCATGGCCGGGGAACTCATCCGGCAGGAGCTGGACGCTTCGCCCGGCGGCTCGATCGTTCCGGTGGACAGCGAGCACTCGGCGATTTTCCAGTGCCTTGCAGGACGCGATGCCCCCGAAGTAAAACAGCTCTGGCTCACCGCTTCCGGCGGACCGTTCCGCAACTGGAGCGCCGAGCGGATTGCCGCGGCTACGCTTCAGGACGCCCTCGCGCATCCGACCTGGAACATGGGGCCCAAAGTAACGATCGACTCCGCCTCGCTGATGAACAAGGCGCTGGAGCTGGTGGAGGCGCATCACCTCTTTCGAATTCCGCCGGAACGGCTCAAGGTATTGATTCATCCGCAGTCGCTGGTTCACTCGATGGTGGAGCTGTGCGACGGCAGTTTTATCGCGCAGATGTCGAAACCGGATATGCGTTTTGCCATCCAGTACGCGCTGACCTGGCCGGAGCGCTCTGCCGTGGGGGGACTGCCGCAACTGGATTTTTCCGCCGGGTTGCATTTCGATTTCCAGCTGCCCGACCGGAACCGGTTTCCTTCGCTGGAGTTTGCCGAAGAGGCGATGCGATGCGGCGGCACCATGCCGGCGGTGATGAATGCGGCCAACGAAGTGGCGGTGGAGAAGTTTCGCCGCGGCGAAATCGGTTTCGCCCGGATCTGGGCGATCATCGAAGCGACGATGCATGCCCACCGCCCCGAGCCGCAACGTGATCTGGAAACCATCCGCAATGCCGACGCCGAAGCGCGACGTTTTGCAGAAACGTTACAGTAGAGACAACTCTGAACCAGGAGAAACGGAATGCCCTGTGCCCCTCCCCCCCGGGATCGACGACTCCACCGGCTGCTCTGGGGCGGTGTCCTGTTGATCGGCATTGCCGCGCGTCTTACTCATCTCTTTTCCGGACTGGAGTACGACGAAATCTGGACGCTGGAAAATTTCGCCCCTCTGCCGCTTTCCCGGATTCTCACCGACCTCGCGCTGCCGAACAACCATCCGTTGAACACACTGGGCGTCTGGATATGCGCCACGCTCTTCCAGTCGCCATGGAGCATCCGTCTGCCCGCTCTGCTGGCAGGGCTGGGAGCATTGCCGCTGATGGCGCTGGTCGCTTTTCTGTGGAGCCGGAAATGGCTTGCCGCCTGGGTTGCCACGCTGATTTTCGCGCTCTGCACGCCGGTCATCCTTTACGCGCAGCAGGCGCGGGGATACAGCATTCAACTGTTTTTTCTACTGCTCTTCGCCGCCGGATTTCTGCTGGCGCGGAAGTTTCGACCGGCAAAACCCCGTTTCCTTCCCGAAATCATGGTGTTTCTCGGTGGGGCCGGAGCGATTCTGACGCTGCCCACCTCGATTCTCTACCTCGGTGTCATCGCGCTGATCGGCTATTTTCTCTGCCGGAGCCTTCCGTTCTCCCGCCTGCCGTTGCGGACCGTGCTGACGCTCGGCGTCGTGTTGACCGCCCTCTGGTACGGAGTCAACTATCAGGCGCTTCAGGCGGCGCGGGTCTGGGGAATCCCCGTCACCGGATTCCCACAGTTTCTGGAGCTGTTTGTCGACACCATGATGCAGTTGAACGGTCCGGCGGTACTGCTGCTCGCACTCTGCGGACTCCTGTTGCGGAGCCGCCGGAGCTGGCCGCTGCTGCTTTTTTATGTGGTCGCATTCGGTTCGGCACTCGTCACCAATGCGGGGGGGACCCGCGTCTACCTGCCGCTGACAGTGCCCACCGCGATCCTGGCAGGGATGGGGGCGGAGGCGATTTCCCGCCGGTTGTACCGGTGTTTCCCCCGGCCCTGGAGTTCCGCGCTCCTCCTTCTATTGCTTGCCGCCCTGCTCTTCTGGAACGGGAAGCAGAATGCAAAGGAGTGGCCGGTCCGTGACTGGTATCTGCTCCATGAAGAGCTTCGCCGTCTCGCTCCGGAGGAACTTTTCGCGCTGGACGCCGGCGACGGGTATCCCTATTGCTGGAACAATTATCCGGGGGCGGTCGAGGATTACCGGCAGCGTCTGCTCGACCGGTTGCCGGAACGGAGCCTGGTCTCCCTTCTTCCGCCGGGCACATTGAACGGAATCGCTTCAGACGGCGGCAGCCGGGCCCTCGTACTGGAGCAGAAACCGGAAGCGCTGGAACCGCTTGCTTCCGGTTTTACCGCCTGCCGGTACCGTCTCGAGGAACTATCCGGCATTCCGCCCGCCGGAAGCCGGTTGCTGGTGCTGTTCCGCTCGGTTCCGCCGGAGGAACTCCAGTTTCAAATCCATCAAATCCGCCGCCGCTGGCCCGATGCGCTGCAGCTGAATCCGTGGCTCACTCCGGTCAGCATGAACGACGGCCGCCCCCGCCAGTCGGCGACCTGGATCCTTCCCTGCGACACGCCGGAAGGCTTCGACTGGGAAAGTTTCCGGAACCGGCTTCGGGGAGCGGTCAGCATCTACCGTATCCTGCCGATGGAGAGGAAAAAAGCGGTAAATCACGAAATATCTGACAAAAATTCCCTTGAAAAAAGATAAAAATCAAGTATGATATGATTTCGAGGAAATTTTTGCGTAGTTCATTCCCGGCGGAATTTCGCCGGATTATTATGGAAAGAGTTGTATGGAACAAGTGATGGATATTCTGCTGTCGATCGGGGCGTTGGCTTTTGTCTTCATCGCGATCGGCTTCTGTATTTTTTCGCATGAACTCGGTCATTTTCTCGCGGCAAAGTGGCGGGGAATGCACATCGACGCCTTTTCGCTCGGATTCCGCCCCTTCTGGAAAAAGAAGATCAACGGGGTGGAATACCGGCTCGGCTGGCTTCCCTTCGGCGGTTATGTCGAGCTGCCGCAGGTGGACGCCACCGACGCGGTCCCCAAAGCCGCCGACGGCACGGAACTGCCGCGCGCCAAGGCCATTGACCGGATTATCACCGCAGTGGCCGGGCCGCTGTTCAACATCCTTTCCGGCCTGCTGATCGCCTGCTTCGTCTGGTGGATCGGCATGCCGCAGGACAGCCCGAAGATGCGGGAGATCACCGTGCTCTCCGTCGATCCGGCGGGGCCGGAGTATGCGGCCGGTCTGCGGCCGGAGGACAAGATCGTCAAAATCAACGGCGAACCCTTTTTCTCGACCTGGGCGCAGTTCGTCAGCAAAATTCTCTTCTCGATCGGCAAAGTTGATCTGGAGGTGATCCGCGACGGGAAACCGGTCACCATCTCCTACACGCCGGTGGACAATCCGAACGCGCCGGGCCGGTTGCGCAGCGAAAAAATCGCCTGGCCCTTCTTCCAGCCGCTCATTCCGCTCGAACTGGTGCCGGAAAAAGGCTCTCCGGCGGAAAAAGCGGGTATCAAGGCGGGGGATTATGTCGTGGCGATCGACGGCATGCCGATCATCGACTTCGATGAATTCCTCTTCGGCATCAACCTGGCCGGAAACAATCCGATTCGAATGACACTGCGCCGCGGGGATGAGACGGTTGAAGTGACCGTTCGTCCGGAGCCGATCACCCCCTCCCCGGGGCCGGAATTCAGCCGCTACATGACCGGCATCTATATGCAGCCGGCCGGAGCGGAAGGCGGCGTCACCGTCGCCGGCGTCATGCCCTACTCCGCCGCTCTCGCCGCCGGTTTGAAACCGGGCGACCGGCTGCTCGAAGTGGACGGCAGAAAAATTACCGCGCCGGCAGAGTTCAGCGAAACCATTGCCAAACTCAAAGGCACCCCGTTCCGTTTGACCTATGAGCGCGACGGCAAGACCAGCGAGGTCACGCTGGCGGCCCGGCTGATCACACCGCACACGATCGGGGTGACGATCTCCCTGCTGGATCATCCGACGCCGATTCAGCAGTTCATTTCGACCATCGACATGAGCTATAAGTCTCTGCGCGGCATTCTGGTCCGGCTGGGCAACCGGCTCGGTCTGACCGAACAGACCAGCACGCTCAAACCGAGCCACATGTCCGGCCCGCTCGGCATGGGACTGGTGCTGTTCAACTCGGTGCGGAGCGCCTCGCTCATCAGCGGCATCTACTTTGTCGTGGTCATCTCCTTTGCGCTGGCGATCTTCAATCTGTTCCCGCTGCCGGTGCTCGACGGCGGTCACATCCTCTTCGGTCTGATTGAGATTATCTTCCGACGACCGCTGCCGGTTGTGGTGGTGAAAGTGCTCTCCACCATCTTTGTGACGCTGCTGATCAGCCTGATGCTCTACGTCACCTTCTTCGACGGAAAACGAATCTACTATTCGATCTTCCCGGAACGGAGCGACGTTCCGGCCGCAAAGGAATCTGTCGGAGAAAAAACGAATGCCAATCCCACGCCGAAACAGCCGTAAAATCCGGATCGGCACCGTCGAAGTCGGCGGCGATGCACCGGTGTCGATCCAGTCGATGACCAACACCGACACCCGCGACACCGCCGCGACACTCGATCAGATCAATCGCCTCGCCCGGCTCGGATGTGAGATCATCCGGGTCGCGGTGCCGGACGAAGCCGCCGCGGACGCCCTTGCGGAAATCACCGAAAAAAGTCCCATCCCCGTTATCGCAGACATCCATTTTGACTACCGGCTCGCCCTGCGGGCCATCGATCGCCACGTCACGGCAATCCGGCTCAATCCCGGCAACCTCGACTCGCCGGAGCATGTCCGGCTGGTCGCGGAAGCCGCTGTCCGCCACGAAGTACCCATCCGGGTCGGCGCGAACACCGGCAGTCTCCGCCCGGGAGTGATTCGCCGCATGATGGAGCGTGGGCTCTCCCATGACGACGCCATGGCGGAAGCGCTGGTGGTTTCCGCCCTGAACGAGTGCGCGCTGCTGGAGAAATTCGGCGTGACGGAGATCAAGGTGGCGCTGAAATCCTCCAGCGTACCGGTGACGGTGGCGGCCTACCGGAAGTTTGCCGCCCGCACCGATTATCCTCTGCACATCGGCGTGACCGAGGCGGGGACGCCCGGCCGCGGCATCGTCAAATCCGCCGTCGGAATCGGAGCGCTGCTGCTGGAAGGGATCGGCGACACGCTCCGGGTCAGCCTGACCGCCCCGCCGGACGAGGAGGTGATCGCCGGACGGCGCATTCTGGAAGCGTGCGGCCTGCGCGACGCCAGCCCGGAAATCGTCTCCTGTCCAACCTGCGGCCGCACGGAAATCGATCTCATCGGGCTGGCCAACAAAGTGGAGAAGCTGGTAGCGGAGATCAAAGCCGAGGGGGCGACGATCCATCTGCGCAAAATCGCGGTGATGGGCTGTGCGGTCAACGGCCCGGGAGAGGCGCGCGACGCCGATCTTGGGCTGGCCGGCAGCAAGGCGGGGAAACTGGTGATGTTTCGCTTTGGTGAAGTGGTCGGAGCGTTCGATCCCGAAGAGGGGTTGGAATACTTCCGGCTGGAGATACTCAAACACGTAACCCAGGGGAAAGGTGGCAAAAATGCATGAATTCAAATGGTTGCTTCCTGCTTGCGCATGTGCGATATTCGCATTTGCGGCGGAGGCAAAAGTGGAGCTGGCGCCGGTATTCACCGACAACGCCGTGCTTCAACGCGGAATGGAAGTGCCGGTATGGGGGAAAGCCGCTCCCGGCGAAGAGGTTACTGTAAAATTTGCCGATCAGAGCGTGAGAGCGAAAGCCGGTAAAGACGGCAAATGGATGGTGAAGCTTGCTCCGATGAAGGAGAGCAGCGAGAACCGCACGCTCGAGGTTTCCGGCAAAGAGAATAAACTTTCGGTCGCCAATGTTCTGGTGGGTGAGGTTTGGCTCTGCAGCGGGCAGTCCAACATGGAGCTCCCGCTCTGGGGAGGCAATCCCCGGTTCCGCCACTATGATGGAGACAAGGTGGCGGCCCAGTCGAACTTCCCGCTCATCCGCATTGCCCAGATGCGTCCGTACGGTTGGTCTACGCTGCCCCGGACCGATTTCAAAATCACCTGGCAGCCGGTCCGCCCGGACAACATCGCGCCGTTCACCGCCGCCGGCTTCTTCTTCGGCCGTGAACTTTTCCAGAAACTCAACATTCCGATCGGTCTGATCAGCTCCCACTGGGGCGGCACCCGGATCGAGCCGTGGACCCCGCCGGAGGGCTTCAATTCGGTGCCGGAACTGGCGGGCATCGCACGCGACGTCAATGCCAAGCTGCCCGGTACTGCTGATTACAAAAAGATCAACGAAGCGACGCAAAAGGCTTACGCTGAGTGGATGGAAAAGTGCAAAGCCGCACTCGCCAGGGGGGAAGTGACCCCGCCGCCGCCGGCGTATCCGAATGAACTCAAGGCGTATACCAGCCATCAGCAGCCGACCGTGCTTTACAACCGGATGATCTATCCCTTCGTCCCCTATGCAATGCGTGGCGCCATCTGGTACCAGGGCGAAGCCAACCTCGGCGACGGAGCGCTCTACACGCAGAAGATGCAGGCGTTGCTCAACGGCTGGAAGAAGGTGTTCCTCAACCCGGACTTCAAACTTTATTTCGCTCAGCTCGCCCCCTTCACCTACGGCGGCGACAAGACCCGCCTGCCCCAGATCTGGGAGGCACAACAGAAATTTGCCGAAAGTGAAAAAGATGCCGGAATGGCGGTCATCAACGACGTCGGCAACCTCAAGGACATCCATCCGAGCGACAAAAAGACGGTGGGAGAACGGCTCGCCCTGCTCGCGCTCAAACGCGACTACGGCATGAGCAACCTTAAGGCGGACTCCCCCACGCTGAAATCGCACCGCATCGAAAACGGCAAGTTCATTCTCGACTTCAATGCGGTCGAGCAGTGGACCACCAAAAACAACAAGCCGGCCGCCAACTTTGAAGTTGCAGCGGTGGATGGTGTTTTCTATCCGGCTTCCGTCGAGATCCGCGGAACCAGCCTCGTGGTCGGCTCCGACAAGGTGAAGGCTCCGAAGTCGCTGCGTTACATGTGGGATCAAACCGACGAAGCGACCCTCGCCAACGAGGCGGGCCTGCCGCTCGGCGCCTTCCGGATCGAGCCTCCGGTCGTGCTTGACGAACTGGTCTCCTACTTCAAGGAGTCCTCGAAACTGGTCTACGAGTACAATCTTCTGAGCGGCTCCGGCTTCGGCGACCGCACCAAGGTCAATTACCTCGCCGACAACAGCGCCGGAATCAAAGGGAACCTCACGGAAATCACCTATCTGGCGGTGCTCACCGGCAACGACGGCAAAGTGAAGTGGGTGGCGGTTTCCATGAATCCCTTCGTCAACGACGCGAAGAAGATCGGTGTTCCGGTCAAATCGGCGAATGCCATGTTCCAGACCCGGATTCAGAATATGCGGGTGCTCTCGAATGTCCCCGGCATCAAAACCGGCATCATCGGAGAAGGCAACATCGAATTCTGGCCCGGCAATTACGGCACGAACAATTCGGCCCGGATTCCCGGCGCCAACAACAGCACCTATGATTTTGGCGATCAGCCGAATCAGGGCGTCGGCTACGGTTCGATGCAGATCCACAACTACCGGGCGCGTCAGACGGTGTTTGCCTACAACAAATTCGACGCGGGCAGAAACTGCGATCTCGGCATCGGCAATGCGCCCGGCCGGAATCCCGACTGGACCTTCTCCGGTTCCGCCCGGAATTACAAAGAGGCGAAGCTCTACGTCTTTGTCAAAGAGCGTCCCCGCATGAAAGCTGATGCCGTCATGGCGCTGGTCAATGCGAAGGTCCCGGCGGCAGCGGCCATGAAGCCGCTCTACTGCTGCGATCTGCGTACCGGCGTCAAGGGCGAAAATGTCAGCTACGAGTTCGACGACTCCGCCGCGCTCACCGGCAAGGTCCGCAAGGTCGGTTACTTCCTGCAGCTTACCGGGAACGACGGCAAGGAGTCGTGGGTGTTTGCGTCGATGGATGCATTCTCGCCGGATGCGAAGAAGCTCGGTGTTCCGGTCTACAGCACCGGTGCGATCTTCCAGACGATCGTGAAGAATCTGGAAGTTGCCAGCAATGTCCCGGGCGTCAAGACCGGGAAGTTTGAGGATGGCAACATCGAATTCTGGGCGGCGAATTACGCTCAGCCGAATGAGAAAGCGATTCCGGGAGCCAGCAACGACGTGTTCGACTTCGGCGACCGCCGGCAGGATCCTGCCAACGGTTACGGTTCGATGCAGGTCCACAACTACCGGGAGAAGCAGACCGTGTTCGCGTTCAATCAGTTCCGCGGCGGTAACCGTGCCGACTGCGGCATCGGCAATGCGCCCGGCAAAAACACGGACTGGACCTTCAGCGGTTCGATGATGAACTACAGCAAGGCGCTGCTCTGCGTGCTGGTCGAACTGGAATAACAGTTCTGAAAACAGAGAGCGGGAATCCCGAGATTTCGGAATTCCCGCTTTTTTATCTTACAAAAAACTTCAGTGGACCGCGGTTTCGGCGTTGAGCCGGTCGAAGAACTCCTTCATAAATGCGGCCCGTTCTGTCGCGAGCCGCCGCCCGGGAGCGGTCAGCATGCAGTCCGGCAGTTTGCGAAGCTTCACCAGGTACTCGCGGTAGGCGGTATCCTCCCGGCTGTACGCCTCCGAAGAGAGCGCCTCTTCGGCCGTGTTATGAAGCCGGGCATGTTCTCGCCCGGCAAAGAGGAAGGCACGCCCAATGCCGACTGCGCCGAGCGAATCAAGTTTGTCCGCGTCGTAGACGATCTCCGCCTCCAGAGTGGCGGGACGCCGCCCGGCCCGGTAGCGATGGGTCAGCACCGCCTGCGAAACCGCTTCGATCATTCCGCCGGAGAAACCGCACTCCGCCAGCAGCGGGCGGACCAGCTCCGCGCCGAGCAGCGCATGGCAGATTTTCCCTTTCGACGCCATCTCTTCCGGGCGGGCGAAATCGTGCAGCAGCGCCGCCAGCCGGACAATCTTCCGATCAGCCTCGGGCAGTTTCTCCGCCAGCAGTTCCGCGTTGTGGAGCACCCGCAACGTGTGGTCGAAGTCGTGACAGCCGGAGGCGACGCCGAGTTTTGTTTTCACTCGGTGCCGCACCTCTTCAAACTGTTGCTCAAAATCCATCGTTCAACTCAGGAATGTGGTGCCGATGCCGAGAAGCAGACCAATCCGATAGGCGATGAAGGTCAATCCGTAGGCGACCACGGTGTACATTCCCATCTGGAAAAAGGTCAACTTCCAGGAGTTGGTCTCTCTGCGGACGATCGCCACCGTCGCCATACAGGGGATCGTCAGCAGACAGAAGAGCATGATGCAGAACGCCTGAAGCGGGGTGTAAGCCTGCCGGAGCCGCATTTGCAGACTGTCGGCGGAAGCCTCGGCGTCCTCAATCGAGAAAAGCACCCCCAGCTGGGCGACAAATACCTCTTTGGCGGCGAATGCGCCGATCAGCGCGGAGCTGACCTTCCAGTCAAATCCGATCGGCGAAAGGACCACCGAAAGCGCCCGGCCAAGCCGGCCGGCGGTGGAGTACTCCAGCTTCTGTGCCTTGATTTCCCCGTTCAGTTCCGCGATCGCCGCTTCTTTCTCCGCGGCGGGAAGCGTCGTGCTCTGCTCCACCGCGGCCAGTTTCTCCCCGGTCGCGCCGAAGTCGGTCTTTTCCGGGAATGTATTGATGATGAAAAGGATGACCGAGGCGCCAAGAATCAATGTTCCCGCCTTGTGCAGGTACATCACCGCCCGCTCCCACATCTGGATGAGGATACTCCGGAGGGTCGGCATCCGGTAGGGCGGCAGTTCCATGACGAACACCTCCCCTTCCCCGCGGAACAGGGTGGACTTGAGCAGCAATGCACAGCAGAGAGCCACCACCACACCGATCACATACATGATCCACATCATCAGCGCCTGATACCGCACCGCGAAAAACGCCGGAATAATCAAAGAATAGATCGGCAACCGGGCTCCGCAGCTCATGAAGGGGATGATCATGATCGTCGTGAGCCGATCCCGCTCGGATTCAATGGTGCGGGTCGCCATGATCGCCGGCACGGAACAGCCGAACCCCAGCAGCATCGGGATGAAGCTCTTGCCGTGCAATCCGAACATATGCATGAATCCATCCATCACAAATGCCGCCCGCGCCATGTAACCGGTTCCCTCCAGGAAGGCGATCGCCATGAAGAGCAGCAGAATGTTCGGCAGAAAGACCAGCACGCCGCCGACGCCGCCGATGATTCCCTCCACCAGCAACCGCCGGAAAAACTCCGCCTGCCCGGCCGGCCAGATGGCGTTGATTCCGTCCGCAAGCGCCCCGAAGAGCGCCTCCAGCCAGTCCATCGGATACTGCCCCACCACGAAGGTGAACATGAACACCAGATACATCATCAGCAGAAAGATCGGCACACCGAAAAAGCGGTTGGTCACCACCCGGTCGATCGAATCGGACAGCTGGCGGCGCACGTCATTGCTGACGTGGATCGCCTCCCGGCAGGCACCGGCAATGACCCCGTAACGATAGTCGGCCATCAGCACCTCGCTGTTCAGGCCGTTGCGGGTCGTGATCGCCTGCCGCCACTGTTCCGCTTCAGGAAGCAGGGAGGCGAACTCCGGCCGGGAACAGATTTCACTGTCATTTTCCAACAGCTTGATGGCAAAATAACGGGCGGGAATCCGGCGCGTCTCCGGGCGCTGCAACTCGCGAATCTTCTCCGTCAGAGCCCGGATTGCCTGATCAGTTTTCGGCCCGTACTTCGGCTTGACCGGACGCGGCGGATTCGCTTCATGTGCAATGCGATAGATGATATCTCTCAACTGGTCGATCCCCTGCCCGGAAAATCCAACCGTCGTGATGACCGGAGCGCCGAAAAATCCGCTGAATTTTTCAAAATCAAATGCCAGCCCGCGTTTTTCCGCGTCATCGATCATATTGAAGACCAGCACCATCGGCAGATCCAGCTCGGCGAGCTGCGTGGTGAGGTAGAGGTTCCGCTGGGCGTTGCTGGAGTCGATCACGTTGAGAATCATATCGATCTCACCGTGCAACAGCTCCCGGAACGCCACCTTCTCCTCCGGCGACGAGGAGGAGAGGCTGTAGATGCCAGGCAAGTCAACCAGTTCCACCGAAAGATCCTGAATCCGGCAGGTTCCGCATTTCCGTTCGACGGTAACCCCCGGATAATTTCCGACATGCTGCCTGGTTCCAGTCAGCGCGTTGAAGATGGTGGTCTTGCCGCAATTGGGATTTCCGGCCAGCGCCACCCGCCAGATACGTTCGTTCATGATAGGAACATCCTGTAAAAAAGTTAGAGAAAGCTAAAAATTAAAAACAAAAAAAAGCACACCCTCTCAGGTGAGCTTGACCCAGATGTGCATCGCATCTCCTGCACGCATGGAGAGGCTGCTGCCCATCACCTTGACCCGGAGCAGATCGCCGAACGGCGCCCTGCCCTCCATCTGCAACAGCGTGCCGGGCACCAGCCCGAGGTCGGCAAATTTCTTGATGCCGCGCAAGTTTTCGGCGACATGCACCACCACACCGGATTCGCCGTCCGGAAGCTGATCCAGAGAAAGCAATTCTTCGCCCGGCTCCGGACAGATCTTCGGCATCGTGGTTTCAAGATATTCGCGCAGAGGAGCGCAGTCGTCGCGCCCTTCAATCGCCTCTGCCAGCGCCACGATGCGCGAAAGCACCGTTTCCCCGATCACATGTTCAATCCGGCAGGCGGTGGAGTTGGAGCACTCCGCATCCAGCTTCAGCACCTGGCTGAAAAAATCCTTCAACACTTTGTGACGATGACGGATTACCGCGGCGGTTTCCGCTCCGACGGTAGTGAGTTCGACCGGCGTATGAGACTGATAGTTGATCAGGCCGCGGGCGGAAAGCGCCTGAAGTGCGTTGGTAACCGACGGCATTTTTACTTTCAGCCGGTCGGCGATGTCTTTGGTATGCGCATGTCCCTTCTGTTCGATGATCTCGGCAATCGCTTCGAGATAATCTTCGAGACTGCTGGAAATATCAACGGTTGTGGCCATATGAAATACCCTCGATGTGTTCGCCATTAATATACTCGTTTTTGCATCGGTGTCAACCCGTTTTTCCATTTCTCCGGTTGCAAATCATGGAAATTAGAGCTCTATTATACCGATGTCAATTCCGGAATGTCGTAAAGGATTATGAAACGTTTTCTCCTGCTTTGTTCCGTCGCGTTCGCTCTCTGTTCCGCCGCGGCGGAACGGGTCATTTCGCTCAGTCCCAGCCTGACGGAGGCGATCTGTCTTCTTGGCGGAGAATCCATGCTGATCGGCCGAACCGACTCCTGTACGGAACCGGCTTCCGTCGTCCGGCTGCCGTCGGTCGGGAAATTTCTCTCCCCTTCTATGGAACGAATTGCCGCACTCGCCCCGACTCTGGTCGTTTCCACCCCGCAGCCGGGGCGCGGCACGGCCCAGCTTCTGACAAGCCTCGGCATCCGTTTTGAAGAGCTGTCGGACCACACCCTGGCCGATTACCCCGCTCTGCTGCGCCGCCTGGGCCGGCTGCTCAATCTGCCCGCAGGGGAACGGGAAGCGGCTCTTGCCGAGAAGCGACTCGCCCACCTCCGGCATCAGGCGGAATCCATTCCCGAAAATCGGAAGGTAAAAGTCCTGTTCCTCGCCGGGATCGACCCCGCAATCGCGGCGGGACAACGAAGTTTCATTCACCCAATGATTGAACTTGCCGGAGGGAAAAATCTCGCAGGTTCTCTGAACCGCGCTTACGTCACCGTCTCGCCGGAATGGATTGCGGAACAACAGCCGGACCTCATTCTGATTCCGGACGCCGTTGCGACACTGCCGGAATGGCTGAAGCTCCTCCCGGTTCGCACCCTCCCCGATCCTGATCTGGTCTGCCGGCTCGGCCCGCGCCTCTTTCAGGGAATCGAACAATTGAAACACATTTTGCAGAACTCTGCGAAAGGAGACACATCATGTCATTGAAACTGCTCGCCGCCATCGCCGTCGCCGGAGCGGTCGGAACCCTGCTTCGTTACAGCTGCATCCGGCTGGGAACGGTGCTGACGACCACCGCCTTCCCTTTTTCCACGCTGATCGTGAACGTCATCGGCGCCTTCGCCGCCGGAGCGGTCTGTGCTCTGATCCGGGGGAGTTTCCCGCAATTTGCGCCCCTGCTTCCGGTGATTCTGGTGGGATTTCTCGGCGCCTTCACCACCTTCTCGACCTATGCGCTGGAATGCGCGGAGCTCTTCCATCGCGGTGCCGCCGGCAAGGCCATGCTCAATCTCTTGCTGCAGAATACACTCGGCATTCTTGCAGCATGGGGCGGTCTCGTGGCCGGAAGCCGTTTCTCCGCCTGACGGCGGAATGCGGACAATTCAGGAGTGCGAAGCGTTTTTGCGTTCGCGCAACCGTTCCCAGTAGGCGAGACGGCGGAGAATCTCCCGCTCAAATCCCCGTTCCGGCGGCCGGTAGAACTTCTTGCGCGGCATCTTGTCGGGGAAGTAGTTCTGACCGGAAAACCCCTCCGCTGTCTTATGATCGTACTGGTATCCCTTTCCGTACCCGAGCTCTTTCATCAGCCGGGTCGGCGCATTGAGAATGTGCGCCGGCGGCGTCAAAGAACCGAACTCCTTGGCCGCCCGCTGGGCCTCGCCCCAGGCAACATAGGCGCTGTTCGATTTCGGCGCGGTGCCGAGGTAGATCACCAGTTCGGCGATCGCCAGCTCGCCCTCCGGAGAGCCGAGCCGCTCGTAGGTGTCCCACGCGGCAATCGCCATCTGCAGAGCCTGCGGGTCGGCCAGGCCGACATCTTCCGTCGCAAACCGGGTCAGCCGCCGCAGAAGGTAGAGCGGATCCTCGCCGCCGGCAATCATCCGCGCCGCCCAGTAGAGCGCAGCGTCGGTGTCGGAGCCGCGCAGTGATTTGTGCAGTGCACTGATAAGATTGTAGTGCCCTTCCTTGTCTTTGTCGTAGATCGGAGCGCGCTGCTGAACGATCTTGAGCACCGCCGCCGCATCCAGAGTTTCCCCTTCCGGCGTCAGATCGAAGACACTTTCCAGCAGATTGATGAGATAACGGCCGTCGCCGTCGGCCAGTTCGGCCAGCGTCCGCCGTGCCTCGGGCGTCACCGGCAGTTTGCGCTTCAGTTCCGCTTCGGCCCGCTGCGTGATCTTTTCGAGGGCATCGGCATCCAGCGGATTCATAACGAACACTTTGCAGCGGGAGAGCAGTGCGCTGTTCAGCTCGAAGGAGGGATTCTCCGTCGTGGCGCCGACCAGAGTTACGGTACCGTTTTCCACATAAGGGAGGAAGCCATCCTGCTGTGCCCGGTTGAACCGGTGAATCTCGTCGATGAAAAGCAGTGTTCCCTCGCCGTATTCGCGCCGCTTCGCCGCCTCATCGAACGCCTTGCGCAGATCGGCGATTCCGGAAAACACCGCCGAGAGCGCGGTGAAATGAAGACTGGTACGGGTTGCCATCACCCGGGCCAGCGTCGTTTTGCCACAGCCGGGCGGCCCCCAGAGAATAAAACTGGTCAAATGGCCGGAGTCGATCATCCGGCGCAGCGGCGCCCCCTCGCCGAGCAGATGCTCCTGACCGACAATCTGATCGAGGTCGGTCGGCCGGAGCCGGTCCGCCAGCGGCCGGTTGACATTCTGCGAAAAAAGTGATTCCTGATATGCCATGCCTTCCGCACCGTCCTTCGACAAAATCTTCCGCTTTTCTCCGCCCGGCATTTGAAAATGACGACGTTTTGCGCCATATTATCCGGATGAAATCAAACATTTCCCATTCATAATATGGAGCCGCCGTATGAAAATTTCAACCGGATGCCGGCGCGGATTGCAGATTTTATCCGGCAAAGTTCTCACCATCCCACAGGGAGCATCGGAATTATGACTGCCGTAATGTCCTTCTGCGGCCTCTGTCTGCTGCTGGTTCTCGGCAAGGCCGTCCGAACTGCGGTTCCGCTGTTGCAGCGTCTCTATCTGCCCGCTTCCGTCATCGGAGGACTGATCGGGCTCGTCTGGATCAACACCTTCGGGAAAAACTTCTCTTCCGACTGGTATGCCAGCTGGAACGACGTCCCCGGGTTCCTCATCAACATCGTCTTCGCCTCGCTCTTCATCGGCTCCGCCCTGCCCCGTCTGCGGGAGATCTGGGGGCTTGCCGCGCCCCAGCTCTGCTACGGACAGCTGATCGCCTGGGGGCAGTATGTGGTCGGGCTCGCCCTGGCCGGACTGGTGCTGATTCCGTTCTTCCACGTCGACCGGGCATTCGGCACGCTGCTGGAAATCGGCTTCGAAGGCGGGCACGGCACCGTGGCCGGTCTCTCCGCCACGTTCGATCATTTCAACTGGTCGCGCGGCCGGGACCTGGGTTATACGATGGCGACCGCCGGCATGGTGCTCGGCATTGTCATCGGCATGGCGCTCATCAATCTGGCGGTCCGGCGCGGCTGGGTGAAAAATGTGCGGCTTTTCTCCGAACAGAAGGCGTATGAACGGCGCGGCATCTATCCGCGCCATGCACAGCCGCCGGCCGGGAAGCAGACCGTTTTCAGCGATTCGATCGACTCTCTGGCATTCCATGTCGCCGTCCTCGGCATCGCCGTGCTGATCGGCTACGGGCTCAAGGAGCTGCTCTTTCTGCTCAATCAGGTCTCGCCGGAAGGGGTGCAGAAGCTCAAGGTGCTTGAAAGTTTCCCGCTCTTTCCGCTCTGTCTCATCGGCGGACTGATCCTGCAGAAACTTCTGGTAACCGTCCGGCTCGATGTGATCGTCGATCACGGGCAGATCCAGCGGCTCGGCGGAGCGGCGCTGGACTTCCTGGTCGTGGCCGCCGTCGCCTCAATTCAGCTCGATTTCGTCGCGGCGAACTGGCTGCCGCTGTTGCTGCTCATTCTCGCCGGAACCCTCTGGAACGTCTTCTGCGTCCTGTTTCTCGCGCCGCGGCTGTTCCGTGAAGCCTGGTTCGAGCGCTCGATCGCGGAATTCGGCCAGTCGATGGGAGTGACCGCAACCGGGCTGCTGCTGCTTCGCACCGCCGACCCGGAATCCCGCACCGTCGCGGCCTCCGCATTCGGTTACAAACAGCTCTTCCACGAACCGTTCATGGGCGGTGGAATCTGGACCTCCATGGCTCTGCCGCTGGTAATTACCCAGGGGAATCTCTTTGTCTGGCTGATTTCCGCCGGCATGATGTTTCTCTGGCTGGTCTTCTGGTTCCTGGTACTGCGCAGGCGGCAAAATGGATGAGCGATTCCGGCAGACCTTCCGCCTCCAATTGACAATCGGGGTCGCACTTCTGCTGACTGCCGCAGTCGCGGCGGTGGCCTGGCTGCTTTTCCCCGACATTTCCCCGGAGGAACTGCAGGTCTGCCGCCAATCCGGAAAATTCATCTCCCTCTATCAGGGGGAGCTTCTTCCGGAACCTCGCGAACGCAACACCTTTCTGCTGGCGTTGTTCGCATCGCCTTTTCTCGCCGGAGCCGCGATCTGGATCGTCCGTCGCCGGGAGTTCCTGCCGGCAACACCGCTCACCAGAGCGCTGCTCGCCGGTGCATGGGCCTTCTTTGCCGAAGCGATGTTGTTCGGCCATGGGCTATGGATCGAAGATTTCGCGTCAAACGCCTTCCACCACCCTGGCTACCTGATCAGCTCCATCTTAACCGGGCTGGTTGCCGGATATCTGCTCGGACGCCACGTTCTCCGGGGAAACGGCTGGATCTACTGGGCCTCGCTGCTGTTCCCGATTGCCGGCGTACTCTTCTGCATCCTCTATCCGGAACAGTTCATCATTCAGATGTGGACGTTTCATTTTGAACCGATCTGCTATGCGGTATCCCGCGCGGTCTCCGGCGGCTTCGAAAACCATCTCTACGGACTCTATCCGCGGTTTCTTGCGCCGTTGTTCCATCTCATCGGGCTCTCGGTCTTCAAGCTTTCGCTGGTCATGAGTCTACTCCACGTTCTGACCTTTGCCATGGTGTTGCGCGCCTTCTGGCTGTGGAGCCGAAACCGTCTGCTCACGCCGCTGTTCTCTCTGATTCTGGCCTATCTCGGGGGAATCTGGTGCTTCTTCCGGCTGAAGGAGTTCGACCCCTATTACGAATACCACCCGATCCGCTCGCTGTTCCCTGCCGCCGCGCTTCTGGGCGCCGCCTTTTACTGCCGGCTTCCGGAAGAACGCAAAAACGTCGGAGCTCTGTTTGCCGGACTCCTCGCGGGGAGCGCAGTCTGCTGGAATCTCGATTCGGGCATCCCAGTCGCCGGAGCATTCTTCTGCCTGATCGCCCTCCGCGCCATCGCGGATCGGGGCAACCACAGAAAATGGCTTCTGCTGCTTCTGTTCACGGCATCACTGATCTTCACCCTTGCCGCATGGTGGGTGCTGTTTTCTCTGCAACAGGGTGCGCCGCTGGCGATTCTTCCGCTCATCAAATACCAGCGGCTCTTCCTTCAGGAAGGCGTCAATCTTCTGCCGATGCAGCCCTTTCCCGCGGCCTGGGCACTGATTCTCGCCGTCTATCTGGCGGCCATGACACAGGGAATCCGGGCGGTGTTCCTGCCGCACTTGCAGACGCCAGCCGCACAACAGAAAGCGCAGTGGATGTTTTTCACCGCAATTCTCGGCGCCGGCCTTTTCGCCTACTATCAGGGGCGCTCCCACACCTACAATCTTGCGCCGGTCAGTTATCCGGCCTTTCTGCTCCTCTTCGTCTGGCTGGATGACCAGCTCCGCACCGCCCGCTGCAGGAAACCGGAACGCGCCGCCGCACTGCTGGCCGCCTGGCCCGCGCTGTTACTCTCCGGACTAGTCGTCATCTCCATCGCGCTTGGCGGAAATCGGATCGTCACCAATCTGCACTATTTTCTGACCAACTGCTTTTTCCACGACGCGGAAGATTCGCTTCTCAAACAGCACGCCGCCTTCATCCGCTCCGTGGCGCAGGGACGCCCGGTCAATATCTACGGCCGGAATCAGGGTCTCTATTACGCGGAAACCGGACTGCCCGCCGCCATTGCGGATTTCAGTCAGGTGGAACAATTTCAGCAAAAAGACATAACCCGAATCAAAGAAGCGCTCCGTCACTCCGACGCCCCACTGATTCTCGCGCCAGGATTGCGGATGGGTTTTGACCTCGATCTTGACTTTATTCAGCAGAATTTCGTCTGGATTAAAGCGAGTCCAGATGGTCTGCTCCACTACTTTGAACGCCGTCGCCGACACTCTTCTGAGCGAAGGTAAAACCAGAGAACAAGTACCACCGCCAGCGAGACACAGGTCAGCCACAAGCCGGTTTCGTGAAGCCGCGGCAGATAATAGACGTATCCCTTCCCGGCCGGAACATCGACATAGAACGGTTTCGACTCCTCAAACTCCCGATAGTCGGGAAACAACAGCTTACCTCGTTCATTTCTCCAGCCATTGCCGGGATTCTGGTTGATTCTCACCCGGTCCGGTACAGGCGTCTGAAAATCAATCCGGTTGGGCGACCAGCCCGTCAGCTCCGCCGCTCCGCTCCAGGAATAAAACTCACCCCGATAATCCGGATAGCCAAATGCATGACAGGCGAAATGGGAGCTGTAAAGGTAGCCGCGCAACGGTTCATATCCATTCAACTGACACAAACCCTTCCGGACGGAAACATAGTATCCGATATGCGGCATGATGACGGTTGTCTGAGCAGGAGAACCGGGCAGATCACGATAACGGGCCAGAAGTTCCCGTTCCGATTGCCACGCATCGCCCCCCAGATAGACAAATAAAAGATTCCCGATCAGACCAATGCAGGAGAAAATCAACAGCCCCTTCAGAATTTTTCGATACTTCCGGAAGCGCATCCAGCACCAGGCAAATCCAGCCGCCGCGCCAGTTGCAAGGCAGAACACCAGCAGGAAACGCCAGCGGGTGATCACAAAAAAACTGGTGAACGGCGGTATACAGCGAAGCCAGTATCCCGGCAGGAACTGCGAGGTGGAATCCAGAATCAGCAGCGCGGCAAGCAGTGCACCCCAATGATACCAGCGCCGCCGTGGAATCAGCGAGAGAAGAAAAAATCCCAGTGCAATAATGCCGACATAACAGCCGATTTCATGCCACTGCAACCCCAGGCGCTCATGTTGCACCACCGGAGTATCCAATGGGACAAACGGCCGGATCAGTCCGGCAAACAGCATTTTCACCGGAATGGACAGCCGTTCCTCCATCTCCCGTGGAAAACTCATGAGATAATCCAGCGTCAGCAGCAGACGATAACCGCAGACAGCCCAGAATGTAAAAAAAGCCAACCCGCCCTTCAGCCAGAACGATATTTCACGCCAATGCCGTTTCAGGAGCGGCAGACCGAACAGCACCAGCATGATGCAATTGATCAACGCCAGATAGTGAAGTGACTGATTCAGCATCATTCCGGCAAAGAGGCCGAGCAGCAGAGCATTTCGGCAGGAGCGGGTGAGACGCCGTTCAAAGTAGAGCAGCCAGGGCAGAAAGGTAATACACACCATGCTGGAGTGTCCCATCATGGTATGCAACGGCACACAGCTGGTCAGACCAAATATGGCACTGCCCCAGAAACGGGCAAGCGGATTTTTCGTGCAATCTCCGAGAAACAGAAACATGCCCGCCGCTCCAAACAGCAGATAAATATATACCGCAATCCGCCAGCCATACCAAGTTCCGAAAATCAGCAGACAGGGCAGCTCTATCCCGAAAACCGTAACCTGGGGATTGGCAAACAGCGGTACGCCGCCGTGATTCCACGCCCCCCAGAACGGGAACTCCCAGTATTCAACAATTGTCCGGCGAACCATCTCCCAGTATGCCAAGCCGAGATCCACATCGCCGGCAAAGGAGAAGCGGTCCGGGCTCATCACCAGCGGGAACTGAGCCGCCCCGACCAGAATCAGCAGCGCAATCAGCTGCCCTCTTGCTGTTTTCAGAAAATAATACACAAAACCTCCCGGCGTAGATATGGTAACATACCACGCCGGGAGGGGTTTTACAATCGCCGCAATGCGATTTTTCAGCGAATCCGGAAGGTCCGGATTTCAAACGGCTTGAGCGGAACCTCCACCACGCCGTCCTCCTGCTTGAGCGTCGCGCCGGAACTCCACTCGACCAGATTGGTCTCCACCAGCTTCCGCCCCGGCTCCAGCGCCAGACGGGCGGTCGAATTGCAACCGTCCGTTTCGACCACGCGGATAATCCGCTCATTCCGCTTGTAGGCGAGTTTGAGCACCTCGAGCGAGGCACCGGCACCGCCGACCAGCCGGCAGGGCAGCATCAGCGCTTCGCTCCGGCCCGGCAGCACCAGCGGCGCGCGGTTGAGGCAGGCCGCCTCCTGCATCACCTCGGAGCCCGTCAGGCCGCCTTCGTGCGGCAGGAAGCTGTAGGTGAAGCTGTGGTGGCCGAGGTCCGCCTGCGGGTCGGGATTGCCCGGCGAACGCAGCAGGTTGAGGTCGAGCACCCCATCGAGCAGTTTGTAGCCATACTTGCAGTCGTTGAGGAGCGCCGCGCCGCCGTTCACATCGGCGATGTCGACATAGCGCTGCGCCGCCACTTCGAACCGGGCGAAGTCCCACAGCGTATTCCGGTGCGTGGGCCGGGTGATGTAACCGTACTGGATGTCACAGCGCGCCTCCGCCGCACGAATGGCGGTCGGGAAGGTGACGCGAAGCATCCGATGGTGCTCGTTCCAATCCACTTCGGTATTGAAATCGAGCCGCTTGGAGTTGGCGGCAAGCACCACCTGCTGGCGAATCTTCGATTTGCCGACCGCCAATTCGAACTCCAGCACCTGCCGAACCGGACCAGCCGCGACCTTTTCCGCCCGGCTTCCCGTCACATAGACCGGCGGAACATCCTGGTAGGTGAAATCGACGTCCCATGCATCCCAGTTGTTCGGCTCATCGACGTAGAGGCCGAGCAGGTTGCCGGCCGCGCCGCAAATCACTTCGCGGTTCGCGGTCTTGTCAAAGGCACGCAACAACCGGGCGTCCGCATCGAATTCGTAGCGGACCAGATCGTTCTCCAGCACCAGCGTCTTGTCGACTTTGGTTTTGGCCTGCTTTTCCGCCTTGCCGCGGGTCAGCGTGGTGAAGCTCTGCGGCGGGAAGTTGCCGAGCGCCCACAGCGCGCCGTTTTCCGTCTGCGTCAGGATTTCGCGCCCCGACTCATCCGTCACACTGCATCCCGCCCAGTCATCCGGCAGCCGGACCGGCGAAGTGTAATCGTAGCTCAGAGTATTGAGCACGGTGACCGCATCCTTTTCCTGCTTGAGCAGTTTTTCCGCCGCTGTCTCAATCAACGCGGCACAGCGTTTGAGCACCTCGGCGTGTTCGGCTTCGGTGTTCTCGTAGACCATGTGGATCGAAGAGCCCGGAATGATATCGTGGAACTGGTTGAGCAGAACCGTCTTCCAGAGCGCGTCCAGTTCGTCGGCCGGATACTCCGCCATCGGCAGACAGCTGCAGAGGAATTCCGCCGCGGTCAGCATCTGTTCGCACTTGCGGTTGTTGCGCTTGGTGCGCGACTGGGTGGTCAGAGTGCCGCGATGGAGTTCAAGGTAGAGTTCCCCCACCCACTGCGGGAGTTTATCCGCGTACTTCGAAAGCCGCTCGAGAAATTTATCCACGCGTCCGAATTTGACGTGCGGAACCCCTTCGAGATTCGCCGACCGCAATCCGTACTCGATGTGTTCGAGCTTGGGACCACCGCCGCCGTCGCCGATTCCGGTCAGAGTGAGGAATTCCGGCAGGAAATAGTTTTCGTTGAAGTTGTCCTGCGCTTTGCGAAGTCCGTCCGGCAGCATCCAGGAGTTGTAGGTATCCTCCGGCGGGAAGTGGGTCAGCACCTCCGTGTTGTCGATGCCGCGCCAGAGGAAGGTGTGGTACGGGAATTTGTTGAACTGACTCCATGAAATCTTCTGCGTAATGAAGTAGTCACAACCGGATTTCTTGATGATCTGCGGCATCGAAGCGGAATACCCGAAGACGTCCGGAATCCAGAGGTTCTTCACGTCGAAGCCGAACTCGTCCATGAAGAAGTTCTTGCCGTAGAGGAACTGACGCACCATCGATTCGCCGGAGATGATGTTGCAGTCCGCCTCAACCCACATGCCGCCCTGAATCTCCCAGCGGCCCTCTTTGATCTTCTGACGGATCTTTTCGTAAAGTTCCGGATAATGCTCTTTTACAAATGCATAATGCTGTGCCGCGGACGCGCCGAATACATAATCCGGGTAGCGTTCCAGATTGTAGATCTGGCTGGCGAAGGTACGCGCGCATTTGCGGATCGTCTCCCGTACCGGCCAAAGCCAGCCGGTGTCGATGTGCGCATGACCGACTGCAATGGTGGTAAGCGCCGATTTCTCCGCCGGCAGCGAAAGCTGTTTCGCGAGACAGGCCCGGGCCGCGGCAGCGTTGACCGGATTGTCGGCATAGGCGCTGACCGCATCGTTGAGCGCCATGTTGACCTGCACCGCCCGGTAATCGGTGTCCGGCAAGCTCTCCAACAGCGCATAGAGCACGGCAAAATCGTTGCAGAGGTCCCACGCGGCGGTATTGAAATGGCCGAAGCGCATCGTCCGGATACGGCCGAGCCCGGAATCATCGGTGATGCCTTCGATTCCGAACAGACCATTCGCAGCAAGTTCACCCCAGAGATCGATTTTGCTGCCGGGTTCCGCCGCCTCGGTAATCGGCAGAAGATCCTTCCGGTATCCGTTGTTGTAGACACTCATATGAGTCAGTCCATAATACGGTACCCCCTTCTCATCGAAAATCAACAGCTCGCCACCGAGGTAGAGGCGGCACCAGACCGGCTGCCCGGCCCATTCGGCGGGAACGGTTCCGGTGAGGTGAATCCAGGCGCTGTCCCACGCCTCCCCCCAGTACTCCCCTTCCCGGATCTCCCGGTATTTCCCGGACAGGCGATCTGAAAATGCAACCGGTTGTTTTGTTGAATAAATTTCAGCTTTCAGAGGTTGCGACTCAAAAAAGAGATCCTCTTTGAGCCTCTCGAGAAAGAGCCGTGCCCGATCCCGATAGATGGCGAACTTTTTCTGGTCCATTTGTTTCTCCTTCAATTGAAAGGTTCTGCATCATCGTTCAGCGATCCTCCGCAACAGGACACCTTCCGGCGGCGGAATGATCTTTGCTTAAGATAGCCCGTTTCGATGGGAATTCAAGGCTCGAAGCAGCGCATAACAGCTTTCCATGCGCGGAATTTCAACCCGATGCTGTCTTGCCAGCCGTACCGGATTGCCCAGAATCGCCTCCACCTCCAGCGGCCTGCCCGCTTCGAAATCCTGCAGCATGCTGGTTCGATAGGCGGGGAAACGCCGCGTATACTCCATGGTGTTGACCGCCTCCTCCTTCTTCAGAGAGACTCCGCAGGAACGGGCAGTCATGATCACTTCCTCCATCAAGTTACGGCAGAGATTCTCCAGTTCAGGATCTTCAACCATCTGCCGGGTATCCACTCCGCCGGCGAGGACGGAGACCGGATTGAACGCCAGATTCCACAACAGCTTGCACCAGCGCACCTGACGGATGTCCTCACAGAGTTCACAGCGCACGATTCCACCCTTTTCAAACGCCGCCGCCAGTCTTCTGGACGCGGCGGAAATTCCCGACGGATAGACTCCCATCCGCAGTGTTCCGCTGCCGAAGTGATGCACCCGCCCGGGCGCCGGACGTGACACGCCGACATAGGCGATCGTACTGATGAGTTCACGGTCGGGAAACGCGGCACGGATCGGCTCCTCGATCTCCACTCCATTCTGGATCAACACGATCACTCCGTGCGGAGAGCGCTCCAATGCCGACCGGAGCAATGCAACCGGGTCCACCTCCGGCAACACCTTGGTGGCAAGAATGATGTAATCGGCTCCTCCCGGGAACTCTTCCGCCGACCGAAGCACCCGGTCCGGATGAAACGAGAAATCCCCGGCGACGCTCTGCACCTGATAACCGTTTTTCACGGCGACCTCATATTCGCTCCGGGCGACGACGTTGATTTCCGCCTCCCCGCCCTGCGCCAGACGGCCGCAGAAATAAATCCCGACCCCGCCGGCGCCGATCAGCAGAACCTTGAGCTTCTCCATCAATTTCTTCTCCCGAAAATCGCACTGCCGATCCGCACCAGCGTCGAGCCGCAACGGATTGCCGTTTCAAAATCTCCGCTCATTCCCATCGACAGCAACGGCAGAGAACAGTGCAGCCGCTCCTCCAAACCATCCCGTAATCCGGTCAATCCGCGAAAGACCTGTTCCAACTCCGCTTCCTGAGCACCGGCAGGAGCCATCGTCATCAAGCCGCGGAACTCCAAATTCCGACATTTCACTGCCGTTTCCGCGAGGGAACAGAGCGCCTCCGGCGTACAACCGGATTTGCTCGCTTCGCCGGAAACATTCACCTCAAGCAACACCACCGGATGGCGATTCTCCTCTCCGGCAATCCGGTCGATCCTCTCCAGAAGCGGAAGCGAATCGACCGAGTGAATCACCGAGGCCAGCTGTACCGCCTTGCGCACCTTGTTCGATTGGAGCTGGCCGATGAGATGCCACTCAATGTCAGCAGGCAGAACCGCCGCCTTTTCCGCCAGCTCCGCCACCCGGTTCTCGCCGAAACGGCGCACGCCCGCCTCATACAACTCCCGGATTGCTGACGCGGGGAAGGTCTTGCTCACGGCGAGCAGCTCCACGTCGCCCGGCGCCCGGCCGCACGCCTGCGCTGCGGCTGCAACCCGGGCCGCGATGTCGCGATATTGTTCCAGAACCGTACTCATGAGCGCTCGTTCGCAAATTTCAGCCGGTGTTCCGGAGGCCGGGCGGTGATCTTGGTTCCGGCAGGCAGGCTCTCGGTCAGCCAGACGTTACCACCGATCACCGAATTGTCGCCGATCGTGATATCGCCGAGCACCGAAGCATTTGAATAGATGGTGACATTGCTGCCGATGGTCGGATGGCGCTTGTTCCCCTTGATCAGCATGCCGCAGGCATCTTTTGGGAAGTTTCCGGCCCCGAGCGTGACCCCCTGGTAAATCCGCACATTGTCGCCGAGTATGGCGGTTTCGCCGATCACCACGCCGGTACCGTGATCGATGAAGATCCCCTTCCCCAGTTTCGCTCCGGGGTGGATGTCGATGCCGGTCAGGCTGTGGGCGTATTCGGTCATCATCCGCGGAATCAGCGGCGTCTCCACCGAGTAGAGCACATGGGCCAGCCGCTGAATGGTGATCGCCTTGATTCCGGGATAGCTCAGAATGATCTCGTCGTAGGAAACCGCCGCCGGGTCGCCGGCATAGGCGGCCGCCACATCGATTTTCATCGTCTCGCGAATCTCCGGCAGGGCATCGAGCAATGCGAATACCGCCCGGTTGGTCCGCCGGGAGACACCGAATTCACAGCACGCCTCCTCCTTGTAATGGTAGTGAATCGCCCGGCAGATCTGGTCGAAAAGTTCCGAATAGATCTCCCGCAGCAACAGCGCGACATCTTCGCCGATGCGGGCCCGATGATACTGACTGCGCCCGTCGAAGCCGGGGAAGATCACCTCCAGCAGTTTCCCGGTGATCGCCACCACCTCCGCTCGGCGCGGCAGATTCTCCCCGTCGACCGGATTGACGCCCACCCCATCCCGGTAGGTTTCGCCGATCCGGCTCTCAAGTTCCGAAAGATGTCTGGAAAGCTCCTCCGCCGAAGGAGCGGATTTGCTGCAGCACTCCTGTTTTTCCTGATTGGAATTCAATTTATCTACTCCACATTCTGGATTTGTTCCCGCAACTTCTCCAATTCACTCTTAAACGCGACCACCAGCGGCGAAACCGTCGGAATTCCGGCCTTGTTCCCCAACGTGGTGATCTCGCGAAACAGCTCCTGCATCAGAAAATCGAGGCTTCTCCCGACCGGCTTCGTCTCATCCAGAAACCGCCGGAACTGCGCAAAATGGCTCCGCAACCGGGTGATCTCCTCGGTCACATCGGACTTGTCCGCATAGAAAAGCACCTCTTTCAGCAGGCGGTCATCGTCGGCACCGGTCGGAATCTTCTCCGCCGCCAGCTTCTCCAGCAACCGCTCCCGGATGGAAGCGGCAAGCCCGGAGACCTGCGGTTCAATTTCGCCGAGAAGTTTTTCCAGAACGGCGAGACGCCCGGCAAAATCCCGCCGCAACGCCTCGCCTTCCACCGTACGCATCTCCTGGAATTTCTCCAATGCGCCACGGAGAGCCGTCTCCAGCGCCTCCACGGCGGCCGGCTGATTTTCCGGTGAAAACGGCGTCGCACCGAGTACGCCCGGTACGCTCATCAGCGTTTCAACCGCGACCTCATAATGTAAGCCGAACTCCCGGCGCATCTCCTGACACTCCCGAATCAGACTGCGGAGCAACTCCCGGTTGACCGCCCCCTGCCCGGCCGCGCCGGTCGAGTTGACCGAAACCCGCAACTGCACCGCGCCACGGCTGATGTACTCCTGCACCATCTTCCGCGCCGGAATCTCCTGCGACACCAGCTCCGGAGGGAACGCGGTGCGCACCTCCAGCTGCTTGCGATTGACGGAACTGACTTCAACCACCAGATGCTGCCCCTCGACAAAGGAAGCCTCACCTTTGCCGAATCCGGTCATACTGCGCAACATCAGCGAGCCTCCTCCTCTTCAGAATCCGTTTCACCGAACGAAGCTCCGGCGGCGGCCGGGTCCTTGTCCTTCTCCGCCTTCTCCGACTCCACAGGATGATCGGAATTTTCCGGAGCATGCTCTTCCATCATCGGCTCCTCCTCAGGAGGCAACGGCGGCTCCACCGGGGTGAAATCGGCAAAGGAATCCTTCGGCGTCTTCAACAGCTCAACCGTATGCGCCTCCACCTCCGCATCCGGCATACGGCCGGCGAAATTGATCTTCCATCCGGCCAGATTGGGACCGGCCGTTCCGCAGAAGACCATCGATTCCCCGGAGGCGGGATCCATCTTCCAGACCAGAGAAAACTGGCAGGAAGAAGCCAGTTTCCGCGCCTCTTTTTCATACTCTTCCGGAGTCAGCGTCATCTCCGGATTGATTGCAAGATCGAAATTCGTGAGCCGCAGGTAAGGCAGCGTGAAGCGGACCGAATTGAACTCCTCCGTATTCATCCGGGAGTACAATGCATTCTGCGCGTAGGTCCGGGCGGTACTCACCGCGCTCTCCAGCGGGCGGTTCGGAAGTGTGAACACCCGGTGGATCAACCGGTTCGGATACCAGGTGTCCATTCGCCCGGAGGAGACGCCGAACACCATGTAATAGCGGTCCCGGCCGGGGATTGCCCAGGTCACGCAGATCTGCTGCTGACGGCTCTCCATCGCCCCTTCCAGAGAGAGCCCCCCCTTCCCGAGGACATCCGCAGTCAGGAAAAAGGGATTGTTGTATTTGACGAAATAGATCTGATCCGCCGTCAGTTCGGGCGAATGTTTCAAGAGATAGGCGCGGGCGCGCCGCACTGCAAGATCCTGATAGTACTGGTCGGAACGGCATCCGGCAGAAAAAATTGCCAGAAACGCAAATGCCGCCCAAAGCAGCAGGCGGCCACCGATTCTTTTCGTATCCATGAAATTTTTGATTCCCCTGCATCGTAACTATTGCACGGTTTAACTATACCGCCATTTTCCGCCTGCGTCAATCCGCAAACGTCACTTTTCCCGAATATGACGTTGAAAAACGCGGAATTTGCTTTAATTTATGAAAAAACAGGAGAAGTATCGTTATGAGGCTGGCTTTTTTCGGCGGGAGTTTTGATCCGCCGCACCTCGGCCATCTGGGAGTCGCGCTGGCCGCGGCGGCCTCCGGAAAAACCGACCGGGTTCTCTTCGCCCCCGCCTTTCTGCCGCCGCACAAAACCGGCAGGCGACGTGCCCCTTTCGCCGACCGTCTCGCGATGGTAAAGCTGCTGATCGACGGCCATGAAAAACTGGAAGCGTGCGATATTGAAGGACGGCTCCGGCTGGTGCCCTCCTATACGATCGACGTGCTTGCCCGCCTTGCGCAGGAACGGCCCGCCGACCGTCTGCAGCTGCTGATCGGCGGCGACAGCCTGATGAGCCTCCACGAATGGAGATGCGCCGAAGAGCTGGTGAACTCCTATGAAATACTGACCTATCCGCGTCCGGGCATCCCCCTGGATGCGGAACAGCTGGCCCGCTTCTGGTCGAAAGAAAATGCAGAAAAACTAACTGCCGGCATCATTCCGGGCAGTTTTTTTGAAATATCTTCGACGAATATCAGAAAATCAATGGCAAAAAAAACAAATATGGAACATATTAATAACGCGGTGCCGGAAGCGGTCGAGGAGTATATCCGGCGCCATCACCTGTACCAGGAGGAGAAAGGAGAAAAAAAGTTATGACCAATGCAAAAAAACCGGCCCCCGCCGAACTTGCGGAACTCTGCGAAAAACTTGCCGAGGAGAAGCTGGCCGAAAATGTTCTGAAAATTCATGTCGGACCGCAATCGTCGGTCGCCGACTGGTTCGTGATCGCCACGGCGAATTCGGAGCCGCAGCTCCGGGCGCTGGCCAGCTTCATCGAACGCCAGTTGCGCGATCTCTGCAAAATCCGCCCCCTTTCCGAGAACGGGGAGACGACCAGCGGCTGGATTCTGCTCGATTTCGGCACGGTGATCGTTCATCTGATGCTTCCGGAGGTGCGCGACCGTTACAATCTGGAAGGGCTCTGGGGAGAGGTTCCCAGCCGGGAGGCGCTCCGCACTCTGGCGGAAAAACATTGAAGAAATCAGGGACCATGGCTGAACTCTATCGACCTCAAGACAACTGGAATGAATTCCAATGGGAGCAGGAAATCCGCCGCGACGAGCGCCGGATCAGCTGCTACTACCGGGAATTGCCTGCCTGTCTTGACCTCCCCGGCGAGGAAGAGATGATTTTCAGCTCGCTGCTCTCGCGGCCCGATCTGGTCCCCGCTGCGAAAAATCCGGATTCTCTGCGTTCCTGGCACGGCTCACCGGAGGAGGACGACGAAGAGTTTGACGACGAAGAGTCCGCCCGCCGCCCCGGCAGCGAGGTGGTTGACCAGCTCGATCACCTCACTGCGGAATGGAACATGCTCGCGGCTGCCCAGCTGCGGGCCGATCTGGAGCTGCCCGGCCTTGGCATCAGTTGCGCCTATGCCAAACTGCTGGCACGGGTCGCCGATTTTGTCGATACCGATGAACAGCATGACCGGGCGCTGAAACTCAGCCTCGGCAAGCGTTCCCTCGCCGATCTCAACGATCTCACTGGAGAGCTTTACCGGCTCGCCGGAATTCAACGTTCACTCAAAGAGGCTCTGCTTCTTCACGTGGAACTGCTCGGGCATGTCCGCGAACAGTTGATCGATCATCTCACCCGTCTGCGCACACAGGCCTCCCGGTAAAAGATTTTCTCGAGGGGGAAACCACCCAGAACGTCATTTCCCCGGGGAATCTTGTTTTTGCGTCTCGCCCTCTCAACCGGGAAAACCGTCCTTCTGAAACAGGAAAGCGAGGCAAATCTGGAATACCCCAGACGAATGAAAATCTATCCGCCCCCGAAACCTCGAACCGGAAAGAGTACTGCGTACGGAAAAGGCCGCTGAAAAGGCAAAAAAACTGGAGCGAGTGACCGGATTCGAACCGGCGACAATCACGTTGGCAACGTGATGCTCTACCAACTGAGCTACACTCGCATTTTCCCGTGCTATGTCATATAATATATTCTGATTTTCTCCTCTTTGCAAGCTCAAAATTGTATTTTTTCCAAAAAAAACGCAGCCGCCGGACCGGCCTGCGGGGAAAAATGCGCAATCTCTTGAGCATCCGTTTCTTCACTCGTAACGGAGCGCTTCAATCGGGTCCAGCTGCGACGCCTTCCAGGCCGGGTAAAACCCGAAAATCACTCCGACCGCCGCCGAAACCAGCACCGCGGCGACCACTGCCCCGGGGCTGGACTGAATCGGCCAGTTGAGGTATTTCTCCACCAGAAGCGCGGAACCATGCCCCAGAAGAATTCCGACAATGCCGCCCACCAGACAGAGCACCATCGATTCGATCAGGAATTGTTGAAGAATATCCTGCGAACGTGCCCCAACCGCCATGCGAAGCCCGATCTCCCGGGTCCGTTCCGTCACGGAAACCAGCATGATGTTCATGATCCCCACCCCGCCGACCACCAGCGAAATCAACGCCACGCCGAGCAGCAGATTGGTCATCACCGTCGAAGTGCTCGACAGCATCTTCATGAATTCCGCCGAGTTGCGGATTCGAAAGTCGTTGGGCTGATCCGGCTTGAGCCGGTGACGTTCGCGCAGCAGCGCTGTGACCTCCTCCTCCACATCACCGACCCGGTCCGGAGAAACCGCGGTCAGCAGGATCATATCCACCTGGATGAACTTCGGCACCAGAAGCGTGTCAGTCTCCGCATTCTCCGTCGGTTCCGGGTAAAAGGCGATTCCTTCCGCCGGATAGAGGTCGGAGGGACTGGTGGCCGCCGTGCTGGTCGTATCAGTCGCGGTTCCAGTCTTCAGACCGGTCAACCGCAACCGGACCGTCGTCCACGGGGCGATAATCACATCGTCCTCGTCGGCGCCCATCATATTTGCGCCCTTGCTCTTGAGCACGCCGATCACCTTGAATGCGGTATCCTTGAGCCGCACCTCGCTGTCGATCGGAGAACGGCCGCCGAACACTTCGCGCACGATCGTCGAACCGACCAGACAGACCCGGGCCCGGGATTCCACCTCACGCTCCGTGAAGTTGCGCCCCTCCCCGATCTCCCAGTTGCGGATAATCAGAAAGTCAGGCGCGCTCCCAACGATCTGCCGGGGAGCGTAGTTGACGTTGCCGGAAATCGCCTGATACCCCTGCGCATTCACCATCGGCACGGCGCGGCCGACGGAGGAACACTCCCGGAGGATCGCTTCACAGTCCTGCGGCGTCAACGTCATCCGGCTCCCGGAACCCTGACTTACGCCGCCGCGCCGGGAAGCCCCGGGAATGACCAGAATGGTGTTCGCCCCCATCTTCTCAATGGAAGCCTTGATCGAATGGGAGGAGCCGTTGCCGATCTCCATCATCGTGATGACAGCGGCGATGCCGATGACGATGCCGAGCGTCGTGAGCAGCGCCCGGGTGGGATTGCGCATCAATGCCTTGAGTGCGACACTGACGGTACTGCTTAGTTTCATGACTGCACCGCCTTTCCTTCGTAGGTGCCGCGGACAATCTGCCCGTCCTGCACATGAATCGACCGTTTGGCGAAACCGGCAATCTCCACAGAGTGGGTGACCAGAATGACGGTGATGCCTTCGTCGTTGAGTTCACTGAACATCCGCATCACCTCCTCGCTGGTGCGCGAATCCAGATTGCCGGTCGGCTCGTCGGCGAACAGCACCGGCGGGTGGTTGATCAGCGCGCGGGCAATCGCCACCCGCTGCTGCTGGCCGCCCGACAGCTGCGAGGGATAGTGATAGATTCGATCGGCAAGGCCGACCCGTTCGAGCATCTCGATCCCCCGTTTCCGGCATTCCCGGCGCGAGAGGCCGCCGGCGGTATAGGCCAGCGGCATGATGACGTTCTCCAGTGCCGTCGTGCGCGGCAGCAGATTGAAGCTCTGGAAAACGAACCCGATCTTGCGGTTTCGGACCTGCGCCCGGCGGTCGCCGGAGGCGCGCCCGACCTCCTCTCCTTCGAGCAGATAGTCGCCGGAGGTCTGACGGTCCAGGCAGCCGAGAATGTTCATCAGCGTGCTTTTTCCGGAACCGGACGCCCCCATCAACGCGACATACTCCCCCTGGTCGATCGACAGTGTGATTCCCTTGAGAACGGGCACGTCGATCTCCCCGAGAAAATAGGTCTTGGTAATATCTTTGAGTTCAATCAATTTCATTTGCGATTTCTCCGCTGCGGCGGTTTCGGCAGGAAGGGGCTGCCGCCGGGACTGGAGGCGGCCTGCTCCGCCGAGATGACGGAGGTGCCGGTCACAATCTGCATGCCCTCTTCCAGACCGTCGCCGGAAATTTCCGTAACAATTCCGTCGTTGAGGCCGGTTTTGACCCGGAGCGGCCGCAGGGCCCCCTCCTCCAGCACCCAGATGATCCGTTCCTTTTTGCCGCGCAGTTCTGCGGCGGCGGCGAGCTCTTCGCGGTACTGCTCCGGAACCTGACCGACCTCCGGCAGATAGCGCAGTGCAGCATTCGGAATGGTGAGCACGTTGGAACGGCTGTCGCGGATGAATTTCACATTGGCGGTAAGGTAGGGCAGCAGAACCCCGTTGGAGTTATCCGTCGCAACTTCAACCACGTAGGTAACGACGTTCTGCGACATGGTCGCATTGAGGCGGATTTTGAACACCTCCCCCTTGAACACCCGGTTCGGGAAAGCGTCCACCGTGAACTCCACCGGCATGCCCGGCTTGATGCTGCCGATATCCGCCTCGTTGACCGAAACCCAGACCTGCATCCGCTTCAGGTCTTTGGCAATCAAAAAGATGCTCGACGCACTCATGTTGGAGACCACCGTCTGCCCGATGCTGACCCGGCGGTCGATGATGACCCCGTCGACCGGGGAGCTGATCACGCAGTAACCGAGGTTGCGCGACGCCTTGTCCAGCGACGCTTCGGCGGTGGCGAGCTGCGCCTCCGCCTGCGCCAGGGAGGCTTCGGCCACCAGTTTGGATGCGGTCGCGGCGAGGAATTCCGCTTCCGCGTCGTCGTATTCACTCTTCGCCATCGCCTGTTTGGGATAGAGATCCTGCGCGCGTTCCCAGTTGTTCTTCGCCAGCGCGAGCTTTGCTTCCGCCTGTTTGATGCTGGCTTTCGCGCTCAGAATCGACGCCTGCGCCTCCTGTTCCGCCGCCTGTGCGGAACGGACCTCCGCCGCATAGAGGACATCATCGATGTTGGCCAGCACCATTCCCTGTTTGACCGGTGAGCCGTAATCGACGCTCTTGCCGTTCGCATCGATGCCGAAGGTGACGATTTTCCCGTTGACCTGAGCGCCGACGTTGACCAGCTCCTCCGGTTCGACGGTGCCGGTCGCACTGATGGTGCTGGCGACGTCGGCACGCGCTACACTTTCGGTATTATATTGAATGATATCGTTCTTCTGCAGCCAGGTGCGATATGCCCACACTCCGCCGGCGGCAAGCGCCGCAAGGATGATCAGAACCAACAACAGTTTCAAAAATTTTTTCATCCGCCTTAACCTCCGTTTTCCCTGACTGGACGATATTCTTTTCAAGAAACGTTCCGGACAATCCGTTTATTGTCCATCCCCCGTTGATTTCAACGAAAATAATGCTAAATTATTCGATATTTTCACAACCCGCCAAGGAGTCATTTTCCATGAAACTGAAACAGAAATGCGCCGTCATCACCGGCGGCGCCAACGGAATCGGCCGCGCCGTCGCGGAACTCTTCGTCGCAGAAGGCGCCCGCATCGCAATTCTGGACTGCGACCGCAGGAACGGCGAAGCAGCCGCAGCCGCGCTGAACGGCAGAGCGCTGTTCCTCCCCTGTGACGTCTCCGACAGCCGCCAGGCTGACGAAGCGCTTCAAACCGCAGTCAGCCATCTCGGCACCATCGACATTCTGATCAATGACGCCGCCAGTCAACTCAACAAGCCACTGCTGGAAACCTCCGACGAAGAGTTCCGCAAGGTGCTGGACATCAATCTTACCGCGACCTTTCACTTCACCCGCGAGGCGGCGAAACTCATGATCGCGCACCGTCATCCGGGCGTCATCGTCAATTTTTCAAGCACGTTCGCGTTCGTCGGCTCCCCTGGCTACATCGCCTATCACGCCTCGAAAGGCGGAGTGGCCGCATTCACCCGGGCCGCGGCCATCGCCCTGATGCCGCACGGCATCCGCGTCAACGCCATCGCCCCCGGCACCACCGACACCCCGGGACTTCACGCCGGAGCACGCGATACCGGTGACGAGGCAAAAGGAATGGAATCCTTCCTCCGGTTGCAGCCGCTCGGCCGGTTCGGGCGACCGGAAGAGATCGCCCGCGCCGTGCTCTTTCTCGCCTCCGACGACGCCGGATTCGTCTATGGAGCAAACCTGCTGGCCGACGGCGGCTACACTATTATTTAAAGGCAAAAACGCCTTACGAAATCCACCCCAGAGAATTCAGGTAGATCGAGGCGATCGAGAGACGGTTCGCCTCGGTCGGCGCCTGGTCAAGCAGCCCCGAAAGCGACGGAGTCTTCAGCGTGAGATCGACCAGACTGTCCACATCGTCCGCCGTAAATCCGAAATCCGCCAGCTTCTCGGAGACGCCGACCGACACCAGCCATTTCTCCACGCCCTTGGCCGCTTTTTCCGCCTCGCCCGGCACGCCGGTCAGCCCCGGCACGATCGGCGCGAGCAGATCGGCCAGCACAACGGAACGGGCCGGATAGATCTCCTTGACGACCGCCGGCAGCAGAATCGAGAGACCGAGGCCGTGTGCGAGATCCGGACGAACCGCGCTCAACGGATGCTCCAGCGCATGCGTGTAGTGCAGAAGGCTGTTGTCAAAGGCGACCCCGGCGATCATCGCCGCGTAAGCCAGGAAATAGCGAGCCGTCAGATTGCCCGGCTCCCGGAGCGCCAGCGGCAGGTACTTCGAGACCAGTTTCACCGTTTCACTGGCCAGCATCACCGCCAGCGGATTGGCGGAACGGCTGGTCGCCGCCTCGATCACATGATTCACCGCGTCGATGCTGACGAAGCGGGTCTGTTTTTCCGACAGAGTCGCCATCAGCGCAGGATCGTCGATCGCCCAGGTCGGATAGATGCAATCGAAGGCGATGACCGGCTTGAAGTTCTTCTCCGTATCGGTCACCACGGCAAAACGGTTCGATTCGGAGCCGGTCCCATGGGTCAGATTGACCGCCAGAATCGGCAGTGCCTCCTTCGGCGCGAATTCACAGTTGAACAGCGCGGCGGCCGTCTTCCCGGGGTTCCGCAGCAGAATCGCCGCCCCCTTTCCGGCATCGATGGCGCTGCCGCCGCCGATGGCGATCACCGCGCCCGCTTCAATGTCCGCCCCGAGTGCGACCGCCGTATCCACCTGACCGGTCGTGGGATTCGGGGTAACGCCGTCGTACACGGCGTAACGGATGTTCACCCGGTCAAGCGCCGGAGCAATCTTTGCCCAGGCGCCGGTCACTTTATACGCGCTGTGGCCGGTGACGACCAAAGCGCTTTTGATTCCCCGGGCGGCCATCTGTCCGGCAATTGCGTCGATGGAGTCGATGGCGCCCACGCCGAAGTAGACATCGGTACGAGTCCGGATTACCTGCACATCACGGATATCCATTCCAGTATCCCACATGATAAAACCCTCCTCAATTTGGTTGGAATCCGCCCTTACGGGCCGTTCGACTACCATACCACAAAACCGGGATTTTTCAAGCGTTGACAGCCGGGTTTTTCTCAACTCTCACGGCCGGCGACCGACTCCCGCTCCACCAGTCGATAGGGAATTTGCCGCGACACGCCCTGTGCCGGATCGTGAAGCAGCGTCTCGAGCAGATCGAGCGATTCCGACGCAATCCGGGCAAAATCCTGGCTCAACGTCGTGTGCGGCGGCGTGCAGAAACGGGAGCTGCTGTTTTCAAAGGAGATCACAGAGAGTTCCGACGGCACCTTTTTCCGAAAGAGGTTCAAGGCGAAATCGACCCGCAGACCGCTGCCCTCCCCGCAGGAGATCAGCGCGGTAGCCCCCGCCCGGATGATCCGCCCGATCTCCTCCAGCCAGGTTTCGGAAATTCCGTTCTGGATCAATGCGGGATCATTTTCACAGCGGAATTTCCGGACCGCCTGCAGGAACCCGGCCCGCCGGCGCTGTTTGGAGATCGTCCCCTCCGGGGAACCGTCGATCAGCAGACCGATCCGGGTATGCCCGCGGCCGGCCAGATACTCCACGGCCAGCGACATCCCCTGCTCCTCGTCGGAACTCACGGAAAAAGCGTTCTGCACCTCGCCGCCGAGGTTGTTGATCACCACCAGCGGAATGGCAAACCGGTTGTCCCAGTTTCTGGCGATGTCGTTGTAGGCCGCACAGGCGACCGCACCGACCGGGAAGCAGCGGCGCAGCAGACCGAGGTCGCCCAGCGGAACCAGAAAACTCTGGAATCCCCGTCCGTGGATCTCCGAAAGCAGCGGCGGCAGAAGCTGATCGTGATAGTTCCCCAGAACTGCCGTTCCGGCAAGCGCGGGCAGGATCACCGCGACCGCGCCTCTCTCCTCCGGCGATTCCGGGTGGTAATGGAGCCGCCCGGCCGCCGTCAGCACCTGAAGCCGCACCGCTTCGCTCACATGGGGGAGCCCCCGGAGCACCCGCGATACGGTGGCGGGGGAAACGCCGCTCTCGCGCGCAATCTCCCGGATCCCCACTTCCGTCTTTCTGCGGCTCACGCCTGCTTCCTTTCCCTCTGCCGTGACCGGTCGCCGTCTACTTTACCAGCGACCGGTGATATTTGATGACTCCGTCGGCGATTCCCCGGGCCAGCTTTTCGATGTAGGCGGCACTGTTCAGATTGAGCTCTTCCTGCCGGTTGGAGATAAACCCCACCTCGATCAGCGCGCCGGGACAGCGAATGTCGCGCAGCACGGCGAATCTGGCCCGCTTGACGCCGCGGTCGGTCGCACCGGTCCGCGCAAGAAGCGAGCGCTGAATGCTGTACGCCAGCACGATATTGTTGGAATCAAAGGCATTGCCGTTGTATTTCGTCCAGATCGTTTTTCCGCCGTTGCTGGAAGGCGCGCCGGCAGGCGTCAGGCAGAAGGTTTCGACCCCCTTCACCGACCGGTCGGCGGCGGAGTTGATGTGCAGAGAGAGAAAAAGATCCGCCCCGTACTTGCGCTGCAGAGCGCTGCGCTTGTCCAGATCGAGGTAGACGTCGGAGTTCCGCGTCAAAATCACCCGGTAGCCGCAGGCGCCGAGAATTGCGCCGAGACGGCGGCCGAGCCGGAGTGTGATGTTTTTTTCCAGCGAACTTCTCCCGGCGGCGCCCCGATCCTTTCCTCCGTGGCCGATGTCCAGCATGATCGTCCGGATCGAATGGCGGAACCCTTTCCGGGAGCCGAGCAGCGGATCAATGGTCTTGGCAAGATCGAGCGAACTTACGTAAACCGTCCCGGCACGCACAATCGGGCTGAAGCACTGCGAAATGCGCACGCCATTGAGAAACATGTACCGTTTCTCCTGGTAGACCGTCAGCCGGTCGGTGCGGTCACTGAGCACCCGCGCCGTTTTGGTGCGGGCAAAACGCATGCTGTGACGCATCGCCACATCATACAAATTGGAATAACTGCGGCCGGAAACGGTGACGGTCCGCACCCCCGCCGCTTCCACCGCTCCCGCCGTCACGACGGCAAGCAGCGCAATCCACAGAAATCGCACACCCACTCAGCGCCCCTCCGCGGGTTCGAGCCGGACCTCTCCGACGCTGTCTTCGACCGGCGGATACATGGCCGGAATCTTCGGAGCGATCATCACCGCTTCGCGCAGGGAACCGAGCACGAACGCTTTCGCTTCGCAGAGCGCCTGCTCCCACGAGAGTTCCAGCGCAAAGGCCGCCGCCAGCGCGGAGCTCAACGTGCAGCCGGTCCCGTGCGAAGCGGTCTCCACGCCGGAGAGCCGGGGAGAACCGAGCCGGTAAACCCGCCCTTCCCGGCAGACGAAGTCGACTGCGGATTTCCCTCCGTTGCGGGCGTGACCGGTCTTGAGCAGAACCGAAACGCCCCAGCGCTCATGGCACTCGAGCGCGGCCCGGCGGAAATCATCCGGTCCGGAAAGCCGGCACCCGAGCAGCAGCTCCGCCTCCGGAATGTTCGGCGTGATCCAGTCCGCGAGCGGAATGAGCCGTTCCCGGACAAGTTCGACCGCCTCTTCCGACAGCAGTCGCGCGCCGGAGGAGGAAACCATCACCGGGTCGCAGACCAGACGCAGTCCGCGTTCCTCGACCACTTCGGCCACCGTTTCGACAATCTCCGCATTGCAGAGCATGCCGCTCTTGGCGAAACGGACCGGAATCCGGTCCATCACCGTTTCGATCTGACACCGGACCCCTTCCGCGGGAACGGGGTCCACCCGGCGCACCTCGAGCGGATTCTGCGAGGTGACGGCCGTAAGCGCCACACACCCGTAGACGCCGAACGCGTTGAAGGTCCGCAGATCGGCTTCGATGCCCGCCCCGCCGCCGGAGTCGCTCCCGGCGATGGTGAGCGCAGTCGGATACAATTCAATTTCCCGGTTATTTCTGCTCATGATTTGTCTTTGCCGCATTTCAGGATTATATTTTCAATAAACTACATCACCAAACAGAAAAAAACAAATCCCGGTTCCATGTTTATTTCGGATATCTTGAAAACAGCGGCGGCGCTGCTGTTCACAGTGTGCACGCTCCACGCGGCCGGCGTCGTCACTTCGGACGGCGTCGAACTCGCCGTCAGCGGCGACGACGCGGCGGAAACCGCGGAACTGCTCAAAGCGTTCGACCGGCAGCTGTGCACGGTGTTCCGGGTGAACTCCCGCCGTTCTCCGATCCGCTGCCGCATCACCGCCTCGCCGAACGCGGCGCCGGGCGGCCTGCTCTTCCGTGCGAAACGAAACAACTGGGAGCTGGAATTCAACACCGCCCTCCCCGGCTGGCAGGAGGACCTGGAATTATGGCGGCGCCTCGCCGGAATCCTGCTCCTCGCCAAACGCGGCGGACCGGTGCCGGGAAATCCCGCCTATCTGCCGATCTGGATCGCGGCGGGACTCCGGGCGGAGATGGTCGAACAGGAGAGCGCCGGGCGGCTGCTGCGCCGCAATCGGCACTACCCCATCACCCGCGCCCTGCTCGCGGCGCATCTTCCCCTGCCGGACTTCCGGTATATGACCGGCGAACTGGATCCCTCCCGTTTTGCGCCGGGTGAGCTTCGCTGGTACCGGGAATTCTCGCGCCTTCTGCTCGAAATTCTCTATCAGCTCAGTTCACCGGCCGACAATGCCCTGCTGGATTACGCGCTTCTCTCCGCCGAACCCGGTCACTCCGCCGACCAGGTGCGTGCCGCCACGATCGAACGAATTCTGCAACAGGCGGCCTCCCGCAATGCGCAAAAACGGGATCCCGCTTCCGGGAAGAGCACAATCGACATCCAGCGATTCCTGGAGAACAAAGCCGAAGAGATCGTCTGGCATCTCTTCTCCCCGATGCCGCCGGAGATCGCCGAATCCCGCTTTCAGGTGATCAACCGGCTGGAACTGCCGGTGCTCGACGCGGAAGGCGAGCCGACCGGCCAAAAGGAAACCGTCCCGCTGGAAACCCTGCCCGACCGGCTGGCCGGACGGCCGGATGGAGATGCTCTGCGCAACCGGAAACTCACGGAAATCTACCGTCTGGCACCGGGCAACTCCCCGGAGGTCCTCGCCCGCTACCGCGAACTGAGCGAGGCGCTGCGGGAGCTGCCGCTCCATCCGGAAGCTCCCGGCTACGCTTCCGCCTGCGGGCGGTTCCGGCGCGCACTGACGGAGGTCGAACGTTACTTTACATACCGCGCCCGGCTGGAAGAGAAGCTCGACGAGTACGCCCGCCGTGCCGCCTCCCCCGCCGAGTGGTACTCGGACCGGATCGAGGCGCTCCGCCGCACGCCCCCCTTTCTCACGGAAAAAGCCGGACAGCTGCTCGAACGCATCGAAAAGCGGTATCTGGAAGAATAATCCCCGTCACCAAGTTGCATTGCATTTTTTCTGCCGGGGTGATATATTATAGATTGCCGGTTTACTTCCCGTCGGCAAAGGTCCAGGGGATGGATCAGGGAAAAAGGGAAACAACCAAACATTGTGTCAGAGTATCTTATGGAAGAGTATGCAAATGTCCGGCCGCTGCTGAAACGCGGCTGCGAGTTCCTCGGCGTCCAATATCCGATCATCTGCGGCGCCATGACCTGGGTGTCCGAACCGAAACTGGTTTCCGCTGTCGCCAACGCCGGAGCCTTCGGCTGTCTCGCCGGCGGCAACGCCCCCACCGACATTCTTCGCGCCCAGATCGGCGAGATGAAGAAGCGCACCGACAAACCCTTCGCCGTCAACCTGATCACCATCGCGCCGGCCTACCACGACCACCTGGCGATGCTCGCCGAGGAGAAGGTCCCCTTCATCGTGTTCGCCGGCAGCTTCCCGCGGGAAAAGGAGATTGAAGCGGCCAAGGCGACCGGGGCGAAGGTGCTCTGCTTTGCATCGACCATCTCGATTGCGGAACGAATGATCCGGTTCGGCGCGGATGCGATCATCCTCGAAGGCAGCGAGGCCGGCGGTCACATCGGCCACGTCTCCACCACCGTACTGGTGCAGCAGGTTCTCTACCGCTTCTGCGACCAGATTCCGATTTTCGTCGCCGGCGGCATCGGCACCGGGAAAATGATGGCTCACATGCTGCTCATGGGCGCCGCGGGCGTCCAGCTCGGCACCCGGTTCGTCATGACCGAGGAGTCCAATGTCCACCCCGCCTTCAAAGAGGCGTTCATCCACGCCAACGCCCGCGATGCGATTTCGACGCCGCAGTACGACTCGAAGCTGCCGGTGGTGGCGGTCCGCGCCCTGCGCAACCGGGGAACGGCGGAATTCGGCGCTCTTCAGCTCCGGCTGCTCCGCGAACTGGAAGCGGGCACCATCCACCGCCAGCAGGCGCAGGAGGAGGTCGAGAAGTTCTGGGTCGGCGCTCTGCGGCGCGCCGCGGTCGAGGGCGATGTGGAAATGGGTTCGATGATGGCCGGCCAGTCGGTCGGACTGGTCGACAAGGTCATTCCCATCCGCGAACTGCTCGACGAACTGCTCCGCGACGCCGATCGCGAACTCGTCGAAATCAAACGGAAACTCTCCTGCTGAAACGATGCGGAGACTCCGGGAAAGTGCAATAGAAAACAATGGCTGGTTCAGGGCACAAGTTCGACAGACGGCTTCTCTTTCTTGCCGCCGCGGCGATTGTGCTCCTGTTCGGATTCGCCGGATACCGTTCGCTCCGCACCGGAGCGGGGCGGCTGTTCGGCGATTTCTTTTACCCCTATCTGGCGCTGGTGCGCTCCGGCGTCGACGCGGTATCGGACCAGTCGTTACTGCTCTACAACCGCGCACAGCTCGCCGCCCGCCTGGAACAGCTCCAGGAGGTGAACCGTCAGCTCGCCGCGCAAGCCTCTGCCGCAAACGAGCTCTATCGGGAAAACGCCGACCTGCGCCGGCTTCTCAACCTGCCGGTGCCGGCGGGCTGGAGCTACGCCGCGGCGGAAATCATCCTGCGCGACCCGCTGCTGTGGAACGAACGGTTCACCATCAACCGCGGGAAACAGGCGGGGATCGCCCCCGGCGACGCGGTCCTGACCGTCACGCCGGAAGGGCATCCGTTTCTGACCGGCGTGATCGACCGGGTCGGAGAACACTCCGCCGACGTCATCACGCTCTACAGCCCGAGCCTGCGGATCTCCGTGCTCTTCCCCGCCACCGGGGCAACCGGCATCACCAACATGGGGGAGCGCCACCCGACGCCGGGCAACATTCCGGTCGGCTATCTGCCGGCCCAGTACCGCTATACGCTGCACGAAGTGGCGCTTTCCACCGGTTTTGAAAAGAACATTCCCGGCGGAATCAAAGTGGGGGAACTCAGTTACGTGGAGGAGGCCCCCTCCCGTTTCTCCAACGCTCTGACCCTCTCCGGACTGCTCCGCCCCGCCGCCGGATTTGACAGTATCCGCTTTGTTGTCGTCGCCAAACGAAGCGGAGAAGCACGATGAAAGTCTGTTTTGAAATCACGCTCATCGGTCTCGGACTGCTTCTGGATGTGATCGCCGGCAATGCGGGATTCTCCATCCGGCTGACCGCCTATCTTCTCTTCTACATCGCCTGCACGGATTCACCGCGCAGCGCCCTGGTCGGCGCAGTCCTCGCGGGCATGGCGCAGGATCTGCTTCTGCACCGCCCGATTCTGCTGACGCCCTTCTTGCTGGTGTTCGCCGTTGCCGCCGGCTGGTGTCTGCGGCGCAAACACACCACGCATCTTCTGGAAGCCGCCCTCCCGGGCATGGCCATCGGCATCGCCAACACGCTGTCAGATGCGCTGTTTCTGCTGTGGGCCGGCCGGCCCGGTTTCTCCTCCGGCACCCTGCTCTGGCAACTGCTCTTTCACGGCACGGTCGGACTGCTGCTTCTGCCGGGAATCATCTTTCTGCTCGACGCACTTTCCGGTGCGCTGGATCTGGGCCGTTTTCTCGACGACAACCGGCCGCCATTGGAGCGCCGCCGCTGGGGCAGCCGGCCTCGCATGGTGAAAGAGCATACCGTCAATCCGGCCCGGGGGAGGAAATAATGAAAACGGAAAAATCCCCTCCCCTGCTGATCGGCATTCTCGCTCCGGGTCAGTTCCGGGTCCTGCTGATCGGTGCATTTTTCCTCGCCGGCTTTCTGCTGCTGGCCGGGAAGCTCTATCTGGAACAGATTCAGTCGGGCGACGAACATCGGGAGAAAATCTCCCGGCAGTCGATCCGGAGAATCCGCATTCCCGCTCGCCGCGGCAGAATCTTCTCCTCCGATCTGCGGCTCCTCGCCGGAAATCAGGCAGAAAACAACCTTGTTTTCTACCCGGAGGAGATGCGGCTGGGGCGCCGTTCCAAATCGGTCCGCTACATGCTCGCTGCGGCCGACACCATCGCCGCGGCCATCGGGCGGAAAAATCCACTCACCGAGGAGTCGGTCATCCGCCATCTGAACACCCGGCCGGGCCTGCCCATTACCGTGTTCGAACAGCTCACACCGCAGGAGACCGCCCGGGCGCTGGAAAGCTCCCGCCACTTCCGCGGCGTCGACATCGAACCGGGTGAAATCAGAATCTACCCCTGCGGCCGGCTCGCAGCCCATCTGATCGGTTCCACCCGTCTGGAAAGCAGAGAGAACGCCGCCGACCGGCGGGATTTCTTCTACTATGTTCCGGATCTGGTCGGCCGCGACGGTGTTGAACGCGCCTTCGACCGGCTGCCCGGTTCCGGAGCGGGGGATCCCGATGTGGTTCCAGGCTCTCCGGAATCGCCGCTCGGCCTCCGCGGCCTGCCGGGTTATTCGCTGGTTCAGGTGGATCATCTCGGCTACATCCGTCAGAGCCTGATCGACAAGATCGAACCGCTGCATGGCAACAACGTGATCCTCACCATCGACTCCCGCGCGCAGGAGATCGCCGAATCGTTGCTCGTCGGCAAGCGGGGCGCCTTCGTGCTTCTCGACGCGGCCAACGGCGATATCCTTGCCGCGGCGAGCAATCCGGCCTACGACCTCAGCGAATTCACACCGGTCCTCCGCCGGGAGTACTATCAGTCGCTGCTCAGCAACCCGGACCGCCCGCTCATCAACCGGGCGTTTCAGGGGGTTTACACGCCCGGTTCCATCCTCAAGCCGCTGGTTGCGCTGGCGCTGCTCAACGCCGGAATCAATCCGGAAAGTACACTCTTCTGCGACGGCGGAATTCCGGTGGGCAACGCCACCATCCGCTGCGCCTCGTGGCGAAGCGGCGGCCACGGCGAGGTGAACCTCGTCTCCGCGTTGGAGAAATCCTGCAACCCCTACATGATCGCCCAGGGGCTCAAAACCGGCCTCGACCGGATCGCCGAAGTTCTCGCCTCCGCCGGAATCGGCAGAAAAACCGGCGTGGAACTGTCGGAAGGGAGCGGCACCTTTCCCTCCGATGCCAACAAGCGGCGGCTCTACCGCACCGGCTGGAATGCCTATGACACCGCTCTGCTCTCCATCGGTCAGGGAATGGTCACCATTACACCATTGCAGGCGGCGGTTTTCGCCGCGGCGCTCGCAAACGGCGGAGAGGTCTGGCAGCCGCATCTCGTGCGGCAGGTGGTTGATCCCTACGGCAATGTACTGCGGGAGCGCAAACCGACTCTGCGCAGCCGGCTTGCGACCACCCCGGAGCATCTGGAGACCGTGCGAAAAGGCATGTTCGAAGTGGTCAACTCTCCCCACGGTTCCGGTCGCGAAGCCGCCCTGCCCGGCCTGCAGCTCTACGGGAAAACCGGGTCCGCCGAAGTCGGTCCACGCAGCAACCGGCGTCTGACCACCTGGTTCATCTGTTTCGTCTCCCATCAGGGGAAGACCTATGCGGCGGCCATCATGATCGAAGAGGGCCGTTCCGGCGGGAAAAGCTGCGCGCCGCTGGCGGCGGAGTTCTTCGCCCGCTATTTTCAACCGGTTCCGGTAGAGAAGGAAAAAAACGTGAATCCGGGGACATAACCGCGCCGGCGGCTTGAAAGACAGCACTTTTCATGCTATTTTAACGAATCAATTTGTAAACAGAATTCTCGCAACCATTCAGGCAAAATCATGTTCAATGCTGCAATCATCGGCGTCTCCGGGTTCGGAGCGGTTCATTACCAGGATTTCGTGCGGGAGCACGCCGCGGGGCGTATTCGTCCGGTGGGCGCCACCGTCATCAACCAGGCGGAGGAACCGGAAAAGTGCGCCTGGCTCCGCAGCATCGGCTGCCCGCTCTACACCGATTACCGGGAGATGCTCCGGGATCTTGCCGGAAAGATCGACATCTGCTTCATTCCGACCGGCATTGCGTTGCACAAACCCATGACCATCGCCGCTCTGGAAGCGGGGGCCAACGTCTACGTGGAAAAACCGATTGCCCCGACAGTCACCGACGCCGAAGCGATGCTGGAAGCGTCGCGCCGCACCGGTAAATTCGTCGCGGTCGGCTATCAGACCATGTATCAGCCGGAAACCAGACGGATTAAAGAGATGCTGCTTGCCCGCCGGATCGGCAAAGTGAAAATTCTCAAATCCTACGGGCTCTGGCCGCGCGATTTCGTCTATTATCATCGCAACAACTGGGTGGCGAAGATCGGAACCCGCGAGAATCCGATTCTTGACAGCCCCTACTCCAACGCATTTGCCCACTTTCTGAATCTGCTCTGCTTCTATGCCGGGGAACAGTTTGCCACCACCGGCACACCGGAATCCATCCGCGGCGCGATGTACCGGGCGAATCCGATTGAGAGCTGCGACACCGCGGATCTTGAGATCACCACCCGGGAAGGCAAGACCATCTTCTTTTATGTGACCCACTGCAGTGTAAGAAACGACACCCCGTATTCCGCAATCATCGGCGAAAAAGGGTCGATCGAATACACCACCAGCCGGACCACGGTGCGGGACAGCTCCGGTGAAATCGTCGAGGAATTTGATTCCACTCCCGGCAATGAGATGCGCGTCCACATCTATGACGCGCTGGAAAAACGTCTCAAGGATCCGTCGGCCTTCATCTGCACGCCGGAAATTGCCATGTGCCACACCCGCGTCTGCAATGCCGCTTTCGATTCGATCCCGGTCACCGGCGTTCCGGAAGGAGCGTTTCACGTGGCGAAGACTCCCGCGGGGACTGAGTACCGCATCATCGACGGCATCGATGAAGCCATTGAGCACGCCTATGCGGAAAACCGTCTGATCGACAAACGCGATCTGCCCTGGGCCGTGAACTCGGCGCCTTTCTCTCTGGCGGGATACCACTCCTTCTGCGGCAGAATGCTGAATAAAAATTAAAATTTAATAATTATTCCTGATTTTTTTGATTTGCTTTTTCTATTTTAGCCGTTATGTTAAACAACGTAACGACTCCGCGGAAGCCGCGGAACGAAAATACAACCGAAGGAGAATGAAAAATGGCAGATCTCAAGAACAGCAAAACCGCCGCCAACCTTGCTTTTGCGTTTGCCGGAGAATCCCAGGCTCGCAACAAGTACACCTACTTCGCCTCTGTTGCCCGGAAGGAAGGGTACGAGCAGATCGCTGCGATCTTTGAAGAGACCGCGAACAACGAGAAGGAGCACGCCAAGCTGTGGTTCAAGGAGCTCGGCGGCCTCGGCGATACGATGGCCAACCTGACCGCGGCCGCAGCTGGCGAGCACGAAGAGTGGACGGAGATGTACAAGAACTTCGCCAAGGAAGCTGCGGAAGAGGGTTTCGACTCCATCGCCCGCGCTTTCGAACGCGTCGCCGCGATTGAAAAGCGTCATGAAGAGCGTTATCTCAAGCTGCTGGAAAACGTCAAGAAGGGTGAAGTTTTCGTCAAGGCCGGCGAGAAGCGCTGGGAGTGCCGGAATTGCGGACACGTCTACATCGGCGAAAAAGCTCCGGAAGTCTGCCCGGTCTGCAAGCATCCGAAGGCGTTCTTCGAAATCGAAGCGCAGAACTATTGATTTGCATTTTTCGTCAAGCTCCCGTGGATTTCCGCGGGAGCTTTTTTTTACGCCATGCCCTGCTCCGCCGGAGTACAGAATCCTCTGGAAAAATCTGCAATTCGGCTGTATATTGTAAAAAACAGGACACGCATTCATGAAGACACTCACCACGAAAGAGGGCGGTTGGAGCGCCTTGTTCGCCCCCGGATACGGCGGCCGATTGATCCGGCTTCGCTGGAATGAATTTGATCTTTTGCGCCACCCGGAAAGGGAAGAGGAGCTGCAGGAAGGACAGTTTGTCTTCGGCATTCCTGTGCTGTTGCCCCCGAACCGGATCGACGCCGGAACCTTCGAATTTCAGGGCCGCCGTTATCAGCTCCCGCTCAATGAACCACAGCGCGGCAATCACCTGCACGGGCTGGTTTTCGATCGGGCATGGGAGGTGAGAGATCATTCCGCCAGTACCGTCACGCTCGGATGCCGCGTAGAGGGGGCCGCCGGTCTGGGAGTGCCGTTCGATGTGGAAATTCAATATGAATTTTCCGGCCGGACGATGATCCAGCGAACAACCGTGCGCAACGAGGGGAGCACGCCGATGCCGTTCGGTATCGGGTTTCACACGGTGTTCCGTTCCCCGCGCCGGGCGCGGCTGACCGCGGCGGAATTCCGCTGGGAGATCGAACGCCCCCGCTTTCTGGCGAACGGCCGGAAGCTCCCCTGGGAACAGTTCAATCCCAACAACTGGTTTGATCCCTCCGGACAGGTTATCTCCTGCCACTTCCCGATGGAGACGAAAGAGATCGACGGGAAACCGTTCCGGGGCGCTCTGCTCGATTACGGCACTCTGCAAATCCGCTACGAGAGCGGCCCGGAATTTCGCCACTGGTGTTTGTGGAATCACGATCCCGCCGACGGATTCCTCTGCCCGGAACCGATGAGCTGGATGGTCAATGCCCCCAACCTCCCCCTGCCCCCGGAGGTGACCGGGTTTCAGGCCATTGCACCGCACACCGCCTGGAGCGGCGTCAACCGGATCACGGTGGAGGAGCGGAAATGAACCGTTTTACCGAGATCGATCTGGAGCATTGGCCGCGCCGGGAACAGTTTCTCTACTATCGGACTTTTGAAAACCAGCTTTTCAACATTACGCTGGAGTTCCACGTGGGAAAACTCCACCGCTTCGCCAAGGCGCGGGGGGAATCCTTCTTTCTGCGCACCCTTCACGCAATTCTGCGCGCGGTCGACGCGACACCGCAGATGCGCATGCGGGAGCTCGACGACGGGCGGCTGGTGGAATACGAACATCTTGCCGCCCTGAGCCCCATCCTGCGTCCGGACCGGGAATTCACCATGGCTCTCTGCGAATACGCAGAGCATTTCAGCGACTTTCTCCCCGGGGCGGCCGGGGCGGTAGCCACGGCAAAACAGGGGAAATTTGACCCGGCCATCCGGCAGCGGAGCGACTATCTCTGCGCAAGCTGTCTGCCGTCGGTGCACTTTCTCGCACTCACGCAGGCGGCGCTCCGGCTCGACCAGACCATCGTCATTCTCGCCTGGGGCGGTATGGACCGGGAAGGACGGATTCCGCTTGCGCTGCAACTCAATCACGCGCTGGTTGACGGCGCCCACGTGGCCGCGTTCGCCGAAACGCTCGAGGGGCTGTTCGACGAGCCCGAATCACTCTGACAGCTCGCCCGGCGCGGTCTCGTAGCGGATGCGCTTCGTTTCGTGGATGTCGTAATACTCCCCGTTGCAGCCATACTGCGGCTGAAGTGCCACCTTGCCGCCCCCTTCGGGCAGATCGATGGCGAAGGTCGGCACCGCCAGCGAAGAGAGCCGGGGACGGAAATAGCGGAGAATCTCCAGCCCGCGCTCCACGCCGGTGGCGAAGTGGCGCACCGCCTGCACCGGGTCGACATGAAAGAGGTAGTGCGGTTTGACCCGGATGGCGATCAGCCGCCGGAACAGCGCCTCCAACACCACAGGGTCATCATTGACGCCGCGGAGCAGGACGCTCTGGTTGACCACCGGCACACCGGCACGGATCAATCTGCCGCACGCCGCCGCCGCTTCGCTCGTCACCTCTCGCGGGTGATTGAAGTGGGTGGCGAACCAGAGACCGGGCACTTCGCCGAAAAATGCGGCGATTTCCGCCGTGACCCGCTCCGGCCAGACGACCGGCATCCGGCTGCCGATGCGGATCACTTCGATCGAAGGAAGCGCGGCGATGGTTTCGACCAGTTGTTTCAACCGGGGAAACGGGAGCATCAGCGGGTCGCCGCCGGAGATCAATACTTCGTGAATTTCCGGGTGTCCGGCAAGGTAATGTGCCGCCGCGGCCAGTTCGCACTCGGAGATATCGGCGAGCTCCGCGCCGTCGGCCCACTCCCGCTTGCGGAAACAGAAGCGGCAGCGCATGGCGCACCGCCCGGTGGCGAGCAGCACCACCCGGTCCTCGAAACGGTGAATCAGCCGCGGCACCGGCATCTGCTCCTCTTCGGCAAGCGGGTCGAAGCTGGAGGAGCGATCAGCCAGTTCGGCGACATCCGGCAGAGCCTGCCGGGCGATGGGATCGTTCTTCCAGTCCGCCGGGTCGATCAATCCAAGATAGTACTCATTGACGTAGATGGGGAAACGGGCCTCCACGCCGGCCATCTCCGCCGGCGCAGCAAGGCCGAGGCGTGCCATGGCGTCCCGGCCGGAACGATAAAACTTCATGATAACAATCCAACCATTTGCAACTTCACATCCTATAATATAACGCGGGTCCGCCGGAAAAGAAAGCGACGGGCCCAGACTTCCCTTCTCATATTTTGACAATGTCAATTATTTTCTTTCAAATTTCCCTTTTTCATCTGAACAAGATGAAGTCGTACTGTGCTTCGGCTTTCCTCAAAGAAAAAAATGAATTCATATTATTTATTTCCAATATTTTATTTTATTTCAAACTGTATGAACAGCGCCCTTGCGCAGCTGTCACCGTACCGACTTTGATAAAAAAACATGCTCTTTTTTTGATTCCCCTATTGACATTGTCATTATTTTGAAGTATAATTATACCTGAAACAAACAAGGAAGTGACTTATGGCGGATAAACTGCAGAGTGCAAGAGAGTACATCTTGCGAAGAATTGATGCCGGCGAATTCCGGGGCGGCGAAAAACTGCCGTCGGCCCGGGAGCTGGCGGAGCGGACCGGAATCTCCTTTCCCATCGTCCAGATGGCGTTCAACACCCTGATTGCCGACGGCATTCTTTCAAGCGGCGTCTCCCGGCAGGGAACCTGCATTCGCAAGGACTGGGCGGAACGGATTCTCCCCGGGAGTTTTCTCTCGTTCCGGCCGGTCTGGAACGAACTTTTCAGCCAGAAAATCCGGCCGCAGATTCCGGAACTGCTCGCCGTCGATCACTTTCAGGCGGGCGCCTGCGAAATCCGGGTGACCTACGACGCAGTCTCCCTGCAGAAAGAGTATCTGGATCTTTCGGAATTTCTGGAGGAGGAATATCCCGACCGGAGCGATTTCTTCAACGCGCGGATCGAGCAGTTCCGCTCCCACGACGGGAAGCTCTACGCGCTGCCGCTCATGTTTTCCCCCTGGGTGTTCTGCTGCGATGAAACGCTGTTTCAAGCCGCCGGTTGCAAGATGCCCGGCCCGGACTGGACCTGGGAGGAGTTTCTCGATCTGCTTCGGGAACTTCAGGGGAAACTGCCCGCCAACCAGATCCTCGCCAGCTACAAAGATCCCACCCGCTGGCTGATCTATCTGACCCACTTCGGAGGAAAGATTTTCGAACAGCAACAGGACAGGACGTTTCAATGCCGGTTGAACTCGCCTGAAACGCTCGACGCCTTGAATCGTCTTCAGGAGCTCTACCATCTGCTGCCGCGAAGCGAACAGCGCAACACCGTCTGCGCGTTGCGGCTCTGCACCCGGCAGGACATCGCCTCGTATCAGTTGCAGGGCAGCTATCTCCCCCTGCCCCGGGTGCCCGGCGACCGGAAGGCCGGTTCTCTGATGGCGGGCGATCTGCTCTGCATCCGGAAAACCGTCAACAACTTCCAGCTGGTCCGGGAACTGATCCGGGAATTTCTCTCTCCGGAACTTCAACAGGAGATCGGCAATCGCAAATACGGCATCCCCATCCGGAAAAGCGCGGCGATTCAGTCCTTTGACGAAACCGATCCCGTCGATCAGCTGTTCTTTTCGAAAATGCCGCAGATTGTCGATGTTCCCCATTATGCCTGGCCGACGGTGAACGAGCTCATCCAGGAGGCGATGGCGGACTTTCTCTACAGCACCCAGTCCGCGAAGGAGTTCGCAGCGGAACTTTCGCCGGCGCTGGCCGCCATCTTGAAATATACCCGCAACACCAAATGGTAATCCGGTCTGTCCTATGAAAAAAACGAACGGAAAACTCTGGAAAACCGGAACGCTGGTTTACTCCTCGACCGGCCTTGCCATGCTCTTCTTCTGGCTGCTGTGGGGGGACTTCACCTGGGCGATGAAGGATCGCGCCGTCGGCCCCTCCGCCACGCTGCTCATCAAGCAGATCGGCGTATCGGACTTCCTCTATGCGCTGATCGTGATCGCCTTCCCCTGCTCCACCAACATCTTTCTCTCCCCGATCATCAGCTATCTCTCCGACCGTCATCGGGGGCCGCACGGCAGAAGAATTCCTTTTCTATTGTTCACCACCCCCTTCATCGTACTCGGGCTGTACGGGCTGGGCCTCACTCCGCTTCTGGGCGGAAAACTCCACGAACTCTTCCCCGCCCTCACTTTGCACGGCGGAAGACTGCTGGTCTTCTGCATCTCCTGGGTGATTCTGGACTTCGGCACCACGCTGGCAGGAACGCTCTTCAACGCGCTGGTCAACGATGTGGTGCCTCGGGAGCTTCTCGGCAGGTTTTACGGCTTGTTCCGCATGATCAGCCTCGGGGCGGGAATTCTCTTCAACTTTTTCCTGCTCAAAGAGGTGGAACACTACGTTCTCTGGATCTTCGTCGGCATCGGCACCCTGTACGGAGTCGGCCTTTTCTCCCTCTGTTTCAACGTCAAAGAGGGGGAGTATCCGCCGCCGGAACAGCCGGAACAGCAGAAAAATCAGACCGCCGTCGCCTCGATTCTATCGGTCTGGCAGGCCGCACTGAACTACCTGCGGCAGAGCTTCTCCCTCGGCTATTACCGGAAGATCATGCTGGCTCAAACCCTTCTCACGCTCTCCTTTTCACCGGTCAACAGCTTCTCGATCCTCTACGCGGGCAAGCTGGGCATCGGCATGGAGCGTTACGGCCTCTACATCGCCGTGACCTATGCCTGTTCCTTTTTCCTCAGCTATTTTCTCGGGATTCTGGCCGACCGGTTCAATCCGTTGCGCACCGGCATGAGCTGCCTCGGACTCTATGCGGCGCTGATGATCCTCGGCTGGGTTTTGCTGGGCAATCCGGCAGCGTTCGGGCCGATTCTCATTCTGCACGGCGTGGTCTCCGGCAGCTGCATGACGCTGACGGCGTCACTGCCTCAGCGGCTCTTCCCCCGCGAACTGTTCGCCCAGTTCGCCTCCGCCACCGGAATCGTCGCCTCGGTCTCCTCCATGCTGCTGGTGCCCGTCATCGGCAGAATGCTCGATCTTCTGAATAACAATTATCGCTGGGTCTTCCCCATCGGTGCCTTGCTGGCGTTCTGCGGCGTGGTACTGCTCTGGCAGGTCTCAAGGGAGTATCGAAGGTTCGGCGGCGACGCCGCCTATCGCGCTCCCATTCCGAAATAAGATCTCGTCAACCCGACAAGCCCTTCATAGAAACAGGAGAACCATATGAAAAAGATCCACCCTCACCTCAGTCGGCGTCCAGTCCCCTCCGGACACTCGTTCACTCTCATCGAACTCCTCATCGTGATCGCGATCATCGCCATTCTCGCCGCCATGCTGCTGCCGGCGCTGAATGCGGCTAGGAGCAAGGCGCGGGCGAGCAACTGCATCAACAATCTGAAACAGCTGGGGACCTGTTTTGCCCAGTATTCGATGGACTTCGACGATTATGCCTGTCCGGCGGCGGCGGGCGTCACCAATCTGCTGACCGGCGACCCGTGCTGCTACTACGATCAGAAATCCTATTTCGTCGACGCCTACATCTACAAAAACGCGGCGACCGCGGGAGAGAAATACCGGACCGCCAAAACCATTCTGGTCTGCCCGGAGGCGGACGCCCAGCACAACACCACGCCGCACAATCCGATCGGTATTCCGTTGAACGGACCGCTGTTGCGTTACAGCTCCTACAACGTCCCCTATGCGATGGGGGTGGTCGGGACCAGCTATGATTCTCAATATCCGTCATTTAAGATCAGTCGCCTGCGTCATCCGTCGCGCTTCCCCAACCTCTACGACGGCACCGCCAAGAATGTGCTGATGAACGAGGCGGATATGTGGGTGGATCCCGCCAGCGCCAACTGCCGGATTCACTACCGCCACTCCGCCAGCGCCAATGTCCTTTACGCGGGAGGAAATGTCTCCAGCTCCCGCCGTTGCCGGCCACTGACCAACGGCACCAACGGAAACTGGACCAACGCCTATGAATCGCGATAAGAAGCCATAAGGAATCGACTGCGTTGTCGACAGTTCAGAAAACAACCATCCGTTTCATTGAAACGTTTCGACCATCTTGACAGGAAGAATTTCCATGAAAAAAAAAGCTCTTCTTTTCACCCTGTTTTGCGCGTTTTTCGTCGCCGCCGAAACGGGAAGCCCTCTGCGGCTGGTGCCGCTCTTTCGGGGGTGCTCCTACTACTGGAGCGGCGAAGCGGTCGGTGCTGTTACGCCGTATTTCCGCCCGCTTAATTCCGCCCGGTGGAGCGCCGGAATTCCGCCGGTCCACGACCGTGACCGGAAGGAGTATCGCGGCAGCATCGTCCATCTGGAGGAGGATCACGCCTACGAGTTCGAACTGCGCGACACGAAGGGGATGGTTTTACCGGGGAGCCGCGGCACGTTCCGCACCTGGAAGAGCACCGTACCGGTTGCGCGAACCATCGTGCTCGACGAAACCAACTTCGACGGCCATCTGGAAATCACCGCCAAAGGCCGTCCCGACGGCTGGATCCGCTACACTGCGAAGCCGGGCTTCGTTCTGACCAATCCCCGGCAGGCGGCGAACAAAGAGAAGACCGTCGCCCACGACAACTCCGACGCCATGATCAATCTCCGCGATGCCGAATACATTCTGATCGACAACTTGACAGTGTGCGGCGGAATGTCGCATGTGATTCATGTGGAGAACTCTTCGCATATCCGGATTGCCAACTGCGACATCGCCGGCTGGGGGCGGGTCGGCGTGCAGCGGTTCGACCGGAACGGGCGGTTCTTCCCGGTCGGCGTTCCGGTACCGAAGAATTACTACGGGATCAACTTCGACGCGGCGATTCACCTAAAAAACAGCGCGAACGTGGTCATCGAGCGCAACTACATCCACGACCCGCTCTCCCGCGCCAACAGCTGGCTGTACGCCCATCCCGCCGGTCCGGAGGCGGTCGCCGTGCAGATGGTGCAAAACACCGTACTCCGCTACAACGACTTCATCGGCAGCGATGAACACCGGTTCAACGACGCGGTCGAGGGCTGGGGAAATTTTCATCCGCAGGGCGGCTTCAACACCGATGCCGAAATCTACGGCAACTTCATGATCTTCTGCAACGACGACAACATCGAACTCGATGGAGGCCAACAGAATGTGCGTTGTTTTCGCAACCGTTTCGAAGGCGCGCTCTGCGGAGTCAGCATTCAGGGTTGCATGACCGGCCCAAGCTACCTCTACGAAAATCTCACCTCCGAGATGGGGGATGAACGGGGCGCCACGCAACTGATTCTGAAGACCGCCTCCCGCCGCAGCGGCAAGTATGCCGCCTCCTACGTATTCAACAACACCTTTTCCGGAAAAGGGCGAGGAACCGACGTGCTGGAACATCACCGGATGGTTCTGTACAACAACATCTTCGACGGTGCGGGGAACCGTATCGCCCACGCCGGCCGCCCCACGGCGGAAACCGCCAACAACCTGCTCCCCGGCGGACCGTCGCCACGGTTTCTGGATGCCTCCCGCGGCCGCTACGAACCGGCACCGGATTCCCCGGCCCGCGGCGGCGGAAAAGTGATTCCCAATTTCACCGGTCCGGGGCCGGTGGATGTCGGCGCCTTCCAGAGCGCCTCCCCGCGACCGTTGCCGGAACGACCGCTGCCGGTCCGGCTGGACTGCGAAAAAATCCGGTTTAAAGTAGATGAAACTCAGGCGAAAGTTGTTGCGACAGTAGCGGGAAGCAACTTTTCCGGCCGTTATCGGATTGCGAAAAACAGCGACTTCGACTGGTTCACCGTCACACCGGATTCCGGCACCGTGAAATCCGGCGACCGGGTGACGTTTACGGTACGGACCATCCCCGACCGGTTCCGGGGGCGTCCCCTGATGCGCGGCGCATTCCTGATCCGGTTTGAAAACGGACTCTCGCGCCCGGTCTCGGTCTACGCCGAAACCGGCTGGGAAATGCCGTTGAAACCGCACAAACCGGGCGATGTGGCCATCTACCTGAATCCGGAAACGGCGGATAAAGGGAAGAAATTCCCCCGGGCGAATCCGGCTCACGGCCCGGAAGAGGATGGCTGTGTGGAATTCCCGGCCCGGGGGAAACCGGAAAAATCCGGCTCGCCATATCTCCTGGAATTCGAGTTTGACGTACCCGAAGAGGGATACTACGGTCTCTTCGTCCGGGCAGACGTTCCCTCCCCCGCCGGAGCGCACGACTCCTTCTTCTACGGATTTGACGACCAGCCGATGATACCCGGAAGTTTTGCGGAAGCGAGAAGCGGCCGCAAACGCTGGTACATGGTGGCGCAATCCGGACCGCAGGAGACCCGGAGCGCCTGTCATTTTACCCGCGGTCGCCACAAGCTTCGCATCTCCCCCCGGGAATCCACCCGGATCGGTCTTATCGCCGTGACCGACAACCACTACGCGTTCGAGTTGAAAGAATAAGAGGTGTCTGAAGCGGGGATTTCGCCATTCCCGCTTCACAACGAAGAAAAACGTTTCATTTTTGATCTATCTTAATTGACAATGTCACACGTTTGCGATATACTTATTTTGGCGGAATTAAAAAGTTCTCTACAGGAGAATAATCCGCCGTCACTGCCGGGAAATCGGAACAATTCCGAAAATCATGCTGAAACAAGGAGATAGAAAAGACATGAAGAGAGTGTTCTTGCCCCTGCTCGCCGCCGGAACCATTTCAGCGGTTCTGTCCGCCGGGGAACTCACCGACCTGCGCGCGGAATACCGCGACAATCAGCTCTTTCTGCAATGGAAGGAGAACGATCTGCCGCGAGAGGCCCGACTGACCGTCTGGCGCAGCAGCGCCCCGATCACCCGGGAAAATCTCCCGTCGGCGGAACCCGTCGCCGATCTGCTCAATCCCGGCAGTGCGCGCGACTGGTGGCAGGACGTCGACTCATTCTACGTCCACAAAGGGAACGACAAGAAGAGCGAGGAGATCTTCGCCGGCGACGTCGCCGATGCCGGCAAAGGCAAAAAAATTATCCCCGGATTTGTCATCAAAGAGAACGGCAAGCCGCTCGATCCCCGTTCCGGTCTGCATGTCCACACGCCGGAAAAGCCGGGCACGTTCCACTACGCCGTCAGCTGGAAGAAGGGACTGCACGGCGCTCCGGAGCAGCTGCTCCCGCTCGCTTCACCGGTCACGGTCACCGCACCGGGCAAAGCGGCTCCCATCCGGATCAGTGGCCGGAAACTTGCCGCCGGCTGTGCCAAGGGGCTGCCGCTGATTGTCCAGCTTCACGGACGCGGCGGCGGCGCCGGCGTCGATTCGAAAGGGCGGGCGCGCGGCACTCATCTCATTTTCCTGGATCGCTCGCTCGGCTGGCGCGAAGGACTGCCAGTCAAATTCAACCTCTCGGTCCGCAGGGACTGCGTTCAGATGGAGCTCTTCGACCGGGTCTGGATCGGGCGTGTCATGCAGGGGAAAGAGGTAGCCGACGCCCGCGACAAGGTTCCGGCGATCTCCACCTTCTGGCTCGGCTACAACGTCAACATCGGCGAGAGCAACCTCGGGCCGGAGTTCCGCGTTGACAACTACTCCGAACGGATCATTCTCCACCTGATCCGCTGGGCACAGGAATATCTCGGGACCGACCCGGCGCGCACCTACGCGGTCGGCGGCTCGATGGGCGGCAGCGGCGCGGTACAGCTGGCGACCCATTTTCCGGATGTGTTCGCCGCGGTCCGCGCCGATGTGCCGGTTTACAGCTATACCTGGGAACGCTGTAACAAAGTTGCGCCGAGCGCCATCCGGCTGGTCTGCAGCTGTGGCCCCTTTTCCGCAAAGAATCCGGCCCGCATGCCCGACGGGCGCGATCTGCTCGATTACGGCAACGGCGCGAAAAACATCGCGCGTCCCGAAATCGACATGCCGCCCATCTTCGCCACCAACGGCCGCAACGACTGGTCCATTCCCTGGGTGAACAATTCTCCCTTCTACCGGGCGGCCAACGAGGCGCGCCAGGCGTTTCAGGTGTTCTGGAACGACGGCGATCACGGGATGACCAGCGCCTGTCCGAAGGATATGCGTCCCAACAACCGCGACCTTTTCCGCTACCGGCTCGACCGCGGATTCGTCGCCTTCAGCAACTCCAGTGACAACAGAGATTACGGCGACGGCGACCCGAAGAAGGGCGACGCCGTCGGCTGGATCAACCGGGGACTCTCCTTCGACGAGGTGAAGGAGACTCCGAACCGCTGCGAAGTGACACTCCGCGCCGCGCATCCGGAAATCCGTTATCCGGTCCGCGCCGACGTCACGCTGCGCCGCCGCCAGCAGTTCCATCCGGCGCCGGGCAGCACGATCCAAGTGACCGTCAACGGGAAAACCACCTCCATGCAGGTGCCGTCCGGTCCGCTGACCATCCCCGGCATCGTCTTTGCCGACAGCAAGCCGGTGACGCTGCTGCTGGAACAATAACGATCTCTCATTTCAGTGCCGGAGAGGAAAGCTCTTCGCCTTATTCCGGCAATAACGCCCCGCCTCCGGCGCGCCCCATCCGGAGCTCCCGGGGCGAGGCGTTGAAATGCTTCCGGATCACCCGGAAAAAGTAGGTGCGGTCGGCAAATCCGCTCCGCGCGGCAATCTCCCGCATCGACAGACTGGTGCCGCGAATCAGCTCCAGCGCGTGACCGCAGCGCAGCTCCGTGATATATTCCGACGGAGTCACGCCGAGCGCAACACGGAAAATACGAAACAACGTCACCCGGCTGAGCTGCAGCTGTTCGGCCAGCGCGTTCACGTTAAATGCCGGGTCACTGTGGTAAAGGCGGCAGCGTTCCATCGCGATCTCCACAATTTTTTCCGCCTGCGGTTCCGGTTCGCTGCACTCCACCGCATGTGCGAGAATGTCGCAAACCAGCGCCACCATCTTCCGCCACGCGAAAACAGTCCGGACATGCAACCCCTGTTCAAATTCGTCGAAGAGCCGTTCCGGACATCTCCCTGCGGCGATCGGGTGATGAGGAATCCGGTAGGACTCCATGAAGGCGCGCGCACTCTCTCCGTCGAAGGTGAGCCAGCGGTAGATCCAGGGGGACGAACAGCTTTCCGTCACCCAGCTGTCGAATGGAAGCAGATAGAAGAAATCCCCCTCCCCGAAATCGAACGTACCGTACGTGGTCTCCATCCGGCCCCACCCTTTCACTCCCCAGAAAAGGTGCACCATCGGCTTCTGTCGGCCGGATTCCTCCCGCCGGAATCCCTCATCGTAATTGAAACAGCCGCAGGAACGCGGATAAAACGGCAACGACAAATTCGGAATCTTCTCCACCGACGGGCGGGCACTGCCGAACGAAGTGGAATGAGTGTACCAGCTGTGTATATTGGTATGTAACATAAGTCAACTTTTCGGAAACATTTCTTCTCTTGCCGTTTTATCGATAGTGTACTATATTGTATCGGCAATTAACTTAGCTTGCATATAAGACGCTTTCTGCATGAAATAATTTGGCGATATGACCGGGATCA